>Ga0209470_1002392_pt1 | contig 13379 bp, 11 predicted proteins | sample GraSoiAngelo_125_FD_185882 | JGI IMG/M metagenome (GOLD analysis project Ga0209470, IMG submission 185882) | Grasslands soil microbial communities from the Angelo Coastal Reserve, California, USA - 14_0927_05_40cm (SPAdes) (version 2) | ecosystem: Environmental > Terrestrial > Soil > Grasslands ... | reverse complement strand
TCGAGAAGGTCGCGCGGCTCAGCGGGGGACGCGTGGGGGCGGCGGCGGGGGAGATCCTGGCGGCGCGGCCGGGGGTGGCGCGCGAACGGCTGCCGCTCGGCGCGTGGGCCGTCACGCTCGCGTTGGCGCTGATCCTCGCGGACGTCGCCGCCCGCCGGCTCCTGCGCTGAAGGCGTTGGGCGCGGCCGGGTCAGCCAGCGCGTTGGGCAGCCTCGGGATAGTGTGCCCGCGGCTGGCCGTGCCGGCGCACGGTGACCCGGATGCCGCGCTCCGCGAGCCAGGCGAACTCCTCGCGAAGCTCCGCGAGCCCTGCGTCGCTCACGTTCATCGGCACGCTCACCTCGAGACGGGAGCCGGGGCCGCTGCGCACCGCATCCTGGACGATCGTCTCCGTGGTGTAAGGCGTGAGCCAACCGCCCCGCAGGAGATCGCCGTTGGCATGGCGGGACGGCGGAACGATGCGCACCCAGACGAAGACCGGCTCGCGGCCGCTCTGGGCGTCCGCCTCCGCCACCCGCCGCTCCTCATCGAGACGCTGGATGGCATCGACCAGGTCCCCGTACGTGCCGATGCCCTGCAGCACCCGTTCGGGGACCTTGATGCCGAACTCGTCCTCGAAAGCGAGCCACAGCTCGACGAGATCGAGAGAGTCCGCCGCAAGGTCGTCAGCGAGCGAGACCTCGGGCGTCAGCTCTTCGGGACCGACGCCCAGTTGGGTAGCGACCACCCGCTGCACCCGCGCCTCCACGGACTCGGCGGGAGCACGCCACCGCGCCCCGATGCTGCTACCCTCGGCGAGATGGCCGAAAAGCCGGCGGAGCGGGGCGACCCGTTGCGGTTCCGCGGGCTCGCGCCGGACGATACCCCTCCAGATCCCGTCCAGGATCATTGCCCTGCCTTCCGATTCCCCTGGCACTGCGGCGTCTCAAGCCACGCCAGGAGCAACTTCGGTCAAAGAGAGGGAGGGAGGCACCGGCGCGGCGTCCACGGGTACAACTGCTAACCTGCAGAGCTCTCCGAAGAACAGTGACCGTGCCTTCTCTTCGCATCCCCTCCTCAAGTCATTCACCCGTGGACGCCTCGCCCGGTAACCACCAAGCGTGCCCTATTGCACGCCCAGCAGGCTATGCCTGTCCCCAACGGGGCAAGCGCACGGTACCGGAGCAAGAGCGATGCCGCGCTCCGGCGCCGGCAAAACAGGCAAAAAAGGGGAAGCTCTTGCGCTTTCCCCCCTGGACGTTTCATAAGGTTGCGTCATGCCGCACGACATTCTGCGACGACCAGCGGATCTGCGCCTCCGGAACTTCCATGGGATCTATACCGTCGCCCCGGAGATGGAGGCCCTGTTCGTTACGCTGCAGCGCGTCGCGCGCGCCCACTGCACCGTGCTCGTCGGTGGGGAGACCGGGACGGGCAAGGAGCTGGTCGCCCGAGCCGTCCATGCCGAGAGCCCGCGCCGGAAGGCGCCGTTCCAAGCGGTCAACTGCGCCACCTTCTCGCCGACGTTGCTCGAATCGGAGCTCTTCGGCCACGTGCGCGGGGCCTTCACCGGGGCGGTGCGCGACCGGGAGGGTCTCTTCGCGCTCGCGAACGGAGGCACGCTCTTCCTGGACGAGGTGGCGGAGATACCCCTCGATGTGCAGGGCAAGCTTCTCCGCGTGATGCAGGAGAAGAACTTCATGCCGGTGGGCGCGACGCGCCCGGTCACGGTGGACGTGCGCGTCATCTCGGCGACCAACAAGAGCCTGCGCCGCGAGGTTGCGGAAGGCCGCTTCCGCGAGGACCTGAGCTATCGCATGCGGGTGGTCCCCATCTCCCTACCGCCCCTGCGTGATCGCGAGGGAGACATAGCGGCGCTGTTCTGGCACTTCGTCGACCGGATGAACCGCGGAGGGCTGCGGCAGATCGACGGTGTGACGCGGGCAGCAATGGATGCGATCCGCAGCTACCCGTGGCCCGGCAACGTGCGCGAGCTGCGCAGCGCGGTCGAATACGCGTTCGTCGTCGGCGAGGGGCCTCACCTGGAGGTCGACGACCTCACCCCGGAGCTGCGCGGCCAGCCGACGCCGGGGACGCCGAGCCTGTCGCTGGCTGACGCCCACCGCGAGCGCCTGCTGAAGGCGCTCGCCAAGCACAAGGGCCGCAGGGCCGCCGCGGCGGAGGAGCTCGGTATCAGCCGCTCCACCCTGTGGCGTTGGCTCTCCGTGTACAACCTCCGCTGAGTTGCGGGCCAGGCAGCGCGCGCGTCAGCCCGCCGCCGGCGCCGCCGCGCTCTTCTCCCCTCCCGCCTGCGAGCGCAGGTACGCATCGATGAACGCATCGATCTCCCCGTCCAGCACCCCGTCCGCGTTCCCCACCTCCGTCCCGGTCCGGTGGTCCTTCACCATCCGGTAGGGATGCAGCACGTACGAGCGGATCTGATGCCCGAAGCCGATCTCCTTCTTCCCCTTCGTCAGCTCGGCCATCTTCTCTTCCTGCTTCTCGCGCTCGAGCTCGTAGAGGCGCGCCCTCAGGATCTTCATCGCCATCGACTTGTTCTTGTGCTGCGAGCGCTCGTTCTGGCAGGCGACGACGATGCCGGTCGGGAGGTGGGTCAGGCGGACGGCGGAGTCGGTCTTGTTGACGTGCTGGCCGCCCGCGCCGCTCGACCGATACGTGTCGACGCGCAGGTCCTCGTCGCGAATGTCGATCTGGATGTCGTCCTCGATGTCGGGCAGCACGAGCACGGAGGCGAACGACGTCTGACGGCGCGCGTTCGCGTCGAAGGGTGAGATGCGGACCAGGCGGTGCACGCCTGCCTCGGCCTTCAGGTAGCCGTAGGCGTACGGGCCCTCGACGGTGAAGGTGGCGCTCTTGAGCCCCGCGCCCTCGCCGGGCTGGTGCTCGAGCAGCTCGGTGCGGTAGCCGCGCCGCTCGCACCAGCGCAGGTACATGCGGAGCAGCATCTCGGCCCAGTCCTGGGCCTCGAGGCCGCCTGCGCCGGAGTGGATCTCGACGATCGCGTTGCCGGGGTCGTGCTCGCCGCCGAGGAGCTGCTTCAGCTCGAGCGCGGCGAGGTCGGCCTCGACCTGCTCGACCTTGTCACGCAGCTCGCCGAGAGCCTCGGTGTCGCCCTCCTCGGCCAGCTCGAGGAAGACCTGCGCCTCGTCGATGCCCTCGCGCTGCCGCTTGTACTGCGCGATCGCGTCCAGGACCTGCGCGGTCTCGCGCCCGACGGCCTGCGCCCGCTCGGCGTCGCTCCAGAAGCCGGGCGCGGCGGCCTGCTCGCTCAGCTCGGCCGCGCGCCGCTCGAGGCCGGGGAGGTCAAAGGTGCCTCCCGAGCGCACGCACGCGCTCGTCGAGAGCGCGGACGCGCTCCCGGAGCGCCGCGAGCAGCATCGGATCGGTCGCGACCGGCTTCTCCGCCATCACCGTCGTCCTCTCAGCGCACCATAGCCGATGGCCGCGAGCGAGGCGAGCGCCGACGCCCACGCGAACACGTCGCCGAAGCGGGTATAGAAGGTCCGCACGCCGGGCCAGCCGATCTGCTCGACCTGGACCAGTGGCTCGAAGAGCGGGCTCTGCCAGCGGATGCGGCCGTCGACGTCGATCACGGCGGAGATGCCCGTGTTGGCGGCCCGCAGGAGCGGCACGCGGCCCTCGATCGCGCGGAAGGTCGCCTGGGCGAGGTGCTGGTGCGGCGCGGACGTCGGACCGTACCACGCGTCGTTGGTGATGTTCACCAGGAAGTCGGCGCCGCGGGCGACGAAGCGGCGGGTCACGGCCGGGAACACGTCCTCGTAGCAGATGGCGACGCCGAAGCGCGCCCAGGGCAGACGAAACACCGTCGGCACCAGGCCGGGCACGACGTCGCCCACCGCCTCGACGACGCGGCGGACGAAGAAGAGGACCTGCGCGTAGGGCACGTACTCGCCGAAGGGCACGAGCTGCATCTTGTCGTAGGTCGCGACCTCGCGGCCCTCGGGCGAGACCAGGTAGGCGCGGTTCAGCTCCTGGATCGCGCCCGACGCGGCCTGCCGGAAGGCGGGGCTGCCGAAGAGGAGGAAGACGCGGTTCTTCTCCGCCGTCTCGAGCACGGCGTCGCGCAGCGGGCCGGGCTCCTGGAAGAAGAAGGGCGTGGCCGTCTCGGGCCACACCACCAGCTCCGCGCGCTGCGCGGCCGCCTCGGTGGTGAGCGCGCGGTAGCGCGCCAGCGTGTCCTCCTGGTACGCGGGGTCCCACTTGTGGGCCTGCTCGACGTTGCCCTGCGCGACGGCGATGCGCAGCGTACCGGCGGGCGGGCGCCGGGCGAGCGCCGCGACCCGCCACTGCCCCCAGAGCGGCACGCCGACGACCAGCGCCGTGAGGGTGACCAGGGCGGGCACCAACCGGCGTGGCGACGCGCCCTGCAGCCCGGCGATAACCATGTTGAAGAGCACGAGGATCGCCGATACGCCGTACACCCCCGTCACCTCCGCGATCTGCACCAGGTCGTGGTGGCGATACTGCGAATAGCCGAGCGCGGCCCACGGAAAGCCGATGAAGAACCACCCGCGCAGCCACTCGAGCGCAACCCAGAGGAGCGGCGCGAGCCAGAGGGCCGGAAGCCCGCGCGCCTCGAGCCAGCGCACGCCCGCGACGAACGCGGCCGTGTAGCAGGCGAGCACGCTCGCCATGAGCGCGAGGATGCCGACGGCGACCACGAACGGCACCGCGGTGTAGTTGGTGATCGTGTAGGCGACCCAGTAGACGGTCGCGAGGTAGAAGACGAAGCCGCCGAGCCAGCCGACGCGGAACGCCGCGCCCGGGCGGAGGCCGCGCGCGGCGACGAGCAACGGCACGAGGCCGATCCAGGCGAGCGGCTCCAGGTCGCGCGCCGGGAAGGCGGCGGCGAGCAGCACGCCGCTCGCGGCCGCGAGGAGCGAGCGCGTCCCCGGTCGCCAGGGCTGCTCGGCGACGGCGACCAGCGGCGTGCCGTTCGCGCCGACCGCTACAGCCATCGGGCGAGCGTGCGCTCGCGCCGCTGCATGCGCCGCGCCTCGGCCGCCGAGCGCTCGTGGTCGTAGCCGAGGAGGTGGAGGAGGCCGTGGATGAGCAGGCGGTCCGCCTCGCGCCCCAGCGTCTCGCCACGCTGTCGGGCCTGACGCCGCGCCGCATCGACCGAGATCACGACGTCGCCGAGGAGGCCGCCGGGCGCGCCGCCCGGGCCCTCGCGCTGCGCGAAGGAGAGCACGTCGGTCGGCCGGTTGCGGCCGCGCCAGCGCCGGTTGAGGGTGCGCATCTCGCGGTCGGCGACCAGCACGACGGAGAGCTCGGCGCCGTCGAGCCGAAGGCCGCGCAGGAGCCGCCGCGCGTCCCGCCCGAGCCGCGCCGCGAGCGCGGGCGCACGCCGCCCGCGCTGCACCACATCGATGTGAGGTAGGGGCAAAGCCGAGCGAGGCTTCGCCGAGCGAGGCGCGGGGTCTGGGGCGCGCGGCGGAAGCCGCGCGGGCGTTGGGTCGCAGCGAGCGTAGCGAGCGAGCACCGCACGGGCCCCCGGAATCTATTGTCCCGCCCGGTCGTAGGCGGTGATGATCTCCTGCACGAGCGGATGGCGTACCACGTCGCGCTCGGTGAAGCCGATGAAGCGGATGCCCGGGATGTTGCGCAGGATCGCCGCCGCCTCCTTGAGCCCCGAGGCCTTGCCCGCGGGGAGGTCGATCTGCGTCACGTCGCCCGTCACCACGGCCTTCGAGCCGTAGCCGAGGCGGGTCAGGAACATCTTCATCTGCTCGGTGGTCGTGTTCTGGGCCTCGTCGAGGATGACGAACGAGTCATTGAGCGTCCTTCCGCGCATGAAGCCGAGCGGCGCCACCTCGATCGTGCCCCGCTCCACCATCCGCCGGGCGCGATCGAAGTCGACCATGTCGTGGAGCGCGTCGTAGAGCGGGCGGAGGTAGGGGTTCACCTTCTCCGCCAGATCCCCGGGGAGGAAGCCGAGCTTCTCGCCCGCCTCGACCGCGGGGCGCGTCAGGATGATGCGGGTGAAGCTGTTCTTCATGAGCTCGGCGACGGCCATGGCCATGGCGAGGTACGTGTTGTGGTTCACGAAGCCGTTCGCGCAGAAGGAGTGGGAGCCCGGGACGGTGAGATCGTAGACGTCGGCCTCGCCCTCTTCGATCGCCGTGATCTCCACCCAGAAGAGTCCGAGCCGGTACGCCTCACCGGCGACGGCGGTGGTGAGCAGTCCAAGGATCTCATCCAGCTTGGCGTAACTCGGCTGCCGGCGGTCGATGCGATAGTCGTGAACCCGCTTGTGGATCGCGTGAGAAAGCACCGTGGCCCTCGTCGCAGCGTCGATGAGCGCGGCCACGTGAGGGACCAGGTCGAGGTTCGTGTTCTGCGGCTTCTGGAGCGTCTGCTTCCTGACGAGACCGAAGCCGATCCCTCGGAAGAAGCGCGCGGCTTCGGCGCCCCGGATCTCGAGCTCGTAGTACTGCCGCGCGCGACCCCGGTACTCGACCTGGCGCACGCGCTTGGCGGAGAGGATGCCGAAGTTCAAGAGAACGATCTGCACCTCGTCGATCAGCCGCTTCGACGCGGAGCAGAGGCTCGGGTAGCCACCCCGCCGCTCGACCGTCCCGTCGGTGTCGAAGAGGCCCCGCAGGAAGGCGACCACGATCTCCTTCGGGGCTCGCAGCACCGCCCCGGGGATGCGCTTCGTCGACGCCTTGCCGGCCGACATGCCGAGGCCGAGCAGCAGCTGGTACAGCTGGGCGCTGGCGATGATGTAGTCGTACGGACGATTGCCGCTGTTGCGGAATACCTTGAGCCCCAAGCGGTCTGCGAGGGCCCGGAAGCGCTCCACGATCTCCGGGTCGGCGGTCGAGAGGATCACCCGGTTCCGGAACGTCAGGCAACCATCGCCGGTGAGAACGCCGAGCAAGTAGGCGAGGCCCTCGTCGAGCCTCTCGACGGCGATCGCCTTCGCGCGGTCTTGCGGACCGTTCCGGCGATACGCGAAGCGGATCTCGGTGTCCCGGCCGAACATCGCCTGCCCCCGCTGCACGGCGAGGTAGTCGCCCGTCCGCAGCTCGTCCGCGCGCTGCCACGCCAGTGTGCCGTCGGGCCGAAGTCGAAGGAGCGGGTGCTCCGGCGTCACCTCGATCTCGAGCCCGAGGCGCGTCGTGATGCGACGCGTCCGCGAGCGGCCACCGTCGTACACGTGGCTCGCCCGCTCTCCCCCGTAGAGGCTCGCGATCTGCAGATCGATCGGCCGATACTCACCCGGCGCGGTTCCCTCCGCGAGCGAGGCGATCTCGACCAGGCCTCGCGTGGTGAGCACCAGCGAGGAGCCGGCGACGCACTTCCCGGTCCCCGCCGGGCCGATCCCGAAGACGATGTCGAAGTTGCGGATGGCGTCGATGTACTCCTTCTGCGCCACGCTCTTCGGCGTGATGACGCGCTTGTGCGCGGAGATGAAGACCGTGTCGAGGAAGATGTCGCGCAGCTTGGCGTTGCGGTCGCTGGAGAGGATGCGGAGCGCGTAGTCGACGTCGGCGGCGTAGATCGGGTAGCCGCTCTCGAGCAGCCCGTAGAGCTGCAGGAGGACGCGGCTCGCGAGCTCGGTCTCGACCGGGTCGCCGTGCAGGGTGAGGGTCGAGTCGGCGACGTCGATGCGCACGCCCACCTGCCGCTCGAGCGCCTTCACGTGCTCGTCGTGCTGGCCGAGCAGGTCGCGGAAGAGGCGCGCGTCGGCGAAACGCAGCTCGGCGGGTGCGGACGCCGTCTCGGCCAAGGCCTCAGCGGCTCCCGGCGCCGAGCAGCTCGTAGGCGGCCGCGAGCGCCTCGTCGAGCCGGGCCGGATCCTTCCCGCCGGCCTGCGCGAAGTCGGGCCGCCCGCCGCCCCCGCCGCCCACCAGCGGCGCGAGCTGTTTGATGATGTTCCCGGCGTGGTAGCGGCCGGTCAGGTCCTTCGTGACCCCGGCCACCAGGAGCGCGCGCTCTCCATCGGCGGCGCCGAGCACGACCACGCCCGACTTGATCCGATCGCGCACGCGGTCGACCATCTCGCGCATCCCCTTCTCGTCCAGGCCCTCGACCCGCGTCGCGAGCACCGTGACGCCGTCGACGTGCCGCGCGTCGGCGAGGAGGTCGCGCGAGGCCCCACCGGCGAGCTTCCCCTGCAGCTCGGCGATCCGCCTCTCGAGCTCGCGCTGCTGCGCGAGGAGCTTCTCGAGCTTCGCGGCCGCCTCCTCGCCCGGGGCGCGCAGCAGCGCGCTGACCTCGCGCAGCAGCGTTTCGTGGCTGCGGATGAGCTCGAGGGCGCCCGCGCCCGACACGGCCTCGACGCGCCGGACCCCGGCCGCGACCCCGCTCTCGCCGCGGATCTTGAGGATGCCGATGTCGCCCGTGCGCGTCACGTGCGTGCCGCCGCACAGCTCGGTCGAGAAGTCGCCCATGCGGACGACGGTCACGCGGTCGCCGTACCTGTCGCCGAAGAAGGCGAGCGCCCCTGCCTTGATGGCGTCGTCGTACGACATCTCCTCGGCGGTCACCTCGGCGTTGGCGCGGATGTAAGCGTTGGTCTCGTCCTCGATGTCGCGGAGAGCCGCGTCGTCGACCGGCTTGTGGTGGCTGAAGTCGAAGCGCAGGCGCCCGGGCGTCACCAGCGAGCCCGCCTGCTTCACGTGCCCGCCCAGGCGGCGGCGGAGCGCAGCGTGCAGGAGGTGGGTGGCGGAGTGGTTCAGACGCGCTCCCTCGCGGCGCGCGGTGTCGATGCGGAGCCGCACGCGGTCGCCCACGGCGAGCGCGCCCTCGCGCACCACGCCGCGGTGCGCGATCACCGCCGGCGCGATCTTCTGCGTGTCGGTCACCTCGACCTTCGCGCCCGACGCGGTCTCGACCCAGCCGCGGTCGCCCACCTGCCCGCCCGACTCGGCGTAGAAGGGCGTCTCGGCGGTGACGACGTCCACCTGCGCACCGGCGCCGACCGGACCGCGCGCCTCCCGCCCGTCGACCAGGAGAGCCAGCACCTCCGACTCCCACTCGACGATGCGGTCGCCGACGAAGCGGCTGTGGAGCCCGCCGCCCGCGATCAGCTCGGGCGCGGCCTCGGCGTCGGCGAAGCGCTGCGCGCCGCGCGCCCGCTCCCGCTGCGCCTCCATGGCGCGCGTGAAGCCGTCCTTGTCGACGCCGAGCCCCTCGCCGGCGAGGATGTCCTCGGTCAGATCGAGCGGAAAGCCGTAGGTGTCGTAGAGGCGGAAGGCGACCTCGCCGGAGAGCACGCGTGCCTTCGCCGCGCGCGCCCTCTCGACCTCGCTCGCGAGCAGGGCCAGGCCGCGATCGAGGGTCGCCGCGAAGCGCTCCTCCTCACCCCGGACGACCTCGGCGATGCGCGCGTGCTGGGCGGCGATCTCCGGGTAGGCGCGCCCCATGGCGCCCACCACGGCGCCCACCACCTCGTGGAGGAACGGGCGGTCGAGGCCGAGGAGCTTGCCGTGCCGCGCCGCGCGCCGCAGCAGCCGGCGGAGGACGTAGCCGCGCCCCTCGTTGGAGGGCAGGATGCCGTCGGCGACGAGGAAGGTGACCGCGCGCCCGTGGTCGGCGATCACGCGCAGCGAGACGTCGTCGCGCGGGGCGGCGCCGTAGCGCTTGCCGGAGAGCTTCTCGGCCGAGTGCACGATCGCGCGCAGCACGTCGATCGCATAGTTGTCACCCACGCCCTGGAGCACGGTGCAGATGCGCTCGAAGCCCATACCGGTGTCGACGTGCCGGGCGGGCAGGTCGGAGAGCTTGCCCTTCTCGTCGCGGTTGTGCTGGATGAAGACCAGGTTCCAGAGCTCGATGTAGCGCGCGCAGCCCGCGTTGACGGCGCAGCGGTGGGTCCGGTCGCCGCGGCGGTCGCAGGCCCCGGGGCCGCGGTCGATGTGGATCTCGGAGCACGGGCCGCACGGTCCGGTCTCGCCCATCTCCCAGAAGTTCTCCGCCTCGAAGCGGAGGAGCCGGTCGCGGCCGATGTCGGTCAGCTCGGCCCACAGCGCCGCCGCCTCGTCGTCGGTCGTGTACACGGTGCCGTAGAGCCTGTCCTTGGGCAGCTTCCAGACCCGCGTGAGGAGCTGCCACGCCCAGTCGATCGCCTCGCGCTTGTAGTAGTCGCCGAAGGACCAGTTGCCCAGCATCTCGAAGAAGGTGTGGTGGTAGGTGTCGCGCCCCACCTGCTCGAGATCGTTGTGCTTGCCGCTGATCCGCAGGCACTTTTGCGAGTTCACGGCGCGCAGGTAAGGGCGCGCCTCGTTGCCGAGGAAGACCTGCTTGAAGGGCACCATGCCTGCGTTGGTGAAGAGCAGGCTCGGGTCGTTCTCGGGCACGAGCGGGGCGCTCGGCACCACGGTGTGACCGCGCTGGCGGAAGAAGTCGAGGAAGCCCTCGCGGATCTGGTCCCCGGTCACCGACCCGTTTCTACCGGCTCCGTCCCGGAGCGGCAACCGGCGCGCACCGCAACCTCGGGGCCGCCGTGAACGTCCTGCTCGACGGACGGAGCCCGCGCACGCGAACGGCACCGCGCAGGCGATCGACCCCGTTCGGGGCAGGGGCGCGTCATTCCTCCTCGCCCAGCACCTCCACCGCCACCTCCTCCGGAAACCCCCGCGACGCGAGGAGTCGCCACGCCCGCCGCCGGTCGCGCAGGCCGCGGAGCGCGCGGCGCGCCCACGCGACCTCGGGCTGCCCCTCGCGCGAGGCCTCGACCGCCTCGGCGACGAGCGCCTCGGGGAGCCCGCGCGCCGTCAGGTCCGCCTCGATGCGGAGCCTCCCCGCCCCGCGTGTCCGGAGCGCTCGCGCGCGCTCGTGGGCGAAGGCCGTGTCGCCGACCCAGCCGAGCTCGCGGCAGCGGGCGACGGTGGCCGCGGCGGTCTCGCGCCGGTAGCCGAGGGCGACGAGCCGCGCCTCGAGCCGAGCCTCGGTCTCGGGCGCACGCCGGAGCCAGCGCGCCGCCACGTCGAGCGGCGTCGGCGCCGGGCGGCGCCGGCGGCCGCTAGAAGCGGTCGACCTTGATCGGCTCCTGGGCAGCTGCCCCCGGCTCCTTGGAGAAGTCGTCCCAGCGCGCGTCGCTGGTCGAGGAGATGCCGCGCGCCTTGAGCGCGAAGTCGTCCGGGTTGGTCGACTGCGCGAGCGCCTCGTCGAAGGTGACGAGCCCCTCGCGCCAGAGGGCCATGAGCGACTGGTCGAAGGTCTGCATGCCGTAGGTGGTGTAGCCGCGCGCGATGGCGTCGCGGATCTCGCGCGTGCGCTCGGGCTGCGTGATGCACTCCTTCACGAGCCCCGTCGAGACCATGACCTCGATGGCCGGCACCATGCCCCGGCCGTCGGCGCGGGGTACGAGCCGCTGGCTGATGCAGCCCTTCAGGATGCTCGCCAGGATGAGCCGCGCCTGGGCTCGCTGGTGGTCGGGGAAGGCCGAGATGACGCGCGTGATCGTCTCGGCGGCGTCGAGGGTGTGCAGGGTGGACATGACCAGATGGCCGGTCTCGGCGGCCAGGATGGCCGTTTCGATGGTCTCCAGGTCGCGCATCTCGCCGACCAGGATGACGTCCGGGTCCTGGCGGAGCGCGCCCTTGAGCCCGACCGCGAAGCCCGTGCAGTCGGCGCCGATCTCGCGCTGGGTGATGATCGACTGCTCGTCCTGATGGAGATACTCGATCGGGTCCTCGACCGTGATGACGTGCCGGTCGACGGTGCGGTTGATGTGGTCGATCATGGCGGCGAGCGTCGTCGACTTCCCGCTGCCCGTCGTGCCCGTCACCAGGATGAGCCCGCGCCGCTCGGACGCGATGCGCTCGATGACCGGCGGGAGGTTGAGGTCGCGGATCTGCCGCACGCGGGGCGGGATCAGACGGAGTGCGGCCTGGAGCTCACCGCGCTGGTGGAAGACGTTCACGCGGAAGCGGCCGAGCTCCGGATGACCGTAGCCCGCGTCGACCTGCAGCCGCTCCTGGAGCTGCTTCCAGTGGGCCGCGGAGAGGAGCCCCCGCATGAGGGCGGTCATCGTGTCGCGGTCGAGCCGCGGCGCCTCGTCCCACGGAATCAGGTTGCCGGTGACGCGGAAGACCGGGTGCGAGCCGAACTTGAGATGGATGTCGGATGCGTTGCGAGCGACGCCCTCACGCAGGATCGCTTCGAGCTCCACGGGTCATTCCTTTCCGCCCCTCCCCCGCCGGCCGGCCTCGGCCGCCCGCGCTCCCTCTGCACTCGCCCCGTTGCCCCCCTCGGCCGCGCCGGAGCGCAGCCCGAACTTCTCGCGTACCTTCGCCTCTATCTGAGCGGCGACCTCGGGATGCTCGCGCAGGAAGTCGCGCGCGTTCTCGCGGCCCTGGCCGATGCGGTCGCCGCCAAAGGCGTACCAGGCGCCGGTCTTCTCGAGGATGCCGTGCTCGGATGCGATGTCGATCAGCTCTCCCTCCTTCGAGATGCCGCTGCCGTAGAGGATGTCGAACTCCGCCTCGCGGAAAGGCGGCGCGACCTTGTTCTTCACCACCTTCACCTTGGTGCGGCTGCCGATCACCTCGTCGCCGTGCTTGATGGCGCCGAGGCGGCGGATGTCGAGCCGGACCGAGGCGTAGAACTTGAGCGCGTTGCCGCCCGTCGTGGTCTCGGGGTTGCCGAACAGGATGCCGATCCTCATGCGGATCTGGTTGATGAAGACGACGATCGTGCGCGACTTGGAGATGGTGCCGGTCAGCTTGCGGAGCGCCTGCGACATGAGCCGCGCCTGGAGGCCCATCTGCGGGTCGCCCATGTCGCCCTCGATCTCGGCGCGCGGCACGAGCGCGGCGACCGAATCGATGACCAGCACGTCGAGCGCGCCCGAGCGCACCAGCGTGTCGGCGATCTCGAGCGCCTGCTCCCCGTGGTCGGGCTGCGAGATGAGGAGGTCCTCGGTCCGGACGCCGAGCTTGCGCGCGTAGCCCACGTCGAGCGCGTGTTCGGCGTCGATGAAGGCGCAGATGCCGCCGCGCTTCTGGCCCTCGGCGATCAACTGGAGCGCGAGGGTGGTCTTGCCCGAGGACTCGGGCCCGTAGATCTCGACCACGCGCCCGCGCGGGATCCCGCCTATACCAAGGGCAATGTCGAGGCCGAGCGAGCCGGTCGGCAGGCAGGCGACGTCCTGCGTCAGCGCCGCCTCGCCGAGCCGCATGATGGCGCCCTTGCCGAACTGCTTCTCGATCTGGCTGAGGGCGAGGTCGATCGCCCGCTCGCGGTTTACGTCGATGCCCATGTCACACCCTCCTCCACACGAAACGCCTGGACCCCGGGCCCCAGATTTCCGGAGACTCGACCACTCTACCCCGGTGCGGGCCGGGTCTCCAGCCGGACGGGCTACATATTCTCAGGCACGGACGCCCCACAGGGGGTGCCGGGAC
>Ga0209470_1002391_pt1 | contig 13379 bp, 12 predicted proteins | sample GraSoiAngelo_125_FD_185882 | JGI IMG/M metagenome (GOLD analysis project Ga0209470, IMG submission 185882) | Grasslands soil microbial communities from the Angelo Coastal Reserve, California, USA - 14_0927_05_40cm (SPAdes) (version 2) | ecosystem: Environmental > Terrestrial > Soil > Grasslands ... | reverse complement strand
ATCTTTTGAAATGTCGGCTTCCAAAATCTTTAGATAAGGAAAAGCCAATCGAAAATCGATATGAACCTCCTAACAGACGATCGCATTAATGAGACTGGTGTTTTCACTAGTGAATTGGCGCTGTTTTCGCCCAGTTTCGAATTCAAAAACCGGGGAGAAGAGACGCCCTCGCGACTAACGCGCGACCAGATGGATGCATTTTTAGCGGCATCCGACAACGCTCGCAGCGCACATTTTTTTACCCCTCCACCCGAACCGCCAGCGACGACTCCTGAGAAAGGTTTGGCCGCCGGTGTGCTGAAACAGGCAGCCCACGATTTGCGCCGGTTCCGTGCCGCGACCAAGGGTGTAAAGCGGGAACTGTATCTGGATGCCTACACTTGGATCACCGCAAATGATTTTTCCTGGCCGTACTCATTCGTGAATGTTTGTAAATTGCTCGACGTCAGTCCGGAAGTCGTCCGCACGGAAATCTTCGCCGATGCCTCGTTAGGCTTGCTTGATTATTGGACCAGGCGGGCCGGACGTCTTTCCGGAAAACTCCAGGCCTCTTTTGTTCGCGTTTTCGGAAGCTGCCGTAATCCGGAGGGCGCCGAGACCGACCAGTTGGCTTCGAGCATTTGAGCGAATATGAAAAAACACAGCTTCAGACTTGTCGAATGGCCGCGCCGGATTTGGCAGTCGCTCGTCAGGACGACCCGCCGAAGTCACGACCCGTTTCTGGTTTACAACATGGCTTCGTTTAATTACGGCGGCGGATGGAGCCAACTTCTTCTGAAAGCCTCACTCCGCAGCACGTAACCGCAAAATCGGCTGTCGATCTTATCAACAACTGATTCCCCATATGAAATTATCTCTCGAAGCGGCAGTGGCAGCGGCTGTAGCAGTAGCCTTTGCAGTGTTGAGTATGGCCGTCATCGCGAGCGAACGTGAAACCGTAGGCGCCACTGGGTACAGCCCGACGACCAGCGCCACGGTGAGCTACGCGAGCCTGCGATGACCTGACAGTTCGTTGTCCGGGCCTCAGCCTGCAGAAATACAGTAATATAGTTTATTAAGCGCTCACGTCTGGCGGAGTTCTGCCAGCTCGCTGAGATTTTATTCTCGCAAAGTCGCGTTGATTGGGCGAGCCTCTGCAGCCACGAAGACAATTCCCGGAACGCTGCAGGAGGGCGGTGCTTCGTTTCAAACGACGCATTGGACCGTGGTATTGCGTGCGCGCGAGCCGGAGTCAGCGGAATCCGCGCGGCAGGCGCTCTCTGGATTTTGCGAAGCCTATTGGCCGCCGCTGTACAGTTTTCTTCGCCACCGCGGTTATCCGTCCGCTGATGCGCAGGATCTCGTCCAAGGTTTCTTCGCCCATCTGCTTGAGCAAAACACTTTAACCAGTGCCGATCAGCAAAAGGGTCGGCTTCGCACGTTCCTGTTGGGATCTCTCCAGAATTTCTTATTCAATGAGTACGACCGCGCCCGGGCGCTCAAGAGAGGTGGCGGGCGTCAGATCGTTTCGATCGAGGAGTATCTGCCCGAGGCCGAGGCGGCGATGTTGGCGACGTCTCATCTCAGCGACGCCCGTTGTTACGATCTTGTCTGGGCGTCGAATATCGTTTCGCGGGCCTGGCGGAATTTGCAAACCGCATTTGTTTCGGAAGGCAAAGCTGAGTGGCTCGAAGAATTAAGACCGTTTGTCGCCGGCGGAAGCGTCACGGCGCCAAATCAGGAGGAAGCCGCGGCTCGCCTCGGAGTGCCAATCGCGACTCTGCGCACCTGGCTTTCGCGTCTTCGCCAGCGTTACCGCGAATCATTGAGAACGGAAGTGGCAAGTACTGTCTCTAATCCGGCAGATGTCGATCAGGAGCTACACCACCTCTATCAAATACTAATGGCGTGAATTGATTTTGCTCATGGACGACAACGGCAGTGGCGTCGGAACTGAAAAAAGCGAGGCGCGAGCCGCGGGAACTTGCGCGACTTGTGGACGACAGCTCACTCAATGCGGTCCGAATGGGGAATGCTTGCGTTGTCTCGTTAGCCTTGGGTTTTTAGCGGACGGCGAACAGGCTGAGAGACCGGCGGGGCGCGGTCGATTGACGCCCGGACCATTGAGGTACGCCCATTTCGAAGTTGAGGTAGGTTTAGATGGTTTCCCGGTCGAGCTTGGTGCGGGTGCGATGGCAATAACTTACCGCGCTCGCGATACAGTGTTGAACTCGACTGTTGCCCTCAAGGTCATCGACCGGAAGGTGGCGGAGAATCCCGGCGCGCGGTCGCGTTTTCTGCGCGAAGCGCGCGCGGCTGCGAATATTCATCATCCCAATGTCGCTCGGGTGACTTTTTATGGTGAGCAAGACGGCGAGTGTTTCTATGCCATGGAGCTGGTCGAGGGCGAGACGCTTGAAGCCCGTGTGCGCCGTGATGGACCAATGCCGCTCGCTCTTGCCTTGCAAATAATCGAACAAGCCACGCGCGCGTTGGCTGTCGCAGAAGTCTGCGGCGTAGTGCATCGCGACATCAAGCCATCCAATCTCATGCTCGAATCGGATCCGAGCGAGACGCTCGTGGTAAAGGTGATTGATTATGGAGTGGCGAAAGTAATGCAGGCCCAAACCGAGCCCGGCGCCGAGCAAACCCAGGCGGGCTTCATTGGCACGCCGGCTTTTGCCAGTCCAGAGCAGTTCGCTGGCGCCGGGCAATCGCCGATTGATATGCGTTCCGACATCTACTCACTGGGTGTGACGCTTTGGTATCTGCTCACTGGTCGGACGCCTTTTGTCGGGCGTACGATGGAAGAAATCCGTTCGAACCAAACTAGGGAGTTACCGTTGGAACAGCTCAGGAGTCTGCACCTTCCAGGGCAGGTTATTGCACTGCTGAAATCGATGCTGGCCCCGGAGCCAAAGGACCGACCGCAAACGGCACGTGAGTTATTTTCTGCTGTTCACAGTTGCTACGCGCGATTTAACCCTGAAGCGCGCTCGCGACGCAGGCAGTTGGCGATGGCAGGCGCCGCATTGACGTTTGCAATCGTAGCGATTGCGCTCGGGACCTGGTTGTACCAACGCACGCGGTCCTTCACCCCGATAGAGCGATCGATTGCAGTGCTACCTTTCCAAAACTTAAGTAACGATAAGGACAACGCGTATTTTGCCGAGGGAATACAGGACGAAATCCTGACACGGTTGTCTAACATCGCCGAGCTGACGGTGATCTCGCGCACTTCCACGCAACATTACAAAAGCGCGCCGGAGAACTTGCGCGAAATCGCAAAGCAACTCGGCGTTGCCCACATCGTGGAAGGAAGTGTGCAGAAGAGCGCCGATGCCGTACGGGTGAACGTGCAGCTCATCAAGGCGGCCAACGATTCCCACCTTTGGTCAGAGACGTTTGATCGCAAGCTGACCGACATCTTTTCAGTCGAGAGTGAAGTGGCCAAAGCCATCGCCGATCAGTTACAAGCCAAACTCACCGGCCAGGAACAGGAAGTCATCGCGGCCAAACCTAGCAATAATCCTCAGGCATACGATGCCTACCTGCGCGGCTTGGCTTACACGCTAAAAACCGGGTTCACACCGGCGACCTCCTTCGCTGCGCAAAAATACTTGAAAGAAGCAGTGCGGTTGGACCCGAAGTTTGCGCTGGGTTGGGCACTGCTGTCTTCGGTCGATTCGAGTGGCTACCTCACACAAAGTCTTCAACCAACCGTCGGCCTCCGCGACGAAGCGAGGGAAGCGGCCGAAACCGCTCTTACTCTCCAACCCAATCTTGGTGAGGCGGTGTTAGCTAAGGGTCTTTATCAGTACGCCTGCCTGAAAGACTACGACACCGCGGTGGATTATTTTGAGCAAGCATATCGCCTCCTGCCAAATAACAGCCGCATCCCTCAATCTCTGGCTTATGTCGAACGCAGGCGAGGCAACTGGGACAGGAGTGAGGCGTACTTCAACGAAGCCGAGAAGCTCGACCCACGCAATGTTAGCCTGCTCTCTCAACATGCGCGTTCCTATGTCTGCCTTCGTCATTTCCCGGAAGCTCTGGGTAAGCTTGAGCAGATTCTCAATATCACACCGGACGACATAGATACACTTGTGTTAAAGGCTCGAATTGCACAAGCGGAAGGCGACCTGCCGCGCGCTTCGGCACTTCTGGCTCCACTCCGCCTCGGGGCCGACTACGCCAACGCGTTGGAAACACAAGTTTACCAGGCAATCCCGTCCCGCATCGGTCATTGCTCAGCTAAAGGAAATATTAGCCAAGCCCGATCAGGCATTGGGTTATTACAATGGCGAACTGCGCTTTTGGTTAGGCTGGGCACAGGAAGTTGCCGGCGACCATGCCGGCGCCCGCGAAAGTTGGAGTCAGGCCCGAAGCGAACTGGAGCCTTTCCTCAAGGAACAGCCTGAAAATTTTGTTCTGCTGGGAGACCTCGCGCTTACAAACATGGGTCTTGGTGACAATGCTGCTGCACTGACTTTGGCCGAGCGCGCGATCGCAATGTTTCCGACCGACAAGGACGCGCTCACTGGTCCCAGGCCGCTCGACATTCTCGCCCGAGTAGCGGCGCGCATCGGCCAAAGCGACCGCTCCATCTCCATGCTAGAAAAGCTGCTTTCGATGCCGTACGAAGCGCCTTTGGCCGCGAACCCGCCGCTCACTCCCGCCTTGCTCCGGCTGGACCCAATGTTTGATTCACTGCGCAACAATCCGCGCTTCCAGAAACTGGTTGCCGCCTCCGCGCCAAAATAGCATTCGCCGATGGCGGCCTGCACCAACCCCGGCGTCTGACACAGACTTCCTACAGTGCGCGCCAAATGAACTGCTCAAGTTCGCTCAATCCGAATTTGACGTGATTCGAACAGACGCGCTAGCGACCCGTTCGCGCTCCGCACCAAAGGCGAAACTGGTCTGTGCCAAAAACACCAAGTGGCTCTTGTCCAAGCCACACAAGCTCCAGAACTTTGTTCAGTAAAACATAGGAGGCGTTATGATGAAGAAAACAATTGTTACTATTGCCTGCACGCTGATTGCGCTGCTGGCATTTGCACAGCCAGGTTCGAAGGGTACAAAGACCACAGAACAAATAACGGTAACGGGAACGATCATCCCATCGGCGATTGAGGACGGCGCGGCCGCCAGTTATCAGCCCGCCAAAACGCTCGTCGTTCGCGAGGATAACTCGAACAAACCGGGCCGTTATGTTCTCAACGGGCCTGGTCACGTTGTGAACAGGCTGGGCGAAGTCATCCAGACCGGGATCAAACCTGGCACCCGGGTGCGTGTTTACTACGCAAACATGGGCGATTTGCGTATGGTTGATCACGTAGTCGTTTTAGACTGAATCGACAGGCACGCGAAATCACAAATAAAAGCTGCACGGTCCCTCGCGGGATCGTGCAGCTTTTTTTGTGGAAGCGTAGCGGCTCGCATGCCAGCCATTTATAAGACAGCTTTTGAAAACTTTCTTTACCTGAGTGAGGAAGCGAGTTTGAGAAGGCTCTCTCGAATTTGTGCCCGGGTCCAGGCGGCAAAACCAAAGAGAAACGCCGGTTTTAGCTTCGCTTGGATGCAAAACGTCGATAGAGGTACTGGCCTGACTCCGATCTCAAGCGTCACACGCTTGATCCTTGGGAAGTCTTCCTCGCGCTTCAGCCAGGCGACGAAGTTCAATCCTGCTTCCTGAGTCTGCAGAGTGAAACGATCACCCAGCAAGTTATGGAACTGTTCAACGAAGAAATCTCTTCGCTCTGAATATAATTTCCGCATCCGCCTGATGTGGCTTAAAAAGAATCCCTCCGTTATGAACCGAGCAAGGGTTGCCTGGTCAATCGGTGGCGAGTGTTGATCCATCACGCTTCGGATCTTGACCATCGAGTCTACCAACGCCTCTGGCGCGACGATGTAGCCCAGGCGTAAAGAGGGATAGAGAATCTTACTCATCGTTCCGGCGTAGATGACCCGGCCGGAGTTGTCGAGTCCCTGCAAGCAAGGCAAGGGCGGCCCGGTAAAGCGGAACTCCGAGTCGTAGTCGTCTTCGAAAATAAATGCGTCGTGAGCACGAGCGAGATCGAGCAAGGCAGTCCTGCGCTCAAAACTCATTGTCATCCCAAGGGGAAATTGATGTGAAGGCGTTACGTAGATGATTTTCGGCAAAGGTTCTTTTCGCGACCGCGCGATCACCATTCCTTCATGATCGATCGGCTTTGGCACTACTTTAGCGCCGACGAAAGCAAAGACCCTTAGAGCCTGGTGAAAACCGGGATCTTCAATCCACGCAGCCTGGCCCGGATTTACCAACGCCATTGCGCTGATCAGCATCGCCTGCTGCATTCCGCCGACGATTACGATCTGATCCGGATGACACTGCGCTGCTCTAAAATCGCACAAATAGGCTGCTATCGCCTTGCGCAGGTCGGCGTCGCCACGGTTGGAAGCGTAGCGCAATAAGTGGGCTCCTTTTTTCGCAAGAACCTGCGCCCTGAGTCGCTCCCACACATCGATGGGAAATTCATCGACCGCGGGAATGCTTGGGGTTAGCGCGACGCCTGGTCCGGCATTGGTCGCTCCGAGATCAAACTCCTTTCCAACACGCTGATCCGGAAGTCTCCGCACTCGATGAGAAATGTGAACCGGAAGTTTTGTCCGGGGATGGTCCTCTGATCTCCGTGCGCTCAGGAAAGTGTCGGGAAGAGGATCCGCGACGAACGTCCCTGATCCGGCTTTTGATTGAAGATAGCCTTCAGCGTGAAGTTTGGAGAACGCAAGATTTACAGTCAGCCTTGCTATCCCCAGGTCAGCCGCCAGCGCCCGAGAGGAGGGGAGTCGAGCAGAACTGTCGCTGAAGTTCCCCGATCTGAGTTCGTCGCGAATTTGGCGGTAAAGTTGCTGATGAAGCGGTTCAGCTGACGTCCGATCAAGCAGAATCATTTCGAATGCAATGATCGAACGCCGGCGCCGCCCCTTTGGGCGGGACTTCTTGTCAGACACAGCCACCTCCTACCGTTGCTCTTTGAAATGATATTCTCAAGAAACAACGCAACCATCGAAAGCTTCACCAGCAGGCAATTTCACGTTGGTAGCTAGTAATCGGGTTGTCGCGATCTTTTCAGCGAAGTCAGAAAAGGATGACGAGAACCGCGCAAGTTGCGTAGAGTGTACTAGCCATTCTGACAACCCGCGGTGCGAGCCGCACTGGCATCAACTCACTTTCCAAACACGAGAACACATCATGAAAGAATTTGACGGAAAGGTTGCGCTGGTAACCGGTGGAGGATCAGGAATCGGCCGTGCCACAGCGCTGGCGTTTGCTCGCGAAGGGGCGCAAGTCGTCATCGGTAATCGCAATGTTCAGCGCGGCGAGGAAACAGTCTCCATGATCCGTGACGCCGGCGGGACAGCCAGTTTTCAGCGGACGGACGTTTTAAATGCGGCTGAGATCGAAGCGCTGGTGAACCACGCGATTGCAGAATATGGCCGGTTGGATGTGGCCTTCAACAACGCCGGCACCGAAGGCGACACGAAACCTACTCTCGTCGATCAGACTGAAGCTAACTTCGATGCGGTGATGGGCATTAATGTCAAAGGCGTCTGGCTCTCGATGAAGTACGAAATCCCTCGGATGTTGGAGCAAGGCGGCGGCGCCATTGTGAACTGCGCATCCGTCGCAGGCATAATCGGGTTCCCAGGAATTGGTATCTATGTTGCGTCGAAACATGCAGTCATCGGTCTGACGAAAACCGCTGCGTTGGAATACTCCGCCCAAGGGATTCGCATCAATGCGGTCAATCCGGCCGTGATCGACACCGAGATGGTCGATCGCCTCACCGATGGCATGAACATGAAAAAGGATGATCTTACCGCATTTCATCCCATCGGACGGATCGGCCGAGTAGAGGAAGTGGCCGAAGCCGTTCTGTGGCTCTGTTCCGACAAGTCGTCTTTTGTGACGGGACACAGTTTGTTAGTCGACGGCGGATTCACCGCGCGCTGACGCGGCCGCGGCTATAGTTGTGATTTCGGAGATCATAGATCAGAGTCGCTGAAAACCCGAAATCGCCAGGAACAGCGTGACTCGCGCATTCCGGGGCGATCGTGGATCCTTCGGATGAAACTCATTGCCAGCCGGCGCAAATTCTGGACCGGTGTTCGTTGATTGTCAGCTTTGGCGATTAAGGCAAAATGAAAGAATCAACTGAATCGCAACACACGGATGGGCCCTTCAGCCTTTAACAACACGACCGAATTCATGTGCGTTGTGTGCTCTGTGAACCTATCTCGGGCTTGATTCATATTAGGCGTTCTGTCGCCTCTCCCCTTGAACAAGGGGAGAGGACTAAGGTGAGGGCTCTGAGCCCGATGGGTATCATTTGGCTGAATAAACCCTCACCCTTCTCCTCTCCCTTTCGAAGGGAGAGGCCGACCGCGTTGAGCGTACTTTGCGTACCATCCGTCTGAAGACCCAACTGATTGACCACACTGCCAAATTCTGGAAGAGCCGTGAGTTTTTACTGCTGCGAGCCCGCACTTCCTGCTAAAGAATTTCTAAATGACTCCGCTTTCAGCAAACGCTCGCGAGCGACACGACCTGACAGACGGAATAATTCCGAAGATATTGCGAAAAAATTCCATCCATTTGTCCTTAGAGGTGACAAAGCAAAATGCATCCGATACTTCGCGGTGAGATTAGGACGGGGGTGGGCAACTTCTCTTATTGGCTCGACAAATTAGAACCATATTACACTCGGAAGACCGGCATGCGCCTGTTTCCGGGCACATTGAACGTCCACTTGACCAGTGGGAGCTATCCGACGCCTACCAGCGCACTGCGACTGGAGAAGGAAGAGTACGGTGGTCGAGTTTCGGTCAGCATCATGCCCTGCAAGATCGTCGGTCGCAAAGCATTCATCCTTCGGCCTGACACCGACACCGGCAAGCATGGAGATCCGCCTGAAAGGATCCTTGAGATCGCCACAGACGTTAATCTTCGTGATACGTACAAGTTAAGGGATGGGGATATTGTTGAGATAGAAGTGTCCGAAAACAGCGTCTAACCAGTAAGCCAGTGGCAGGTGCGAGATCCGCACGCGTAGTTTGTTCCAAAGTAATCGCCAGCGCGAGCCGAGCCGTTGCGTCGGATCCCAGACTCAGTGTGTGAAGAAGTCGCGGATCATTGCCGCGATCTCCGTAGCATGGGTCTCTAGGGCGAAGTGGCCCGTGTCGAAGAAATGCACCATCGCACCGGGAATGTCGCGTTGGAACGCCTCGGCCCCTGCCGGCAGGAAGAAGGGATCGTTCTTTCCCCACACCGCCAGGAAGCGCGGCTTATGCGCACGGAAGTAATTTTGGAAGGTCGGGTAAAGGGCGACGTTGCTCTTGTAGTCGCCGAACAGGTCCAACTGGATCTCGTCGGCACCGGGGCGGGCTAAATAGAAGTTGTCGAGGGAATATCCGTCCGGAGAAACCGCGGTCACATCCGGTACACCCTGCGTGTACTGCCAGCGCGTCGTCTCAGGAGCAAGGAAGCTGCGGAGCGTTTCTCGGTTGACCTGCGACGGCTCTTGCCAATAGGCCCGAATGGGGTTCCAGCCGGCGCTCAACCCTTCCTCGTATGCGTTGCCGTTTTGGGAGATGAGGGCGGTGACGCGATCCGGATGCCGAACAGCGAGACGGAACCCGACAGGTGCGCCATAGTCGAAGACGTACATCGCGAAGTGATGGAGGCCGATCACTTCGGTAAACCTATCGATGACGTTCGCAATATTCTCGAACGTGTAGGTAAAGGCGTTGCGCGTCGGCATGTCGGACTGCCCAAAGCCCGGCAGGTCGGGAGCGATGAGACGAAAGCGGTCTGCGAGTTGCGGGATGAGATCGCGGAACATGTGGCCGGCGGTCGGAAAGCCATGCAGCAACAGGATCGTCGGCGCGTCCTTCGGCCCAGCCTCTCGATAGAAGACCTTGATGCCGTCGATATCGACCTTGCGGAAGGTGACAGGGCCCATGAACAAACTTAACCGGGGAGACCGGCCTTGACAATGAACTCACTCGAAGTAACTCGTTCGTCGAAGGAGCGCGCACGATCGGTGAAGAGGTAACAGCGCATCGGCTGGCTGCATATTCAGACGCGGTCTTCGCTGTGATCGTGACCATCATGGTGCTGGAGCTCAGGGCACCAGACCAGCCGGCGTTCTCAGCCCTGTGGCCACTGTGGCCACGGCCATCATCACAGGAGAGCCGGTATCTGCGACGCGATTTCATATGTTTTCGCTCGATGGCAGCGCACATTGCGTTCTAGCATCAAGCTATGCCTCAAATCCTATTCCTACCCGACGGGCGAACCGTTGAGGCTTCCATATCAGAGAGTATTCTCTCCGCATCCTTACGAGCAGGGATTTCTCATACAAATGAATGCCGTGGAAACGCGCGGTGTTCGACGTGCCGTGTACTCATTCTTAACGGTTTGGAGTTCTGTTGCCCGCGGAATGAGAAAGAACAGGCGCTTGCGGCGCAGCTGCATTTCGCCGAAAGAGTCCGTCTAGCCTGCCAGACCACTATCCTAGGGAACGTGGCGGTGCGACGACTCATCCTGGACGCGAACGACGCCGGACTAACGGACCAAAGGAAGGACACAACAACCCATGGGTCGGTAGGTGAAGAGCGGCAGATGGCCATTCTCTTCGTCGATATACGAAATTCAACAGGGTTTGCCGATTCCGTTCCTCCGTTCGATGTGATTCACGTTCTAAGGCGCTTCTATCACCATATGGATAAGGCTGTCATTGATCACGGCGGCCATGTGGCCTGTTACACCGGCGATGGTTTACTGGCGCTTTTTGGCGTTGAGAGGTCGAAATTTGCGTGTCTCCAGGCTGTTCTCGCTGGTCTTGATATGCTCCGATGCGTAAAAGAGGATCTACAACCGTATGTCAAGCGATTATTCAAACGCACTTTTAGAATTGGGATCGGTTTACACTTTGGCCAAGCCGTCGTTGGCACTCTGGGAGGTGGCCTGCAAGAGCGAATCACTGCTATTGGAGACGCGGTAAACATTGCGAGCCGGGTTGAGCGGGCGAATAAGAAAGCCAAGACAGAGTTTTTGGTAAGAGAGGCTGCACTTCGTGAAGTTTGGGATTATGTTCATGTTGGAAGATCTATCGACGTAAATCTTCCAGGTAAGACTGGCACGTACACCCTTCATGAGATTGTCGGGGTTCAAAATGGTGCGCCGCAGACGGCGGGACGAGCTGCACGCTCGTGATGAAGCCGGTCAAGACCCAACCAGATGATGCAGCTAACCCAGCACTTTGTTATAAACTTTGAATTTGTGCGCACGTCAATTCTCAAAGTGCTGGGTGGCTTGTCTCTTTCTTGCTAGGCCCCTAAAGACGCCGAGTTACTCATGCGAAATTGGAAGATTTGGCTCCTGATCGCGCTGGGCATTCTGGGTACCCTTGTCGGCTGGGCACTACTTGGCCGAAATGAACGCCAGATGAACAACGTCTGCCGCTGCGATACTTCGGGGCACAAAGTCAGCTTGGTCACGGTCGAGCCCGGCGTGCAGCTTGAGGTGTTGGATTGGGGCGGCACAGGACAGACTTTGGTTTTACTCACTGGAATGGGAGACAACGCGCACGTGTTCGATCAGTTTGCCTACCAGTTTAACGATCGTTTCCACGTCATCGGCATCACGCGTCGAGGCTTCGGGCGCTCAAGCCAGCCTGCGCAGGGCTACGACCTTGACACGAGAGCGCGCGACGACATCACAGTCCTCGACAAGCTGAACATACGCAATGCCGTGTTTGTTGGGCACTCCGTTTCCGGAACGGAATTGAACAAGATCAGCGCAGTCTATCCGAATCGCGTCAAGAAACTTGTTTACCTGGATGCTTTAGATATCGGGTCGGGTGGCTGGATAAGTCTCCCTCAACCGCCGCCATCGCCAGAGCTTACTGCAGCAGACCTGGAATCGGTGCAACGTTTCGCCGCAGCCAGTGCACGATCCGATGGATACCGAAAGCTGCTCGCAGCGATATGTAACATGATCCGCACGGATCACTCAGGCAGAGTTATTGGAGCGATTACGCCTTCTGAAATTTCCAGGAAGATATATGAAGGTTTACAGCCGGCTGATTACGATCGTATCCAAGCTCCTGCGCTCGGCATTTTCAATAAAATCACACCTCAATACCGTTTGCCCTACTACTGGTATCTGGATCCTGGCAAGCAGGAGGAATTCAATCGCAATATCGACTCGCTCGCCAAGTGGATAGAAGGCGCAATCCAGCGGTTCCGCTCAGGCGTGAAGAACTCGCGAGTCATCGAACTGCATGACACCAACCACTACGTATTCATAGTAGACGAAGCATTGGTTGTTCGAGAAACCCGCAAGTTCTTGCTCGATGAGTAAAGGCGCCTTACGTGGATTTAACTGCCGCTTATTGAGAACATCGTCTAGCAAACGAAGTTTACCCGCCGTGGCGGGCAAAAACCCGCGCTTTCAAAAACTTGCCGCCTCGTCTGGGTCAAAATAGAGTTTGCCATGCTACGTCGCATATGTTGAATCTGCGACTGAAGCTTGTTTAAGATTTGCTTCGGAAGATTTCGCCAGCGTATCCCGGAAATTTTCTTGCACCGCAATTATGAAAACACCGGTGCCGAAACAATGGCGCGCGAAGTTGATCTCCATCCTGTTCACGAGGTTGACCTTGGAAAACTGGCGCGCCAAGCTGATTTCCCTCTTGCTCGCGATAATGGTTTGGTACCTGATAAAGAAGAATCTAGCGACGAGTCCTGCGCCATCTGAAAGGCGGTCCAGTACGCCGATTACGGAAACACGCTGAAGGCGTTCTGGCCGCGAATCCACCGCTCACTCCGGAGTTTACCCGCCGTGGCGGGTTGCTCCGGCTGGATCCAATGTTTGACTCAGTGCGCCAAAGACCCGCGTTTCCAAAAACTGGTTGCCTCCGCACCAAAATAGGGCTTGGTCGCTAAAGTCCGAGAAGCAGTCGCCGCGGCGACTTGGTTTCGGCGGCCTCGCCGAAACGGACTTTGATTGAACTTGGGCCCACGAAACACCCACCTTCGCTCAGCTACGGCGCGGCAGGCGCGAATTGACGCCAAACCGACTGGAAGGTGCTTTTGTGTAACTCGAGTCACCGCATTTGTGGAGGAATTGGCTCGTGCTAATACGCAAGGCGCCACATTAGAAGAAGCGCGTGAGAATCTGAAGCCGCGTCATTAGGCGCTGGTGTGCGCAGCGGATTGATTGCGGAGCAGGCAGATGCCGGACCACGGGCGGGAGCCTTGTCTGCCCTGCGAATCGGGCAAAAAAGAGAGAAGGCGCATCCAAACAGTAAGGCGCTTCATTCGCGCGGCAGTTTTTAACGTTG
>Ga0209470_1002380_pt1 | contig 13398 bp, 10 predicted proteins | sample GraSoiAngelo_125_FD_185882 | JGI IMG/M metagenome (GOLD analysis project Ga0209470, IMG submission 185882) | Grasslands soil microbial communities from the Angelo Coastal Reserve, California, USA - 14_0927_05_40cm (SPAdes) (version 2) | ecosystem: Environmental > Terrestrial > Soil > Grasslands ... | reverse complement strand
GCTCCCGCCGGTCAGCTCGCGGCGCACGAGCTTCGTCGCGGCCGCCAGCCGCTTGAGCTTCTCCGCCGCCAGCCAGCGCGGCACGGGAAAGAAGCCGCAATCCGGAATGGCGGAGAGCTTCTCGGCCGGGATGAACGCGAGGCACCGACGTAGCCGCTCGGCGACGTCCTCGGGCGTCTCCACGTAGAACGACTTCACGTCGATCACGCCGCAGGCCACTTCGCGGTCGACGCCGACCTCCTTCCACATCTCGATCTCGGCCATCTCCCGGTTGGCGTACTCGAAGACGAACTGCTGGCACTTGCAGTCGAGCAGCTTGGGAAAGAGCCAGCGGTACGACCGCTTGCCGCGCGGGCGCGAGAGGAGATTGCCGAAGCAGACGTGGTAGCCGATCTTCGTCCGCACGCCCTCGACGCAGGCGTTGAACATCTTGACGTACTCGTCGATCTGGCCAGGGACGATCGCCGCCGAGGGCTCGTCGATCTGGATCCATTCGGCGCCCGCCGCGGCCAAAGCCTTCAGCTCGGCGTTGACGGCGGGCACCATGTCCCAGCAGAGCGCGAGCCGGTCGTTGTTGTAGACGCCATCGCCCTGCCGAGTCTGGATGTGGATCGACAGTGTCACCGGACCCGGCACGGTGGCTTTCACGGGCCTGTCAGTCTGCGTTTTCAGGTAGGTGAACTCGTCGACGGTGCCGAGGCCCTTCGGCACCGTCACCCGTCGCGCCGCGCGGTACCGGGGGACAGAGTCGTAGGCGTAGAGGCCGGTCTTGCGCAGCGACTCGAGCTTCTCCAGTCCCTCCATGCGCCCGTAGAACGTCTGCACGAAGAAGAACCGGCGCATTTCGCCGTCGCAGATCACGTCGATGCCTGCGCGCTCCTGGTCGCGGATGGCGAGCTGGGTCGCGTCGTCGAACATCTCGCGCTCGTCGGTGGCGCCGTACTCGCCCGCCTTGAGCTTGTCGAGCGCGGTCCAGAACCAGCCGGGGAACCCGTGACTTCCCATGACGTGCGTGTAGAGAACGGGCAGGGACGTGGGCATGACGGCTCCTTTCGTCAGAAGAGGTGTTTCTGGATCTTGCCCACCGAGGTTCGCGGGAAGGTCGCACGGAACTCGATGTGCTCGGGGACCTTGAACCTGGACAGCCGCGCCGCGCACCAGGCGATCAGCTCGTCGGCGCTGCTACGCGCGCCTTCCTCGAGAATGACGTACGCCTTGATCGCGTAGTCGCGCAGCGGGTCGGGCACGCCGACGACGGCCGCGTCGAACACGGCCGGATGCTGCTTGAGCGCTTCCTCCACCTCGGAGGCGGAGACGTTCTCGCCCGCGCGCTTGATCATGTCCTTCTTTCGGTCGACGAAGAAGAAGTAGCCGTCTGCGTCCATCCACGCGTTGTCGCCCGTGTAGAGCCAGCCGTCGCGGAGCGCGGCCGCCGTCGCCTCGGGGTTTTTGAAGTATCCCTGCATCAGGCTCACGCCGGGCTCACCCCGCACGATCAGCTCGCCCACCGTTCCCGGTGGCACCTCACGACCGGCATCGTCCACCACCTTGCACTCGTAGCCGAGGGTCGGCATCCCCATCGCGAGCGGCTTGGCCGGCAGATCGAGCGGATGCATGAGCGGGAGCGACATCGTCTCGGTCATGCCCCAGATCTGCATGAGCGGCGCCCGGAAGCGTGTGTGCCACTCTTCGAACTGGCGGACCGTGATGTTCTGCGCGTAGGAGACCGCGCGCAGCTTCGTCTTGCCATCGCGCTCCGACGGAGGCTGGGCCAGCAGCATCCGAATCGGGGCTGCGAAGAGCGCGGCCAGCGTGGCCTCGTGACGAATGGCCTGCTCGATGAAGCGGCTCGCGCTGAACCGCTCCATGACGGCCACGCGGCCTCCGGCCAGGAGCATCGGGATGAAGGCGTGGAGCTGGGCACCCGCGTGGAACAGGGGCAGCACGATGACATGGCGATCGTCGGGCCCCACCCGCATCGCCTTCGCCATCACCTCGCCGCCGTAGAGATAGTTCGCGTGGGTGAGGAGCACACCCTTCGGTTTGGATGTCGTCCCCGACGTGTACTGCATCGAGACCTCGTCACGCGAGCTCACGCTGATCGCGGGCGGCGTCTCGGGCAGCCCAGCCAGCAACCGTTCCAGCGGACGGACGTCGACGATGTCGAGCAGCGCCGGGCAGCGATCATGCACCGCCCGGCAGGCCTCGCCGCAGCGGGCCTCGGTCACGGCCAGGCGCGCCTCGGAGTGGGCGAGGATGTACGCCATCTCCTCGGCCGTTGACGCGGGGTTGGTCGGCACCATCACCGTGCCCGTGCGCGCCGCGGCCAGCCAGAACACGAGGAACTCAGGGCAGTTCCCGAGGTGGACGTTGAACTTCTCCTGCTGCTTCAACCCTCGCCTGACGAGGAAGTGGGCGGCACGGTTCACGAGCCGGTCGAACGCTCGCCAGCTTTGCCACGGGCTGACGGCGCCGTCGGCATCCTCGAAGCAGAGGAACGGCCGGTCGGGAAAGCGCGCCGCCTTGTCTGCGAGAGCGCCGCCGAGCGTGCGCGTACCGACGATGTTCATCGCCGCTTGGCGGCCGCCGCCTCGAGGCTGTCGGGCGCGCCGATGATGTCGCCGCTCACCGCAGCCATCTGGATCTCGGCGAAGCGCGGATCGTCGACGGGCACGTCCACGAGCCAGTAGAGCGGGACGCCGGCCGCCACGAGCCGGCGCTGGAACGCGCGCAACAACGCGGCGTCTCGGTGCACGGCAGCAGCGTCGCGGCCGGTCTCGAGCGTGAAGGCGGCGAGTGTCCCGGCCGCCTCGCCGGTATTCCACTCCACCGGATGCAGGCGGTAGCAGCCGTTGGTGATGTGAGTGGTCGCGAGGTTCTTCGCTCCGGCGATGAGGTTGCGCACGCGGATCGGGATGAGCGCGCCGAGCGGGATCTGGAAGGGGCGCGTTCGACACGAGACGCCGACGTCGTCCGCGCCCGCCCGATGGATGTCGATGGGATACCAGCCGAGGCCGACGGAGTCGGCGAACAGCTCGGCGCGAGCCCCCGGCTGATACTCGGCGGACACCTGTTGCTCGCGAATGGTGGTGAGGCCGCGCAGACGGCGGCACTCGCGGACGTACGGATACTTGCCGAGCCCGTCGACGGTGTCGAAGACGTCGGGACGCGGACTGAGCTCCGGCCAGCCTCGGCCGCCGTCGGCGCGCGGCGCGTCGGTCCCGAGCCAGTAGAGGAACCCCAGGCTCACCCGCTTGGCGTCCTGCAGCGCCCGCGCCTGGGCGAGTGGCGCGCGGTCGAGGATCGATTCGTCGCGATAATCGTTCCCGGGCCAGTTGATCATGCTGATGTCGCGCGCGTACACGCTCGGGAAGAGGGTGTGGTCGATCAGCCGACGGTAGGTCCACAGCCCGCCCTTGGTGCACGGCGCTTGCTCCATCACCGCGTAGTCGAGCCAGCCCGTTGACTCGCCGTAGATCTCGCCGCCGTGGACGTGGATGCGCAGGGAATACGGCTGGCTGTCGCGGTAATGCTCGTAACGCTCGGGCCGAGGGATCGCGTGGTGAGCGCCGGAGCCCGCGTTCTCGAGCACGAACGTGTACGTGAAGCTCTGAACGCAGTGCGGTTTTGCCTCGAGTGGCTGAGCGTGAGGCTCGCCCGTCTCGGCCTTGGTCTCCGCGCCGACGACGTACTCGGCGCCGGCGAGGGCCAGGAGATCGCCGAGCTCGGTGGCGTCGATCACCACACGAGGGCGCACGCGCGTCCACCGGCGCTCATCGAGATGAATGGCGAGTACCGCCTCCACGCGATCACGGTTCGTCTCGACGCTGACGGCTTTCGTCCTGAGCAGGATACGAAGACGGCCGTCGTTGACAGCAGGCGCCGCCATCGTCGTGAGCATGTCGAGGGCGACGCGGGGCTCGAAGGCCAGGCGAGTGACCCAGCACCGCCCGGGATTGGGATGGCGCTCGCGGGCCAACGCCGGCGACAGCCGGCGGTAGTGGTCGCGGATTGCTTCGCGGAGCGCGTAGTAGCTGCGCGTCCCACCGAAGCGCTCGATGTGGTCGTGCTCGTCGAGAGCCGAGACGCCCTGGGCCGTGAGCTGGCCGCCGATCCAGTCGGTCTCCTCGAGGAGGACGACTCGTCCGGTGGGGGGCAGCTCGCGCGTGGCAGCGAGCGCGGCGGATATGCCGCCAGTGCCGCCGCCGACGACGAGGACGTCGCACACGATCTCGTCGACGCGCCCGCTGGGCTCCACGTCGAAGACGGCGCGGGCGGGATCCCCGCTCGCACGAACGGCCATCACGTCGAGAACGGCCGTCATGCGCCGAGATACAGCCGCTTGACCACGTCGGTCTCCCGCAGCCCGGCAGCCGGGCCGGCGAGCGAAACGTGGCCGGACTCGAGGACGTACGCGCGGTCGGCCAGCTCCAGCGCCATGGAAGCATTTTGCTCCACGAGCAGGATCGTCAGGCCTCGCTCAGGCAGGCTGCGGATCGTGCGCGCGATCTCCGCCACCACGATCGGCGCCAGCCCGAGCGACGGCTCGTCGAGCAGCAGGTACTTCGGCTTCGCCATGAGGCCGCGGGCGATGGCGAGCATCTGCTGCTCGCCGCCGGAGAGCGAGCCGCCGAGCTGAGTGCGTCGCTCGCGCAGGCGAGGGAAAAGGTCGTAGCACGCCGTGAGATCGGTGGCGAGGTTGCTCCGGTCAGCGCGCTGGTAGGCCCCCATCAGAAGATTGTCGAGCACGGTGAACTTGGGAAAGATCTGGCGGCCCTCGGGGACGAGGATCAGGCCCCGCCGCACGCGCTCGAAGGGCGGCCGACGGGTGATATCGACGCCATCGCAGCGGACGGCGCCGGCGGATGGCAACTTGAGTCCTGCGATGGTGCGAAGGGTCGTGCTCTTGCCCGCCGCGTTGGGCCCGATGACGGAGACGATCTCCCCGGGCCGCACGGTCAGGCTCACGTCGCGCAGCACGTGCGACTTGCCGTAGTGGCAGTTGACGCGATCAAGCTCGAGCACGGGTGGTCCCGAGGTACGCCTCGACGACCTTGGGATCGTCGAGGACCTGATCCGGCGGACCCTCGGCGATCTTCTCGCCGTGATCGAGGGCGATGACGCGGCCGGCGATCCCACGCAGGAAGCCGATCTTGTGATCGACGATGCAGAGCGTGGTGCCGGCCGCGTGGACCTTCACGAGGACTGTGGCGAGATTCGTCAGCTCTTCACGGCCGAGGCCAGAGCCGGGCTCGTCGAGCAGCAGCAGCTCGGGCCGGCACATGAGCCCCATCGCGATGCCCAGCATCTTTTCCTCGCCATAGGAGAGATTACCCGCAAGCTGATGCGTCGCCGCGGTCAGATCGCAGAGGGTCAGCACTTCCTCGACCTCGTCGCGCAGCGCGGCCTCGGCGGCGCGGCCGCCACCGCAGAGCTCGGCCACGCGCCGGACGCCGAGCTGGCGCTTCAGCGCGAGGTGCGTGGCGATGAAGACGTTGTCGAGCACGGAGAGCTCGGCGAACACCTGGGGGTTCTGGAACGTCTTGACGAGACCTCGGGTCGCGACCTGGTCGGGGCGGAGGCCGCCCATGTTCTCGCCCTTCCACAGCACCGCGCCGGCGCTCGCCGGAGCCAGCCGCGCGATCACGTTGAGGAGCGTCGTCTTGCCGGAACCGTTCGGGCCGATGATGCCGACGACCTCGCCGCGCTCGACCGTGAACGACACGTTCGAGACGGCGATCAGGCCGCTGAAGCGCTTGGTGACCGCGCGGACCTCAAGCAGCACGCCGTGCCCTCCACGCCACGAGCGATCCCACGATGCCGCGGGGCATGACGAGGATCGCGAAGATCAGGATGGCGCCGTAGAGCATCGCGCGCAGCTCGCCACGCAGGTCGATGACGTGAGGCAGCCCGGTGAGGATCAACGAGCCAACGATAGGTCCGGCCAGCGTGCCCTGGCCGCCGAGCAGGACCATGGCCAGGATCTCCATCGACTGGTTGATGCCGAGATAGCCGGGATCGATGTAGCCCGTGTAGTAGCCGTAGAGGCCACCGGCGAAGGAGGCGAGCGCGCTCCCGACGGCGAAGGACAGCAGCTTGTAGCGGAACACGTCCACGCCGAGCGTGCGGGCGAGATCTTCGTTGAGGCGGATGGCCGCGAAGCAGCGGCCCATCCACGAGCGGAGCACCCGGACGCACACGAGGACGGTGACGGCGAGCGCGACCAGCGTCACGTAGTACCACGCCACCGGCCCACGCACGGCCACCCATCCGGCCCCTGGCCACCAGAAGGTCGGCCGGCCCGACACGACGAGGCCAAGCGTGCCGTTGGTGACGGAGTTCCAGTTGAGCACGATGAGCCGGATCATCTCCGCGAAGGCCAGGGTGACCACGGCAAAGTAGAAGGTCTTCAGCCGGAACTTGAAGCAGATGGAGCCGACGACGACGGCGAGGAGCACGGCGCCGGCCGCCGAGGGCAGCGTCGCCAGCCAGAAGGGTAAGCCCGCGTGGACGACGAGGAGGTGAGTCGCGTAGGCCGACACGCCGAAGACGGCGGGATGGAACATGGTGAGCTGGCCGGTGAAGCCGAAGATCAGGTCGAACGTCACGGCCAGGATCCCGTAGATGAACGTGAAGATGAAGATCGTCAGCACGAAGTCGCTGCGCACCGCCAGCGGCAACGCGGCGAGCAGCACGAACAGGGTGGTCCCGAGTTTCATTCGCTTCCGAACAGTCCCGACGGCCGGAAGAGAAGGATCGCGACGAGGACAGCGAGGCCGTAGGCATCGCGAAAGGCCGTCGGAAGGAAGATGGATCCCACCGCTTCGATGATGCCGAGGATGACACCGCCCCACAGCGAGCCCATGAGGCTTCCGATGCCGCCGAGGATGGCGGCTTCCATTCCTTTCAGCACGTAGACGCCACCCATGGCAGGCTCCAGCGAGTAGAGGCTCGCGTAGAGCGCGCCGCCGAGGCCGGCCAGCCCCGTGGAGTACAGCATCACCGCGGTCTCCAGGCGCGGGGTGTGGACGCCCATCAGCTGGGCGGCTTCGGGATTCTGGGCGTAGGCGAAGGCGGCGCGGCCGAGCCAGGTGCGGGCGAGGGCGACGTACGTGCCGACGATGACGACGACGATCACGCCGAACACGACCAGCTTCATCTTCGGCAGCCCGACGTCGCCGAGGCGGATCGCGCCCGGCAGCACGTAGCTCATCTCGAGCGGTGTGGCTGTCCACAGGAGCAGCGCCGCGCTCTCGAAAATGGAGATGAGGCCGATGGAGACGAGGAGGCCGTTGACGAGGTTGTTGCGGGTGAAGCGGAAGAAGGCCTTGTTGGAGAGATAGCCAGCCGCGGCGGAGATGAAGCAGGCCGGCACCACCGCCACCGCGTAGGGCAGGTGCGCGCGCTCGGCGAGCGCGTAGGTCGCGTAGGCGCCGATCATCATGAACTCGCCGAGGGCGAAGTTCACGATGCCGGTGATGCCGAACGTGAGCGTGATGCCCAGCGCGATGATGCCGTACATGGCGCCGATGATGGCGCCGTTGAGCACCTGACCGAGGACGAGCTGGGTCACTACTTCGGGTTGACGGTGGTCACCTCGATGGCGCCACCCTTGTGGAGGCGCACCACATCGAAGTTGAAGACGGCTTCGCCCTTCTCGTCGAAGCGGATCTTCCAGAGCCCGTCGTACGTCATCGACATCAGCTGCTTCTTCACCGCGGCGGGATCGTCCACCGTGCCCGCTTTCTTCATCGCCTCCACCAGCATGTAGACGTGGTCGTAGCAGGACGAGGAGCAGAGCGGGGCCTGGTCATACGGGAAATCGCGCTTGTAGAAGGCCTTGTAGGACGCGACGAATTTCTGGACCTTCGGGTCCTTCTTTTCGGCCTCCTCGAAGTACTTGGGCACGTAGACGACGTACTCGTCGAGGGCGTCCTTGTTCTTCAGCCCGGGGCCGAGCGAGCCGCGCACCAGGAAGAACTTCTTGAGCTGCCCGGCCTCGGTGGCCTGCCGCACGATGTCGTAGATGTAGGAGTCCGCGTAGCCGGGAAAGAGATAGTCGGGTTTCCAGGTCGCGATCTTGGCGAGCACCGTCGAGAAATCTTTGGTGCCCGGCTCGAAGTAATCGAGGCGCGCCTCGATCCCCTTCTTCTTGAACATGGCGACGTAGATGTCCTCCATCACCTTGCCACCCTGGTCGTTCTGGTACAGGAGCGCGATCTTCTTCACGCCGGCCTTGACGAGCTGGTCGACCATGAGCTCACCGAATCCGTTGGGCCCGGTGTCCCAGTTCCACGTGCGCATCAGGAAGTCGTGGTCGGGCGTGCCGATGTAGTCGTGGATCCGGGTGGCGCCGCCCCACATGAGGATCTTGCCGTTGAACTCGACGGCGTAGGGGCGCACGGCCAGGAACACGTTGGAGAGGAAGGGCCCGAACACGTACTTGACCTTGTCGATTTCGATGAGCCGCTTGAGCTGGACGGTGGCCTCCTTGGGCTCGCCGCGCGTGTCGAGCGCGATGAGCTGGAGCTTGTAGGCCTTGCCACCCACCGAGAAGCCGCCGGCCTTGTTGACCTCGTCCACCGCGAGCGCGGTGCCCTGGGACGACATCCAGCCGTAGATCGCGTTGGGCCCGGTCTGCGCCTCGATCTGGCCGAGCTTGACCACGTCCTGGGCGCCGACAGAGGCGACGCCGAGCGCCACCACGGCGAACATGAGGAGCAGGCATCGCACGATCGTCATCTGCGATCTCCTTTTCATACAGCCCGTCAGAGCGGCAACCGCCTGGCGATGATCTCGCGCATGACCTCCGAAGTTCCAGAGGCGATGGTCCACAGCCGCACGTCGCGGAAGAAGCCTTCCACGGGGAACTCTCGCATGTAGCCGTAGCCGCCGTGCATCTGCACCGCTTCGTACGCCACGCGGTTGGCTACCTCGGTGGCGAAGAGCTTGGCCATCGACACCTCGCGGGCGCAGTCCTCGCCGGCCATGAACAGCCGGATCGCGTGATACACGAGCTCGCGCGCCGCCTCCAGGTCGGTGGCGAGATCGGCGACGCGGTGGCGCAGCACCTGGCGTTGGGCCAGCGGCTCGCCGAACGCGGTCCGCTCGCAGAGATGGCTCATCGTGTCCTCGAGGGCCTGGTCGGCTCCTGACCGGGCCAGCACCGCGGCCATCAAGCGCTCGCGCTGCAGCCCGGCCGCGAGCTGCTGGAAGCCCCGACCTTCGACACCGAGGAGATTCTCTGCCGGCACCGGACAGTCCTGGAAGGCGAGCTCGGCGGTGTCCGACGCGCGCATCCCCATCTTGTCGAGCTTGCGGCTCACCGTGAAGCCCGGAAGCCCGCGCTCGACGAGGAACATCGAGATCCCCGCGTGCCTCCGGTCCGGCGTGCCCGCATCCGTGCGCGCGGCGACGAAGTAGAGGTCACCGTACACGCCGTTCGTGATGAAGATCTTGCTGCCGGTGAGGCGATAGACGTCGCCGTCTCGCTCGGCGCGGGTCGTGAGCGCGGCCATATCCGATCCGGCGCCGGGCTCGGTGATGCCGAGCGCGCAGACCGTCTCGCCCCGGGCGATGCCCGGCAGGTACTTGCGCTTCTGGGCGTCGGTGCCGAAGCGCACGAGCCAGGGCGACGACATGTCGGTGTGGACGAGGACGCTGAAGGCCACGCCGCCCGAGCGGCAGCGCGCCATCTCCTCGCCGAGCACGACGCTGGCGAGGAAGTCGGCACCGCTCCCACCGTACTCCGTCGGGAACTCGAGGCCGAGGAAACCGAGCTCGCCGAGGCGTTGCCACAGCTCGCGTGGGATGCGTCCCGCCGCCTCCCACTCGCCGACGCGCGGCGCGACCTCCTTCTCGACGAAGGCGTGGATCGACCGTCGGAGCATCTCGTGCTCGTCGCTGAACAGCGGATGCGCCATCGAGGGAGGCGATTATAGCTCAGCGGGGCGATCGCGCCCGCCGTCGCTCCATGTCGCGCAGCTCGGTGCGCCTGATCTTGCCGCTGATCGTCTTCGGCAGGTCGGTGACGAACTCGATCTCGCGCGGGTACTTGTAGGGAGCGGTCACCGCCTTGACGTGCTCCTGCAGCTCGCCGGCGAGCGCGTCCGACGCAAAGTGCCCGGGCGCCAGCACCACGAACGCCTTGACGATCTCGCCGCGGAGCGTATCCGGCTTGCCGATGACGGCGGCCTCGGCGACCGCGGCGTGCTCGACCAGCGCGGACTCGACCTCGAACGGCCCGATCCGGTACGACGCGCTGTTGATCACGTCGTCGGCGCGGCCCACGAACCAGAGGTAGCCGTCGTCGTCCATCGACGCGCGGTCGCCCGTGACGTACCAGTCGCCGCGATGGCACTTCTCCGTCGCCTCGGGGTTGCGCCAGTACTCCTGGAACATCCCGACTGGACGGACCGGCCGCACGCGGACGGCGAGATCACCTTCCGTGCCGCGCGAGATTTCATGGCCGTCGTCGTCGACGATGGCGAGCTCGTGACCGGGGGAGGCAGGGCCCATGGAGCCGGGCCTCCACGGCGTCGCCGGGAACGTCGCGGCGAGGAGCACGGTCTCGGTCTGGCCGTAGCCTTCGTAGATGTGGTGCCCCGTACCCTCACGCCACGCCTCGATGACCTCCGGGTTCACGGCCTCGCCGGCCCCGAGGCAATGGCGCAGGGTGGGGAAGCGATACTTCGCGAGCGACTCCTGCACGAACATGCGGTACGCGGTGGGTGGCGCAAAGAACGTGGTGATCGGGTAGCGCGCGAACATCTCGAGCGCCGCGGCGGCCTCGAAGCGCTTGCCGCGCGCGTCCCACACGAAGAGCGCTGCTCCCATGTTCCACGGCCCGAAGAGGCACGTCCACGCCGCCTGGGCCCAGCCAGTGTCGGAGATCGTCCAGTGCAGATCTTCCGGAGTGTTGTCGAGCCAGAATCTGCCGGTGATCACGTGGCCGATCGGGTACGAGGCGTGGCTGTGGAGCACCATCTTGGGGAACCCGGTCGTGCCCGAGGTGAAGTAGATCATCATCGGATCGTCGCTGGCGTTGCCCGGATGCCACAGCGTCGCCGACGCGCGCGCCATGAGACGCTCGTACTCGTCCCAGCCGGCCGTCGCGCGGCCCAGCACGATCCGCCGCTTGACGGCCGGGCACTCGCCGAGGACCTGATCGACCTTCGACGCGTTCTCCTCGTCGGTGATCACCACTGACGCGTCGCTGATCGAGAGCCGGTACTGGATGTCCTTGGGCGTCATTAACGTCGTGCCCGGCATCGACACCGCGCGCGACCGCATGCAGCCGAGGACGATCTCCCACCATTGCCACACGCGCGGCAGCATGATGAAGATGCGCTCGCCGGGCGCGACGCCGATCCCGGCGAGGACGTTGGCGAAGCGCCGCGAGCGCTCGCTGAGCTCGGCGAAGGTGAAGCGCCGCGGCTGGCCGTCGCTAGACACCCACAGGAGCGCGAGCTTGGCGGGATCGCGCGCCCAGGTGTCGAAGGTGTCGAACGCCCAGTTGTAACGGGCGGGCACGTCGAGGCGGAACTCCCGCATCGTGCGGGCGTAATCAACCATGTTGGGCGACACGATCGGCCCCCTGTCTGGCAGCTCGCGATGTAGCATAAGCGATCCGTGCGGGAGGTCGCACCCGAGGAGACGAGACGATGATCAAGGCCATCTCGCTGCTGGTCCGCAAGCCCGGAATGACCCACGAGCAGTTCGTGAAGCACTGGCTCGAGATCCACGGACCACTGGCGCTGAAGGTGTCGGGGATCCGGCGCTACGTGCAGTCGCACATCGTCGACGAGCGCCGGCGCCCGGACATTCCGCCGATCGGTGTCGAGATCGACGGCATCGCCGAGCTCTGGTACGACGATCGCGACACGATGACGCGCGCGCTGGCCTCGCCCGAGATGAAGGCGCTGCACGCCGACGGCGCGCTGTTCATCGGGAAGATCCAGAGCTACCTGGTGGAGGAGAAGACGATCATCTGATGCCCGGGCTCGGCAGCCGTGGTGGCGGCGGTCGTACGCTGTTGATACGCCTCACCGCGCGGTGTACCCCGTAGGGCGAATTCGTTCCTCGACGCGATGGAGGTTCGGCATGACGAAATACCTGATCCTGATCATCGGGGCCGTTCTTGTCGCGGCCAGTGGAAGCAACGCGCAGATGGGGAGTCCACTGAACAACCCGGACATGGCCTGTACCATAGAAGGCCGCTGCGTGAATGCGACGAGCAAGTGCGCCATCAATGGCGTCAACAAGACCGGTCGCGATTGTCTGCGGTGTCTTCCGGGCGATCGTATCGTGGAAACCGTGCCCCCGACTGGCGTAGGAGGCACGGCCGGGGCGGTGCTTCACAAGTGGGAATGCGTTACGCCCACAGCTGCAGGCTCACGACCGCCTGCCACGGCGCCGAAGAGACAGAACTAGGACTCGTAAACCTCGCGCTTGCGGATGTCGCGCTGGAACTTCACGTAGGCGTCGCGAGTGAGCGCTGGCTTCGCCGTCGCCACGACCTCTCGCGCCCGGCCGGCGCCGTCCCACAAGAGATCGACCACCATCGCGGCCAGCGCGCGCGCCGGCATGACGTAGGCCATGTGGGGATCGGCGATCGCGTAGTCGGCGGCGTGACCGGTGCCGCGGGCGCCGCCCATGTAGGGGTGGAGCACCGGCATCACCTGACTCACGTCGCCCATGTCGGTCGAGCCGGCGCGGTGCCCGGCGTCGCGGCAGGCGCCGGCGCCGAACATCGTCTCGGCGTTCACCTTGAACACCGAGGCCATCGTCGGATCGCACGTCAACGGGAGATAACCGGGCAGCGTCTCGATCTCGACAGTGGCGCCCAGCGCGAGCGCGCCGGCGCGCAGCGCACGGTCCACCCGGGCGTTGGCGTCGCGGATGGCTTCGAGCGTGCGCCCGCGCACGTAGGTCTCGAGACGCGCCTCGCCCGGGATGACGTTCACCTGGCTGCCGCCGTGGGTGAGGATCGGATGCACGCGCACCGTGTCCTCGTCGCGAAACGTCTCGCGGACGGCATTGATGCCCATCAGCGCGATGTGCGCGGCGTAGAGCGCGTTGACGCCCGTGTGCGGCGCGGCGCCGGCGTGCGCCGCCTTGCCGACGAAGCGCACCGTCTTGCCGAACCGGCCGTTGTTGGAGCGAGGGATTGCGACCGCGCCGTCTTCGGCACGCGGCGTCGTGTGGATCATCATGGCGAGATCGACGTCGTCGAGGTGGCCCAGGCGCAGCAGCTCGCACTTGCCGCCGAGGAGCTCGAGGCGTCCGGCTCGCACCTGCTCGAGCCGCCACTCGAGGTCGCCGCCTTCCTCGGCGGGCACGGCGAAGAAGGCCACGCGGCCCGCCAGGTGCTCCATCGCCTTCTGCGCCGTGAGGCCG
>Ga0209470_1002379_pt1 | contig 13405 bp, 8 predicted proteins | sample GraSoiAngelo_125_FD_185882 | JGI IMG/M metagenome (GOLD analysis project Ga0209470, IMG submission 185882) | Grasslands soil microbial communities from the Angelo Coastal Reserve, California, USA - 14_0927_05_40cm (SPAdes) (version 2) | ecosystem: Environmental > Terrestrial > Soil > Grasslands ... | reverse complement strand
CACCGCTGCCAGATCGGTCTCAGCGACGTTGCAGGCGAAAAGAGTCGGCTTTGAAGTCAGGAGAAAGAAATTTCGTGCCACGATTTTTTCGTCGGGCTCAAGCGGCGCAGTAATCGCCGGTTTCCCGGAATCGAGGTGCGGCAACAGTTTTTCGGCGACAGCGTTTTCGATTTTCGCGCTCTTCTCGCCGGTGCGAACTTCTTTTTGCAATCGGTCGGACCGCTTCTGGAGCGACGCAAGATCGGCCAACACCAGCTCAGTGTTAATGACTTCAATGTCTCGAATCGGATCGATTGTGGCGCTGACGTGATGGACGTCCGGGTCGGCAAAGCAGCGCACGACCTGCACGATCGCGTCAACTTCGCGGATGTGACTAAGAAATTGGTTACCGAGTCCTTCGCCCGCGCTCGCGCCTTTCACCAGGCCGGCGATATCGACAAATTGGATGGCGGTCGGCACGATTTTTTTCGAATGCGAGAGCTGGCCGAGCCTTTCCAGCCGCGGATCAGGCACCGTGACGACGCCCACATTGGGATCGATCGTGCAAAAGGGATAATTTTCCGCGGGCGCGTTGTGCGTCCGGGTGACGGCATTGAACAGCGTCGATTTCCCGACGTTCGGCAGTCCAACAATTCCGGCGCTGAGCATGAGCGCGCATGCTACCGCTGGAGATCACTTGCCGCAAACGGGCCGCGCATGCGCGAATCTCCAAATCCCAACAACCAAGCTCCAAGGAAATCCCAATCGCTAATCTTCAAAAAAGGAGCAGACACCTTTCTTGGAAATTGAAGCTTGGAGTTTCTGGATGTTAGGACTTGGAATTTGGGATTTGAGAATACATCGGGCTGGCGGGATTTGAACCCACGACCTCTTGAACCCCATTCAAGCGTTCTACCAAGCTGAACTACAGCCCGCTTTTGTGAACCGAACTATTGACCAATTGGGCACGGACCGCCACCAATTCGGCGTGGATTTGAGGCCGCATCTTGGCTAGTAATTAAATCGTCAACGTTTCCCCGATGCAATTGCGTCTGCCGCTAGTTTTTCTGTGCATTGTTTCTTGCGCTTTTTCGGCCGAACGGCCAAACGTTCCGGCAATCAGACTAAATCCGGCGGCGCTCGAGTTCGCACAACAGCTGATCAGAGAAGGCCGCGTCGTTCTCGATGGAAAAGGCGCATGGGCCGGTCATCGGCCCTCTCCGCGCGAGGAAAACGAGTTCATTCGGTTGCACGGCCTTGGCCAATACGCGAAATGGCATCTTGGGATTGACCGCAGACACGGAGAAGAAACAAAAACGCATCACAAATTTCCGTTTGGCGATTTCACGGCACTTCACCGCTGTGGCTTACTCGCGGTCAAAGCCCGCGCGCATGAATATGGCTATGCCGAGATCGAAACTGCTGCTGACGAGTTACTGAGTCGGATTGAAATCAAGTGACCCACGCGGTGAGAAACGCATCGATTAATTCCGGTAAATCGTCGCTGTAGCCACCTTCAAGAATGGCAGCTGTCGGGATGTCGATCTTATGAAGCCATTCCCCAAACGACGCAAAATCTTCGCGTTCAAGGGTCATTTCTGTCAGCGGATCTCCTGAATACGCATCGAAGCCAGCCGAAACAAGCAACAATCCCGTTTTTGCGAGCAGAAGCTTTTCCAATGCGCGCTCGATCGCATTGACGTGCTCGGCGCGAGGCGTATTCGGTGCGACCGGATAATTATCAATGTTCGCGAATGATTGTGCGCCTGTTCCAGGATAGGCCGGAAATTGATGAATCGACGCGAAGCTAAGCCGGGGATTATGCGCAACGACATCCTCCGTCCCGTTCCCGTGATGGGCGTCAAAGTCCCAAATGACAACGCGCTCGACACCACTGTCGAGGGCGGCAAGGGCCGCGATAGCTATGTTGCTGAAATAGCAGAAACCCATCGCTCGATTCCGCGTCGCGTGATGCCCCGGGGGCCGCATGAGGCTAAAGGCGCGCTCCCCGCGGGCGCCGGCAAGCGCGGTCTCGATCGCTGCGCCGGCGGACGAGATTGCATGGTGATAGATCCGTGGATAAGCCGGCGTATCCGCATCAAAATCCTGCACTGCAGTTCTTATCTGCTCCACGTGATCGCGAGAATGGGCGCGCAACAGATTACGTTCCTTCGCCGGCTGCGGCTCGCGCCATTCCCAGTCTCGATGTCGATCTTTCAGCACTGGGACGGTGCGCGTGATTCGCTCCGGCCGCTCAGGATGGCCCGGGCTTGAATATTCAATGCAATGCGGATCGTGAAAAATAATCATCGGGGTTGCAAGATGTCGCTCGTGCGCATATTCGACTACCTCGAATGTTGAACGGCCAGAAGATTGTGGTGGTGATGCCGGCGTATAATGCCGCTCGCACACTGCAACGAACCTACGACGAAGTGATGGCGCAGGGGATTGTCGATCTTGTCATTGTGGTCGACGACGCGAGTCACGATGAGACGGTAGCGATCGCGCGGACGCTGAAAGACGTGCAAGTGGAGGTGCATCCGGAGAATCGCGGTTACGGCGGCAATCAAAAGACCTGTTATCGTCTCGCTCTCGCCGCCGGAGCTGACATCGTGGTGATGATTCACCCCGATTATCAATACACCCCGCAGCTTCTTCCGGCGATGGCATCGCTGGTCGCGAGCGGACTTTATCCGTGCGTGCTTGCTTCGCGCATTCTCGGCGGCGGCGCGCTCGATGGCGGGATGCCGTGGTGGAAATACATCGCCAACCGCTTTCTAACCTTCGCCGAAAATTTTTTGATCGGCGCGAAGCTTTCCGAGTATCACACGGGATATCGCGCATTCGCGCGGGGTTTACTCGAACGCGTGCCGATTGAACAAAACTCGGACGATTTTGTGTTCGACAACCAGATGCTCGCCCAAATCATTTGGCTGGGTTTGAAAATCGGCGAGGTCACGTGCCCGGCGAAATATTTACCGGAAGGGTCGTCGATTAACTTTCGCCGAAGCGTGCGCTACGGCTTCGGTTGTCTCGGGACGGCGTTGCGTTTTCGCCTGGCCCGCTGGCGATTGTTTCCGTCACCAGTTTAACGATGCCGACAGTTCCGGCGCAGGTCAGCTTGCGAGACGATCGCCGAATCACGATCGCGGTCTGCATTTTTCTGACTGCGATCATCTGGCTCGTTTTTGGACAAACACTCGGCCATGAGTTCATCAACTTCGATGACGACCGTTACGTTTACGAAAACAGGGAGGTCAGTCGTGGACTTACTCTCGACGGATTGAAATGGGTTCTCACTCATAGCCACGCGAGCCTGTGGCACCCGCTCACAACGCTCAGTCACATGGCGGACTGTCAAATCTATGGACTGCGGCCTGCCGGCCACCATTTTACGAACGTTGTTCTACACAATCTCGGAGCAATTCTGCTTTTTTTGGTTTTCCGAGGAATGACCGGCTGCATTTGGCAAAGCGCATTTATCGCAACAGTTTTTGCGATTCATCCAATGCGGGTCGAGTCGGTGGCGTGGGTCGCCGAGCGCAAGGATGTGCTCAGTGGCGTGTTTTTCATGCTGACGCTCGGCGCGTATCTGCGTTATGTGCGCGCACCCGGCATTTCCCGTTACCTGACGCTGTCGATCTTTCTCGCGTGCGGATTGATGTCGAAGGCTACGTTCGTGACCGTGCCGCTCGTGCTGTTGTTGTTGGATTACTGGCCGCTGCAGCGAGCGAATGATTTTCGCGGTTCGCGACGCCTCCTGATGGAGAAAATTCCGTTGCTGGCCCTGTCGGCGGCCGCTTCAGTGGCCACCGTCTTCGCTCAGACCGTCACGATGGCTTCGCTCGAGCAGTTGTCGCTCTTGGCGCGGCTCAAAAATGCCGCCGTCAGTGTGATCGTTTATCTCCGCCAAATGTTCTGGCCGACTCACCTGGCGGTATTCTATCCACATCCGCACGATCAATTAAATATTTGGGTGGTCTTAGCCTGTGTCGCGCTGATTGTCGTCCTTACTTTGCTCGCAATATTTTTCAGACAGAAACATCCTTACGTTTTCGTTGGATGGTTTTGGTATTTAATTTTGCTCGCTCCGGTGCTTGGGATTGTTCAGGCCGGTCTGCAAGCGCGGGCCGATCGTTTTACTTATTTGCCGCACATAGGAATCACAATGTTGCTGACATGGTCGTGCGCCGATTTGACGCAACAGTGGCGATATCGTCGGATTGTTCTGATTTCAATGGCCACATTCGCGATCGCGGCCTTGACCGTCGTGGCTTACCAGCAAACGACTTTTTGGCGTAACAGCATTTCACTTTGGGAGGACACCCTGGCCGTGACGCCAGACAATCAAACTGCGCATCAGAATTTGGCGGCAGCATTGTGGTCGAAAGGTAGAACAGCGGAGGCGAACAAACACTCACGCGCGGCTGCCATCGCGCACGCACGGACGACGCTTAAAGATTACCCGTTCGATGTCGCGACGCATAATGATCTCGGCGTCCTTCTCGCTCAAAATGGAGATGTCCGCGGCGGGATTGAACAGTGGGAAATTAGTTTGCAACTGAGTCCGGATGATGGGAACGCGCTCAATAATCTCGCGTGGGTGCTGGCAACTTATCCCACGGACACGATCCGTGATGGCAAGCGCGCCGTTGAACTAGCGGTGAAAGCGACAACTCTTCCCGGCGGCAACGTGCCGATTGTTATTCGCACCCTGGCCGCGGCCTACGCCGAGGCGGGCGATTTTTCGAAAGCGATCGAGACTGGACAACGCGCTTTGGATTTGGCCACTGCGCAAAGCAACACTTCGTTGCTGTCGACACTGCGACATGAGATCGAGCTTTATCAGGCGCACACGCCTTATCGCGAATCGCCGCCGCAGTAGCTTCAAAGGATCGTCAGCGGTATTTGCATGAAGGCTCGTGCCCGAAAGATTAAAACGACCCCGCCGTCGCGTTTGGCGTATTTTGCTGTTTGCGGCGCCATCGTTGTTCTAATCGGGATTGTCTTCGGCCAAACGCTGAGCCACGACTTCGTAAACTACGACGACAAGACCTACGTTTACGGAAATCCGTTAGTTTCCGCCGGTCTGAGTATTCATGGCTTGTCGCGAGCGTTGGTCGACACCCGAACCAACAATTGGCACCCGCTCACGCTCGTTTCGCACATGATCGACTGCCAGCTCTACGATCTCAAAGCCGGCGGCCACCATTTCACGAATGTTTTGCTGCACACGATCGCCGCGGTTTTGCTTTTCTTTTGGTTGCGCAACGTCACCGGTCGGTTTTGGTGCAGCGCGTTTGTCACCGCGCTTTTCGCGATTCATCCGCTGCGGGTTGAATCGGTCGCCTGGATTGCGGAACGCAAAGACGTCCTGAGCGCGGTTTTTTTCTTTCTGACTCTTGGCGCCTACGTCCGTTACACGTGCGCGCGATCAATCGGTCGCTACCTCACGATGTCGATCTTGTTTGCGTGCGGATTAATGTCGAAACCGATGCTCGTCACGACGCCAGTCGTCTTACTGCTCCTTGATTACTGGCCGCTGAAGCGAATCGCCGATGGAAAATCATTTCGGCGAATGATCGTGGAAAAACTTCCGCTCTTCGCGCTTTCAGCTGCGGCCTCGATTGTCGCCTTTGCCTTGCAAGTGCATTCGCCTTCGTCGGTCGGCCAACTCCCATTCGGCTGGCGGCTCGAGAACGCGCTCATGACTTATGTCACTTACATTTGGCAAATGTTATGGCCGGTGAATCTCGCCGTATTTTATCCGCATCCCGACGATCGCCTCGCGTTATGGCAAGTCGTGCTCGCTGCCGGGCTTTTGATCGCAACAACGTGGATCGTTTTCACGCTGCGGCAAAACCGCCCCTATCTCCTTGTCGGCTGGCTTTGGTATTTGATCATGCTCCTGCCGGTGATCGGAATCGTGGAGGTTGGACTGCAAGGCCATGCCGATCGTTATGCCTATTTGCCGCAGGTTGGTTTGTACATCGCGCTGACTTGGCTCGCGGGAGACATTTCAGCATCGTTGCGATACCGAAAAGAAATTCTCGCAACCGTTGGAATCGGCACTGTCATCGTCTTGAGCGCGTGCGCTTGGAAGCAAACGACTTACTGGCGGAGCAGCGAAACGCTTTGGACGCACACCCTGGCGGTTACAACCGACAACGATGTCGCCATGACAAATCTCGGCACGTCACTAATGGAGCGCGGCCAACTGGACGATGCGCTCTCTTATTTTCAAAGTGCGCTCGCGATCCGTTCTCACAGTGAGCATAACCACTACAATTTAAGTCTCGCGCTGATTCATGACAGCGTCGGTAATGTACTTGGTCGCAAGGGCCGGCTCGATGAAGCGATCGCTCATTTTCGGCAGGCAATCGCGTTCCGGCCCGATTATCCTGACGCACATTACAACCTCGGCACCGTCCTGTTTCGAAGGCACGATTTGAATGGCGCAATCTCGGAATGGCGGACTACGTTGTCGCTGCATCCCAACGATCCGGGAACGAACGCGAACTTAGGCAATGCTCTTGTCCAAAAAGGCTTATTGCGCGAGGCCGCCAATCATTACGAAATAGCTTTGCAATCGGAACCAGACTCCCCTCTGCCGTTAAATAATCTTGCCTGGCTAATGTCGGCAGGCCCGGATGATTCGCTGAGAAATGGAGTAAGGGCCGTTGAACTGGCGCGCAACCTGAATCGAGTCTCGAAGCAAAACAATCCATTCTTCATTCGAACGCTCGCGGCAGCCTACGCGGAAGCAGGCCAGTTCGACCTTGCCATCGAAACTGCCCAGGGCGCGTCGGAACTGGCGAATGCTCAGGGCCAGCACAGTCTTGCTATTCAGATTCAAGACGAGACCGATCTTTACCGCCAGCACCTGCCGTTTCGCGATCAAACCCTGCGAAATGCGCGATAGGATTTCCGAACGTTGGCTCGTCGCCGGAATCTGTGCCGGTCTTGTCGCGCTCATTTGGTTCGTCTTTGGACAGTCCATCCGCTTTCCCTTCGTGAACTATGATGATCCGACCTACACCTACGAAGCGCCGCAAGTAATCGCCGGCTTGAGTTGGCATGGCGTTGTTTGGGCATTTACCCATGCTCATGGAGGTAACTGGCATCCAATCACTACGCTTTCGCATATGTTCGATTGCGGAGCGTTTGGCCTCCGCTCCGGGGCGCATCATTTTGGTAACATCGTTTTGCACGGCATTGCATCAGTTTTGCTCTTCCTTGTCCTGCGACAGATGACAGGTCAAGGCCAGTCCATGGCAAGTGCGGCTCGCACCTCGGACTGGCGAAGCGCATTCGTGGCGGCCGTCTTTGCCATCCATCCATTGCGGGTGGAGTCGGTCGTCTGGATTGCCGAACGTAAAGATGTTCTAAGTGGATTCTTCCTTATGCTGACGCTCGCTGCGTATCTGTATTACGCGCGCAAGCCGTCGATCTGGCGCTACATGACGATGTCGATCTTGTTTGCTTGCGGGCTGATGTCGAAGCCGATGTTGGTTTCTCTGCCAATTGTCCTTTTGCTTCTGGATTACTGGCCTCTCAAACGCTTGGTCGACGTACGCACTTTTGGAAACTTGGTCGCGGAAAAATTTCCGCTATTCCTGTTGAGTATCGCGTCCGCCGTAGCAACGCTGATCGCCCAGACGCGAGCGATTGGTTCCTTTGAACAACTGCCGCTTTCCTCGCGCGCAAGTCAGGCGGTGCTTAGCTATCTGACTTACATTCGACAAATGTTCTGGCCGACAAAGCTTGCGGTCTTCTACCCGCATTCCGAGAACGGATCGGCTCTATGGCGGGTTCTACTCGCGGGGGCAGTTTTGGCCGCGATTACGATTCTTACATTTTTGCTGCGAAAGAAACGACCCTACCTCGTGGTCGGTTGGCTTTGGTATGTGTGCATGTTAATTCCGGTAATCGGGATCGTTCAGGTAGGACTGCAAGGCCACGCTGACAGGTACACTTACCTTCCTCAGATTGGTCTTTATCTGGGCGTAACCTGGTGGATCTCGGAACTGCTGTCGCGTTGGCGTAATGGTCCAGCGGCGTTAGCCACCACCGCGATCGTGATCATTGCTAGTTTGACTGGCGCTTCTCGTGTTCAGGCGAGTTACTGGAAAGATCCTGAGCGATTGTGGCAGCAGACTATCGAAAACACTTCGAACAATCATGTCGCGCACGCCCACTTGGCAGACCTTCTCTTGAGACAGGGACGCATTAACGATGCAATCTCTCATTGTCAGGAGGCGGTCAGGATTCAACCGAACGACACCGACGCGCAGAACAATCTTGGACTCGCCCTCCTCCAGTTAGGCGACGAAGCCGACGCTGCCATTCATTTTGAGCGGAGTCTCGCCAGCAATCCGAATAACCTAAATGCTCGATGCAATCTCGCGTGGGTCCTGGCTACATCGCCCGATCCTTCCCGGCGTAATGGCGAAAGGGCGGTCGAGCTCGCAGGTAGCGTTGCGCAGGGACCAGGACGCGGTAACCCAACTGTCCTCCGAACATTGGCGGTGGCTTATGCGGAGACCGGCCGATTCAGCGACGCGATTGAAACGGCGCAACAAGCAATCGCAATCGCGAAAGCGACCGGCAACGACGGCTTGGCCGCCGATCTCGAAAGAAACATCGCCGCCTATCGCATGAATCAACCGATTCGCAGCGGGCCTTGATCTAGGAAATCCAGATCGTCTTCGCGTTCATGAGCTCGCGAATGCCGGCCGAGCCGAGCTCGCGACCGAAGCCGGAGCGTTTCACGCCACCGAATGGCAATCGCGGGTCCGAGGCTGACATCGCGTTGATGAAAACCATTCCTGATTCCAATTCGGATGCGAAAAGTTCCTGCTCGACTGGATCGTTGGTCCACGCGCTCGCCGCCAGCCCAAATTCGCTGTCATTTGCCATCTCAATCGCCTCCGCGGAATCGCGCACCCGAAAAACAGCCGCAACCGGACCGAAAACTTCTTCGCGGAACGCAGGCGCATCTTTCGGAACATCGATAAGCACCGTTGGTTCGTAGAAAAATCCCGGTCCTGCGATTCGATTGCCGCCCGTCAATAATTTCGCGCCGGCGGCGATCGACTTTTGGACCTGCTCGTGCACGCCGTTCAAAATCTGTTCTGTCGCCAGTGGACCGATCTCGGTTGTTTCGTCGAAAGGGTCGCCGACTTTCAGCGTTCGTATTTGCTCGACGAATTTTTTGAGAAAATCGTCGTAAATCTTGTCGGCGATAAGAAATCGTTTCGCCGCGATGCACGACTGGCCGGTGTTGATCATCCGGGCTTTCACGGCGGTGCTGACCGCGAGCCCGAAATCAGCGCTGGGCATGACGATGAACGGGTCGCTGCCGCCGAGCTCGAGCACGCTCTTCTTAATTTCACGGGCCGCCGTGCTGCCGACCGCGCTGCCGGCTTTTTCACTGCCGGTCAGTGTCACGGCTTTGATCCGAGGATCGACAATCAATCGTTCGACTTGATCGGACTCGATGAGGAGCGTTTGAAAAACTCCTTCGTCGAGTCCGGCGCGACAGAACAATTGCTCAATCGCCAGGGCGCATTGCGGAACGTTGGCCGCGTGTTTGAGAAGGCCAACGTTCCCGGCCATCAAAGCGGGCGCGGCAAATCGAAACACCTGCCAGAACGGAAAATTCCAAGGCATGATCGCCAGGATCGGTCCCATCGGTTCATAATGAACGTAGCTGCGACGCGCGTCCGTTTGTGCGACTTCGTCTTCCAGAAATCGTTCGGCGTTCTCAGCGTAATAACGACAGCCGCGCACGCATTTCTCGATCTCGGCGACGCTGTCTCGAAGCAATTTTCCCATCTCCAGCGTCATCGTTTGCGCCAGCTCCTGTTTCTCGCGCTCGAGTAATGCCGCAACCTCGACCATCAACTGCGCGCGCTTTGCAAACGGTTCGCCGCGATATTTTTCAAACGCGGTTGCTGCTTGCCGCAACGCTTTCTCGATGTCGGCGTCGTTGTGTGGCTTAAATTCCTTCAGCTTTTCGCCAGTCGCCGGATTAATCGACGCAATCGCCATACTTTCACTTTATATCGCATCCGCCAGTTAACGCGACTTTACCGAAGACGTATTTGTCCTCGCTGCGGCTCCGCCAACAACCGTCGAGTCGATTAATGCTAGTGAGTCGTGTTCGCGGTTGGATGGCGTGGCGAATTCGAAGCGGCCGCCTCGGCGCTTCGGTCCTTTCGCAATTCCCAATTTAGATCGATCGCGATCTGCTTTTCGTCACTAGTCCGCTTTTCCGGAGGTGGCAACAAGCTTTGAGCTTCCTCGGCCGCTTGTCGTGCCTCAGCCGGCCGTTTCATAAAACGGAGCGCTTGTGCCAGGAGCGCTAACGGCTGCGGGTCGCGACGGTCGGTGTCTTTGACCGCTTCCTGAACCAATTCAAGCGCGCGAGGCCAATCTTTTACGGCCGGATCGGTCGTATTGAGAAGAAGATCCGCATGCCCATAAAGCGCGTTGGCGTAATCCTCCTTCAAGTAGTAATCGGAAGGATCTTCACCGCGCAAACTCTCTGCGATTTTGAGACGCTCGGCCGACAAGTCCACAGCGCGTCTGATCATGGCAGAATTTTTGGCCTTTACGCCAAGTTGCCATTGCGCCCGTGAGACATTGTAAAGGCTGTAGCCGAGATTGCGGTGCCAATCACGGCGTTTGTCCTGCTCGCAAAGTTTTCGGCGAATGGCCAGGCTGCGTTCGTAGTAATCCAATGCTTCCTTCCATTGACCTTGGTTGCTAAAGAAGTTGCCGAGTTTGTTGTAACTTGTCGCCAGATCGCTTTGGCGTTCGGGTTGTTCGGCAAGTTCATCGCTCGGTCCGGCCTGGCGCAATTTCAAGCTGTGATCAAAATGGGTGCGCGCTTCGGCTCTTCGATCCCTCGCGAGGAAAAGAGTGCCCAATGAGTCGTGAATCGAGGCTTCGATCCGGTCGAGATCCGCGCTGGCAGCAGCATTTTTTTGGCGCACGTCACTCACCATTTTTAAGGCGTAATTGTAATCGTCCTCGGCCTCTTTGATCTTGGAGCCGCCAAAAAGCTGTGCGGTATCGCCAAGTTTAGTGAGATCAGCGAAGTAGAGCGCTCGCCAGCTCGCCTCTTGTGGATTTTGAGTCATTTCTTTTTCTGCGAGCTTGATAGCTTCTCGATAGGTAGCCATAGAGCGCGAATAGTCCGCCTCGGTCTTATTTTCCACGGTGTCCGGTGAAGGTCCTCCCAGGATGCAATCACCGACCAACCAAATGCAGTCGTGCATTTGTTTGGCGAGAGCCGAACTCGCGTTGCCGAGCTTCATTTGCTCCGTGAGAAGACGTCGCGCTTCCTCAGCCTGCTTCAGAGCGGCTTCATCATTACCGAGACGCAAATAAAGGCTTCCACAAACTCTTCGCAGACCTACCAGTCCAAGAACTACGCGGTGATCATCCGCGCTGCTGCTGGTCACGCTGCGGACGACGTCTTCCGCGCGATCAAGAATTAGTTTTCCAGATTTCTCAGTTACTAAAGGTGTGAGCGCCTCGAGCAAAGCTTCAATCTTCGTCTGCGTTTCCACCAAGCGGTCGAGCGCCGCTTTCGTGCGTCCGGCTTCGCGGAGCAAATCTTCGTCGGCCTTATGTTTGCTTTCGGCTGCGATTCTCGCCCGCTGGCTCGCAGCTTTTTCGGCTCTTGCGCTGCGCCAGGCATAAAGGACGAGGGCGCCCATGACTGCTAAAACAACAATGGCAACCCCCGCGACCCTGCGAACTCCCCGATAAAACGCGGCCTTTTGCCTCCGGCTTTCAGCGTCGGGCAAATTCTTCTTTACCCAATCAAGATCGAAAACTTTTGAGTAGATGCGATTGCGAGTCTCAAGATGACCGCCTACGACGCGAACGATTCCGGACAGCCGAAGCTCGTTTAGCACCGGGTTAAGATGATCGTCTGCTACCCGTTCGCCGCGGCGAACTTTCGCATACGTATCGAGCAGTGCCGCACGATCCTGCTCGCTGCGTAATAATCGGTCGCGAACGAAATGGAGATTGTCATCGCGTTCGCGGGCCTCAGGTGAAAGGAAAATGCGCTCGCAAGCAGCATCGACGTCTCGAGTCAAATGGACTTTTGCCTGCGCGACTTCGGCACAAAGTTTTTGGGTTAGATATGGTTGGCCGCTTGTCCACCACAACACTCGCGCCAAAAGCGCGCGCGCGGTCTCATGATGGGGACTCAGTCCGTCGGCGAGAACGACCGCATCGGATGAAGTGAAATCGCCAAGTTCAACCGCGTGCCCGATATTGAAAGGGGTGATTCTCTCGTCGCGAATAAGATCGCTGGGAGTTGCCACTCCAAGCAGGCAAAAGGTGAGCCGGTCAAGCTTCGGTTCTTCCGGCCGGCGATTGTAACACTCGCGAATGCCGGCGAAGAATTCGTCCGCGCTGAATTTTTGAAAACTGCGAACAGCGTCGATTTCGTCAACGAAGATGACGAGAGGTTTGCGTTTGTTTTCAAGATAAACTTCTTTGATCGCTCCCATAAACCGGTGAAGCGGCGCCCTTCGTTGATTCGTATCCCAGAAGGCTTCCATCTCCGCCTCAAGGTTTAATTTTTCGCCGACATGGCAGAGCATGCTGAAGTACCATTGATCGACGTCGAGATTTTGGCCGATGGCGGTCAAATCAATGATGACGACAGCGCTACCTTCCTGACGCAGTTGCACCGCTGTCCTCACCATCAGTGAGGATTTTCCCATTTGGCGAGACGTAAGTACGTAACAGAACTCGCCATGTCGCAACGCTTCGAGTAGCTCGGTATCGGCAACTCGGGCGACGTAGGAGTCGGCGTCGGCCTGAAGTGCGCCCCCAGCGACAAAAAAACCGTGGTTAGTCACGCGAGATGCCCTCGAAGATAGCGTGCGTAAAGATCACAGCGAAATGCTGCATTCGATGGCGTTTCGCCACGCAATAACCCGGCAGCGCGAAGCCGGAAGAAGAGCTTGCCGTCGGTTGGCGGCTTGCCCGCCAGCAAGTCGCGCAGCAAATTCAACGCAGCATCGTTCCCGGAAAGCAGAACGAGGAAGCGCTTGAGATGGTCGGCAAACGGGCCGTCCTCGTTAGGTGCCGTTCGTTCCAATTCATCAAGCTTTATCTCGCGCATAACCATATCGTGCAGCGCCCGTCGGACCAGGTACGGCTGTCCGCCCAGCAGGCGCATGAATCGCTCGAAATCCGAGGGTCGGAGAGGTTGGCCGTAGCGATAGTTCAATTGGCGGACTTCTACTGTATCAAAATCTCGTAGTCTGACTCGTGTGCCAACATTGAAAGGAGATTGGTTCAGATCCGTAATGAAAAGATGTGCTTCGGTAGCGTAAGAAATTATCTGGGTGAGCCCGCTCCACGGACTTTCTGGATCGAGTGCGCGTGCGTT
>Ga0209470_1002378_pt1 | contig 13408 bp, 15 predicted proteins | sample GraSoiAngelo_125_FD_185882 | JGI IMG/M metagenome (GOLD analysis project Ga0209470, IMG submission 185882) | Grasslands soil microbial communities from the Angelo Coastal Reserve, California, USA - 14_0927_05_40cm (SPAdes) (version 2) | ecosystem: Environmental > Terrestrial > Soil > Grasslands ... | reverse complement strand
CGTCTTGATTGCTGCCATAGCCCTACCGCTTGCCCTATGGACGAAAGTGCATCCGATCCTGCTTCTGTTGGCTGGCGCTGGAGCCGGGATGGTTATCGGATTGCTGTCGGATGCTTGAGTTTTGTGTGTGCTTGGCACGTTGGAGCGCTCTGCATTCGCAGTTTCCTTAAAATCCTGACGTTAGCGGAAGCTATCCTTTTAGGCCATGATGTTTTTGTCGAGGAGATACCCCCATGAGTGAGAAAAGTCCGCTATACAAAACTCAATCGGAGCTTCGGGAAGGGATGCTAGCGAGGCAGAACTTTCTATCGAACAGGGAAACAGATATGTCCAAGACGGCGCGTGAGAGAATGCCCCAAGTCATTCTAGACACGATTTGTATTCTAACTTTTTTTACTCTTGCATTGTTCTCGGTTAACACCGCATTGGCCGAGGCGATACCAGATTCACTCACAAAGAAACTGGCCGAATTTAAGGGCGCAGAACGTGGGCAGATTGTATCGCTTAAAGAAGACTCGCTGACTCGCGAGTTCCCTGGATTCTCGTTCTATGCGTTGCGGTTCAGAACGTATCCGGTCGCGCGGCTCCCTCCTGAACCGCTCAAGATTAACAATCTCTTCATCGTTAAGCCGGATGGCTCGGTCGAACATATCGTGGAGCCTGAGGGATTAAAGAAGTTCTTCCGCACTGCTCTTGTTCCGGTTACGGCCCAGGCGAGAGCCAGGGATGTAGCCAAAGCCTGGCTACAGCTCTCACAGGAATTTTACCAGGATGATTTTTTTCATTTTTCAATCCCTGAGGATTCGCTACAAGTCGCCGCGAAGGACAGTGGCGGTGTCGAAGTTTCCGCCAAAGCTGTTGTGAATCAACAGGGAGGCAACAGCGGAGAGATTGCCGCGTCACTAACGTTCGACCCTGCCGGCGTACTGACAAATGTGTCAGAGTCGGTTCAGATTCACCGAGGCATCCGACCGATTTGCCAAGCCACCAAGCTCTTAGACCCCGACCCGATCGTGCGAGGCATGGCTGAGCAGGACATACTTGTCATGGGTAAAGCTGCCAAGGGATATCTCGACGAACAGCGGGCAAAGACTAGGCCAGAACTTCAACAGGCAATCGACGAGATCTGGCAGCGAATTGTTGCGGAAGGGCGCTAGCGATTTGACCAGGAAAGGAGGCGACATGAGCAAACCTTCCGAGGTCGGATATGGTGAAAAGGAGGGAATCTCCCCCTGCACTCGGAAGATTTCCTGCAGATTGTTAAGCCTTGCAACTAATGTCCGCGCTTCGGTATCAAGCGCTTTCATTCTAATATCCCTTGGCTCCGCCGCGATTCGCATAACTACCTCAACGTCTAGCTATCGATTATGCGATTAGTTTCCACTCTTGATGATGAGCACGGAGCAGTGCGCGTGGTCTACGACCTTATCCACTGTGGCTCCGAGAAATCTCCGTCTCAACGCGGAGTGAACATTTGTTCCCAAAACAACGAGGTCGGCTTTCAAATCCTCTGCTATCCTCAAGATCACGTCACCAGGTTTTCCAAATTCTATATGAGAGGTTGCTTCTAGACCTCTTTGACCGAGATTGCGAATCGCTTCATCCATGATTTTTGAATAAAAATTATTCGCCTGTTCCTTGGCTTCTTCCACTTCACTCACGGTCTCGGCGTACTCTGGAATTCTTCCTACCGCCAAGAGGTAAACCTATGCGCCGCTCATTTTGGCAATTTCGCCAGCTTTCTTGAGCGCAAGCTTGGATCCATCGGAGCCATCATACGCAACGAGAATTTTCTTAAACATTTTTTTTTCCTCCTTTTGCTTCAAACAGCGCCTCCCGTTCCTTTCCTTTGGGCTCAAAAAAGGATTGAGCGATGAGGGTCGGAACAATGGCCGTCAAGATAACCACCACAACCAGAACCGAATACTGTTGTCGGTTGATAATCCGGTGGGTGAGACCGTAGAGCGCGGAAATGGTTCCAAACGTGAGACCCGTGCTCATCATTAGAGTCGTGTAGAGATTGATCTTTGTGGTGAATCGGAAGAGTACCCCCGCTGGATACAGGCCTAAAAATTTCGAGAGGCTCTTTGCCAAGAAGAAGACCACTACCAAGCCAAAGCCGGCCACCACAGCCTTTAAGTCAACCAGGCTTCCGGCTTTGAGAAAGTAAAAGGGCGTGAGCAAAGCAAATGTGGTAGCTCTCATCCGCCTGATCAGCTCCTTGTTGCTCAGGAACGCATCGGCCAAGACCATACCAACCAGATACGCGGGAAGTACGCCCTCGCTACCACCCCGCACAGCCAGATACGCGAGGACGAGGAGAATAAGATAGATGTACTTCACCTCGGGCTCGCTGGAATGCGCGTTGACTTTCTTAAGGTAGCGATGCGTCATTTTCGGCAGAATAAGCAGAGCAAGAGCGGTTAAGACAACAAAGATCCAGAACCAGCTTCCGAAACTGGTAAAGAGCAAGCCGAGGGCGATTACGGTTCCAAGATCATCGACAAAACAGGCGGCCAGGATTAGCTTCCCAATGGACGTTTCGTTTAGCCCGGTTTCCACCATAACCGCGTAAACCACCGCCACCGATGTGGTCGACATGGCGACTCCAGCGATTTGCGCCGCTCTGAGATCCCAGCCCAGAAAAAACTGAGCGGCAAGCCATGCCAAGGCGAACGGCGCAAAAAAGCCTATAATTCCTAGGACGAGACTCTCTTTCCAAAATCTTTTTAGTGTTTGGCTTTCAAGCTCGGCGCCGGCAAGAAAGGTGAGGATGACCGCTCCAAAACTGGCGAGAAAATTTATCCACTCGGAAATTTCCGGGTGAAACGAGTTTCCCGCGATAATGCCTACGATGAGCTCAACAAGGGCAACGGAAATGCCGATTCTTAGCGAGATAAGGCTTGATACAAGGGCGAGACCGATCCAGATAGATGCCTCCCACCAGAGCTGTTCCATGGCCCTACCTCCTGAATTGAAGTAGGCGTCATCAGCCCTGGCGGGCAGTTAATGGAGAACGCCATCTCCGCAGGCAATGTGTATATACCACGTGGGACGGCTAGCCTCAACGTTGCTTGATGGCTGGTGTTTGGGATTTGTTTTTGTGAGGGCGCAGTGCCCGAACTCGGCCAAGTCAAGGAGTTGACGGAAAAAGTCAGGATGGTAGAGTAAAGCCCCATGCCACTTTCGACTATAGAAGAAGCGATTGCCGAGATTCGTCGCGGCCGGATGGTCATTTTGATGGATGACAAGGACCGCGAAAACGAGGGTGACCTCTGCATGGCTGCGGAGAAGGCGACTCCAGCGGCGATCAACTTTATGGCCACCCATGGGCGCGGCCTGATTTGCCTGCCGTTGACTGAAGAAAGAGTTAAGCGCTTAGGCGTCTCGATGATGGTTTCCGAAAACACCTCACCCTTCGGTACGGCGTTTACCGTCTCGATCGATGCTGCCACGGGAATCACAACCGGAATTTCCGCGGCGGACCGAGCCAAAACGATTCTCGATGCGATTGCCGACGATGCGAAGTCACAGGATCTCGTCACACCGGGCCATATCTTTCCCTTGCGCGCAAGAAACGGTGGCGTCTTGGTGCGAGCGGGTCAAACCGAAGGCTCAGTGGATTTAGCCCGGCTTGCCGGTCTCAAACCGGCAGGGGTCATTTGCGAGATCATGAAAGACGATGGCACCATGGCGCGGCAGCCCGACCTCATGAAATTCGCGAAAAAACACAAACTAAAAGTCGTCACGATCGCGGATCTGATTCAATACCGACTTAACTACGATTTCCTGGTTTACCGCGCAGCGAGCGCGCCGTTGCCAACCCGGGTCGGCGGACAATTCCAAGCCATCGTCTATAACACCCACGTTGACGAGAGCGAACATCTCGCCCTAATCAAGGGTGAAGTATCGCCGAAGGAAGAAACCCTGGTTCGAGTTCATACGAAATATGTGCCTGGAGACGTTTTCGGCTTCGAGCTCCTCAACACCGGCGCCGTGATTCAACGGTCCATGGAGATTATTGCCAGAGAGGGCAAAGGCGTGATCCTTTATCTCCAACCTGAACACAAAGGACCGGCGCCTTCGATGGTTACCTATCCCAGAGTCGAAGGAAAGCAACAGAAGGACATGAATCCTTCTTTCGTGTATCGAGCGGATTTTAAAGAGTATGGGATTGGCGCGCAGATCCTACGTGATTTGGGCGTGCGTAAAATGCGGCTCCTTACCAACAACAAGAAACATCTGGTCGGACTCCGCGGTTACGGTCTGGAGATAAGATCACTAGAGCCGATCCCGCGGGAGAGTCCCCTGCGCGAGGCCGCGAATCAGAAGAAGGTCAAAGCCAAGAGCGCCTAACCGTGTCGAACCCTAGTGAGGACTTATGCCTATTTATGAATACAGCTGCCGTCGTTGCCATCATAGTTTTGAACAAATTGTGCTCTCCACACGCGAGAAAGTGAGTTGCCCAAAGTGCGCGAGTAACGTGGTGGAGAAACAACTTTCGGTTTTCAGCTCGCCTGGTTCCCGCGCGGCAGAAGCAGGGCCAAGCGGCGGCTGTGGATGCACGCCGCAAACCTGCGGCTGCCACTAAGATAAATCCGGGGGATTGAGATACCCGAGAAGAACCGATCGAATTCGCTTCAAGGCCTCGCCCATATTCGAAAAAACTCTCTCCTCGACTAACTGGCCGTTGACCCAATAATCCAGAGACGGCGCATCGGTAAAATTAATATCGACGTAGCGTTGGCCGACCGGCTCTGCCGTGATCACGATTCTCACGGAATACCCGGCATCGATGATAATGCCGCGCGCGTACGCGGGAAGGGGAAGTCCGCTTTTGATCTTTGCCAACTTTTCCGGCGGATAGGTTCCCACCTCCAGGGAAAAGTAGCCCCACTCTCCCGGCCCCACGGAGAGTTCCTTCAATATTCTGGGATTGATGTCGACCAGATTTTTCATCGCCTGATCCTGGTTGTAATTCCTGAGAAGTTCGTAGGCCCACTTCTCGATGATGCCCTTGACCGGAGCAGCCGGCTTTTCGCGCTCCTTGACCGGCCCGCGATCAATCCACCACTTGGTTTCTTCGAACGGTAGGTTTTTCTCGTCTGGCATAACAGCTCAAGTTCTCATCTTCCGGTGATTTATTGAAAGCAGATTTCTTCATCCTGGGCTATATCGTCTTTAGACCTTAAACTCCTCCAACGTGTTGGGAGCGAAGAGAGATTTCAATTCCGTCGGTTTTTTAGTCAACCCTTGCTCGTGAGAATATTGAATGAGCGTATCCAAAACATGGCGATTTGGATCCAGCCCGTAGGGCCAGAATTCGTCGCCAAAGAGCTCCCTTTCCTCCTCTATGTCCGCAAACGACCACGCGAGCATGTATTTAAGAGCTGAATACTTGTACAGTGTCTCTTCGCATACTCTCTTGGCTTCGGCAAAGGCCTTGCATAAGCTTTGGGCCACCCAAGGATACTTTTCGTACACCTCCTCGCGGAGAACAATGGTGTGCATGATTGGGAAAATTTTTGTGCGCCGATAGTAATCCTTTTCCACCTCGCGGAAATTTGAAAAAAGCCTCTTTACCTTCGGCGAACGGCGTACAAACGGAGAGGGTATGTGAGCACAGGTCAACGCATCGAGCTCCCCTTGCTCCAGCATGGATGATAGGGTTCGTTCCGGTCCGATCCATCGAATGTCAATGTCCTTTGGCAAATCGGGTCTGAGTTTTTCTTCGCGGCCTGGATCTTCAGCCCCTCCAGTAAACCATTTCATTTTTTCTGGTGGGACCCCGTACTCATGTTGCAAAATACCCCGAACCCAAACAGCCGCCGTGATTTGGTATTCCGGGACCCCAACCCTTTTGCCCACAAGATCTTTGGGCCCTTCAATCCCTGATTCGCTATTGATAAAGATGAAAGAGTGGCGAAAGAATCTCGAGGGAAATACGGGTATGGCTATCAACCGAGGATAGCCTCTCTCGCGCGCCATAAGGTAGGAGCTCATGGAACACTCGGCGGCATCGAATTCCTGATAACGAAGCATGCGCCAAAATGTCTCCTCGACATGGAGCGGTAAATAAGTCAGATCCACACCTTCGACTTGAACCGTTCCTTCCTGGAGGGCACGGGTACGATCATATTCCCAACATGACAACGTCAGGCGGATTTTTGCCATTTTCTCTCCTGAATGATTGATCGGTCTCAGCGGACGGACTCGATTCCGGCAAGAAATCGGTTCGCGCCGATGACGAACTGCTCTTTCTCGCCCTGCAGCACCACGGCTGCTTCACCGGAAGCAAGCGTGGTGCGATGCTGAATGGTGTACGGTTTTCCTTCGAACGTTATCCGCTGCCCCGGGGTAAATCTCTTGAGTCTTTCATAATCCTGCTGCGGGTCGATCTTTTCCATGACGTGTTTCATACCATATAAACGCTAAATCTTAAATCCGTCGATTCCACCAAAGCGGCCACAGACGGGAATTTTTCCTCCGGCTGTCGTGTCAATACCGGTAAGAATTGACATCGGGCCGAGGCATCAATAGAGTTTCGACAAAAGGAGTTCAACCATGCGTATCGCAATCATGGGTGCGGGAGCTGTCGGCGGGTTTTTCGGCGCTAAACTCGTCGCCGCTTCGTATGATGTCGCGTTCATCGCCCGTGGCGCCCACTTGGCGGCGATGCAGCGGGAGGGGCTGATCATCGAAAGTTTCGCCGGTAACCTTCACGTTCGCGATGCTCTTTTCACGGTTGATCCGACCGAGGTCGGCATAGCGGATCTCATATTATTCTCCGTTAAATCCTATGAGACTGAATCGGCCGCCCAAGCGCTGGAGCCGATGGTCGGTGAGAAAACCGTGATACTTTCATTACAAAACGGCGTCGATAATGCCGATAAAATCGCGCATATCTGGGGTGTAAATAGGACATTGGCCGGCGTCGTTTATATCGGCTCTCAACTGTCCTACCCGGGCACAATTAAACATTCGGCCGGAGGCCGCATCGTGTTCGGCGAGCTCGACGGCGGAGTTCATGAAACGACCAAAGCGGTCGAGCAAGTTTTATCTTCGGCGCAAATCCCCTGCGAGATAAATGCGGAGATTCGAAAGGCTCAGTGGCAAAAGCTACTCTGGAATGCGCCCTTCTGCGCCATCAGCTGCCTCGCGCGTGCCACGGCCAAGGAAATCGCTGAATCCGACTCGCTGACAATGCTCGCGTTGGATTGCATGGCAGAGGTGAAAGAGGCGGCGAATACGGTAAGCATCGATCTCGATCCCGCTCTGTTCGATGAAACGTTGAATTTCTCCAGCAGCCTCGGAGAGTTTAAGCCATCGATGCTTCAAGATCTGGAAGCCGGTAAACCGCTTGAATTCGAAGCGTTCAATGGGATAGTGGTGAGCCTTCTTCAACAAGCCGGGAAGCAGGCGCCGACCAATCAAGTATTTTACCGCGTATTAAAACACCTCGACAAAAATATCCGTGCACAGAAATCGTATTAAAGGAGAGCCCATGAGGATACGACTTCATACAAAAATCATTTGTCTGCTTTTTCTTCTCGGCTCTTTTTTTGCGTTCACTGTCACGGGACACGCTCAAGCAGATAACAAGGAACTTGCAGCCAAGGGCCAGTATATCTTCGCTCTGGCCGGCGGCTGCGCCTGTCATACGGTACCCAAGGAAACAGAGAACGCTGGCGGGCGGGCTTTTCCCATTCCCTTTGGAACCGTTTACAGTACGAATATCACTCAGGACAAAGAGACCGGTCTCGGCAGTTGGACGGACCAACAGATCCATGATGCCCTGGTAAAAGGTATCCGGTCCGATGGATCGCGCATCTTGCCTGTGATGCCCTACGAAGCCTACTCAGGAATGGCGCGGGAAGACCTCACGGCGCTCATCGCCTACTTGAGAACGTTAAAGCCGGTGAAAAAGGCGACTCCACAACTGAAGAGCTGGGCGCCGTTTAATCGGAGCCTGGGCGCACCTCTCTGGTTGAAAGTTTTCGGCCGTTTCTCAGACCCGCCGGCCCAAGCGCCGAAGAGCGGGATCGAACGCGGGCGGTATTTGGTGGAGCACGTTTCGCTCTGTAGCGATTGCCACACGCCGAGAAATTTCATCGGAGTGCCGAACCGCTCTCTCTACCTTGCCGGTGCCAACAAAAAGATCGGCCCCTTGGGCCAAGAAGTGCCGAACATCACGCCCGATAAAGAGACCGGCATTGGTCAGTGGAAACGGGAGGAGATCGCCGCGGTACTTCTGACCGGCACCAAGCCCGACTTGGACAACATTCAAGGACTCATGGCTGAGGTTATCGAGCACGGTTTCAAGAACATGACCAAGGAAGATGCTCTCGCCATCGCCGACTATTTGAAATCGGTCCCGGCGATTAAGAACAAGACAGAATAACAGCGCAGCCGTCGGAAATCAGTTCCGCCGCACCTGTTTGATAACCTCGGCAAGAATCTGATCCGTGTTGACGTTTTCCGCTTCGGCTTGAAAGTTAAGAATGATGCGATGACGCAGCGCCGGGTAGATAACTTTTTCTACGTCTTCATAGCTGACATGGACCCTGCCCTCGGCCAGCGCGTTGCCTTTGGCACCGAGAATGACGGATTGGGCACCCCGCGGGCTTGATCCAAAGCGCAGGTATTGCTTGACGGGTGCGCCGGCAACTCCGCCGTTGCTGGAATGGGGCTGGGTCGCGTGCACGAGCCGCACCACGTAGTCTTCAATGGGCGGGGCGATCAGAACCTGGCGCAACAGCTGCGTCATAGCAGCGATCATTTTTCCGCTGTCGTCCGGCAAAACTTTCGAAATCTCGCTGGTCTCCGCCCCGGTGGTCCGCTGCAAAATCTCCCTCAGCTCGGCGGGCGAGGGAGAAGTCACCAAGAGCTTGAAGAAAAATCGGTCCAGTTGCGCTTCAGGCAACGGATACGTTCCTTCGAGCTCTATCGGGTTTTGAGTCGCGAGAACGATGAATGGAGATTCCAGGAGGTGCGATTCGCCGAAGACGGTGACCTGTTTTTCTTCCATCGCTTCTAGGACCGCCGATTGGGTTTTCGGCGTCGCGCGGTTGATTTCGTCCGCCAGCACCACATGGGCGAAGATCGGCCCCTTTTTGAATTGAAACTCTCGCCGACCGTTACTTTCCGTCAGCACCTCTGTGCCGACAATATCCGAGGGCATCAAGTCGGGTGTGAACTGAATGCGTTTGAACGACATGCCCAAGGCTTGGCTCAAGGATTTTACGAGGAGCGTTTTACCCAAACCGGGCACGCCTTCCAGCAATACGTGTCCACCGGCAAAAAAGGCGATGAGGACTTTGCGGATAACATCGCTATTACCAACGATGACTTTTTGCACTTCCGCTTCCAAGCGCCTGAACATGACCTGGAAATTTTCCGGCTCCATCAACTTCCTTTCGTCAGCGAATCACCCCGCGATATTCCAAAGGCATTTGTTGCTTTTCCGTCGGAGCATCTGGTACGTGCGCAGGCAGTGGAACATTGCTGACCGGGATTTTCGGACGGACTTTGCCGCCTCGTCCCTCTCTCGTGACGGTGCTTTCACCTTTAGCATCCGCTGTCAGCTCCTCGGGTAATTGAACGGTCACATAGCGCGCGCCCTTGATTCCTTCTTTCCCTTGGTCGCCGCCCGGGTTAAACCGTTCTGCGGGCGGAGGCCCTCGAGGAATCTCCTCGGATGGCTTGCCCCTGCCACCGGACTCCGCGGTGGTGCCTGCGGTTTTGCCTGTCGCCTCATTGTTTTGGTTTCTGTCAGGCTTGTTTGGATCCGGCTGAGTTCCTTTTCCTTCACCGCTTTTCTGCTGATTGTTTTCTTTGCCTTGATCCTGAGGAGCCCCTTGGGCGGATTTGCCCTGCTCCATCTCTTTGCTGAGTTGAGCCTTCTGATCACTCTTGCTATCGCCACCGCTTCCCTGGCTTTGTTTGCCCTCTCCTTGCCCCTCTTGGGGCAAATTACTTTGGATGCCTCCGCCGCCTTTATCTTGATCCTTTTGCTGATTTTGCCCACCGCCCGACTGCTGCTCCAAGCCCTGGAGCGTGCTGGAGGCCTCCCCCAGGAGATCTTGATTGTCCTTTTGCTCTGGCCTTTTCTGCTGCTCCTCTACTTTTTCCTGCATTTGCTGGATCAGCGCCTGTTTTTCTGGCGCGGCGCTCTTCGGATCCTCGATTTTCGTTGCAAGCGTTTGCAGGCCACGGGCCAACTCCGACAGCCGCGGCCGTTGCGCCATTTTCTCCGCCAGCTGACGAAGCCGCTCGTGCGTGGGCAATGGATGAAGGATCGAATGCACCGTCGGCAAGAACAAATGAAACAACAGCGCCGCAACCATCGAACCGAACACCGACCAGTAAAAAGACCTTTTGATCTGGAAGGGAAAATCGCGCTTGAGTTCGATACGAGTCTGGAATTGGGCCGCTTCCATGCGCAATCGGGAAACCAATGAAGCGGCGTTCGGCGAAGGCTCGATGGTTAGGAGGGTCAAAAAACGGTCCTTCGCTCCGGTATGATCGTCAACGAGCCGAGCTGCCGACCCGACCGAAGGAACCAAAGGCCGGTAGCGGAATAGCACCGCCAGCAGCACCAGTCCCGCCACCGTTACAATCATCAAGAAAAGTCCTAGCGGGCCGATCCACGCCGCCTGAAAGAAGTAGACAAGCAGATAGATCGCCACGATCAATGGAGGAAGAAAGATGAGCAGCGCATCCCACAACGCGTGGTTACCCAGCTGCGTAACCAGCCGATGGATCAGCTTTTCCGGCGACTGAGCGCCATAGTTCTCAGTAACAACCTGCATATGCCACGTGAACTATACCATGGAGCCGCAGCGCCTTAAATGCACCGTTATTGGCGCCGTGAATTGCGCTGCTGTGAAGCAGGCTCACGAACCGGCTGATACATTTTGACCGCCTGATTGTGCGCCTCGAAAGTCTCCGAGAAAAGGTGGGTACCGTCGTTCTTCGATACGAAGTAGAGAAACGGCACGCCAGCAGGATGCAATGCCGCCTTGATAGAGGAGAGACTTGGATTACAGATCGGACCGGGCGGGAGACCTGGGATGCGGTAGGTGTTGTAAGGATTTGCATCATGCAGATCCTTTTTCGTCAAGTTGCCGTTAAAATCCTTGAGTCCGTAAATCACCGTTGGGTCGCTCTGAAGCGGCATATGACGTTGCAATCGATTATAAAATACCGCCGAAACGATTGGCCGCTCGGCTTCAACGCCCGTTTCTTTCTCGATAATCGATGCGAGGGTGATAATTTCGTGCGGCGATAATTGAACGGCCTCGCGTTGTTGCTCCAGCAGCGGAACCGAGAACCGGCGAAATTGCTCCGTCATAGCCATGATGACATCTCTTGCCGGCGTCCCGGGTGTAAAATGATAGGTGTTCGGAAACAGGTAGCCCTCGATCCCTTTGTCTTGCAAACCAACTGAAGCAAGCAGCTCCGGGTTAGCGGCCTCGGCAAGAAATTTGTCTTTGTCGGCAATCTGTAAGTTTGCCAGTAAATCGGCAATTTCCTTGACCGTAAATCCTTCCGGGATCGTGACGCTCTGGAAAACGCCCTTGCCCATGATCATGCGATCGAGAACTTCTCGCGGCGGCAACGGAGCGTCGAAACGATAGAGCCCCCAATGGATTTTCTTCTCGACTCCGCTGAATCGGGCCCATAGAGAGAACAGTCTCTCGTTGCCAATAACCTTTTGCTGCCGGAGTTTCCGGACCACTGCAGCGAACGGTTCGCCCTGCTCTACCCGAACTTCCGCAGGGCCCTGGCCCCCTTGCGGAATCGAGGAGACGTACGCGAGCAAAAAACCGGCGAACAGAAGCGCGGAAATGGCAACGACAACAAGCGTGGTGAGTATGCATTTCACGACGAACCGCCTGAATTGGAAAGGTGGGGCTCAATCCACCGCTGGAATCCCGAGCGCGACTTAGTTTTCGGAGAGATTGACCTTCATCCAGCCCTCGACTTGCCGGACAAATCCAGCGAAGGGGTCTTCTCCGGGCTCCGCCGCGAAATAAGCCTTGCGGGTATAATCGAGGGCTCCGGAATAGTATTCAAACTTCTTCGAAAGCTCTTGAAAGAGAATAAAACCGGTGCGATAGAGCGAGAGATCGAGTTCAGAAACCGTCCAATAGGAGCGGCTTCCTTCCGTGATGTAATACTGAAGGCATCCCCGTCCCTCCACATGACTGCGAAAAATTCCACTCATAAACAGCGCATAATCTCCCACATACTTTTGCAGGGAACGCTCCTTGAGGAGTTGGGATTCGTCGGTCGCTGCGCTGGACTTGGCGGCGAGCATTTCGACCATGCTATCCACTTTCCTGCCCCCGCGGGCGCGCATTCGATACAAATTGTCGCTTTTGGCAAAATCGGTGAGTACATCCGCGACATACCCCACGACGGCCGCGTCGTTTATGCCCAACTGCCAGAAGCTCCGGCGAATGATGTTGCTAAAAAAGCTGTGTAGTTTATCGCTCAAGATACGCTTTTCCATACAGATACATGATACCAAAGCCGCGGTTTTTTTAAAAGAATGGCCGAAGGGACCCTCCCGTTTGCTCTCCGGGGGCCATGGTAATCTCTAGCCATTTCTCGCCCGCAAGATATAATAGCGTTGCATTTCGAAGCTCCCGCTTTTCTGATCGGAGGAAACCATGGGAAGAGACCTGAAAGAAGATTTTTTCCGGCTGGATGGCGCCTGGGCGTCGTTCGAGCTCATGTCCATTCGCAAACGGGAGGATTATCTGAAACCGTTTCGCGTATTGCGCTGTAAGATCGATGATCAAGTTGACTTCCAAGCGCCCGAATCCGTTGGCAGCGCAACGGAGGCCACGGTTTTGATCGAGATCTTCGGTGACGAGGAGCTTGTCGCCGGGAGCGGTCAAGGGCCGGTTCATGCTGTTGACAACGCCATGCGCAAAATTCTCGAAAAACATTACCCCCAGCTTGCGGAAGTCCGACTGGACGAGTTCGACGTCCGTCTTTTACACCACGGCCGCGCGACCTCGGAGGACGATGAGAATGGCGCGGCAGCGCTGGTTCGGGTACTGGCGATCTTCTCGGATGGGAAAGAGTCGTGGGGAACCGTCGGCGTTGCTGCCGATATCCTTCGAGCCAGTGTTGAATGCATCATTGACGGCTTAGAATGGAAACTGCGCGGCGAACACAAACACTAAAGCCGGCCCATCTCCTGACCTAGTTAAACATCCACGATTGATTAAGAACCGTTTCTCAATTCCGTTTCGCTTATCCTGCTTGCCAACGGATTGCCGCGAAAGCCATTTTTGATACTGGCTGGCCGAAACGGGGACTGAAGGAGTCCCGCTGCTATTCTTCACGGCTACGCCAATGGCCGCAACCCATTCGAATACGCAGGAGCGTAAGC
>Ga0209470_1002376_pt1 | contig 13409 bp, 14 predicted proteins | sample GraSoiAngelo_125_FD_185882 | JGI IMG/M metagenome (GOLD analysis project Ga0209470, IMG submission 185882) | Grasslands soil microbial communities from the Angelo Coastal Reserve, California, USA - 14_0927_05_40cm (SPAdes) (version 2) | ecosystem: Environmental > Terrestrial > Soil > Grasslands ... | reverse complement strand
TGTGCAAGACAGCGACGACCGCGATGCCGCGAGTCCGGGCGAGGGTCGCCACTCGCTCGAGGGTCGCGCGCTGGTGCGCGGGGTCGAGATGCGCGGTCGGCTCGTCGAGGAGCAGCACGCCGGCCTCTTGCGCGAGGGCCATCGCCAGCACGGCGCGCTGTCGCTCGCCGCCCGACACGCGGTCGATACGGCGCTCGGCGAGATCTGTCGCGCCGATGTCGCCGAGCGCTCGGGCGACGGCGCGCGCGTCCTCAGAGCCGAGCGTGCCGAGCGGTCCGAGCCGCGAGGTCCGGCCCAGCGCGACGATCTCGCGAACGGTGAACGGGAACAGCGTCTCGAAGACCTGCGGCACCACGGCGATGTGACGCGCGATCGCGCGGCGATCCAGCGCGGCCGCGTCGATCCCGTCGATCGTCACGCTGCCCGCCGTAAGCGGAAGCAGCCCGCCGAGCACGCGCAGCAGCGTGGACTTTCCCGCGCCGTTCGGACCGATGAGGGCGACGAGCTCGCCGGCGTCCGCGACGAGGTCGACGCCACGCAGCACCTCACGATCGCGATAGCCGGCCCGGATCCCGAGCGCGACGACGCTGCTCACCGGCGCCGCACTACACGATCACCCGGCGGGAGCGCACCAGTAGCGCGAGGAAGAACGGCGCGCCGACCAGGCCGGTGATCACACCGACCGGCAGCTCCGCGGGCGCGAGCGCGGTGCGCGCGCCGAGATCGGCGAGCACCAGCGCGATGGCGCCGGCGGGGATGCTCGCGACGATGAGTCGTCGGTGCGTCGCACCGAGCACGAAGCGCAGCGCGTGCGGGATCACGAGGCCGACGAACCCCACGAGCCCGGCGATCGCGACGGCGGCGCCCGTGAGCAGCGCGGTCGTCGCGAGGACCGCCGCGGTGGTCCGATCGAGATCGATGCCGAGCGCCGCCGCGGTCTCCTCGCCGAACGCGTAAGCATCGATACGCGGCGCGAGCAGCAGCGCGCCGATCACGCCGACCGCGACGACGACCGCGGCGACCGCGAGCTCGCTCCAGCTGATCACGGAGATGCCACCCTGCAGCCAACCGAGCACGGCGCGGAGACGGAGCGCGAGCCGATCGCTCGAGACGAGGACCAGCGTCACGAGCGCGCCCGCGAACGAGGTGAGCACGACGCCGCCGAGAAGGACGGTGAGCACGGTCGTCCTCCCGCCGAGCCGCGCGAGGCGCCACACGAGCGCGATCGATACGGTCGCGCCGACGAACGCCGCGAGCGGCACGAGCACCGGCTCGAACCCGAGCGCGACCGCGAGCACCGCGCCGAGCGACGCGCCCGCGGACGTCCCGGTGACGAAGGGATCCGCGAGCGGATTGCGGAGCATGCCTTGGAGGAGGGCGCCGGCCGCGGCGAGGGCGCCGCCGACGAGCGCCGCGCCCAGCACGCGCGGCAGCCGGAGCTCGCGGATGATCGTGCCACTGGTGTTATCCGCGCCGAGCAGCGCCGAGAGCACGTCGCCAGGCGCGATCGGGACCGCGCCGACCAGGATGCCCGCGGCCGCGCTCACGAGGAGCGCGACCGCGAGCAGCGCGAGGACGGTGACCGTGCGCACTAGGGGAAGAGCTCGGGATGCACGAGCTTCGCGTACGCCTCCGCGGCCTCGCCGACGCGCGGACCGGGCCGGTTGATGAGGTTCGGCGCGATCGTGACGATGCGCTTGTTCCGCACCGCGCTGATGACCGACCAGCCCGTCCGCGCGGCCACCTGGTCGGGTTTGGCCGAGTAGTCGGCCGCGGCGAGGACGATGATCTCGGGATCGCTCCGGAGGATCTCCTCCGCGGAGAGCTGCGGATAGGCGCTCGTCGCGCGGGCCGCGATGTTCTGGCCGCCGGCGATCTCGATGAGGTCGTGGATGTACGACCCTGGGCCGACGGTGAAGATCTTCGTCGGATCCGACGCGTCGATCTCGTGATACACGCGCGGCTTGTTCGCCGCGGCCGACGTCTTCGACCTGACGTCGTCGACGCGCTTCTGGATGTCGCGCGCCATGGCGTCGCCGTCGCTCCCAACGGCGCGCCCCAGCAGGACCGCGGTCCGCGCGACATCGCCGGCGCTCTGCGGATCGACGACGAGCACGAGCAGGCCGGCGCCCGCGAGCTTTTCGATCGTGCCGTCGGAGAATTTCACGCTCAGGACGAGGTCGGGCCGCAGGGAAACGACCTTCTCGAAGTTGACCTTGATGCCGCCGACCTTCTCGAGCTGCCTCGCCGCGGCCGGCTCGTCGGAGAAGTCATCCGCGCCGACGACGCGCGGTCCGGCGCCGAGCGCGAACAGGAACTCGGTGATCGACGGCCCGATGGAAACGATGCGCTCTGGACGCTTCGGTATCGCGACCGAGCGGTTCTGGAAATCCGTGACCGTCGCTGGGAACGCGGCTGCGAGGGCCGAGCCACTGGGTTGCGGCGTGGATGAGGGGGCGGGCGTTCCGGCAGGCGCACAAGTGGCGGCGAGCATGAGAAAAGCAAAAAAGGCCGGGAGGCGGAAACGCATCTGGCTCACTCCTTTTTCGCGAAGGCGTGTTGGCCGCGAGCAGGAGTACCAGGCGACCCGAGTGAGGACGTACGTCCATCACGGTTGCGCGACACTGCCGGACTTGCACCGGCTTCGCTGGGACCCTGCCTATTCAGTTGTGGGCACGCGGGTCGCTACGCGGGAACGTGCTCGGTCGTGTACTTCACCGCGTCGGTGAGGTGGGTCGCGAAGAGACGTTGAAGGGTCATCACGTGCGCGCACAGACCCGAGGTACGGAAGTGCTCGCACTCGCAGGACCAATCATCTCCGTGGAGCGAGACGCTATGGGAGCCGTTGTCGCCGCGGAACCGGATCTCGAATTCCTGGAATGTGATCCGCTGGGGCTCTTCGGCGTATCGCTTGGCCTTCTCGATCTTGGAGATGAGGCTCGAGTACATCCACCGACCTCCACCGCTCCGTCGTTCCGGCTGGCGCCGGACGAGAGCGATTCTAGGCCCGCTCGAGACCGCTCGATTTCCTTAGGAAACGTGCTGCGGCTAGCTCGCTACCACTCGCGGGTGCGTGTGCGGAGCGTCGTCGGCGATCGCCACCAGACGCGCGACCGGAATGCTGAGGAACGCTGTCACGACGGCGGGATCGAACTGCGAATTGGCGCAGCGCCGGATCTCCTCACGCGCCGCGTCGATCAAGAGACCGCGGCGGTACGGGCGGTCGCTCGTCATCGCGTCGAACGAGTCACCGACCGCGAAGATGCGTGCGCCGAGCGGGATGCGATCGCCCTTGAGTCCGTCCGGGTAGCCCATGCCGTCCCAGCGTTCGTGGTGGTGACGGACGATGCGCGCGACGTCCTCGAGGAACGGGATGCCCGCGATGATCCGCGCGCCGAATTCGGGGTGGCGCTTCATGACTGCCCACTCCCCTTCGCTGAGCGCGGTCGGCTTGCGGAGGACGTTGTCCGGCACGCCGATCTTGCCAACGTCGTGAAGCAGCGCGCCGCGGCGCAGCGTCGCGAGCTCGGGGCCGTGGATGTCCATCTGCTCCAGCAGGAGCTCCATGTACGCGACGACGCGGTCCGAGTGCCCGCCCGTTTCGTTGTCGCGGAAGTCGAGCGCGCTCGTCAGCGCGGTCAGCGTCGCGTCGTAGGTCCGCTCCCGCAGCGCGAGCGCGTCCTCGAGCGCGCTGGCCTGCGCGACGATCCGCTTCGAGGACCGCGCGTACACGCCGCGCAGCACCAGCCACAGGAACGCGGCGGCGAGCGCGATGATCGCGGCGATCGTGATCTGGATACGCATGAGCGCGGCGTCGAGCGGCGCGATGTCGCGCCAGACGACGACGGCTCCGACGATCTGACCGTTCTGCTTCACCGGTACCCAGGCCTCGAGCGCGGGGATCTCGCGCGTCCCAGCGCCGGGCGTGGCCGCGACGGGGGCGTCCGCGACCATGTGGTGCGTGTTGAAGCTTCCGTAGCCGACGGCCGAACCGGGGACACCGAGCTTGGGATCGGCAACGATCGTCGTCCGATCCGCCTCGCGCATCCCGTTCAGCGCGCTCGCGAGCTCGGGATACGTCGCGGAATCGAGCTGCCGACCGATCTCATCGGAGTCATAGGAGAAGACGATCTTGCCCGTGCGGTCGAAGAAGTCGGTGGCGACCACGTGGTAGATCGAGAAGTGGAACGTCACCACCTCGAGCAGCTCCTGCCGCTCGTCTGATGTGAGGCCACGCTGGAACACGTCATCGCTGAAGACCGACCCGAAGTGGCTCGCGACCGCGTCCTGTGTGAACGCCGTCGTCTCGTCGTCGACGTAGCGCCCGATGAGATAGGCGGTGCCGGTGCCAAGGACGAGCGCGGTCACGGCCAGCACCGCGGCGAGGGCCAACGAGAAGCGAGCGACGGGGCTCATCACGCGCGTGAGCATCGCGGCGGTCGGGTGAGGTCGGATGCCTCGCGCGGGGGAGTCGGGGTTGCTGGCGCGTATCGGTGTTTAGGGACGCGGTGGCTCGTATGCCCGCCACGCATCGAGGCCGTGCGCAGTAGACGGCCAAGCGAGGTCCTCGAGAGGCGGGAGCTCTTTGCGCGGGAAGAAACGCGCCTCGGATGCCTCGTCCGGCGCGACGCGGAGCTCGCCGCGCTCGATGCGCGCGCGGTAGACGACGACGAGGATCGGGAAGCCGGGCCGCATCCAGCTCGCGAGCAGGCCCTCGAGGCGCACGTGGAATCCCGTCTCTTCCCACGTCTCGCGAACAGCAGCCTCCTCCGGCGTCTCATCATCTTCGACCAGACCGCCGGGGAGGGCCCAGCGGCCATCCCTTGGACCGTAATTGAGGCGCACCAGGAGCACGCCGCCGTCGCGCTCGACGATGGTGTTCGCACCGATCTGCACGTGCATGAAGTCGGCGAAGCCGCAGACCGGACAGGTGGGACGGTCACGGCCGTCGATGCGCGTTGGTACGAGCGCCGTGCCATCGCGCGGGCAGAACGCGAAGTGCGCCGCGCGGTGGATCACTCCGAGCTCGATCTCAACCCTTGGCGAGTCGGTCCTTCAGATAGTCGATGGCCGTGTTCGGCGACGGATCCGCGCCGTTCAGCAGCGCGACATAAAAGGACACGTAGTCGGTGAAGAGCGTCATCTGCAGCACCTCGGAGAGCATGTTGGTCCCGCCGAACTCGAGGCTCTTGTGCTGGATGCTCGCGCGGTCGAGCAGCTCCCGCGTGACATCGAAGCGGATCTTGTGCCGCGGGTTGTCGCGGTCGCTCCGGAGCAACAGCACGGTGATCGCCTCCCGCGCGATCTGAGGGTTCGGAAAGCCGACGACCGCGTTGTGGTTCAGCTCGCTCATCACGTCGTACGCGGACCAGTTCTTCGCGTTCTCGTTCCACTGGCCTTTCACGCGGCGCGCCATCACCCCCATCACGCCCGCGCCGTACGCGAAGATGATCCGGCCATGCAGCTCGATGGCCAGCTTCTTCGCGTCGTTCGTCCGCGCCCCCTCGTGCACCCTCTCCTCGAGCCTCGCGAGGTCGGCGACCGCCGCGTCGATGTCGGCCGAGAGATCGCGTATCAGCCCGAGCCGCGTGAGTGAACCGAGCACGAGGCCGAGCGAGTAGCCCAGCGTCGCGCGCGGTCGGGCTTTGTACGAGAACGTGACGACGGGATAATTCGCGGCACGCGCTTGCGTGGCGAGCGTCCCGCCGGTGGTCAGCGCGAGCACCTTGGCGCCACGTTTGCGTGCCTCCTCGAACGCAGACAGCGTCTCCTCGGTGTTGCCCGAGTAGGAGGAGGCGATCACGAGCGAGTCGCGCCCGATGAAGGCGGGAAGCCCGTAGTCGCGGTGCACGCTCATCGGGACCTTGAGCTCATCGGCGAGGAGCGCGGCGGCGAGATCGCCCCCGATCGCCGAGCCGCCCATGCCGATGACGGTGATGTTCCGGACGTCGCCATAGGCCGGCGGCAGCTGCGCCGCGCGCGTGACCTGCCAGGCGCCCTGGATCTGCTTCGGGAGCTCCTTGATCCGCCCGAGCATGTCCTCGGGATCGGCCGCGCGGATGCGCTCGACGGACTCGATGACCGATGTGTCCATCACGTGCTCCCCTGCACCATCTTCACTCCGATGTCGAGCATCGGCGCGAGCTCGGCCTCGCTGCGCGTCTCGGCGTAGACGCGAACGAGCGGCTCGGTGCCCGAGAGACGCATCAGCAGCCACGAGCCGTCGTCGACGAAGAACTTCACCCCGTCGCCGGTATCGAGATCGACGACCTTCTTCACCGCGTGACCCGCGAGCTCGCGCGGCTTCGCGGCGCGCAGCCGTTCCATGATCTTCGGCTTCTCGGCGCCGTAGGTCGCGGCGTCGAGACGCAAGTCGCGCCGCAGATAGAAGGAGGGGCCGGCCAGGTCCATCAGCTCGGCGATGAGCTGCGACGGCTTCTTCTTCGTTTTGAGCATGAAGTCGAGGAAGAAGAGATCCGCGACGATGCCGTCGCGCTCGGGCAGGTGCATCGCGAACCCGAAGCCGCCGGACTCCTCGCCGCCCATCATCGCTCCGGTCTCTTGCATCTTCGGCCCGATGTACTTGAAGCCGACCGGGACCTCGTACACGGGCACGCCGTACTTCTCGCCGAGGCGGTCGACCATCGAGGTCATGTTCACGGTCTTCACGACGGGCTGGCGCAGCTTGCGGACCTCGAGCAGGTACCACATGAGCAGCGCGTAGGTCGTGAGCGTCGTGACGAAGCGGCCCTTCTCGTCGCCGAGCCCGGCGCGGTCGGCGTCGCCGTCCACCGCGAGACCGACGTCGGCCTTCTCGGAGGTGATCCGCGCGAGGAATTCGTCGGTGTTCGGCGGGATCGGCTCGGGATTGAGTCCGCCGAAGTACGGGTTGCGCTCGGCATGGAGCTCGACAAGCTGCGTCTTGCCGCCGCCGAGCAGGCGCGGGAAGTATCCGCTGGCGCTGCCGTAGAGGGGCTCGCACACGATGCGATACCCCGCGCCGCGGAACGCGTCGAGATCGAAAAGCTGCGCCACGCGCGCGAGATAGTCGGGCGCGGGATCGAACAGCTCGATCCGACCGGCCGCCTTCGCATCCTCGTACGGCATCCGGTGCACGTCCTGCGGACGCGACGCGAGCGGATGGATGACGGCCTCGAGCGCTTTCAACATGTCCGGCGCCGCGGCGGCGCCGGTCTCCGACTTCACCTTGAAGCCGTTGTCGGGCCATGGATTGTGGCTGGCGGTGATCACGATGCCGGCCTTGGCCTTCTTTCGCATCGTCGCGTACGAGAACGACTGCGTCGGCGCGGCGGCCGTCGAGAGAAATACGTGGATCCCGTGCGCCGCGACGACCTCCGCGGCAGCGGCCGCGAAATGCTCCGACGCGAAACGGCGGTCGTACCCGATGATGACGCCGCGGTCGGCCTCGCCGCTCTTCTGGACCCACTCCGCGACAGCCTGCGCGCACACGCGCACCGCGTCGAACGTGTACTCCTCGGCGATGCGCGCGCGCCACCCGTCGGTGCCGAACACGATCTTCACGCGCGGACCTCGGCCCTGACCTGGCCACGCCAGTAGTCGAGGGTGTCCGCGAGCGAGGTGCGCAGATCGATGCGTGGCGCCCAGCCCGTGCGAGTGCGGAAGCGGCTGCTGTCGAGCGCGAAGGAGGCGGAGGCGCCGGATCGGACACGCTCGGGATCGAGCTCGGCGCGCATCGGTACGCGCGCGAGGGCGATCAGCGTCTCCAGGATCTCGGCCACCGACACCGCCTGGCCGGTGCCGACGTTGAAGACCGTCGCGCCCGGCCCGGCGAGCTCCGACGCGAGCACGTAGGCCGCGGCCATGTCGCGCACATCCAGGAAATCGCGACGCGCGTCGAGAACGCCGTGTTTCACGACGGGCTCGGCTAGCCCGGCCTCCGCTTCCGCGATCTGCTTCGCGAACGCCGATGCCGCGAGCCCCGGATGCTGCCGCGGGCCGATCTGGTTCGCGGGCCGGAGCACCGTGGTCGCTGCATCCCGGCGACCCGCGAACTCGCGGACCAGCGCCTCGGACGCGACCTTCGTCGCGGCGTAGACGTTCGCCGGCCGTAGAGGCGCACGCTCGTCGACGAGCCCCGCGTCGGGCACGCCGTACACGTCGGCGCTCGACGCCATGACGAGGCGGACGTCGGGATGCGCGTCGAGCGCCGCGAGCAGCGTCGCCGTGCCGAGCACGTTGACGCGCACCGCCGAGACCGGGTCGCGAGCCGCGAGCGTCGGCACAGCCTGCGCGGCGAGGTGCACGACCGCGTCGGGCCGCGTGACGCCGAGCGCGGCGGTGAGCGATGCGAGATCGAGGATGTTCCCACGGTGCACCTGCACCCGGTCGGCTATCGCCGCGAGGTTCGGGTGCGGCGGGTCCTCATGGGCGACGCCGTGCACGACAACACCCTGCGTCAGGAAGCGCTCGGCGAGATGGCTGCCCGCGAAGCCGGTGATGCCGGTGATCAGAACGGTGCGGGGCACCTCGGAAGAGTATTAGTTCGCGGCGGGACGCGCCGCGCGCGCGACGATCACCGTGACCACATCGGCCGGGCGACGAGAAGACCATCCTCGCGCGCGACCGGCAGCGCGAAGTCGAAGCGATCGATTTGGCACGCAAGCTCGGCGTCGCGACGCGGGAAGTGGTCCGGCCAACCCTCGCTGGAGTGATCGCCCTCGAGGAATACCGTCGGCGGTGTTGGCCGCTCGCCACGCAAGAGCGATTCGAGATATCGAGCGCACTGCACGTCCTCGTCGGCTTCGGCGACCGCGTTGTGACCCATGGCAACGATCGTGACCTCGTCCGCGATGCCGCGCAGATGATCGACGGTCGCTTGCGCGATCACGAAGCTTCCGAGCAGGATGCCGCGCGCGGCGGTCGCGGCCACCACGCCCTGCGTTCCAGAGCTGGTGCGCTGGACGACGCGACGCCCGGTGAGGTCCAGGCGCTCGATCGCGGACGGCGAGTTACCGACGTCGAAGCCCGCGATCGGACGGCCACCGATCTCACCGGTGAGGAACAGCGACGGATGGTCGCGTTTGAGGGCGAGCGCGTGCTCGTGATCGGCGACAAGGACGATCTCTCGCGCTCCGGCGGCGATGCAGAACGCCGCGGTCGTGAAGGCGCGGAACACGTCGACGATCACGGCAAGGCCCGTCGCCTCCCGCGCACCGTCGATGAAGCGCGTGACGCGGACATTCATGTGCGACGGGGTCAGAGCACCGTCGCCGTGAATGGGCGGCGCCCGCTCGCGAAGCGCTCGAGTGAGAGATCGCCGATGTCGAGCGTGTGCGCGCGCCCGTCGAGCATCTCCTCGACCACGAGCTGCGCCGTCGCGGGGGCGTGCATGAACCCGTGGCCTGAAAAGCCCGCCGCGACATAGAGGCCGGCGACGCCGGGCACCGCGCCGACGACGGGATGGTCATCGGGCGTCATCTCGTAATAGCAGGACCAGGAGTCGGTGATGCGCAGGTCGGCGAAGAGCGGATGCCGCCACGCGGCACGGGCGCGGACCCACGGCTCGAGCGAGGACGGAACGACGAGCGGGGCAAAGTCGCCGGGCACGAACGCGGTGGGCGGCGCGACGGGACCCTTCTCCACGCGTCCGTCGCCGGTGAGGTTCGGCATCGCGAAGCGCTGTGCCGCACCCTTCGGACGGAAATGGAAGCCGGACTCCAGCTCGATCGTCATCGGCACGCGTGAGAGCGCCGGGAACGGGCGTGACTCCATGATCGACCTGGCATAGGCCCAGATCGGGACCGCGACGCCGGCGGTCGCGGCGAGCGACGCGGTCCAGCAGCCTGTCGCGAGCAGCACGCGGTCGCAGGAGATCGGGCCCTCGGATGTGCGTACGCCGGTGACGCGATCGCCCTCGCGCATGATCTCGAGCACCGCGACGTCCTCGCGGATCTTCACACCGGCGAGGTGCGCGAACGCGGCGAACCCCGCCAGCGCCTGGACCGGATCGCCGTAACCATCCTCCGCGCCGAAGCGGCCACCGACGAGATCGTCGGTGCGGATTCCCGGCACGAGCCGCTCGATCTCCTCACGGTCGACCATCTCGACGTTCACGCCGATGCGCTCGTAGAGCGGGATCGGTGCGCGGAGCTGCTCGAGGCCCTCCCGTGTCTCCGCGATGAAGAGATAGCCACGCTGCTGGAAGTCATGCCGCGCGCCGGTGCGGTCCTCGAACGCGCGCCAGAACGCGACCGCGAGCTTCGAGAGACGGACGTCGAGCTCGTCGTCGAACTGATGGCGGATGCCGCCGAGGCCGCCCTTGCTCGTCCCCTGCCCCAGCTGGCCACGCTCGAGAAGCACGACGTCGCGCTGGCCGCGCTCCGCGAGGAAGAACGCCGCGGCGCAACCCACGACACCTCCGCCGACGATCACCGTCGACGCGGTCGCTATGGCGCCACCTCTTCGAAGCGAAGCTTGCCGTCCCGCTCGAGGATCCGTCCGAAGCGCGGGAGGTCGTGGGTGAAGCCGACGATCCATTTCTCGCTCACCGCGCGTGGCAGGATCACCTTCTTCGCCGCGAGCGTCTCGAGCGGGAACAGGTCGAACGCCGGGATCCACGGCAGGCGGAGATGGTGGCGGTCGGGCATGAAGTCGGACGAGAAGAAGAGCGTCTCTCCCGCGTCGCTGACGCGCACGGTCTGCGTGCCGCGGGTGTGGCCCTGGATCCGATCGAGCCGGATCCCGGGCAGGATCTCGACGCTCTCGTCGATGAGCTCGAGCTTGCCCGCGGCCTCGAGCGGCGCGTAATCCTCGGCGAAGTACGAGCCGCGCGTGCGCTCGTTCGGCGCGTTCGCATCGACCCACTCGAGGCGCTGGAACACGTACGAGGCACGCGGGAACGTCGCAACGATCTTGTCGCCGTGGCGGTAGGTATTCCCGCCGGCATGATCGAAGTGGAGATGCGTGTTCACCACGAGCGTGACCTCATCCGGACGCACGCCGCGGCGCGCGAGCTCCTCGAGAAGCTGCGGTGGCCCATCGATGCCGAAGATCTCCCTCGAGCGTGCGGTGAGCTTCGGTCCCGCACCGGTCTCGACCACGACGACGTTCCCCGCTCCGTCGCGGATGAGCAGACAGTTCATATCAAGCGCGACGCGATTGCGGTCGTCCGCCGGCTTCTCCTTGTCCCACAGCGCCTTCGGAACGATGCCGAACATCGCGCCACCATCGAGCCGGAGGATGCCGTCGCTGAAGATCTCGACCTGGAAACGACCGACGCGCACGACAAGGCAGTATGAGAGAGAGTCGAGCGACGAGCAGTTCATCTGCGAGGAGCGAGTCATGAAGAGCGGAGCGACGCGGCGAGGCAACGCCGCGAAGCGGGCGGAGACGAGCGCGAAGAATGGAGAAGTGGACGTGCGGGAGTTCCGCGCGGGCGACGGCGCAGCGATCCGCGCGTTCTGGGAGGCTTCGGGCATCCGCATCCGTCCAGGCGACGATGACCGCTCGCTCGCAGCGTTCGCGGAACGCAATCCCGGATTGTTCCTGCTCGCGCTCGACGACCAGGGTCTCGCCGCGACCGCGCTCGGCGGCTGGGACGGTCGTCGCGGTTGGCTGTATCACGTCGCGGTGCGCGCGGACGAGCGCCGGCACGGACTCGGGGCACGCCTGGTGCGCGTCATCGAGCAGCGGCTTCGCGAACGCGGTTGCCCGAAGGTGAATCTCATCGTGTGGAACGACAATGCCGCCGCGATGGAGTTTTGGGAGGCGAACGGATACACGCGCGCGACGACCGTCGAGTTCGAGAAAGAGCTGTGAAAGACGCACGGGCGCAGTTCGGCAAGACGGCCGCCGCGTACGTGTCGAGCGCGACGCACGCGTCGGGCGAGGATCTCGAGCGGCTCATCGCCGTCGCGGCACCCCGGAGTCACGAACGTGGGCTCGACCTCGGCTGCGGTGTGGGCCACACGCTGCGCCGCATCGCGCCTTTGGTGGCGTTCGTGGTCGGTGCGGATGCGACGCTCGAGATGATGCAAGCGGGGCGGGCGAGCGTCGTGACCGCTTCGAACGCCGCGTTCGCGCAGTCGGACGCGGCCGCGCTCCCGTTCCCAGACGCGACGTTCGACCTCGTGACGTGCCGCCTCGCCGCTCACCACTTCACGGACGCCGCGGGCGCGTTCCGCGAGGTCGCGCGCGTGCTCCGTCCGGGCGGACGTTTCGTCCTGGTCGACAACTACGGTCCGGACGATCCGGCTCTCGATGCGTTCCTCAACGAGCTCGAAAAGCTGCGCGATGCTTCACACGTGCGAAACCACACCATCGCCGGCTGGCTGGCGCTGCTCGAGGATGCCGGCCTTCGCACCGCCGTCGAGTCGGACCTGCTGACGACGAAGATCACGACTGAAGGCTGGCTTGAGCGGTCGCAGACCCCGGCGCACCGCGCCGCGGAGGTGCGGCGCCGCCTGCGCGAAGCACCGGCCGCCGCGGTCGCGACGTTCCGCATCACGGAGACGACGTTCGCCGTGCCGAAGGTGGTCCTCCTGGGTCGCCTTTGATGGACGGCCACGTCGAGACCAGACCCACCGGGCCGTTCGATAACCTGCCCTCACTGCGCGAGGTCCCCTTCGCGACCGCCGCGCAGATGGCCGAGGCGGATCGGATCGCGTCTGAGGAGCTCGGCATCCCGCTGGAGCTGCTTATGGAGAACGCGTCGCACCAGATCGCCGTCGCGGCGCGCGTCTTCCTCGGTGGTGTCGCCGGCAAGCGCATCGTGGCGTTCGTCGGGAGCGGGAACAACGGCGGCGACGCGCTGGGCGCGCTCCGTCACCTGAGCGGCTGGGGTGCGATCGTCAGCGCCGTCCTGTCGGGTCCCGCAGAGCGGCTGCGGCCGCTCGCGCGGCGCCAGCACGACATCCTCACAAAGCTCGGACTGCCGCACGAAGCGATCGCCGTCGACGACGCGGACCTCGTCATCGACGGCTTGCTCGGCTACAGCGTCAGCGGCCCGCCGCGCGACGCGCTCGCCGACCTGATTCGCGCCGCGAACGCGTCGCACCTGCCGATCCTCGCGGTCGACATTCCCTCGGGCCTGCATCCGGATACCGGCGAGCCCCTCGGCGTAACGATCCGCGCCGCGCTCACCGTCACGCTGGCCCTGCCGAAGCGCGGACTGGTCACGACACGGTCGCGCGCTCTCGTCGGTGAGCTGCTCCTCGCCGACATCGGCATCCCGCCGCAGGCGTTCGACCGTCTCACGATCGAGACGCGCGGCCTGTTCGAAAGCGGCGACCTCGTCCGTATCATCCGCTGATGCCTCTCCAAGGAAGGCGCCTCGCGTTCATCGGCGGCGGCACGATGGCGGAGGCGATGATCCGCGGTCTCCTCGACAAACATCTCGTGCCGCCGTCGCACGTCTTCGTCACCGGGCC
>Ga0209470_1002375_pt1 | contig 13412 bp, 11 predicted proteins | sample GraSoiAngelo_125_FD_185882 | JGI IMG/M metagenome (GOLD analysis project Ga0209470, IMG submission 185882) | Grasslands soil microbial communities from the Angelo Coastal Reserve, California, USA - 14_0927_05_40cm (SPAdes) (version 2) | ecosystem: Environmental > Terrestrial > Soil > Grasslands ... | reverse complement strand
CACCGGCGGCGCGCCCTCGGGCAGGGCCGAGAAATCGAATCCGATCACCGGCAGGCAGTAGGCCTCCGGACCGTTCCCGAGGATCGCGACGGTGAACTCCGGGCCCGGGAGGTACGTCTCGACCAACACGGGCTCGGCGTAGCGCTCGAGCAGGAACCGGGCGCGCTCCCGCAGCGCCGCAACGTTCGCGCACAGGTTGCTGGCGAACACACCCTTTCCCGATCCCTCCGCGACCGGCTTGACGAACACGGGGTAGGTCAGCGCCATGCGCTCGATCTGTCCCGGCGCCTCGATGCAGGTGAACGGCGCCGTGGGAACACCACGGTACGCCAGCGTCTCCTTGGTCCGACCCTTGTGCAGCGACAGCGCCAGCGTGAGCGGGTCCGAGCCTGTGTACGGGATGTTCAGGTACTCGCAGATCGCCGGGACGAGCGCTTCGCGGCTCTGGCCGTGGAGCCCTTCGGCCATGTTGAAAACGAGATCGGGGCGAGCGAGGACGAGGTTCTGCGGAAAGAACTGGTCGGCTTCGAGTCGGATGACGCTGCCGAAGAGACCGAGAGCCTGCTCCACCGCAGCGATGGTCGACGGATCGTCCCATTCCGCAAACGCGTCACTGGCACTGTCGGACGCTGCGTCGGGCGCGGGATCGGGTTTTTCGTTGTATGCGAGACCGATTCGCATGTGGTCTCGGGTGACCTCCTACAAAAAAGGCCGCTCGTGCGGTCTGTGAATCAAAACGCGTTGTCGAGTAGACAATAAGGAACACCGGAGCGATGCGCAATAGGCAAATCGGAATTTTTTTCGGAGTCGACACGCGTCAAACTTTGTGGTACGCGACGCGCGCGGCGTCGTGTTTGTCGTCGGCGAGATAGATCTCGAAATCGGCGAAGAGGGCCGGCGCCTCGCGCTGCAGGACGCGAAGACATGCGATCGCCATTCGCCGGATCTCGAGCTCCGCGCCCTCGCTCGAGCGCAGCTCGAGCATCGTGCGCCAGGCCCGCGCGTTCCCCGACACGACGATCTTCACCTCGGTGGCGTTGGGAAGGACGCTGCGCGCCGCCTCGCGCGCCACTTTGCGCCGGTGCACCTTGTCCGCAATCCACGCGTAGCGCTGCATCAGCGCCTCCACGGCGCGCACGTAGGCCGCCTGGGCGTCCGCCACCTCCCGTTCCCACTCGGCCTCGAGCGCCGGGTCGCCCAGCATGGCCGGCGGCACCACGAACGCGGCGTGCGACTCGTCGACGTAGCGCTGCGACAGCTGGGAGTAGCCGAACCCCGCACGATGTCGCACCAGCTCGTGCGAGCAGGAGCGCGAGATGCCCTCGATCAACAGCACGTAGACCGCGTGCTCCAGTACCGAGCCATGGCCCTGCTTCTTGATGTTCTCGAGGTAGTCGGCCGTCGACCGGTTGGCCGGGTTGTGCTGGCTCATGTAGCAGATCCGGCCGGCGAACTCGGCGAGGCGCTCTCCGGCGGAGGCGCTACCCTGCCATTGCACCCGGAGGTGCTCGGGTTCGAGGAACTCAGGCCGGGCGATGAGCGAGACGCGAGGGGCGCGGAAGACTTCCATAAGAGCGAGGTGCTAGGGGTTAGGGGCTTGGGGGCTTGGGGTTGCCAAGTCCAGCTTTGGTGTCGCCCAGCCGGCCGTCCGCTCCACCTCTCGCAGCCGGGCGGCAATGTCATCGGGAATCGGGGCCGCCTCCGGGCCGACCTTGAGATCGGCGAGGGGCGCCCAATCAGCCGACGGGATTATAACACCCGGGTTGAGCGTGCAGCGCGGGTCGTACGCCTGCTTCAGCTCCCGGAACAGCGCGGCCACCTCGGGGCCGTAGAACCGCTCCAACAGCCCGGCCCGCAGCCGGCCGACCCCGTGCTCCCCGCTCGGCGTCCCGCCCAGTCGGAGGAGCAACTCGGCCGCGTCCCCGTAGAGCGCCGTGAGGGCATCGCGCCAGCCGGATACGGTCAGATCGGGGAGCGCGTTCACGTGCACGTGGCCGTCGCCCGCGTGTCCGAAGATCGCCACCGGAATGCCGCGCGCCGCCGCCGCGGCGCGGATCCCGGTGACATAGTCGGCCAGCCGCTCGAGCGGCACGCACCCGTCCTCGACGACTTGCAGGGAGCGTCGGTTCTCCGGGAGGCGGGCCAGGGCGGGGCTCGCCAGGCGGCGTACCGCCCACAGCGTCTCGAGGCTCGCTCGGTCGACTGCCGTCGCGACGTGCGCCGTGCTGCCGCGCAGGCCGCGCACCGCGTCCCCGACCACGCCTCGCGCCGCCGCCTGCGTCTCACGCTCGAACTCGATCAGCAGCAGTGCTTCGAGCCCCTCGGGCAGGCCGGGGGGAGCGGCCGCAGCCCGCACGAAGTCGAGCAGCGTCCGGTCCAACAGCTCGACCGCCGACGGGTTCAGGGCCACGAGGTAGGGGACCGCCTCCGCGACCTGCTCCAGCCGTTCGAACCCCAGGGCGGCGCCCGCCACATCGGCGGGGATCGGCTCCAACCGCCACTCGACCGCGGTGATGAACGCGAGCGTGCCCTCCGACCCGGTGAGCAGGTCGAGCTCGTCTCCGGATTCGGCAAAGCGATCGAGCGCATAGCCGGCGGCATTCTTGCGCGTCTTGGGAAAGCGAGTCGCGATCAACCGGCGCTGGTCGGCGGACAGATGGAACCGCTCCCCGGGACCGCCAGGGACTCCTTTAGGGCTCCCCGCTCCCCGAATGATCCGCCGCGCCTCGCCGTCCGCTCCGATGATTTCGATCGCTTCCACCCAGCTCCGCACGCTGCCACTCCGAACCGAGCGCGGCCCTGCTGCGTTGGTGGCCACCATGCCGCCCGACGTCGCGAACGCGCCCGAGGATGGGTCAGGGGGGAGCCGCAGGCCGAAGGGTCGCGCGGCCGCCGTCAGCCCGGCCCACGTGACGGAGGCGCCGGCCCAGAGCCTCCGGCGGGGCCAGTCGGGCGCGGTCCAGTGGAAGCCCTGGCTCAGGTCCACGACGACGCCGCGCCCCACGCCTCCCCCGGCCATCCCGCTCCCGGCGCCCCGGGGCACGAGCGGCGTGCCCGTCGCTCCCGCCCATCTCACGAGCGCTTGCAGCTCCTCCACCCCCCGAGGCACGGCGACCGCCGCCGGAACGATCCGATAGATCCCTGCGCCTTCCGAGTACGCGGCTCGGCTGCGGGGATCGGTGAGGAGGGGAAGGGGTGGTTGCGTCAAGACGGCTGAGTGGTGCGTGGTACGTGGGTCGTCACGGCTCACAAGTTACCACGCACCACGTACCACGCACCATTCGCGCTTGACACCGCAGGGGGTGCGGGTGATGCTTGACGCCTTATGACCGCCGACGCTCCCCGCGCCCAACTCATCCACCTCGAGACCGATCGCCGTCTCGGTCACGAGTGGGACGAGTGGGACGGGCGTCCTCTCCCCGGGAACGGGGACTTCTCGGCGCCGCCGGGACTCTTCTTCCGCTTTGCCGCCCCGACGATCGGTATCGGCATGGCGGTGGGGGCGGCGCTCATCTTCCTGCTTGGCCCGCGACTCGGCACCCTCTGGGCGATGCTGCCCCGCACGCTGTGGCTCGCCCTGGGGGCGGCGTCCGCGGCGACGTGGCTGTGGTTCGGGACACTGCTCCTTTCCTTCTATGGGGGCGTGCTCGCCCTCCCCGAGGGCTGGCTCGAGCGGGGGCCCTATCTCCGCCTGATGAGCCTCACCTCCTTTGTCTCTCGGGCGTTCGGCAAGCGGGATTGGGTGGAGCACGCGGCCATCGACGTGTACAACACCCTCGCCGAGCGCCGCCGCCGGACGGTGGGCAAGGGCGAGTTGCTGGTTCTCATCCCGCGCTGTCTATCCAAGCAGGCGCTCGATGGGGTGCTGGCGATCGCCGGGCGCTACGACGTGCCCGTGTTCGTCGCAACCCGAGGACAGCTCGCGCGGCGGGTGATCCGCGAGCGCCGCCCCCGCGCGGTCGTCGCGGTGGCGTGCGAGCGGGACATGATGACCGGGCTCCGCGACGTGGCTGGCCGGTTGCCGGTGCTCGGACTCACCATGCGCCTCCCGAACGGACCGTGCCGCGACGCGATGCTCGACCTCGACATCATGGAGGAGTGGGTGAGGGGCTTGGTGGGGGCGTAGGGCGCCCCTCCTCCTGGGCGGCTTTCGGTACCCCGAATTTCTGCTTCAGCTTATCCACCAACCGCTGCGCGATCTTGTAGCCCTCGTGCTCCTTCGACGCGATCATCTCGAGATCGCGCTCGGGGCGTGACGGGTCGTAGCGGGGCCGGTACACCGGCTCGGTGGTGAGCCGGGTTTGACCGGGCACCCACGGATCGGCCCAGAACCGGATCTTCACGGTGGCGGCGAGGTTCGTGATCTCGCGCTCGTGGTGGCGGACTCGATGAACCTGCGTGTCGTACCACGCCGTTTCGACGTAGCCGTCCCGCACGTTCGCACGCGCGACTTCGAGGCTCTCGGCCGCCACGAGGCTGTCGAGCATGGTGGTGACCCGCTCCGGTCGGGCGTCCAGAATGATGCTGAGGGCACGCGGGTCGGGCCGGAAGTCGGGGCGGGTGGTGATCGGGGTGCAGGCGGCGACAAAAAGACAAAGGCGGAACGCGGAAGTCGGAACGCGGAACAGTTGGGTAAGGCCACGGGCAGCGACTCCTACCCTTGTGCTCCGCGTTCCGCGTTCCCCGTTCCGCATTAGGGCCTATGCGGCGGCGTGCCCGGCGCGTGCGTGTGCCCGGCGGCCTTAGCCGTGTCGGCGGGCGCTGCATGCTCCTGCTCTTCGGCTTCGCCCGCCTCGTGATGATGCCCCGCTTCCCGGTTCTCGATCTCCGCCTGCAAGGTGGCATTGGGAATGCCCGCCGCGTGCTCGAACATCAGCTTCGCGCCCAGCACACCGGTCCAGATGATGGCCACGAGCCCCGCGACGCTCAACACCCGGAGTCCGGCCTCCTCGGCGCTGGTGAGTTTGGAACGGCGAAACAGCTTCCAACCGAGCACCACCGTGAAGATCCCCATGGTGGTGAGCGCCACCGTCTCGTGCGTCTCCATCAGCTCGTGAACGGCTTCGCCGTGGTCGATCACGTCTTCGGCCTGGAGGCCGGCGAGCACGGCTACCCAGCCGCCGATCACTCCGGCCCACAGGGTCCACACCGCCGCGGATTTGAGCGAATCGCGCTTCGTGACCCAGGCGCCGATGTCGAAGAGCACCGTCACGAATAGCAGTGCGGCGGGCAGGTCGTTCACCGCCGCGTGAAAGCGGGGCCAGTCGTAGCCAAGCATGCGGATCCTTGGGGGGTGAGGGTTGGGAGTGGCGCGTGTCAGACGCCGAGGGCGAGCACCTTGGGCGGATCGGCGGAATAGTCGTAAAAGCCCTTGCCGCTCTTCCGGCCATTCATTCCCGCCAGCACCATGCGCTTGAGGAGCGGCGGCGGCGCGTAGCGCTGCTCGCGGTACTCGGTGAACATGATCTCGGCGATCTTGTAGGTCGTATCCAGTCCGACGAAGTCGAGCAGCGTCAGTGGACCCATGGGATAGCCGCAGCCCAGCTGCATCGCCTTATCGATATCCGGTACGCTCCCCACGCCGCGCTCGACCGCACGGATGGCATCGAGCAGGTACGGGACGAGCAGCAAATTGACGATGAAGCCCGAGTTGTCCTTCGCCGCCACGGGCTCCTTGCCGAGCGATTTGGCGAACGCGAACGCGCGTTGAAATGTCTCCGCCGAGGTGGTCACGGTCCGGACGACCTCGACGAGCGGCATGAGCGGAACGGGATTGAAGAAGTGCAGCCCGACGAAGCGGTCGCCTCGTTTCGTGGCCGCCGCCATCGCCGCGATGGTGAGGCTCGATGTGTTCGAGGCGAAGATGGTGGCGGCGCCGCACAGGCCGTCGAGCTCCTTCCACAGGGCGTTCTTGAGCTCCAGGTCCTCGGTCACAGCCTCGACCACGATGTCGCACGTCTTCAGGTCGGCTGTGGTGGTCGTGAAGCGGAGGCGCTTGAGAGTCGCGTCGCGGTCCGCCGCCGCAAGCTTCCCCTTGTCCACGAACTTGGCGAGCGATTTCTCGATCCCGGCGCGTGCCTTGTCCCAGACGTGCTGGGACACGTCCCGCACGGTCGTGTCGTATCCCGCCGCGGCAGCCACCTGGGCGATCCCGCTTCCCATGAGTCCAGAGCCCAGCACCCCAACCCGTTTGATGTCGGTCATGGCGCTCCCACGCTCACCTGGGGTTGATCAATGTGCGGATCTCGTCTGCGATGCGGAGGAACGGGTTCGCCTGTTCGCCCGGTAGGGCGTGCCCGGGTTTAATCTCCCCGCGCTCGAGCCGGTCCAGCACCTGCTCCAGCCCGATCTGGACGTGCTCGTGCTGCGCACGGTGGCTGCGAAGAATCGCAGCGGCCGCCGGAGCGAGGATCAGGAGCGGCAGGAACGGGAACGGCGCGAGCAGCCCCATCAACCACAGGGCGCCGCTCGCCGCGGTCCCCAAGCCGAGGAGCGTCGTCGCGCCGGCCAAGCGTTGCCTGCGGCCGTTGCGCACGTCCGCGACCAGCTGGACGTGGCAAAAGCCGCTCTCGAGCGGAGTCACCCGGCCGGCTACCTCAGTCGCTCGCGCCAGAGCGAACCGCCGACCTCCCGCTCCGAGCGCCCGCTGAATCGACGCGAACGCTCCGACCTTCGGCTCCCAGGTGGTGTGGTCGGCGTAGCGGCGCTTCACCTGGAGCAGCTCCTCCTGCTGCATCCACGTGCCGAGCGCGCGATCGATCACGGCGGGCTCTCCGGCGACCACGCGCTGGGCAGAGAGCCGTGCGGGGCCCACCAGCCATGCCAGCACGCCGGCGCGCGCCTCGGCCGGCGGACGCGTCTGCTCTTCGAGCAATGCCTGCCGCAGGTAGCGCGACGGGATCCCGACGTCCTGGCCGAGCGCGAGCAATTCGGGTTCGGTGAGCCCCTCGCCGATGTCCTGCTCGCCGGCCTGCAGCTCCGCCGCGCGCTGGATGATGCGCTCGAGCGCCTCCCGGCGGATGAGCTCGCCCGCCATCGTTACGCCTTGGCCTTCGTCTTCGCCGGCTCGGCCGGGACGGTGTCACCCGAGGTCCGCTCGGGGAGCGCGGGCATCGCCGGCTTCCGGGCCACCGCTTCGAGGAATCCCTTGAACAGATCGATCGGGATGGGGAAGAACGTCGTCGAGTTGTTCTCGGAGGAGATCTCCGTCACCGTTTGCAGATAGCGCAGCTGGATGGCGGCGGGCTCCGAGCCGATGATGTGCGCGGCCTGGGCGAGCTTCTCCGACGCCTGCAGCTCGCCCTCCGCATTGATGACCTTGGCCCGGCGCTCCCGCTCCGCCTCGGCCTGTCGCGCAATCGCGCGCTTCATCTCGGGCGGCAGGTCCACGTCCTTCACTTCTACCGCTGAGACTTCGATCCCCCAGTCCTCGGCGCGCTTGTCGATGATGTTCTTCAGGATGTTGTTGATCTTCTCGCGGCTCATCAGCAGCTCGTCGAGCTCGGTCTCGCCCAGCACGGAGCGCAGCGTGGTCTGCGCCAGCTGGCTGGTCGCGTAGAGGTAGTTCTCGACGCCGATCACCGCCTTCACCGGCTCTCTCACGCGCATGTAGAGGACGGCGTTCACCTTGATCGAGATATTGTCACGCGTGATGACATCCTGCGGCGGAATGTCCAGCGCCACCACTCGGAGGGAAACGGTTTGCGTCTTGGCGAAGAGCGGGGGCACGTAGATCAGTCCGGGCCCCTTCGCGCCCCACGATCGACCCAGGAAGAAGTACACCGCTCGCTCGTATTCCCGAAGCACCTTGAGGCCGCCGAACAGATACAGCGCCAGCGTCCCGAGCACGGCAGTCACTACGATGTCCATCGCGACTCCTCTTCAGGCCGGGAAGGCTTCCACGATCACCGCCGCGCCCTGGCCGCCACCGATGCAGGCGGAGCCCAGCCCGAAGCGCTGCTTGGCGCGGCGCAAGGCGTGGAGCAGATGGATGGTGACACGAGTCCCGGTCGCCGCGAGTGGGTGACCGATGGCGATCGCGCCGCCGTGTACGTTGGTTTTGGCGCGGTCCAGACCGAGCTCCTTCTCGACCGCGAGATACTGCGGGGCGAACGCCTCGTTCACTTCCACCAGATCCATTTGCTCGAGCTTCATCCCGGCCTTCTGCAGCGCCTTGCGCGCCGCGGGGGCCGGGCCGATCCCCATGTACTTGGGCTCGACCCCCACCACCGCCCAGGACACGAGCCGGCCGAGCGGCTTGAGGCCGTGCGTCTTGGCGTAGTCCGCGCTCGCGATCACGGTGGCCGCGGCTCCGTCCACGATCCCGGAAGCGTTCCCCGCGGTGACGAGGCCGTCCTTTTTGAAGTAGGGCTTGAGGGAGAGTAGCACCTCGAGCGTCGTGTTGGGTCGCATGTGCTCGTCGGCGCGATATTCGGTCGGCTCCCCTTTCTTCCCCTTGACCGTCACCGGCACCACCTCGTCCTGGAACACGCACGCGTCCCAGGCTTGTTTCGCGCGCTGTTGCGACGCGAGGGCCACCTCATCGACCTCCTTCCGAGTCAGCTTGTATTTCTCGGCGAGGCCTTCCGCGGTCTCGGCCATGGACAGGCCGCATTGCGGGTCTTTCAGCGCTTCCCAGAGAAGGTCCTCGAGCGGGGCCGAGGGACCGAGCCGCAAGCCCCAGCGCGCGCCGCGCACGACATGCGGGGCCTGGCTCATGGATTCCGTGCCGCCGGCGAGCACCACCTGGGCTTCACCCAGGAGAATGAGCTGCGCGCCCTGGGTGATCGCTTCGAACCCCGAGCCGCACAGCCGGTTCACGGTGACGGCCGGGACTTCGATCGGCAATCCCGCTTTCAAACCGATGTGGCGCGCGCAGTAGATCGCGTCGGCGGAGGTCTGGAGGGCGTTGCCGAAGATGCTGTGGCCCACCTCGGCGGGCGGGACGCCCGAGCGCTCGAGCGCGTGCTTCGCGGCCACCGCGCCCAGCTCTATGGCCGACAGGTCCTTAAGGGTGCCGCCGAACGTGCCGAAGCCCGTGCGGACACCGGAGAGGAATACGACGTCTGTATTGGAAGCTTGGGTCTTCATGGGGAATACTCCGCGTCAGTCACGGAATATCGGGGGGATCGGGAGGGGGCGGTAGGGCGGCCAACTCCAAGGAGCGTTAGTATCCCGCCGCCATTCCATCCTTGCGCGGATCGGAGCCTCCGGCGTAGCCGTGGGGCAGGCGGATGATCGCCTGCGCTCCGCCGAACGCTACGGAGCGCTCGTCCGCGATTAGGTGGCCCAGTGCGGTGAGATCGCGCCGCACTCCGTCGTCGATCGGCGTCTCGAGGGCCACCCGCCGGTCGCCGAGGTGGCGGAATCGCGGGGCGTCAATGGCGTCCTGCAGGTCCATCCCGAACACCAGCAGGTTGAGCAGTACCTGCAGGTGACCCTGCGGCTGCATCGAGCCGCCCATTACGCCGAAGCTCATCCAGGGCTGCTCGACACCCTGCGCGTCGGGCTTCGTGACGAACCCCGGGATGAGCGTGTGGAACGGTCGCTTGCCCGGCGCTACCGTGTTCGGGAGCCCCGGATCGAGGGTGAACCCCGCGCCACGGTCCTGCAGCGCGAACCCCGTCCCCGGCACGACGACACCCGAGCCAAACGCGTCGAACAGCGAGTTGATGAAGGAGACCATGTTGCCCGCGCTGTCGGCTACGGTGAGGTAGATGGTCTCGCTCGCAGTGAGCGCGGCTCCCGGTTCGGGACGCTCGGCGGCGTGATGCGGGTCGATCAAGGCGCGTCGGGCCGAAACGAACCGGTCGTCGAGCAGTGCCGTGGCCGGAGTCTGCATCGCGGCCGGCTCGCCGACGTAACGCGCCACGTCGGCGAACGCGAGCTTCTTCGCTTCGATCAGGAGATGCAGGTAGGGGGCCGAATTGTGCCCCAGGGCGCGCAGGTCGTACGGCTCGAGCATCCGCAGCATCTCGAGCGCCGCGACCCCCTGGCCGTTGGGCGGCAGCTCCCACACGCGATATCCCTTGAACGGAACGGACATCGGCTCTACCCACTCGGGCCTGTGCTCGCGCAGATCGTCGAGGGTCAGGTAACCGCCGAGCTGCCCGAGGCGCGCGACGATCCGCCGTCCCAGCCGCCTTCGTAGAGCGCCGCGGGGCCCTGCGCGGCAATGAGCCGAAAGCTCCGGGCGAGATCGGGATTGGTGAACCATTCGCCTTCCCGGGGGGCACGCGAGCCGTCCACCAGGAAGGTCGCGCGCGCGCCGTCGTCCCGGGCGAGCCTCGCCACTTCAGCCGCCCAGTCGCGCGCGATGATCGGCGTGACCGGGAAGCCGTTCTCGGCGTACCCGATGGCGGGCGCGAGCGCCTGCGCCAGCGTGATCGTGCCGAAGCGGTGGAGCAGCGCGTCCCAGCCGGCGAGGGCGCCGGGCACCGTCACGTCCTCGACGCTCTCCGCCGCCATGGTGCGGTGCCCGCGTGCCAGCAGGGCTTCGCGGGTCATCAAGCGGCCGGCGCGGCCGCTCGAGTTCAGACCGTACAGCTTGCGGTCTTTCGACGACCACACGAGGGCGAACATGTCGCCCCCGATGCCTGTCATCATCGGCTCGGTGACGTTGAGCACCGCTGCCGCCGTCACGGCCGCATCGACCGCGTTGCCGCCGTGCTCCAGCACCGCCAGGCCGGCGGCGGTGGCGAGTGGCTGGCTCGTGGCGATCATCCCGTGAGGCGCGTACACCGTGGAGCGATGGGCCATGGTGGTAGGGCGAGGAGATTGGGCGGCGACGACGCTGACACAGGCGGCGGCCGCGGAGGCCAGCGGGGCGAGGCGAGGGATCATGCCGGGGAATATGCCGGAGCGCGGAAGGCGCGCCACCGTGACGATCAGCGACCGCTGCTCTTGAAGGTGACCGGCACCTGCACCAGGACGCACACGGCGCGCCCGTGGACGCGGGCGCGTCGGAATACGGCCCCGAGGACGTACAACGTGAGTCAGGAATCGCCCACGTGATGCGCCCACGCCACAGCTGATCGATGCGCGGAGCACAGACTCAGTACACTGTGGAGATCGCATCGCGCTGCGGGTAGGGTGTTTTTGCGACAGCGTAGGGCGGTCTTGCGGCATTGTGTCTTAGATCAAACTGCGTCGCTCCTCCTATTCCACGTCCACACGAAGTACGCGGGCACCCCCGTCGCCACGATCCCGAGGCCGATCAAGGCCTGCACCGGCCGGGCGACGATTGTATTTCCGACGATCGCCGCCGCGGCGGCGATGAACAGCGCCGGCGTAACGGGATAGCCCGGGACGCGGAACGGCCGGGGGGCGTCCGGGCGGCGCCGGCGCAGCACGAAGACACTGGCCGCGGCGAGCGCCGCGAAGATCCAGCTCGCGAACACCACGTACGTGAACAGCTGCTCGAACGTGCCGCTCACCGCGAGCACCATGGACCACAAGGCGCTGAAGGCGACCGCCAGGGCCGGCGTCCCGAACCGGGGGTGCACGTCGGCGAGCGATCGGAAGAACACCCTGTCGCGCGCCATCGCGAAGTACATGCGCGGGCCCGTGAGCACCATCCCGTTGGCGGCGCTGAAAATCGACACGAGAATGACGAGCGTGACGAGCCTCGCGGCGCCGGAGCCAAACAGGGTGCGCACGGCATCGGCAGCCACACGGTCCGTCGCCGCCACCCCGGCAGCGCCGAGCGCCGCCACGTAGCCGGCGTTCGCCGTCAGATAGATCGCCACGAGCGCCGCCGTCCCGAATCCGATCCCGCGCGCGAAGGTGCGCTGCGGGTCCCGGGCCTCCCCCGCGGAATTGGTCACGTTCTGCCACCCTTCGTACGCCCATAGGACGCCGAGCAGCGCCACGCCGGCGGCTGAGAAGGACGCGAACGAGAGGGGCGTCGTGAAGGCGCGGGCGTCGGAACGATGAAAGCCGTCGCCGAGCGCGAGGCCGGCCACCGCGAGGGCGAGGAGCGCGCCGACTTTGAGCGCCGTGCTCCAATTCTGGACGCTCGCCGCCTGGCGGACGCCGCGGATGTTCACGGCGGCCACGGCGGCGATCATGGCGACTGCGGCCAGCTTGTGCGCCGCCGGCCCGAGCGGAACGAGCTCACCCAGATAGTTTGCGAACGCCACCGCGAGCGTCGCGGTGCCGCCGCTGTTGATCGCCAGGAACAGCGTCCAGCCCAGGAGGAAAGCCGGGAGAGGGCCGAACGCATCCCGCACGTACACGTAGCTGCCCCCGGCGTCGGGCAGCATGGCGCCGAGCTCGCCGAACGTGAGCGCGCCCAGTAGCGCGAGCACGCTGCCCAGGAGCCAGACGAGCAGTGCCACGCCCAGGTCTCCGCCCGATTGGCGTAGCACCGCGCCTGGCACCGTGAAGATCCCCGAGCCGATCGTTACGCCGACCACGATGAGGACCAGGTCGCGCAGCGTGAGGACGCGGGCGAGCTCTCGCGGGGCCACTGACGCGGACACGATCAGAGCCGCTCGGCGATGGCCGCTGCCACGTCGCGGGTTCCGGCCGTCCCCCCGATGTCGGGCGTCCGCACGCCAGCGGCGATCGTCGCCCGTACGGCCCGCTCGAGGTCGTTCGCCGCCTCGGGATGCCCCAGTTGCTCGAACATCAAGGCGCCTGTGAGCACCGCGGCCATTGGGTTCGCGATCCCTTTGCCAGCGAGTGGGGGTGCCGAGCCGTGCACCGGCTCGAACAGGCCGGCCCGACCCGGGTGCAGGTTGGCGCTCGCCGCGAGGCCGAGCCCGCCGACGAGCCCGGCGCCCAAGTCCGAGAGAATGTCCCCGTAAAGATTGTTGGTGACGACCACCTGGAACCGCTCCGGCTCGCGCACCAGCTCCATCGCTAATGCGTCCACGTAGCGGTGCTCCGCCTCGATCCCCGAGAACTCGGCGCCCACCCACCGGAACGTCTCCTGCCAGATCCGGTGCGCCGGTACGGCATTGGCCTTGTCGCTCATGGTGACGCGGGTTTTCCCGTGCACCTTCGCCCACTCGAACGCCGCCCGGATGATGCGCTCGACCCCGGCCGCGGTATTGACCTCCTCGGCCACGTAATCGTTCCCGGCGATGCGGCCGCGGCCAAGGTAGACGCCCTCCGTGTTCTCGCGAAAAATGACGAAGTCGATGCGACGATCGTTACCGCGCAGCGGTGTGAGATCGGAGTGGAGCAGCCGTACCGGGCGGAAATTGACGTACAGGTCGAGCTTGAAGCGCAGGCCGAGCAAAATGTCGCGGGCATGCTCGTTCCCGGGGACTCTCGGGTCGCCGATCGCCCCGAGGAAGATCGCGTCTACGTCGTCCCGCAGGTGGCGGAACGCCGCCTCCGGGAGCGTCTCGCGGGTCGCGAGGTAATGATCGGCGCCGTAGGGGAGGCGCTCCAGGTCGAGCCTG
>Ga0209470_1002370_pt1 | contig 13426 bp, 10 predicted proteins | sample GraSoiAngelo_125_FD_185882 | JGI IMG/M metagenome (GOLD analysis project Ga0209470, IMG submission 185882) | Grasslands soil microbial communities from the Angelo Coastal Reserve, California, USA - 14_0927_05_40cm (SPAdes) (version 2) | ecosystem: Environmental > Terrestrial > Soil > Grasslands ... | reverse complement strand
GGGTCACGCAAGCCGGTCATCGCTTTCTCGAGCGACTACGTCTTCGACGGCACCGCTGGACCGTACGCCGAGGACGCGCCGCGACATCCGCTCTCCGTGTACGGGCACATCAAGGCGGACGTCGAGGACGACACGCTCGGCGCAGGCGGTGCGGTCGTGCGCACGACCGGCGTGTTCGGCACAGAGCGGCCACCGGGAAAGAACTTCGTCGTGCGACTCGTCGCGTCGCTGCGCGAGAAGAAGCCGGTGACGGTGCCGACCGATCAGCTCGCGACGCCGACGTACTCCGACGATCTCGCGGCGGCGACGTACCGCATCGCGCTCCGCCGCGGCACCGGCATGTGGCACGTCGGTGGGCCGGACATGCTGTCGCGTTTCGACCTCGCGCGCGCGGTCGCCGAGGAATTCGCGCTCGATGCGAGCACGCTGCGGGGCGTGACGACGGCCGAGCTGAAGCAGAAGGCGGCGCGACCACTCGCCGGCGGACTGCGCAACGCACGCTACGAGCGCGAGTTCGGCGCGGAACCGGTGCGGCCGGTGCGCGACGCACTACGGGAGATGCGCGATGCGATGAGCGTCGCGACGTGATGACCCGCGCCGCCGGCCCGATCCGCGTCGTCGCGGTCGGCTGCGGCTGGGTCACGGTCAATCGGCACATCCCGGCCATCCGCACGACGCCCGGTCTGACGCTCGCAGGCGTCGTCGACCGCCGCGCGGATCGCGCGCAGCAGACGGCGGCGCGGCTCGGCGTGCCGAACGCGACGCGTCTCGACGATCCGCGGCTCGGCGATTTCGACGCGGTGAGCATCGGCACGGCGCCGATGTCCCATCACGAGCTGACGCTGTCGGCGCTGGCGATGGGCAAACACGTTCTCACCGAGAAACCGTTCGCGATGACCCTTGTGGAGGCCGACGAGATGCTCGCCGCGGCGCGACAGGCGTCGCGCGTGCTCGCGGTCATCCATAACTTCCAGTTCGCGCGGAGCGTCGCCGCAGCGAGGCGCATCGCTTCGAGCGGGCGTCATGGCGCGCTGCGCGGAGTGATCGGGCTGCAGCTCTCGAACGAGCGGCGGCGGCTCCCCGTCTGGTACAAGACCTTGCCCGGGGGACTGCTCTACGACGAAGGTCCGCACCTCGTGTATCTCGTGCGCGCGTTCCTCGGGGACGTCGGCGTCGTCGACGCGTTCGGCTCGCCGAGCGCCTCTCCGGACGACAACACACCGCGCCTCGCGGCCGCGCGCTTCGCGGACGGACGGGGCGGCGCGTTCGGCGCGCTGCAGATGTCGTTCGCCGCAGCCCTCTCTGAGTGGCAGCTCGTCGTCATGCTCGAGCGCGCGACGCTCGTGTGCGACATCTTCCGTGACATCCTCGTCACGCTGCCGGATGACGGCCGTCACGTGCCGTGGCAGATCATGCGCACCTCAGCGCTGAGCTCTGCGCGCCACTGGTGGGGCGTCGTCACCTCGGGGACGCGCTTTCTCTCGCGGCGTCTCGATTACGGGAACGACGAGGTGTTCAGGCGCTTCGCGGAAGCCGTGCGGACCGGACGCTCGCCGGAGGGGATCAGCGGTCGCGACGGCCGCGAGGTCGTGGCCGCGCTGCACGCGATCGTCGGCGCGCTCTAGCGAGCCGCCTCCGCCAGGAGCGCGAGATACGCATCGCGGAACCGCGCGAGCCCGTACCGTGCCTGCGCCCACGCGCGGGACGTCGCGCGGCGTGACGCCGGCATCGCGAGCGCGTCTGCGAGCGCGGACGAGAGCTGCGCGAGCGGCGGACGGACCACCGCGTCGCACGCGGCGAGGCCGGCGAATGCCGGATCGTCGCTCACGACGCACGGCAGTCCCGATGCGAGCGCCTCGATGAGCGACAGCGGAAGGCCCTCCCCCGTCGAGGGAAGCGCGAAGGCGTCGGCCGCCGCGAATGCTTCGGGCATGCGCGCGTGAGGGATCCGCGGGACGTGCGTGACGCGCTGGCCGAGCGCCGCGAGCGCGTCGCGCTCGGGACCGTCGCCGACAACGAAGAGGTGCGCGTCCGTATGCCCCAGCGCGTCGACCAGAGATCGCACGTGCTTCTTCGGCACGAGGCGACCCGCGAAGAGCACGACCGCGGCGTCGCGCGGGATGCCGAATGCCTCGCGCGCCGCGGCGCGCTCCGCGTCACTGGCAACGTGGAAGAGCGACGTGTCGACCGCATTCGGGATGAGCGACGCGCGCAGATCGGGCGCGACGTGCTGTGTGAACCAGTCGCGCACGTTCTCGCTCACGAACGCGACGTGACGCGCGCGGCGCAAGACGTCGCGGCCAGCGGTGCGATACGCGGTCGCAAGAAGCGGATCAATGAGGCCACCGCCGAACGACACCATCGCCACGTGTTGCGTGACGATGTAGGGAGTTCGCTGTCGCGTCGCCGCGATGCTCGTGGCGTAGAGGCAGTCATGCACGTGGGCAACGTCCGCGCCCGCCACGGCGCGCGCGACGGTGCGCCAGCCACCCAGGCCGATGAGCGGGAACGGCATCGCAAAGCGGCGCTCGAGGACGTTCGCGTCGGCGACGCGCACAAGGCGAACGCCTTCTTCGGTCGAGTCACCCGGCGGGAGCGGCGTCGCGCAGGCGATCCAGCTGACCTCGTGCCCCGCGTCGGCGTACGTACGCGCGAGGAGCGCGGCGACCTGCTCGACGCCACCGGTGTGCGGCGGCATGTAGTGCGAGACGATCGCGATGCGCATCAGCGCCGGACGCGCAGGCCGAGCACGGAGAGGAAGAACGAGGCGACGATCGTCTCGAAGCCGAGTGCGAGCGCCGCGGAGGAGACGATGACGTAGCGGAGCGTCGTCTCGCTGCGGTCGGCGAGGGACCCGAAGCCGGCCTCGGTCCACATGCGCAGAGCGACGGCGCCCGTGCCGATGCCGACGATGACCATCGCGAGGCCGACGACGATGCCGACCTCGAGCGTGACGTAGCGGAAGAGGACAGGGAGCCGCGGATCCTCAGGAAGCAGGCCCTCGCTCACGGCGAAGATCTTCGTGAAGAAGGCGAAGGCCACGGCCTGGTAGCCGACGATGACCATCGCTGCCGCGTAGATGAGTGTGTGCACGTCGAAACCCAGCGCGCCGGCCTGGAACGGACCCAGGAGCAGGCGCGCGCCGACGAGCCCGCCGATCGCCATGAGCAGCACACCGGGATAGAAGAAGAGCCAGCGCGGGCTGTACAGCAAGAGGAATCGCAGGTGCCGCCAGCCGTCGCGCCAGGTGCGCAGATGCGGGCGGCGCGGGCGGCGATCGGGGTAGAGGATCGTCGGCACCTCGGCGACGCGGTACTTCGCGAGATGCGACTTCACGACCATCTCGCTCGCCCACTCCATGCCGACGGTGCGCAGGTCGAGCGCGAGGATCTTGTCGCGGCGGAATGCGCGCATGCCGCAGTGAAAGTCGCCCGTCTCGCCGCCGAAGAACAGCCGCGCGACGAAGGAGAGCACCGGATTGCCGACGTATTTGTGGAGCGTCGGCATCGCGCCGGTCTTGATCCCGCCCGCGAAGCGATTGCCCATCACCAGATCGTTCCCCGCGCGCAACGCGTCGACGAACGGATCGATGGCGGCGAGGTCGTACGAGTCATCCGCATCCGCCATGAGGACATAGGTACCGCGCGCGGCATTGATGCCGCCCATGAGCGCGGCGCCGTAGCCCTTCGTGCGTACGTCGACGACGCGCGCACCCGACGCGCGCGCGACCTCGCGCGAACGGTCGGAGGAGCCGTTGTCGGCGACGATGACCTCGCCGTCGATGCGAAGACGCGCAAGCGAGGCCACGCCCTTACGCACGACGTCGCCGACCGTCGTCTCCTCGTTGAGACAGGGGATGACGATCGAGAGTTCGAGGTCGTCGGTCATGCCCACGCGACCCCACGCAGCTTCCGAGACGCCGGCACGGCCGCGGCGAGGACGAGGAGGCCGAAGACGAGAAGCGGCATCTTTGTGGGGACGGGCTCGTAGCGTGCGATCACCAGATGCGAGCCCCCCGGCACGACGACGCCGAGGTACGCCGGCGACAGCATGAAGGTGTCCGTCGCGACGCCATCGATCGTCACATGCCATCCCGGGTCGAACGTCATCTTGATGAGGAGTGTGCCCGCGGACTCGCACGAGACCGAGAGGTCAACGCGCGCCGCGCGCACGAAGTCGTCTCGCACCGTGCCACGGCTGCACGCGGGCGGAAGCGCTGAGTCCACCACGCCACTGCGCGGGTAATCCCAGCGCAGGAAACCGTGCGTCTGGCGGTCGCGCGCGAGCAGCCACGGCCTGCCGGCCGCGAGCAGCTCGCGCGGCCCGGTCGCCGCGCGGCGCTCGGACACGCTCACCCACTCGCCGTAGCCGGTCGTCGGCGCGCCGTACAGCGTGTAGCGCGTGGTGCGACGGATCGCGGTGAGGAACGACGGCGCCGGCAGGTCGGCGGGCATGACCGCGTAGCGGACGTTGAAGAGGTCGTAGTCCTCCGCACGCTGATAGTTGAAGTCCCAGAGGTAGTCGGACGAGAGCGACGACGACGTGTAGGGCGGGTTCACGACGTCGATGCCCTCGTACACGAGGAGGTCGGAGAAGCGCGCCGAGTTGAAGGGGATGTCGAAATTCATGTCTGGCCCGAAGTCCGTGCGCAGGCCGGCGAACACGCGGCCGCGCGGCAGGCCCTTGAGCGCGTCGACGAGCGTCTTGGCGTCGGTGTCAGTGACGATGGCGTCCTGAGTGACCCGCATCCATTGCAGGCCCTGGTCGTAGAAGGCGGCGCGCTCGCGCATGAGCGGCAGGAGCGCGACGAACACGACGGCTGTCGCGGCATACGGCACCCAGGGACGCCATGAGCGCAGCGCGAGCTCCCACAGCCATCCCGCGCCGATGCCGACGAGCATCGTGCCCCAGAGGTGCACGGCGCCGCTGAAGCGGTGGATGAAGAGCGTCTTCGAGAGCGGCACGAAATCGTAGAAGCGGCCGAGCGTCGGTCGTCCGAAGTACAGGACGAGCCACACGATGAAGAGCACGAGGATCGTGACGCCGAGCCGCGTGCGCGCCGTCGCGACGGCGGCGATGCCGACCGGGAGGAGCAACGTGAGCACCGGCAGCCGGTCGAAGTCGAAGAGCTGACCGGTGAGCAGATACGCGAGGACCTTGGGCGCGCCGAGCCCGTCGTATTTCTCGGGCTGAAGATACGGGCTCGCATTGAGGTACGCGTCGTACTGGATGTACGGCAGCCAGAGGTACGCGGTGATCGCGAGCGCGGCGCCGCCCACGATCGCGAGGTCGCGGACCTGAACGAGCCAGCGGTCACGCCGGACGTTGGCGAGGAAGATGATGCCGATGGAGACGGCGACGATGTACGCGTACAGCAGATGCGAGAGGACGAGCGCGGAACAGGCGACGATCGCGGGCAGATGGCCCTGGCGCCTGGTGATGACGCGCGTCGTGGTCGCGATCGCGATGAACGAGAGATGCTGCGCCCACAGCTGCGTGTACGTGCCGTAGCCGCGCCAGACGTACGAGTCGTAGTCGAAGCCGAAGAGGAACGGTGTCGAGATGAGCGGCGACGCGCACGCCGCGAATGTCGCGACCGGCCACGAGAAACCCATGTGCCGCATCGACCAGAACACCGTGACCGGCAGCAGGACGAGCAGCAGGTAGCGGACGAGGTTGAACACCGTGAGGAGGTCGATCGTCCCGAAAAGCGCCCGGTGGAGCAGCACGACCGCGATGTGCGGCAGATGCTGGTAATGCACGAAGGACGAGAAGCCGAGCTCGAGCTGCGGCGTCCAGAAATCGATGGGGTTCTCGCCGTTCGCGAGCGCCTCGGATGCGCGTCGGATGAAGAGCCAGTGGAACGCGTCGTCGTTGTTGCTCGGGACGGGGATGTAGATCTCGGGGAAGAGCGCGACCGCGTCGAAGAGGACGACGACCGTGACGAGCGCCGCGAGGAGGATGCGCTCGCGGTGCAGCTCGAAGAATCGGGTCAGCGTGTACTTCGTACTGCGCCTCCTCGTCGGTCCGAGCCTGCCAGCAGGCTCTCCCCTCGTCGTCAGCGCGTGGGAGACGGCCGCACCGACGCGCTCGGTGGCGGTGTGAGGCGTGCGTCAAGTCGCTGCGCGGTCGCGAACTCGGCCGTCGCGTCGGCCGTCTGGCCCAGCGAGCGCAGGGCGAGGCCGAGGTTCCAGTGCGCGCCCGCGTTGTTCGGCTCGATCGCGATGACGCGGCGCAGCAGGCTCGCGGATTCGGTGGAGTCGCCGACCGCCTGACGCACGAGCGCGAGGTTGTAGAGCGGCTGCGGCATGTTCTTGTCGCTCTCGAGCGCGAGGCGGTACCACGCCTCCGCGGCGACGAGGTGGTTGCGGGTGTGCTCGATCTGGCCGAGATTGAAGAACGCGAACTTGTTGGTCGGATCCGTCTCGAGCGCCTGGTAGTAGAGCTTCACCGCGTCATCGAGCTTGCCGGCCTGATGCGCGGCGAGCCCGCGCTGAAGAGCGTCGCCCGACGCGTTCGGTGCGGGCGTCGCTCCGCTAGCACCGCCGAGCCCGCACGCGGTTAGTGCGGCGGCGAAGATGGCGAGCGTCATGACGCGCGACAGCGTTCCCATTCCTCGCGGCGATGGTAGAGGAGCGCTGATCGCGCGGAGTCGGACTTTCGGGGGATTCATCAGCGCGTCGGCGTCGGCGTCGGGCGCGCGCTTCCCGACGGCGATGGCGATGGCTGAGGCGCCTGCGACGCCGGCGCGGTGAGCTGCGCCACCGCCTGATCGGTCAACGCGATCGCGAGCTCGCTCATTCGCGAGACGACGGCGTAGTAGCGCGGGGCGAGGAGCACCGGCGTCGGCGAGGGCTGCTTCGTCACGGGCGCCGCGGTGTAGCGACCCTCGAGCGACACCGCGTACGCGTCGGCGTCGGCTCCGCTGAGCCCGTGCTCCTGAGCCAGCTTCAGGAAGGCGCTGTGCCGCAGCGTCTTGAGATCGGTGATCGCTCTGTTCGCGATCTGGTCGGCCTGCGCGGCGCCGATCGCGAGATTGAGCGCACGCACCTTCGCGACCTGGTCGGCAGCCTGCTCGTATGCGCGTTCGATGTCGCGCTCCGCGGCGCCCTGCTGCAGCTGGAGCTCCGCCGCGTTCGCTGCCGTTCGCGGCGCATTCGCGCTCGCGATAGCGCCGATGCCGACGATCGCGCCGAGCGCGACCACGACGACGACGAGGACGCGGACGATGACCATGGCGTTGCGCGGAATGCGGATCGCGATGTCGCGACCGCGACGCGTCACGTCGCGCTCCGATCGGGCCATCACTTCGCCGTCGTCGCGCGGTCGAGCGCGCGCTGCGTCGCGATCGCCTGCCCTACCGGCGAGGTGAGCGTGATCCGCTCGATCGCGAGGACCTTATCGCGGCGGATGTACATGACGTCGGTGGGCTGGTGCAGCTCGCCGCCGCGCTTCACGAGACCGACCGGAAGGTCGGTCGTGATCTTCGTGGCATCGTTCAGGTAGTAGATATCGCGCAGCACGATCGTCCCGGAGAACGGCGAGTCGTCGAGATGCCCGAAGTACGCCTGGCCGTCCAGGAGGAAGACCGCGTAGATGCGCTCGGTCCCGACGAACGGCAGCGCCTGCGGGTCAAAGACCGCGCCGAAGAACACACCCCCGAGGACCGCGCCGGCGATGACCGCGGCGGCGAGCCTCACTTCGCGAGCTCGCGTTCCATGAACTGCGCGACCTGCGAATCGGCGCGGAGATCCTCCACGAAGAGGATGGCGGACTTGGGGATGAGCACTGACGGAACCGGCGCGTGCAGCTCACTGCCGCGCCGGATGAGCCGCGATTCGGGCGTCTGATTCTCATCGGCGGTGGGCTGCTGGCTGATGTAGAACGCGTTCTCAACTTTCGCGTACGGCCCGAGGCGATCGAGGTAGCTGCCGAAGTAGGTCTGGCCGTTCGTCAGGAACACCGCCTGGTACTTCGCGTGTCCGAGCGGCGGTGTGAGGACGAAGTCCCAGTACCGCGTGAGCGCGAAGAGGGCGATGAGCGCCACGATCGCGACGGCGAGCGGCGTGCGCATCAGCGGGACGCGCTTGGCGTGGCGGTGCGTGCCGGTGTCGCCGTTGGCTGTGCGGTCGGCTGAGCGGCGGGCGGGATGTTCCCGGAGCGGATCTGGCGGATGGCGTTCATGACCGGCGCGTCGTTGCGCATGTTCTCGAAGAAGAGCACGGAGCGGGCAGGGATGACAAGGGGGTCCGTGGGTCCGTTGACCTCGCCGCCCCGTTTGATGACCTGGACGTTGCCGCTGTTGGGATCGCCGCTCGTGGCGAGCGAGTACACCTCGGTGAGCACGTACACGTCGCCGTCGATCCGGAGCTTCCCGAAATACACCTGATTGGTCGTGAGGACGACCGACTGGTAGGTCGTGTTGTCGATGTACGACGCCTCGGCCCCACCGAACGCCGCGCGGATGCTGTCGCGCTGAGCGAGGGCGAAGATGGCCAGGCCGCCGAGCACGACCAGAACGACGACGATCGTGAGGAGCCGACGGAGCGGAGCGACCGGGATCGTGATCGCGTCGTCGCGGCGCGGCGGACGCACTGCGACGGTCAGCCTAGCGCCTCACGACCAGGATGTTGAAGACCGTGCCGTTCGCCGGTGAGCCGGTGCAGCGGATCGAGTAGCTCGTGGCTGCTGTGACCGCGTTCACGCTGCACACGATGCCTGTGCCCGTAGGGATGTTCGTGCCGGTCATCACCACCGCGTCGGTGGCTGCAAGGTTCGCCCAGGCGATGGTCGTGGCCGCGCCGCCGCTGCCGCAGACCCAGTTCGTGACGAGGCCACCCGGGTGCGTGCACGTGCCGAGCTCGATGGTCTTGATGACCGTGCCGGTGCTACCCGTCTTCGCGCCGGCTTCGGTCACCGAGAAGATCGACGTGCCGTTCATCTGCAGGTTGAGGAGGTTGCCCGTGTAGGCAGCGCCGGTGTTCACGTAGATGCCCGTGCCGGCGCCGGTGCCGAGCGTGATGCTGAGCGCCTTACCCGTCGTCAGTCCTGTGCCGCTGATGCCCACGAGCGTGCCCGCCGTCGAGCTGTTGCCCGTGATCTGCGTGAGCGTGCCGGTGAAGACGCCGGTGCCGCCGTCGATCTTCACCGCGCCGGCCGTGCTGAACGCGCCGTTGCCGGTCGTGACGCTTAGGGCGGTGCCCGTGCTGAGCGAGCCCGTGGCGATCGTGACGGCGGTGGTCGTCGTGATGCCGCTGCCCGCGGTGATCGTGACGCCGCTCGCCGTGGAGGTGTTGCCGTTGAGCGTGACCGCGCCCGTGCCGGTCGAGAAGGTCGCCGATCCACCGACCGTGACGGCCGCGGCGGACGCACCCTGTGCGACGGTGAACACGCTCACGGCGTTGACGCGCGCGTCGATCAGATTGCCCTGGTAGCTGGAGCCGGCGTTGATGTAGAGGCCGGTGCCCGCGGTGCTGGTGTTACCAAGAGCCAGCGCGAGAGCCTTCGTGATGGTCGGGTCGGTGCCGGTGGGTGTGCCCGTCGCGATCTTCACGCCGGTGCCGTTGTTGCCGCCGAGGCTCGTGCCCGAGATGTTCACGAGCGTGCCCGACGAGGCCGAGTTGGCGGTCACGTTGATCGCGCCAGTGCCCGTGTAGACGCCCGTGCCGAGGTCGACGTCAATCGCCTTGCCCGTCGCGAGCGCGGTCGCCTGGATGCCAAGGACGGTGCCCGAGGTCGTCGAGTTCGCGGTGAGGCGCGCGAGGGTGCCGGTGAATGCGCCGGTGCTCGTGACCGAGACGCCGCCGCCGTTCGTCGAGAACGCGCCGGCGCCCGTGTCGATGTTCAGGACCTTGCCCGTCGTCTGCGTGCCCGCGTTCGTGAGGTTCACCGCCGTGCCCGTCGTGACGTTCTGCGCGGCCGTGATCGTCTTGCCCGAGGCGACCGTCACGTCGCCGTTGAGGCTGTTCGCGCCAGAACCCGTCGAGAACGTCCCCGTGCCGTTCTGCGCGAACGTCTTGTTCGCCGTGATCGAGACATTGCCGTTCAGCGTGTTCGTCCCGCTCGACGTCGAGAACGTGCCCGAGGAGTTGCTGAAGTCGATGTTGCCGGTGCTGCCCGCCGCGACGGAGAGGCTCTTGTTCTGCGCAAGGACGGTGTTGCCGTTCAGGTTGACCTGGCCGCTCGAGGTGTCGAACTGCGCCGTCGATGCGCTGAAGTTGAACGTCGAGGTCGTGCCACCGGCGGTGAGAGTCTTCGCGTCGGCGAGCACGGTGTTGCCGTTCAGCGACACCTGGCCGGTGCCGGTGGAGAAGGTCGTGCTGCCGCTCTGCGCGATGTTCAGCGAGGTGCTGACGGTGTTCGCCGTCCCGCCACCGCTGCCGGAGATGGCGAAGACCGTCGTGCCGTTCTCCTGCAGCTCGACGAAGTTGCCGGCGTAACCCGACGCCGCGTTCGCGTAGTAGCCGTGGCCCTGCGTGCCGAGCACGACGCGCACGGCCTTGCTCGCCGTGTCCTGCGTGCCCGTGTCGGTGCCGGTCGCGAAGCTCGCCGCGACACCGTTGTTCGCACCGAGCGTCGTGCCCGACACCGCGAGCAGCGTGCCGGTCGAGGCCGAGTTCGCGGTGAGGCGGATCGCGCCGGTGCCGGTGTACACCGCGGAGCCGAGGTTCGCGTCGATGACGCGACCGGTCTGCAGCGTCGTCGCGCTTATGCCGAGGATCGTCCCAGCGGTCGTGTTGTTCGCCGACAGGTTCACGAGCGTGCCCGTGAAGTTGCCGGTGCTCTGGATGTTCACGGCATTGCCGCTGAACGCCGCGGTCCCGGTGTCGACGTTGAACAGCGTGCCGGTCGTCGTCGCGGCGTTCGTGTTCGCAACGTTCACGAGCGTGCCCGTCGTAAGACCCGAGGTCGCCACGTTCACGCCTGACGTCGCACCGCTTCCCGACGATGTACCTGCACCAGCGGTGAAGGTGTTGCCACTGGAGACCGTCGTGTTGCCAACGGTGGTGTTGCCGGTGAATGTCTTGTTGCCGCCGATCGACTGATCCGTCGTCATACGCACGAAGCCGGAGCCGTCGATCGTTGCCGCGGTGCCCGCGCCACCCGGCTGCGAAACGGTGAAGCCGTTCGAGAAATTCAGCGACGACGGGCTCGTCGCGGTCGTCGTTCCGTCGGTCACATTACCGATCGAACCAGCTGGACCCGTCGCGCCAGTCGCACCCTGCGAACCCGTCGATCCGGTGGCACCAGTGGCACCCTGCGAACCCGTCGCGCCCTGCGCACCGGTCGCTCCCTGAGAGCCAGTGGCACCCTGAGAGCCAGTTGCACCCTGCGCACCGGTGTCGCCCTGCGCACCAGTCGCGCCCTGCGCACCGGTGGCGCCTTGTGGTCCGGTCGGGCCAGCGGGTCCCGTCGGTCCGGCGGCACCAGTAGCGCCGTTAGCGCCAGTCGCACCCTGCGCTCCGGTGGCTCCGTTCGCTCCGGTCGCGCCCTGCGCACCGGTAGCTCCGTTCGCACCAGTTGCACCCTGCGCACCGGTGTCGCCCTGCGCACCAGTCGCGCCTTGTGATCCGGTCGGGCCAGCAGGTCCTGTCGGACCAGCGGCACCAGTCGCGCCGTTAGCGCCCGTCGCACCTTGCGCGCCGGTAGCGCCGTTCGCGCCGGTCGCACCCTGCGCACCGGTGGCGCCCTGTGCACCAGTAGCGCCATTCGCACCAGTCGCGCCTTGTGGTCCGGTCGGGCCAGCGGGTCCCGTGGGACCAGCGGCACCAGTCGCACCGTTCGCACCGGTCGCACCCTGCGCACCGGTGGCGCCATTCGCACCAGTCGCGCCCTGCGCACCGGTAGTTCCGTTCGCACCAGTCGCACCCTGCGCACCGGTATCGCCCTGCGCGCCGGTCGCGCCTTGTGATCCGGTCGGGCCAGCAGGTCCTGTGGGTCCGGCGGCACCAGTCGCGCCGTTAGCACCAGTCGCGCCGTTAGCACCAGTCGCGCCGTTAGCGCCCGTCGCACCTTGCGCGCCGGTAGCGCCGTTCGCACCAGTGGCGCCTTGCGCACCTGTAGCGCCGTTAGCGCCGGTAGCGCCATTCGCACCAGTCGCGCCTTGTGGTCCGGTCGGCCCAGCGGGTCCCGTGGGTCCGGCGGCACCAGTAGCGCCGTTAGCGCCAGTCGCACCCTGCGCGCCGGTGGCTCCGTTCGCTCCGGTCGCGCCCTGCGCTCCGGTCGCGCCCTGAGCGCCAGTCGTACCTTGAGCACCCGTGTCGCCTTGATTGCCAGTCGCACCTTGGGCGCCCGTGGCACCTTGCGCTCCGGTCGGGCCGGCAGGTCCTGTCGGACCGGCGGCACCGGTAGCGCCGTTAGCGCCGGTCGCACCCTGCGCACCGGTCGCGCCTTGCGCACCGGTAGCGCCGTTCGCACCAGTCGCGCCGTTCGCACCGGTCGCACCCTGCGCACCAGTCGCGCCTTGTGGCCCGGTCGGGCCAGCAGGTCCTGTCGGACCAGCGGCACCAGTCGCACCGGTCGTACCCTGCGCGCCGGTAGCGCCGTTCGCGCCCGTCGCACCTTGCGAACCCGTCGCGCCCTGCGCACCAGTAGCTCCGTTCGCACCTGTGGCGCCCTGCGCGCCGGTGTCACCCTGAGCGCCGGTCGCACCCTGTGGTCCTGTCGGGCCAGCAGGTCCTGTGGGACCAGCGGCACCAGTCGCGCCGTTAGCGCCGGTCGCACCCTGCGCGCCAGTAGCGCCGTTAGCGCCGCTCGCGCCCTGGGGGCCGGTCGCGCCTTGCGGACCGGTGGCGCCTTGGGGTCCGGTGCCACCTTGAGCACCGGTCGAACCGTTCGCTCCGGTCGCGCCCTGAGCACCAGTGGATCCCTGCGCACCGGTCGCGCCCTGCGCACCAGTGTCGCCTTGTGGTCCGGTCGGGCCAGCTACACCAGTGGGACCCGCGGGCCCTGTGCCACCCTGCGCACCCGTCGCGCCAGCGGCACCAGTCGCGCCTTGTGCGCCCGTTGTCCCCTGCGGACCGGTGTCGCCTTGCGGACCCGTCGCTCCCTGCGAACCAGTCGGACCAATAGGACCCGTTGGGCCGGCGACGCCAGTCGAACCCGCAGGGCCCGTGTCACCTTGCGGTCCTGTCGCGCCTTGTGATCCAGTCGCACCGGACGCTCCCGTCGCACCTTGGGCGCCGGTCGTTCCTTGCGCACCAGTTGTGCCCTGCGGGCCAGTGGCTCCGGTCGCACCCTGCGAGCCAGTCAGACCCTGCGCACCCGTGTCACCCTGCGGACCTGTAGATCCCTGCGCACCAGTCGGTCCGATAGGGCCCGTTGGACCAGCGACACCGCTCGGCCCCGGGGGACCCGAGTTGCCTTGTGCGCCCGTCGCGCCCTGCGATCCAGTCGTACCGGTTGCGCCGGTCGCACCCTGCGCTCC
>Ga0209470_1002364_pt1 | contig 13451 bp, 11 predicted proteins | sample GraSoiAngelo_125_FD_185882 | JGI IMG/M metagenome (GOLD analysis project Ga0209470, IMG submission 185882) | Grasslands soil microbial communities from the Angelo Coastal Reserve, California, USA - 14_0927_05_40cm (SPAdes) (version 2) | ecosystem: Environmental > Terrestrial > Soil > Grasslands ... | reverse complement strand
GAAGAACACTGAATTACCGAACATCTCACCGAACGGCAGACCCGGATCCTCGACTACATCCGGTACGTGACCAAGGTCCGCAACTACCCGCCCAGCGTGCGCGAGATCGGCGAGGCGGTCGGGCTCAGCTCGAGCTCGACAGTCCACAACCACCTCAACCAGCTGGAGCGCCGAGGCCTGATCAAGCGTGACCCCAGCAAATCGCGCACCGTGCAGCTGGTCGCCGACATCGAGCTCGACCAGGAGCGCCGCAACGCTGTGTCTGTGCCCATCGTGGGCCACGTCGCCGCCGGCAGCCCGATCCTGGCGGAGCAGAACATCGAAGACCACGTCCTGCTCTCCTCCGACCTGGCCAAGGAAGGCTACTTCCTCCTCCGCGTGCGCGGCGACAGCATGGTCAACGCCGGCATCCTGGACGGCGATCTCGCCCTGGTCCGGCCCCAGCACGAGGCGAGCAACGGTTCGATCGTGGTCGCCCTGGTCGACGGTGACGCGACCGTCAAGCGCTTCGAGCGCAGCAACGGCCACGTCAAGCTCATCGCGGAGAACCCCGCCTACGAGCCGATCGTGACCACCAACGTCACCCTGGTCGGTCTCGTCCGCGGCGTGATCAGGCTTTTCCGCTAAACAAGAAGTCGCGGAAGCGCCCCGCCGCGGAGCGGGGCGCCCATCCCCACGCGAGCGTCCCGCGCTCGACGTACTCGGTGCGCTCCACGCCCCCGATCTTGCGCAGCTCGGCGAGAACGCCCTCGCGTCCGTAGGGGACCAGGATCTCGATCGGCACCGAGTCGCCGCGGCTGGCCTGGTCGAGCGCTGTGAGCAGCGCGTCCAGGCCCGTCCGCTGGACCGCCGAGATGGCGATGGCGCCGGGGTAGCGCTCGGTCAGGGCCGCCACCGCCCGGCGCCGCGATGCCGGGCCCAGCAGGTCGAGCTTGTTCAGCGCCACGACGCGCGGCTTCTCGGCGGCGTCGAGGTCGGCGAGGATCCGCTCCACCGTCGCCGCCTGCTCCTCGACGGCCGGCGAGCTGAGGTCGAGCACCTGGATGACCAGGTCGGCCTCGGTCACCTCCTCCAGGGTGGCTCGAAACGCGGCCACGAGGTCAGTCGGCAGCTTCTGGATGAAGCCGACAGTGTCGGTGAGCAGAAGCTCGCGACCCGCCGGCAGCTCGAGCTTGCGCGTCGTCGGGTCGAGGGTGGCGAAGAGCTTCTGCTCGGCGCGCACGCCGGCGCCAGTGAGGACGTTGAGCAGCGTCGACTTGCCGGCGTTGGTGTAGCCGACGATCGCCGCCGTCTCCAGCTCGGCCCGGCGCCGCCCGGTCCGCTGCTGGTGGCGCTGCGACCGCACCTGCTCGATCTCCCGGTCCAGGTCGCGGATGCGCCTGCGGATGCGCCGGCGCTCGACCTCGATCTGCTGCTCGCCGAATCCTCCGCGCGCTCCCACTCCCCCACGCCGCCCGCCGACCTGACGGTCGTAGGCGTAGGCGCCGATCAGGCGCGGCAGCAGGTGGTGCAGCCGGGCGGCCTCGACCTGCAGGCGGCCCTCGTGCGTGCGCGCATGCTGGGCAAAGATCTCGAGGATGATCTCGGTCCGGTCGAGGACGCGCGCCTTCAGCGTCAGCTCGAGGTTCCGCTGCTGGCGCGGGCTGAGGTCCTCGTTGCAGACCACGAGGTCGAACTCGCCTTCCAGCTTCATGTCGCGCAGCGAATCGACCTTGCCCATGCCGATGAAGTGCGCGGGATCGACTTCCGAGCGGCGCTGCACGTCCGACCCGACGACCTCCATGCCCGCGGTGCGTGCCAGGTCTCCGAGCTCGCTCATCTGGTCAGCAACCGTCTTGGTCGTCGAACCCGGAAGCAGCACGCCGACCAGGTACGCGCGCTCGCGAGGGCTCCGGGTGGTGATCAGAACGTCAGCTTCCTCATGCGCGCCATCGCTTCGTCGAGGCGCGCGTCGGGGGCGGTGACCGAAAGCCGGAAGAAGCCTTCACCGTGAGGTCCAAATCCGACCCCAGGCGTGATGTTCACCCCAACCTCGTCGAGGACGTGGCCCGCAAAGCCGATGGAGTCGTAGCCCTTCGGCACAGCGGCCCACACATAGAAGGTCGCGCGTGGGGGCTTGATGCTCCAGCCGAGGCTGTTCAGGGTTTCGGCGACCAGGCGATGCCGCCGCGCGTAGACGGTGCACGCGGCCCTGGTCTCGTCCTCGCCGCCGCTCATCGCCTCGATGGCCGCCCACTGCACAGCCTGGAAGATGCCGGAGTCGATGTTGGTCTTGAGCCGGCCGATCATGTTCACTAGGTCAGCGCGACCGCACACCCAGCCGATCCGCCAGCCGGTCATGTTGTAGGTCTTGGAGAGGGAGTGGAACTCGAGGCCGATCTCCTTGGCGCCGGGAATCTCGAACAGCGTCACCGGACGGTAGCCGTCGAAAGCGATCTCTGAGTACGGCGCGTCGTGGCACAGCACGATGTCGTGACGGCGGCAGAAATCGACGGCGCGCACGAGGAACTCGCGGTCGGCCGTCGCCGCGGTCGGATTGTTCGGGTAGTTGAGCCACATCAAGCGCGCGCGGTCGGCGACGTCGTCCGGGATGGCGTCGAGGTCGGGCAGCCAGTGGTTGGCCTCGGTGAGAGGCATCGTGTACGGGTCGGCGCCGGCCATGATCGCGCCCGTCACGTAGACGGTGTAGCCGGGGTCAGGAGCCAGGACGATGTCGCCCGGGTCGACAAGCGCCAGCGGCACGTGGCTGATGCCGTCCTTGGAGCCGAGCGTGGGCAGGATCTCGGTCTCCGGGTCCAGCTCCACGCCGGAGCGTTCGCTGTACCAGCGCGCGATCGCCTCCCGCAGCTCCGCGAGCCCGAAGTAGGACGGATACCGGTGGTTGGCGGGGTCGGCGGCGGTCTCCTGCAGCACACTGACGATGCGGCCCGGTGTGGGCAGGTCGGGGTCGCCGATGCCTAGGGAGATGACGTCGACGCCCGCGCGCTTCTTCTCCTGGACCTTGCGATCGATCTCGGCAAAGAGATAGGGCGGGATCCGTCCGAGCCGTTTAGCGCCCGCCACGGTTCTCCTCAAGGTAGTTGAGGATAGCGGGCAGGGGATCGGGGTCGATCTCGAACCACCTCACCCGGTCGTCGCGGCGCCACCACCGCAGCTGGCGGCGGGCATAGCGGCGATTGGAGCGAGCCATCGCCTCGGGCAGCTCGTCCAGCGTCAGCTCGCCGCGAATGTGCGCCAGCGCTTCGGCGTAGCCGATGCCGGTAAGCACCGCGGCATCCGGCGGCACACCGGCGTCCAGGGCGGCCTTCGTCTCGGCGACCAGTCCGCGCTCGACCTGCTTGCGGCTTCTCTCCGCGAGGCGCCGGTCGATGACGTTTAGCGGCGCCGTCAGCCCTATGCGCAGCGCACGCCACGAGGGCGGCGTCCGCGTGCGCAGCCGGCGGAGCGGCGCACCTGCCGCCTGAAGGACCTCGATCGCGCGGATCATCCGCACCGGGTTGTTCAGGTCGACCCCCGGATCCGCATCGAGCGCCAGCAGGAGCCCGCGCAGCGTGGTCGCGTCGAGCTGCTGGAGGTTGGCACGAAGCACGACGTCCGGAGGGATCCCTGTGAGGCTGAATCCGTCGCAGAGGGCGTCGACGTAGAGCATGGTTCCGCCTTCGACGATCGGAGTCCGCCCGCGTGCCGCGATGTCTGCGATCGCCGCTCGCGCGCCTTGCACGTACTGAGCTGCGTTGAACGCAGTCGCCGGGTCGACGAAATCGATCATGTGGTAGCTGACCTCGCGCCGCTGTTCGGGGCTTGGCTTGTTGGTCGCGATGTCGAGGCGCTCGTAAACCTGCCGCGAGTCGGCCACCACGATCTCGCCGCCGAGCTCACGCGCGAGGTCGAACGCGAGCTGCGACTTGCCGATGCCGGTGGGCCCGACCACGACCGGGACCGTGGGTCTCAGTAGTTGCGGCGGAAGTGGCGCGTCAGCTCCTGCCACTCGACCAGGAGCCGCGTCGGCCGGCCGTGCGGGCAGGTGATCGACTCCTCGGCCGTCTCCAGGTCCGCAAGCAGGTGCCGCTGCTCGGCCACGTCGAGCACATCGCCAAAGCGCACCGCCGAGTGGCAGGCGAGGGCCGCCGCCGCCTTCTCGATCGCGCCGTCGCCACGGTTTTCTGCCAGCGCGCCGAGCGTCTCCTGGATGGCGGCCGTGGCGCGGCCTGACGGCAGCTCGACCGGCACCGCGGTGATGCGCAGGCTGCGCGGCCCGAACTCCTCGTACTCGAGGCCGAGGTTGGAGAGCTCGGCGCGGTGGTCGGCGGCCGCCGCGATCAAGGCCGGCTCCAGGTCGACCGCCTGGGGGATCAGCAATGGCTGGCTTGACCCGCGTCCGGTGCGCAGCCGGTCCAGGAGGCGGTTGTAGAGGACGCGCTCGTGGGCCGCGTGCTGGTCGACGAAGACGAGGCCATGCGGGCCCTCGGCGACCAGGTAGCCAGGGCCGGCCTGACCAATTGGCCGCAGGACAGTCGCCGGCGCGTGGCCGTTGGGCTCGGCCCCCGCCACCGCGGCGGGAGCGTCGTGCAGCGTCAGCTGCGGCCCCCCTGCCGCGACCACGCTCGCCGCGGTCGGGCCGTCGACCGGCCGATAGCGGAACGGGTCACTTCCGTCGAGGGCGGCGCGTACGGCACGCTGCAGCGCGGCGAACACCGCGCCCTCGTCGCGAAACCGCACCTCCTTCTTGGCCGGGTGGACGTTGACGTCGACCAGCTCCGGGTCGATGCCGATGTCGATGATCGCGATGGGGTGGCGGCCGCGCTCGAGCCGGCCCTGGTAGCACTCCTCGAGCGCGTAGACCAGGGAGCGGGCGCTGATCGGCCGGCCGTTGACCGCGAGAACCATCCCGTCGCGGCTTCCGCGGCTGAGTCGTGGCTGGCTGACCATCCCGGCGACAAGCGGCATGCTGATCATCTCCAGCATCTCGGCTGCGACCGACGCGCCGTACACCGACGCGATCGCGCGACGCCGGTCGCCGTCGCCGTTGCTGCTCACCGCGGCGCGGCTGTCGATGGTGAGATGGAAGCGCACATGCGGGTGCAGCAGCGCGAACGCGCTGACGACGTCTTTGATGGCGGCCACCTCCGTGGCGTCGCTCTTCAAGAACTTCAGTCGGGCGGGTACGTTGGCGAACAGGTCGCGGACCTCGAGCGCCACCCCAGGCAGCAGCGGTCCTGCTCCCTGCTCCACGACCTCGCCGCCGCGGATGCGTATCGTCGCGCCCCCGCTTGCGCACTCCACATCCGCGACCGCTGCGATGCTCGCCAGCGCCTCGCCCCGAAAGCCGAACGACCCGATGACTGCCAGGTCGGCCAGCGTCGACAGCTTGCTCGTCGTGTGGCGGACAAACGCCATCGCCAGCTCGTCGGCGGGGATGCCTGCCCCGTCGTCGCTGACGCGGATCGACGTCTTGCCTGCGCCGCGGACGTCGATGCTGATCCGGCGCGCGCCGGCGTCGAGCGCGTTCTCGACCAGCTCCTTGACGACCGAGGCCGGACGTTCGATCACCTCGCCCGCCGCGATGGCGTCGGCGACCTCTGCTGACAGCATCTGGATCATGGGGCGCCGGGCGCGCGCAGGGCGCACCTCAAGACAGCTTGGCCCTGAGCTCATACAGCTTCTGCAGCGCTTCGAGCGGGCTGAGCGACGCGGGATCGAGCTCTTCCAGCTCCTTGCGCAGCGGGTCGGGCGCCATCTCCATCGGCAGGCCGAGCTGGACCTCAGGTGGCTCCAGCGGCCGCTGCCGCTCGAGCTCGCCGAGGACGTCGCGCGCGCGGGCGATCACAGCCGCCGGCAGCCCCGCGACCGCCGCGACGTGGATGCCGTAGGAGCGGTCAGCGCCACCAGGAACCACGCGATGGAGAAAGCGCACGGTGTCGCCCTCCTCCAGGACCTCCACGCGCTGGTTGCATACGCGCGGCAGTCGCTCCGCAAGCGCCGTCAGCTCGTGGTAGTGCGTCGCAAACAGGGTGCGGCAGCCAAGCTTGGGCGCGTCGTGCAGGTACTCGACGACAGCCTGCGCGATCGACACGCCGTCGTAGGTCGACGTCCCCCTCCCCACCTCGTCCAGGATCAGCAGAGATGCGCGCGTCGCGTGGCCGAGGATGTAAGCGGTCTCCGTCATCTCGACCATGAAGGTCGACATGCCTGCGCTGATGTCGTCGTGGGCGCCGACGCGCGTGAAGATGCGATCGGCGAGCCCGATCACGGCGCGCTCGGCCGGGACGAAGCTGCCGCACTGCGCGAGCAGGACGATGATCGCGGCCTGCCGAAGGTAGGTCGACTTGCCGGCCATGTTCGGACCAGTGAGGATGACGATCTGCGGGCCGCCCGGGTCGAGCTCGAGGTCGTTGGCGACGAAGACCCCCGCCGGGAGGGCGTGCTCGACGAGAGGATGACGGCCACTCTCGATGCGCAGCCCCAGTCCGGCGTTGACGACGGGGCGCCGCCAGCGGTGTTCCGTGGCGGCGAGGGCGAAGCTCAGCAGCGCGTCCACCATGCCGACCGCCTGTGCGGTCGCGCGCAGCGACGGCGATGACGCGGCGACCATCTCTCCCAGGTCGTGGAGGATCTCTTGCTCACGCGCCGCGACGCGCTCCTGCGCGCTCAGGACGACCGCCTCCTTCTCCTTGAGCTCGGGCGTGATGTAGCGCTCGCCGCCCGTCAGCGTCTGCTTGCGGGCGTAGTCGTCCGGGAGCTTGGTCGTGTTGGAGTGGCTGACCTCGATGTAGTAACCGAAGACCCTGTTGAAGCCGACCTTCAGCGACTTGATGCCGGTGCGCCGGCGCTCGGCGCCCTCGAGCCTGGCGATCCATTCGCGTGCTCCCTTCGAGGCGTCCAGGATCGCGTCGAGAGCGGCGTCGAACCCAGCCCGGATGACCCCATCTCGGCCGCTGATGGGCGGGTCCTCGACCAGCGCGCGAGCAAGGACCTCGCTCAGCTCCGGCGCGGCGCTGACCTGACCGGCCAGCTGGCGCGTGATCAGCGCTTCACATGCCCCGAGAGCATCCTGGACCGCCGGCAGTGCGTCCAAGGAGCGGCGTAGGGCGACCAGCTCGCGGGCGCTGGAGTGGCCGGCGGCGGCCCGCGCCACCAGCCGCTCCAGGTCTCCCACCGGCTTGAGCACCTCGCGCAGCCGGTCCTGCAGCCTGGGCGACGCCACGATCTCGTCGACCGCGGCGAGCCGGAGCTCGATCGACTCTGCCTCGCGCAGGGGTGCGCTGAGCCACGAGCGCAGCTGGCGGGCCCCGATCGGCGTGCTGGTGCGGTCGACGAGGGTCACGATCGCGGGCAGCTCGAGGTTGCGAACCGTCGCGGCGTCGAGAGGCATGGTCGAGTCCGGCGAATAGGTGCGGACAGTCAGGGACCCAGGGGCGATCCGCGTCTGGTTCTGGCGCAGGTAATCCAGGACGACTCCAGCCGCACCGACGGCCAGCGGCGCATCCGCCGCCCCGACCGACGCCGCGTAGCTGATCCCGAGCATGTCCTTCAGCCGCTGCTGCCCGCGCGCCGGGTCGAAGCGGTACTCCTCGATCGTGGGCGGCGCCAGCAGCTCGGCGGGCGCAAGCCGCTCGAGCTCGGACTGCAGGCGGTCCTTCGGCAGCTGGCACAGCAGCAGCTCGCCGGTCGAGACCTCGCACGCCGCGAGTCCCGACTCGAGACCCCTGGTCCAGGCGGCGACCAGGTAGTTCGGCCGCGCCGGATCGAGATACGCCTCCTCGACGACGGTGCCGGGTGTCAGCACGCGTGTGACGTCACGGCGGACGATCTTGCTCTTGCTCTTGGCCTCCACCTGGTCGCAGATGACGACCTTGTGGCCGGCGCGCAGAAGCTTGCCGACGTAGGCCTGCCACGCGTGGTGCGGCACGCCGCACATCGGCGCCCGCCCGGTCTTGCCCAGCGGCCGTGACGTCAGCTGCACGCCCATGATCGGCGCGGCGAGCTTCGCGTCGTCGAAGAAGATCTCGTAGAAGTCACCGAGCCGGAAGAGAAGGATTCCGTCCGGGTGTTTCTCGCGCGCCTCCCGGTACTGCCGCATGACCGGCGTGGCGGGGATGGTCACGCTGCCGTCTTCAGGTGTCCCCGCGAACTCACGCCGCAGGCTCTGAATTCGTGGGGCTCAGCATGCCCAGGAGCTGACCCGCGCTCGACTGCATGACGCGCATGTTGACCAGGTCACCAGCTTTGATTTCGTTGCCGCGCACGACCACCCCGCGCTTGCCCTGGCGGATGCGGCCGAACGGGCGCCCGAGCTCGTCGCGGCCCTCGATCAGGACCTCGACCTCCCGCCCGACCCAGCGCGCGGTCTTGCGGGCAGCGATCTCGCGCGACAGCGCCAGCAGGTCGTTCAGCCGGCGCAGCTTCTCCTGGTGCGGGACGTCGTCGACCATCCGGGTCGCGGCGAACGTTCCCGGCCGTGGCGAGTACATGGCGATGTGGACGACGTCGAACTCGATCTCCTCGACCAGCGCCCGCGTGTTCATGTACGCGGCCTCGGTCTCCCCGGGGAAGCCGACGATCACGTCGGTGGCTAGCCCGATGTCGGGCATCAGCCTGCGGGCGGTCTCGACGATGGCGCGGTAGTGGCGCGTCTGGTAACCGCGCGCCATGCGCTTGAGCACCACGTCGTCCCCGGACTGCACGGGCAGCTGCAGCTCCCTGCACACGACGTCGCTCCCCGCCATCACCTCGAGCAGCTCCGGCTCCAGGTCCTGGGGGTGGGAGGTCATGAAGCGCAGGCGCCTCAAGCCCGGGATCCTCTCCGCCTCGCGCACCAGCACCGCGAGGCCGCCCCGACCGTCGGGGTCGTGGTAGTCGTCGACGTTCTGGCCGAGCAGCACGACCTCGCGGGCGCCGTCGGCGACGGCGGTGCGGCACTCGGCCACCACCGCGCCCTGGGGCACGTGCTTTTCCCTGCCGCGCACGCGCGGGACGATGCAGAACGTGCAGTTGTGGTCGCATCCCTGTATGACCCGCACGTAGTGGCTGACGCCCGTGCGCCCCGCGTGCGGAAGCGGCTCGCCCTGGGAGTAGTCGTAGCGAGACTCGAGGGCGGCCACGAACGGCTCGTAGTCCCCGATCGGCACGACCGCGTCGAGGTGCGGGAAGCGCTGGCGCAGCCCCTCGCCCTCTTTGGCCACGACGCAGCCCGTGACGGCGATCGTGCGCTCGGGCGTCTTCCACTCCTTCAGCTCGTGGAGCTTGGAGTAGATCCTGTCCTCCGACGCCTGGCGGACGACGCAGGTGTTGAGGATGGCGACGTCGGCCCGCTCGAGAGTGTCCTCCGTGTAGCCCGCGGCGAGCAGGCGCCGAGCAAGGCTTTCGGAATCCGCCGAGTTCATCTGGCAGCCGATGGTCCAGATGTGGAACGACCGGCCCCTCACCCCAGAACCCTCTCCCCCGCTGGGAGAACGCGCCTCACCCAGTGCCGTCAGCGACTCTCCACGAGCAAACGGATGCCGGTGCGCTCCTCGCCGTCGATGGAGATGTCGATGAACGCGGGGATGCACACGAGGTCGAGCCCACCCGGCGCCACGTAACCCCTCGAGATCGCGATGGCCTTGACCGCCTGGTTGATCGCGCCGGCGCCGATCGCCTGGACCTCGACCCGGCCCTTGCTGCGGATCACGCCTGCGATCGCGCCCGCGACCGCGACGGGCTTCGAGGTGGCCGAAACTTTGAGCACCTCTACTGGAACGCGCTCCGCTGACATTGCTGGAACCCCTTCAAACGTGTTCACGGTCGATTCGCTGGATCGATGTAGCCCGGCCGCTGGAAGCGTTAATGGTAACCAGTACCGAATTGAAAGTCACGGGTCCGGACGCCACCACAAAGCGGTTCGGGACGCCCGTCAGGAAGCGCTGGATGACGACCTCCCGGTCCATCCCGATACACCCGTCCCGCGGCCCGACCATGCCCACGTCGGTCACGTAGGCGGTGCCCCCGGGCAGGATGCGGGCGTCCGCGGTGGGGATGTGGGTGTGGGTGCCCACCACCGCGCTGGCCCGGCCCTCCAGGTACCAGCCCATGGCCGTCTTCTCCGAGGTCGCCTCGGCGTGCATGTCGCAGAACACAACCTTCACGTCCGGGTGCTCGGCCAGGATCGTGTCCGCGGCGCGGAAGGGGTCGTCGAGGGAGTCGAGGAAGATGCGGCCGATCAGGTTCATGACGAGCACCTGGTGCCCGCCGGCCTGGACCACGCACCAGCCCTGGCCCGGCGCCGGAGGCGGGTAGTTGGCCGGCCGGAGCACGTTCTGCAGGCCTGGCAGCTCGCCGACGAACTCCTTCTGGGCGAAGACGTGGTTGCCGCTGGTGATCACGTCCGCGCCCAGGCCTTTGAGCTCGGCTGCGATCTTCGCGGTCAGGCCGAACCCGCCCGCGGCGTTCTCGCCGTTGAGGACGGTGAGGTCAGGCCTCAGCTCCTTTTTCAGCTCGGGAAGGATCGCCTTGACCGCTTCGCGGCCGGGGTGGCCGACCACGTCGGCGACGAAGAGGATCTTGAGCTCGTCGTCAGGCACCCGTTGATTCTCGTGGAAAAAGAAAAGAGGGAGCCCTTGCGGGCTCCCTCTGGTGACTACTTCGCGTACTCCACGGCCCTCGTCTCGCGCACCACGGTGACGCGGATCTGGCCCGGGAAGCTGAGCTCCGATTCGATGCGCTTGGCGATGTCTCGCGCCATCAGCTGGGCAGCCGTGTCGTCGATCTGCTCCGGCCTTACGAGGATCCGGACCTCGCGCCCGGCCTGGATGGCGTAGGACTGCTGGACTCCGGTGAACGAGTTGGCGATCTCCTCGAGCTTCTCGAGCCGTTTGACGTAAGCCTCGAGTGACTCGCGTCGCGCCCCGGGGCGCGCGGCGGACATGGCGTCCGCGGCGATGAGGAGAAGCGCTTCGATGGTGTGTGGTTCCTCGTCGTAGTGATGCGCGCGCACCGCGTGCACCACCGGCGCGGGGACCTGGTGTCGCTGGAGCAGGTCGGCCCCGATCACGGCGTGCGAACCCTCGACCTCGTGGTCGATGGCCTTGCCGATGTCGTGGAGCAGGCCCGACAGCTTGGCGATGCGGACGTCGGCGCCGATCTCGGCCGCCATCATGGCGGCGAGGTAGGCGACCTCCTTGGAGTGGTTGAGCACCTGCTGGCCGTAGCTGGTGCGAAAACGAAGGATGCCGAGGTGGCGGACGACCTCGGGGTGTAAACCCTGAAGGCCGAGCTCCAGGACCGCCGCCTCCCCCTCCTCTTTGACCCTCTGCAGGACCTCCTGGCGGGATTTGGCGACGATCTCCTCGATCCGAGCGGGATGGATGCGTCCATCCACGATGAGCTTGTTGAGCGCGACCCTCGCGACCTCGCGGCGCACGGGATCGAACCCGCTGATGATCACGGCCTCGGGGGTGTCGTCGACGATCAGGTCGATCCCCGTGGCTTGCTGGAGAGCGCGGATGTTGCGGCCCTCCTTGCCGATGATGCGGCCCTTCAGCTCGTCGGTGGGAAGCGGAAGCACGGAGACCGAAACCTCGGCAGTCTGGTCGGCGGCGATGCGTTGGATCGACTCGGTGACGATCTCGCGAGCGCGACGCTCGCTCTCGTCCCGGGCTGACAGTTCGGCCTCGCGAACCTTGCGCGCAACCTCGTTGCGCAGGTCCTGCTCCACCTGGGCCATCAAGATGCCCTGGGCTTCCTGGCGCGTCATGTTGGCGACCCGCTGGAGCTCCTGCTCCTGCTGGCGATAGCTCTCTTCGAGCTTCGCCTTGATGTCGTCGAGCGCCTTCTGCTGGATGCCCAGCTCGCGCTCCCGGCGGTTGAGGTCCTCGCCCTTGCGGTCGAGGTTCTCCTCTTTCTGGAGCAGGCGCTTTTCGATCTGTTGTGACTGCGCCCGGTACTCGCGGGCTTCCTGTTCGGCGGCGGTGCGGACTTTGACGGCATCCTCTTTGGCTTCGAGCAGCTTCTCTTTGGCCTTAGATTCGGCCTCGACGAGCGTCTGCTGAGCCTTGAGCTCCAGGGTGTGACTCCCGTTGCTCCGGCGGCGCTGGAGCAGCACGTAGGCCGCCCCGAAACCGCCTGCGAGGGCCACCGCTGCCACCACCACAAGCAAGACGTAGACGTTGACAGGCATGACAAGCACCTCGTAATTCGATTGTCAAAGTGCGTGACCATGGCAGGACCGACAGGTCCCGCCTCGGGTTGGCTCTATGACTTGCGGTGCCTCAAAACGGGCCCGCGTGACCCAAATTTTAGGCTTCTGCGTGTCCCGCCGTCCCCTCCCAGAAGGCCCGGCATGCCTCCCGGGCAACGCCGAGGGTGAACCCGCGACGCAGCAGCTTCGCGCCCACCGTGCCAAGCAACTCCTGGTAGCCTGCCGGGCGCCTGTTGCCGGCCAGGCGCCGGGCCAGCCGGGTCGCCGCAGCCACCTGGGAGGCGGGATCCAGCCCCGCCAGGGCGGCGTCGGCATCGCGCCGATCCACCCCGCGGGCCGCAAGCTCGGCCGACAGCGCCAGCGGCCCCCGGGCGGACGAGCGTCGCCGGACGTGCCCCTCAGCGAAGGCGGCGTCGTCGAGGTAGCCGAGCCGGCTCAGCCGGGCGACCGCACCGTCGACGTCGTCGCCCTCGAAGCCGCGGCGAGCCAGCTTCCGGCGCAGCTCGGCTGTGGAATGCGCCCGCCGGGCCAGCAGGCGCACGCCCGCCTCGTAAGCCGAAGTGCGCCCTGCGCGCGCCCGGCGGCCGGCCGGCGGCTGTGCCTTAGAACTCCTCCGCGGCACCGGCCGGCGTCCGCACAGGAGGTGCTGCGGCCTTGACCGAGGTGGTCCCTCCGGCCGCCTTCTCCCGGACCTTGCCCTCGATCTCCGCCGCCAGGCTCGGGTTCTCGCGCAGGTAGTTGCGCACGTTCTCCCGGCCCTGGCCGAGGCGCTGGTCGCCGTACGACATCCAGGTCCCGCTCTTCTCGAAGATCCCGTTCTCGACCGCGGCGTCGATCAGCGAGCCCTCGCGCGAGATGCCCTCGTTGAAGAGGATGTCGAACTCCGCAGAGCGGAACGGCGGCGCGACCTTGTTCTTGACGACCTTGACCTTCACTCGCGCCCCGACCGAGTCGAGGCCGTTCTTGATCACCTCGACCTTGCGGATGTCGAGTCGGACCGAGGAGTAGAACTTCAGGGCCCGGCCGCCAGGCTGCGTCTCCGGGTTGCCGAACATGATCCCGACCTTCTCGCGGAGCTGGTTCAAGAAGACCACCGAGCAGTTCGACTTGGAGATCGCCGCCGTGAGCTTGCGCAGGGCCTGCGACATCAGGCGCGCCTGCAGGCCGACGTGGGCGTCCCCCATCTCGCCCTCGATCTCGGCCTTCGGCACCAGGGCGGCGACGGAGTCGATGACGATGACGTCGACGGCGTTGGAACGCACCAGGACCTCGACGA
>Ga0209470_1002363_pt1 | contig 13454 bp, 12 predicted proteins | sample GraSoiAngelo_125_FD_185882 | JGI IMG/M metagenome (GOLD analysis project Ga0209470, IMG submission 185882) | Grasslands soil microbial communities from the Angelo Coastal Reserve, California, USA - 14_0927_05_40cm (SPAdes) (version 2) | ecosystem: Environmental > Terrestrial > Soil > Grasslands ... | reverse complement strand
CTCGACCTGAAAATTGCTGCCGGACCAGTCACACTCGCCTTGGCCGATTTTGTTGCGCTGGTGATTTACTTCACCTGCGCGTGGCTGGTTCTGCGATGAGCAAAGTCTCAGTCGTCATTCCGGCGCTGAACGAGGAGGAACCGATCGCCGGGGTTGTGCGCGAATGTTTCGCCACACGCCTGCCTGACGAAGTGATCGTCGTCGACAACGGCAGCACTGATCGTACAGCCGAACGCGCTCGTGAAGCTGGCGCGCGGGTGGTGACGGCTCCACGCGGGTACGGACGCGCGTGCGCAGCTGGTGTTCGCGCCCTGTCGCCTGATTGTCAGATTGTTGTGTTTCTCGATGGCGATGGCAGTGATGTGCCCGCAATGATGCGCAAGCTTGTCGACCCAATCGCGCGCGGCGCGCACGATTTCGTCATCGGCTCACGGACCCGCGGGCAGCGCGAACCCGGCAGCATGAATTTCCAGCAAATCTTGTCCGGACGCATTGCCGGACTAATTCTGCGACTGCTTTACGGCGTGCGTTACACCGACATGTGTCCGTTTCGGGTCATCCGCCGCGACGCGCTCGCGAAACTCGATATGCGTGAGGAAACGTACGGCTGGAATTTGGAGATGCAGATGAAGACAGCCCGCGCCGGGCTGCGCATTCTCGAGATTCCGGTAAACCATCGCCGGCGCGCGGGTGGCAAATCCAAAGTTTCCGGCACCCTGCGCGGCACATTTGTCGCCGGCGCGCGAATCGTTGCGACATTAGTGCGTGTGGCCCTCGAATAGTTGCAGAGGCAAATGCCGCCGCGAGCGCTGGAAATTCCGGTGTGTTCGTGTAGCGTCCGCCGATGCTTTCGATGCTGGATTTGGAGAGGTTTCGCAGGACGCCGCTTATCCGTGAACCATTCGAGTTTCTGGTCGTCCCGGAATTTGTAAGACCTGAAGCGCGCTTCGCCGTCAACAACGACTACCCCGAGGTTAACCGTGCAGGCAGCTTTCCGCTGCGCGAGGTTAAATACGGGCCTGCATTCGCAACGCTCATCGGAGAAATGCGCAGCAATGAATTCCGCAAAGCGTTCGAGGAAAAATTCAATATCGACCTGACGAATCGCCCAGACATGATCACCGTGCGAGGCCGTTGCAGCGAAAAGGACGGCAAAATCCATACTGACTCCGAAACAAAAATCATCACGATTCTTATCTACATGAACTCGGGCTGGGAATCTGCCGGCGGCCGGCTTCGCTTGCTACGGTCTGGGAACAATCTGGACGACGTGATTCTCGAAGTACCGCCAACGGAAGGCACACTGCTGGCGTTCCGTCGGAGCAATAATTCATGGCATGGTCACAAGCCGTTCTCCGGCCCGCGCCGGGCGATTCAATTTAACTGGGTCACGAGTGAAGCGGTAGTGCGGCGCGAGCAGAATCGTCATCGGGTTTCTGCATGGGTGAAAAAACTCCGAGGCGCGTTCTCGGGCGAGAAAAAGGCAGCCTGATCCCGGAGCTCGCAGAAAACTGTAGCCACGCCCCTGCGGGACGTCCTCTAAATGTGAATAGCACTGCCCAAGTTGACCGGCCACAGGCCGGTGGCTACAACATATGAAATTGCTCTAGAGTGAACGGCCAGATCGAAAACGCACAAACAAAGCATCGCGACGCATCGGAGCTGCAATCCACAGAGTTCTCGCGCATTTTGTTGATCAAACCTTCGGCACTGGGCGATGTCGTCCATACGATACCGGTGCTTGTGAAGCTGCGCGCGCGTTATCCAGGCGCGCGAATTGACTGGTTAATTACTCCAGAGAACGCAGAGATCGTTCGCTGCCATCCGGCGCTATCCAATGTCGTCCTTTTTGCGCGGCGCGATTTTTCGAAACCCGGCCGGAGATGGCGCGCGCTGCTGGCGTTTTTCGGTCTTCTCAAGCAGATCCGCCGTACGAAATATGATCTAGTTATCGACATGCATGGCCAGGTGCGTTCAGCTTTTTTTGCGCTGGTCAGCGGTGCCCGCGTGCGTATCGGGTTTGATCGACCGATCAAACGAGAACTTACTATTTCCGCCGAGCACGATCTGAAAAATGTCCCGAACCATGGCTGGCGCGGAGCGCGCGAAGGCTCCTGGATCGCGTACACTCACCGCATTTCCATTCCTACGCTCGATGTTCACGCGATCGATCGTTACCTGTGGGTCGGATCGTTGCTTGGTTTCGATGATGAACCGCCGGACCTGGCAATCCACCTCTCACCGGAAACAATCCACACCGTCGAGCGACTGCTCGAGGAGCACGGTGTGCCTGCTGGCAAACCGCTTGTTGTTCTTGTGCCCGGGACGATTTGGGAAACAAAGCACTGGACCATCGAGGGATTTGCAGGCGTCGCGCGCGAGTTTCTTCGCCAAGGATTTGCTGTTGCTCTCGCGGGTACGAAACGCGATGAGACGCGCTGCCGGCAAATCGCAGCCGCCGCGGCTGGAACTATTAATCTTTGCGGCAAAACCACACCTGCAGATCTGGCGGCGCTAATTCGACGCGCCGAAGTCGCGGTGACCAATGACTCTGGTTCGATGCATGTCGCCGCGTCACTCGGCAAACCCATGGTCAGTGTCTTCGGACCAACCAATCCGGTTCACATCGGGCCTTATCAACGGCCGGAATCGGTCGTGCGCGTGGACTTGCCTTGCTCGCCGTGTAATTACCGCCGCCTGAGCCAATGCCCGTTCGATCACGCCTGCATGAAACAGGTGACGCCTGCAATGGTTGTGGAGCGCGTGCGGAAAATCGTCGCGATGGCAAAGTGAGTTGTTGCAGCGGCGTTCGCCGCGAAGAACCCCCCGAAGCAAATCATCAGGCGCTTGGCACAAGCGGCTCTACAACTCATATTCGCTCCGAATGAGTAGAACAAAGGCGATTTTCGCTGGGTTGGTCGCCGGATTGCTCGCCGGAATCGTGATGACAACGGCAATGTTGTTGCTCGCTGCGCTTCGTGTGGCGACACCGCTCGTCATCATCGGCGATCGGCTTTCAGTTTTCATCCCGCCGGGTCCGTTCCTTTCCGTCATGGGTAAGGTGGGCGGTTACAATCACCTGAAGCAACTTGGCGTTGGATCCACAATCGCCGGCCAACTTTTTGTTGCTGCGATTGGCGGAGCAATTTTCGGCTTGCTAGCGCGGCGTAATCCGGCGCGCCTCTCGGCGATATGGACTATGTCAATCTTCGTTGTTCTACCGATCGTTGCGTTCGCAGTCGCGTTGTGGCCGGTCCTGGGCACTAGCTATGTTGGCCTGCCTGTCGAGGCCGCGCGTCTGGTCACGCTCGTCGGCTTTGCGCTTTGCGTGTTTTTGTTCGAGCGAACGTTAGTCTCTGCTTTTCGATTTCTGACGATGCGGGAAACCGGGAGGCACGAATATGAATTCACTCCGGCCATTGGCCGGCGCGCGTTTGTCCTGAGCGCGATCGGAGTCGCAGTGGCGGGTGGCGGCGTTGCGCTGGCTCGTAAACTTTATCGCGCGGCCACATTCAGCTACGACGGCACACAATACAAAGGCCGCATCGTCGAGCCGATTACGCCTAACGAATTGTTCTATTGCGTGACCAAGAACATCGTCGATCCCAGGGTGAACGTCGATCTCTGGCACCTTGAAGTGAACGGGCTTGTGCAAAATCGCACTACATGGCGTTTTCAGGACCTCGTCGGCTTCCCGGCGCGCGAGCAGCAGACGACGCTGATGTGCATCAGCAATGGGCTCGACGCGGGCCTGATCAGCAATGCCATCTGGAAAGGTATCCCGCTGCGCGACCTGCTCGATCAAGCAGTGCCGTTTTCAAACGCCGCACGGGTGCGTCTCCATGGCGTTGACAATTACGCCGATACTATCCCACTGGAGAAGGCGATGAAGGCAACCACTCTGCTCGCCTACGAGATGAATGGTGTCCGATTGCCGCACCGGCACGGCTATCCCTTGCGCGTGGTTGTCCCTGGCTATTTCGGCGAGAAACATGTGAAATGGCTCACGCGCATGGAATTAACGGATCCGAACGCGAAAGGCTTTTACGAAACGCAAGGCTGGGGACCGGATTTCATCACGCCGACTCGCTCGCGCATTGATGTGCCCGATTACGACTCACGATTCTCAATTAGCCAATTACAGCAGCCAATCGAAGTGAAAGGCATCGCCTACGGTGGCGACCGCGGCATCTCACGAGTCGAAGTTAGTTTCGACGGGGGCAAATCGTGGCGCGACGCAGAGATTTATTACTCCGGAGGCGATCTGGCCTGGTCGCTGTGGAAAACATCATGGACGCCCGCTGCGGCAGGCGATTACTTGCTCGTCGTCCGCGCCACTAATGGCGAAGGCGACGTGCAGGAATGGTATGAGGATCGCGGCCCATTTTCCGGCGTGGCCGGCTTGCATCAAACCGTTGTACATATCAAGGCGTGAGTTCTGTGTCTGGGGAGCACAGGCTGCGAGGCTGTAGTTGCCGGCAACCCTGCCGGGCAACATCTTTGCACACGCAATTCGAGGTGATGCTATTTCCCGATCTCGACAAGCTGCCTAGATCTACAGGCTGGCAGCATGTGCTCCCCAGAGCCTTCGCAACTTGCGCGATGTGCTAGATTTCATTGATGGAGAAAGTGATCATTGTTGGGAGCGGTTGCGCTGGATTAACAGCGGCGATTTACGCTGCTCGGGCTAATTTGAGTCCACTGGTGCTGGAAGGGCGGCAGCCGGGTGGACAACTCTCGACCACGACGTTGGTGGAAAATTATCCAGGCTTCCCGGATGGAATTGATGGACCGGAACTCATCCTCAACATGCACAGGCAGGCCGAAAAATTTGGCGGTCGCTTCTCTTACGCGGAGGTGACTGATTTTGATGGAAGCAACAAGCATGTCCGGATCAAAGCAGATGATGAATGGCTGGAGACCCAGGCGCTTATTATCGCCAGTGGCGCGTCGGCGCGCTACTTGGGGCTGGAAAACGAAGAGAGGTTGGTCGGCCACGGACTGACCAGCTGCGCAACGTGCGACGGCGCATTTTACAAGAACGTGCCGGTTTGCGTCGTAGGCGGAGGCGACTCCGCTGCGGAAGAATCGCTGTTTCTCACCCGATTCGCTTCAATGGTGTATCTAATTCATCGCCGCGACAAGATGCGCGCATCTGTGATCATGCAAGAGCGCGTTTTCGCGAACAAGAAGATCGAGCCGATCTGGAACACGGTCGTCACAAAATACATTCCGGACGAAAAAGGCGAGATGCGGGCGGTGTGTTTGCGAAACGTCAAGACAAACGAAGAAAGCGAACTGGAGGTGGCGTGTGTGTTTGTGGCAATTGGTCATGACCCAAACACGAAGCCCTACCGAGGCAAACTCGACGTGGACGCCGATGGATATTTGATCACGAAAAAGCTGGTGGAGAGTAAACATCCTGGCGTGTTCGTGGCGGGCGACGTGGCAGATCGAGTTTACAAGCAGGCGGTCACTGCGGCCGGTTCCGGCTGCGCCGCCGCGATGGACGCGGAGAAGTATCTCAGCGAGCTGGAATCGCATTCTTGATTGCATCTGGCACGCTCGTCGCGTTTCTATTGTCATGCTGAGCGAAGAAAGAGAATCAGAGATTCCTCGACTTCGCTCGGAATGACAAAACTATCGTGAAAATCTGCGATCTAACCCAATTCTATTCTCCGTTGAGCGGGGGCGTAAAACGCTACATTCACGAGAAAATTGCGTATATCAGGAATTACACTCCTGAGAACGAACACGTTCTTATTGTGCCCGGCCCAAGAACTGAGGTGGCCAACGGTGCGCGCTCGCGGGTCTATTCAATTCATTCCCCATTAGTCTCACGCACTTCCCGGTATCGCGCGCTCCTTAACTTACGCGCTATCGAAGAAATCCTGGAACATGAGCGCCCTGATCTCATTGAATCGAGCGATCCATATCAGGTCGGATGGAAAGCGGTTTCGGCCGGCCGTGCGCTGAAAATCCCAGTTGTTGCTTTTTATCATTCGCACTTTCCCGAAGCATATGTGCGCGGAAGCGCGCGACTCTTGGGCGAGCGCGGTACGCAACGAGCCATGAAACTGACGCGCGCCTATGTGCGCAGACTTTACAACCGTTTCGACGTCACTCTCGTGCCTTCGGAAAGGCTGGCTGGCGTACTGTTAGAATGGGGCGTTCACAACGTCCGGCCGGTGCGGCTCGGTGTGAATACCGAAATTTTCAAGGCGGCGCCTGATGATGCCCAAGTCACACGCAAGTCATTAAAAGTCGAGCGGGATCGAAAGCTGCTGCTATACGTTGGGCGTTTGGCGAAGGAAAAAAACGCGCAAACACTGTTTCGAGCCTTTGAGCTTCTGCGCGGGGGAGACAGGAATCAATTCCACCTCCTGGTGATCGGCGATGGGCCGCAGCGAAAAAGATTAGAAACGTTGCGGCACCGCATTGGGAACGTCTCATGGATTCCATACTGCACCGAGTCTGGTGATCTGGCGCGTTACTATCGTGCAGCCGATCTCTTCGTTCATCCAAGCGTCCAGGAAACGTTTGGTCTCGTCGCGCTGGAGAGTCAGGCCTGCGGGACACCGGTGGTTGGGATCCGCGGGAGCTACATGGACAAGGTCATTTGTCACGACCAGCAATTGTGGGCGCGAGAGAACAGCGGGGAAGCTTTGGCGGACGCGATCGTCGCAGCGAGCACAAACAAGTTGGCCACTTTGGGTGAATCCGCCGCCCGCGCGGCGGAAAAGCTGTATAGCTGGCCACGTGTGTTTGACGAACTCTTTTGCATTTATCGCAAGGTTCGCTCAAACTATCGCCGATTTTAAATGACGAACGACGACGACAACAAGCCGTTCCTCATTCGTGGCTATCGCAGATCGGACCGCGAAGCGGTAAGAAAGCTCTGCTGCGATACCGGCTTTCTCGGCGAGCCAATTGATCCCGTGTACGAGGATCGAGAATTATTCGCTGATTTTCTCACCACGTACTATACCGACCACGAACTGGAATCCTGTTTTCTCCTAGAGGTGGACGGAGAAATTCGCGGTTATCTACTCGGCTCGCGTAAGCCGCTGCGAAACCAGCTCTACGCGCTTTATCAAAATGTCTGGCTCTTTTTCCGCGCGCTCACGCGCTACTTTCGCTACAACGAGCGCTCCCGCCGGTTCATTCGCTGGACGCTTGTGCATGGCTGGCGCGAAGTGCCGGCTGCGCCGCGCCGCACGCCACATTTTCATATCAACTTGCTGCCAGACGCCCGCAAGGTTTCAACGACACGCGCCCTGATGAGCGCGTATTTGAGTTATCTCTACCGGTCCGGCGAAAAACGCGTTTACGGTCAGATCATCACATTTGAAAGCAGGCGCGGAGAGAAAATGTTCGAGCGCTACGGGTTCAAAGTTCTGAATCGGGCGGAGATCACAAAGTACAAAGCATTCTATCCTGAATCAGTCTATCTCAGCACGGTGATCAAAAATTTGGAGACCGCCGGGCCGCTTTCCGCTTACTCGCGCATCCGCGAATAATCCGACAAGTGTTTTCAAAAGACGACCAGGGCTGCAAAAGTTACAATGGCCTTTCTGAGGTTTCCGTCTTAACGTTGTCACTCTTGTAACCTCTTTCTGCCTTCTTTCGCCGGCATAGCTCAGCTGGTAGAGCAGCTGATTTGTAATCAGCAGGTCGTCGGTTCGAATCCGACTGCCGGCTCATCTGAATTTTGGATTCCGATTTCGGATTGCGGATTGAATTAAGCCGCAGCGGTTTCGCCAACGCTCAGGCTCATGCCCATCACGCGGACAATGAAGTCGCGTCGCCGGCAAAGTGCAGAAGTTCGAGAATCTCTGCGCGGAGGCGAAGAAACTCGGCGCTGCTGCGATCACGTGGTCGAGCCAGCGCATTAGTGATGTCCCGGTCGATTCGGCCCGGACGCTGAGTCATGATCATGATTCGATCACTCATGTAGATAGCTTCATCGATGTCGTGAGTAACGAGAAGCATTGTGGTGCGGCGATTTTCCCAGAGCCGCAGCACTTCGTCCTGCAGGCGCATACGGGTGAAGGCATCGAGCGCGCCGAGCGGTTCGTCGAGGAGGAGAACTTTCGGGTCGTTGATGAGTGCGCGTGCCAGAGCAACGCGCTGCGACATGCCGCCCGAGAGATGATGTGGATAAGAATTGGCAAATGCTTCGAGTCCGACGAGCCGCATGAATTCGTCGACTTCATTTCGTTTTTCGCGCAACACCCGGCGCGCAACGAGGCCGGCCTCGATATTACGGCGAACCGGAAGCCATGGAAACAGATTTGGATCTTGAAAAACGAGACCACGTTCCGCACTCGGCTCGTTGATTGGGTCTGAGCCAACCAAAAGTTCGCCGGAGTCGGGACTATCCAGACCGGCAATAAGTCGCAGCAGGGTCGACTTGCCGCAGCCACTTGGACCAATGAGCGAAACCAATTCTCCCGGCGCTATCGACAGCGAGATATTACTTAGGGCTTGTCGACGCGTGAGCGGATCGTCAGGCGCCGGAAAGCTCTTGCTGACATTCTGAACGCGGAGCGAGGAGGGTTCGGTCTCAGCTACGGCTACCATTTGATAATTCCTTTTTGCCAGACGAGCAGACGGTCCCGGATCTTAAACAAAAGCGTCATCAGGGTTGAGAAGAAGGCTGCCATGATGATGAGGGCAGCGAAGACTTTGCCGTATTCGGCCCAGCCTTGCGCCCAACTGACATACCAGCCGAGACCGGATTTAACCCCTATGGATTCCGCAACCACAAGAGTCAGAAAAGAGGCACCCAGACCCATGAATAAGCCAATGAAAATATTCGGAACTGCGGCTGGAACCGCGACCCGGAAGATGAGATAGGCGCGTCCGGCGCCGAGCGTTCGAGCGACGTCAAGGTAGGACGCGCGAGTATTGGAAATCCCGGACGCAGTTAACATTGTAACGGGAAACCACACCGCGAGCGCGATTAATCCCGCTGCGGATGCGATTGCGGAAGGGGATACAACCATCGCAAGAGGGATCCATGCTGTGGCTGGAATCGGCCCTACAACTTTAAGTAGCGGCATTCCCCAGTAGCGTACGGAAGTCGACCAGCCGATGCACACGCCGCTAACCAGTCCAACGATCACGCCAAGCGTGTACCCACTCAGGAGCAAAACGAGCGAGTGCCAGGTGCTATCAAGCAAAAGCGCGCGATCGCTAATCAGACTGCGTAATACCGCGGCGGGCCCGGGAAAGTACGGCAGCGGAAGCAAATGGAAACCCAACGTAATCACATCCCAAAGACCGAGTAACAGGATTGCAGCCGCAAAGATTGGCCACATGTGCCGCATCCATTGGCGCAAGGCCGTCCAGAAACCTTGTGCGATTGCGAGAACAACTGAGACGCCGAGAATTTCCCAAAACAGCAGCATATAAGAATGTGTCTCAAGCGGCGGCGACTGTTTTGATAACAACAAGTGAATTCCGAACGTAATCAGGCTTGCGACGGGAACAGCCAACTGCATTGGCCAAGGCAATGTCGATGGGTGCTTATTTACTACCCGCATATCGTGACGAACTCGAAAAGCGACGCGGGGACGCGTGCGCACTCCAAAGCTTCGCGAAACATGAAAACGCTCTCGGGCAATTTCGCATCGCAGTGCTTTTGGAATGCGATGAGTCCTCGCATCGCTTTTGTCTTCGCACTGGGAACCTAACTCACTGCCCGGCCGCCATCACATTTTTCCCAAGGCACGGTGCGTCAGGATCGGCCAGATTCGGAGCATCCTGATCCGGCTGATCGAACATTTTTCTCCGGCAGCAGGAATCTCCCATATCTTTCTGGATCAATGCCGCGATCAGCCGGATATCGTCGTCGGGCGAGACTTGCCCGCCGGCGACTTTTTCTACCTCCAGGGTCCTAATCCATTCATCGGTAACACCGTCGAGATGCATGAATGCACGTTTAGCCAGCGCTTCGGTATCGGTCTCCGGAGAAAGCATCTTGGCCACTTTCATCTCCCGGCCGGCACTGTGAACCGACTCCTCAGCCAGCTCGACGCTCGGTACGTAGCGCAAACGCGCGAGGGCTGCCGTATTCAATTCGGGTGTTGAGGCGAGATATTTTTTCTCCACCGCCATGATCGCCGCTGCCTTCGGGTTGGTCTCGACCCATTTGGCGCCTTTTAATAAAGCACGCGTTGCTCTAGCTGCAGTGTCAGGATTGGCGTCCACCCATTTGCCGTTCGCGATCACCTCGCAGCAATACTCATCTTTGTAAGGCGAATCCGTTATCTGGTCGGCAATATTTCTCACCTTCCCCTCGGCGATCAGCAGGCTTCCGATTGGTTCCGCGTTGCAGACGGCGTCAACTTCGCCTTTGTCGATTGCCAGACCTAATTCACCCGCGGGAAAAACTTTCCAGGTAATATCTTTTCCGGCATCAATTCCGTGGGTTCCGAAGACACGATTCGCGAAGACGAACGGTGGCGTGCCCATTCCCGGTACCCCAATCCGCTTTCCTTTCAGATCTTCAATCGTGTGAATATTCGTCTTCACGCCGGCCTGGACGCGCAGACATCCGCGGTGGATTCCGGCGAGGAATCGTACGTCCAAACCCTGTTCGATCGGCTTGAGGAAGTACATCACCAAGTGATGAGTGATGTCGTAGCTGCCAAGCGCAAGTGCGTCTTTGTAAGTTGCCCAATTGCACTTCACCAGTTCAGGCTCGAGTCCTTCCTCCCTGAAGAAGCCTTTCTCGTAAGCGACGTAAATCGGCGCCTCGCACGTCAGACCGATGTAACCGACACGCACTTTGTTTGAATGAGCAGCGCTAGAAGCAGGATTTTTCCCACAACCGGCCACGAGCAAAACGCTAAGCGCGATGGCGGCGATCAGTTTTTGTTGAATCATTTGTCCAGAAGTTTGGGAAATAGCGCAATAAGTTTTGCCTATGGAAGCAGAATCTCTTCCGTGAATCAAGCTCCTCATTGCATTTGGCCAGTCCGCCGGACAATATTCCGTTCCCATGCCGGAGCCTTTGGATATCCGCCACCTGCGCTATTTTCTTGCAGTCGCCGAAGCTCGAAGCTTTAGCCGTGCAGCTGACAGGCTCGGAATTTCTCAGCCGAGCGTCTCTCAACAGATGCGAGATTTAGAGGCGGGTCTTCGCGTGCCTCTGTTTCAGCGTCGTGGAAAGCGGATTCTGCTTACCCCGCGAGGTCTGATTTTTCAGGAGCACGCACGCGCAGTCCTTCATCAGTTGGAGAATTTTCTCCATGAACTAAACAGCGAACCCGGACAATTACGCGGCAAACTTCATTTGGGTGTTATTCCGGTGCTGAATGTGCCGCTCGTGCCGCATCTCCTTGGCCTTTTTACGGCCGATCACCCTGCGATCAGCATCACCGTGGAAGAAATCTCATCCACCGAGATCGAAACGGCGCTGGAAGAGGGTCGGATGGACGTTGGTCTTGGCTTTCTCACCCGGCACTCACCGAACTTGCGCTACGAGCGCCTTTGCACCGATGAATTTGCCTTAGTTGTGGCGGAGAACCACCCATGGTCGAAACGTCGGATGATTCATTTCTCGCAATTGCACCAGCAACGCCTCCTTCAGTTGCCGGACACTTTCGTGATGCGCAGGATGACGGATGAAATTTGTCGGAGACATCAGGTCCGGCCCCACATGGTGGCCGAGATCAACGCAATTGAAACATTGCTTCGCTCGCTCGCTCCTTTGCGAGCGGCAACATTAATGCCGAAGATCGCATTACGAGGAAGAGAAAGTCTGAAATTGAAGGCGATCCGGCTGCAGGGAAAAAAACTTGGACTGGACATTGGTCTCTTGCGGTTGAGCGATTCGGCAGCGAACAGCGCTGTGGCTGCATTCACGAGTCTCGTTAAGGCGACTGTTCCGAAAATGATCAAAAGTACAACTGCACGTCGGCGATGGTAGGGCGTGTCACTCCGTGCGCGCCGATACTAAGCGGCGGGCAGAGGACTGCCCGCCCTACCAGATGGAATTATCGGGAATCGGGGTGGCGTAGATAGAGCGCCATGCCGCCCATATCGATAGCGGCGAAATTCGATGAGAGATATTCCTGGCCCAGAACGCCCGCATTCGATTCGGCCGCAGATTTCGAGAGCAGTATGTCGCCCGACAAATGAGCTATTACCACGTCGGCGTTCGCGAGCTTGAAATTGCCGATAGCTAGCTCTTTGACGCCCGTGCGATTTATTCCTTCAGCCAAGCCGCCAGCGCCACCCGCACCAATGCCCCCCAGAGCGGTGACACCAGCGCCAGATCGCACGGCTACTTGCGTGTCAATGAGTGTATTCGCCGAGCCCGTGTCCAGGATGAAGCGGGTCGCATGTCCGTTGAGCGCGCCTTGAACATCAAAATGATGGTTCGCATTTAACCGTATCGGGATTCGCGTAAATCCGCGACCCGCGAGGAAACTTGTGAGACTCTGACTCACCACGGGACTCCGCCCGTTTGGATTAACGTAAAGCATCTGCCTGGTGCAATCGATAATCATCCCAAACTTGATCATCTCGTTTGCGCCAAGAAGACCATTAATGTGTGCCAGGGCCTTGGAATCGGCGATATGCGACCCTGTAGCGGGGCCACCGCGGTCTCTGTTGAAATCGGAGAAATCTGCGATGGCCACCGGTACGTTTGTCACCGTGCAATTGCCCATCGCGATGTTCTTTACTTTGCTGCTGCCAAAGCGTTCCCAGCTCCGGCCAAACAAACCGCCCACGTTCGAGTCGGTCTTTTCTACAGTGAGACCGAATGTATTCACGCTGTTGACGTCGATGATCGTGTTAGGTGACCCGGTATCAATCATCAGGGCAGCTCGCCGATTGTTAATGGAGACAGGAACAAATAGATGATTGCCGAACCGCCGCTCCAGTTTTACACCGGCAAGACCTTGCTTCGAAAGGAAACCAGCTAGCGTGCCGCTGCTTTGTTGTGATTGCACGCGAAACGGCGCGAGCGCCGCCAGCAAAAGGATTGTAACCAACAGTTTTTTCATGAGATGAATTGTCGAGAGTGAGAAGGTTGGAATTTTCGAATTTTGGAAATGGCGGTCAAGATTGTTTCCACAGCGGTTGCGATCACAAGCGGCGCTAGTCGCCTAAAAGCTCGATGCACAGCGAACCTACGGTCGTCCAGAAAATTACAGCAACTGATAGGGATCGACGTCTATGGTGACGGTCACATCTTCGGGAAATGGTAATTTGTCGAGGGTTTCGCGGACGAGCCGGCTGAGGCGCAGGATTGCTTCGCCGCGAACCAGGATGTGAAAGCGGAATTGGCCCTGTAATTTCTCCAATGGAGCGGGCGTCGCATCTCCCAGGATGAATTCTTCGGGTCCAGCCTTCGCAGCCGGCGGTAAGCCTTGCACCCCTGAAAGGTTTCGGGAATTAGGAGCGGCAGAGTAGGCTCCGCTCTTGGGAGCTGCTTC
>Ga0209470_1002358_pt1 | contig 13466 bp, 6 predicted proteins | sample GraSoiAngelo_125_FD_185882 | JGI IMG/M metagenome (GOLD analysis project Ga0209470, IMG submission 185882) | Grasslands soil microbial communities from the Angelo Coastal Reserve, California, USA - 14_0927_05_40cm (SPAdes) (version 2) | ecosystem: Environmental > Terrestrial > Soil > Grasslands ... | reverse complement strand
ACAAGGGACCGGACCTCTGGGCCTATTACCAGGCGAACCAGGGCCTCATCTCGAGCGATGACCTGCACCCGACCACCGCGGGCTACGCCGCCTACCGGCAGCAGTGGGTGAACAGCATGCTGGCCACCTACTACGGCGGTGGCGGGCCGGCTCCGGCGGTGACGCTGACCCCCGCGAGCCTCGCGTTCGCTTCGCAGGTGGTCGGCTCGACCAGCACATCGCAGACGTCCACGCTGAAGAACACCGGCACCGCCTCGCTGACCATCACAAGCGTCGGCCTCACTGGCGCGAACCCAGGCGACTTCACGCAAGCGAACGACTGTCCCGCAAGCCTCGCGGCGAACGCGACGTGCACGATCACCGTCGCGTTCAGGCCGACGGCGACCGGAAGCCGGAGCGCGAGCGTCGCGATCACCGACAACGCCGTCGGCAGTCCGCACAACGTCACCCTGACCGGGACCGGAACCGCCTCGAGCGTGTCCCTCACACCGGCGAGCCTCGCGTTCGGTTCGCTGGCGATCGGCTCGACCAGCGCACCGCAAACGTCGACACTGCAGAACACCGGCACCGCGCCGCTCACGGTCGGTGGCATCGCCCTCACCGGAACGAACCCCGGCGACTTCACGCAAGCGAACGACTGCCCGGCGTCGCTGGCGGTGAGCGCGACCTGCACGATCACGGTCAGCTTCAAGCCGACCGCGACGGGCAGCCGCAGCGCGAACGTCAGCGTCACCGACAGCGCCCCGGGTAGCCCCCACGCCGTCGCCCTCTCCGGGACCGGAACGACGAGCGGCGGCGCGTCGATCGCGTTCGACAAGAGCCTCGGCGCGAGGACGGACAACGCGGCCGGAACGACGATGGCGCTCACCACGAACGCCGCGGCGGTCACGGGATCACGCGTGTTCGCGTTCGTCGTTTGGAACGACGCCGCCCGGACGCTCACGTCGGTCACGGGCGGCGCGCTGACCTGGACGGTCGACGTGCAGAGCCGGGACGACAACAACGACCACGTGGCGATCGCGTCTGCCGATGCTCCGCTCGGGCTCGCATCGGGCACGGTTCTCACCGCGACCTTCTCGGGCTCGGTCACGCATGGGCTGATCGCGGGCGCCTCCTTCACCGGAGTCAGCGCCGGCGCGTTCCTCGACGCGACCGGTAACCGCGTCCAGGGCGCGGTCACGGCCTGGAATGCGACCGTGACGACCACCGTGCCGGGCGACCTCGTGCTCGCGTACAGCGTCATCGACGCGAACACGACCAGCACCGCGACCACGCCGAATGTCGAGATCCATGATTTCGGCGACGCGAGCTATTACGGGTGGTCGACCTCGACGTATCGCCTCGCGGCGAGCGCCGGCGCGACGACGGTGAACGGCACATGGGCGAGCGCCAGCGGCGCGGTCGGCACGGTCACCGTCGCAGCCGCGTACAAGCCGGCCGGCGGCGGGACGCCCACGCCCGCGGTGACGCTGTCGCCGACGAGTCTCGTCTTCGGCGCGCAGGCCGTGGGGACGACGAGCGCCTCGCAGTCGGTGACGCTGACGAACTCGGGCACCGGGCCAGTGACGATCACGTCGATCACCGTCGCGGGAACGAACGCCGCCGACTTCGGCAGGACGACGACCTGTCCGCTCAGTCCGACCACGCTCGCGGCCGGAGCGAGCTGCACGATCGGCGCGACGTTCGCGCCGGCGGCCGCAGGCGCGCGCGCGGCGAGCATCCAGGTCGCGGACAACGCCACGGGTAGCCCGCACACCGTCGCGCTCAGCGGAACGGGCACTGCGCCCGCGGTGACGCTCACGCCAACGAACCTGGTCTTCGGCTCGCAGCTCGTGGGGACGACCAGTGCGTCGCAGTCGTCGACGCTGCGCAACTCGGGCACGGCATCGCTCACGATCGCGAGCATCACCGTGGTGGGCGCGAACGCCGGCGAGTTCGGTCAGACGAACGACTGCCCCGTGTCGCTCGCCGCCAATGCGACCTGCACGATCACCGTCACGTTCTCGCCCAGCGCGACCGGTTCGCGGGCGGCGACGGTGCAGATCTCCGACAACGCGGTCGGCAGCCCGCACGCCCTGACGCTCAGCGGCACCGGTGCGACGCCGGTGCCCGCCGTGACGCTGTCCCCGACGAGCCTCGCGTTCGGCTCGCAGCTCGTCGGCACAACGAGCGCGTCTCAGTCGTCGACGCTCAAGAACACGGGCACCGGTCCGATGACGATCACCAGCATCGGTCTCACGGGCGCCAATGCGGGCGACTTCGGGCAGTCGAACAGCTGCCCTGGCTCGCTCGCCGCGAACGCGACGTGCACGATCACAGTGACGTTCTCGCCGACGGTCTCGGGCGGCCGCGCAGCGAGCGTGAGCATCGCCGACGACGCTCCCGGGACTCCCCACACCATCCCACTCAGCGGCAACGGCACCACACCCGCGCCGGCCGTGATGCTGACGCCGACGAGCCTCACGTTCGCGTCGCAGCTCGTCGGCTCGACGAGCGCATCGCAGTCTTCGATGGTGAAGAACACCGGCACCGACGTGCTGACGATCACCAGCATCGGCACGACCGGGACCAACGCCGCCGACTTCGGGCAGACGAACGACTGTCCGGCGACGCTGGCCGTGAACGGAACGTGCACCATATCCGTGACCTTCTCGCCGACGGCGGGTGGAAGCCGGGTCGCCACCGTTTCGATCGTCGACAACGCGGCGAGCAGCCCGGATAGCGTCACGCTGGGCGGCACCGGTGTGACGCCGGCGCCGGCCGTGACACTCACGCCCGCGAGCCTCGGCTTCGGATCAGTTCGCGTCGGCACGACGAGCGCCTCGCAGCTGTCAACGCTGAAGGACACCGGCACCGCGCCGCTGACCATCACGGGCATCACGATGGTCGGCGCGAACGCGGGCGACTTCGCCCAGACGAACGATTGCCCCGGGACGCTCGCCGTGAACGCGACGTGCACGATCACGGTGACGTTCTCGCCGACGGCGACCGGCGTTCGCGCCGCGAATGCCCAGATCACCGACGATGCCGGCGGCAGCCCGCAGTCCGTCGCACTCAGCGGCACCGGCACCGCGCCGGCGGTGACGCTGTCGCCGACGACCGTGAACTTCGGGTCGCAGCGCGTCGGCACGACGAGCGCCGCTCAGACCGTGAACGTCATGAATACGGGTACCGCAGCCCTGTCGATCGCAAGCATCGGTCTCGCCGGAACGAACACCGGTGACTTCTCGCAGAGCACGACCTGCGCGCTGAGCCCGGCGACGTTGGCCGCGGGTGCGAGCTGCACGATCAGCGTCAGGTTCGCGCCGACCGCGGCCGGGGCTCGCAGCGCGAGCCTGCAGATCGCCGACGACGCGTCGGGGAGCCCGCACTCGGTCGCCCTGTCGGGGACGGGCACCACGACAGCGATCGCGTTCGACAAGAGCCTCGGAACGAAGAGCGAGAACGCGAACAGCGCGAGCATGACCTTGACCACGAGTGGGACGGCCGTGGCGGGCGCGAGAGTCTTCGTGTTCGTGTCGTGGACGCACTCGACACGGACGCTGACGTCGGTCAGCGGCGGCGGACTGACCTGGACGGTCGACCGTCAACAGAAAGCCGCCGGCAACAACGCGCGCGTCGCGATCGCGTCCGCGGCCGCGCCGACGGGCCTGGCCTCGGGCGTGGTCCTGACGGCGACCTTCTCCGGTCCGGTGACGCACGGTCTGATCGCGGCGACCTCATTCACCGGTATCGCGACGAGCGCGCCCGTGGATGCGACGGCGGGCGCCACCGGAACCGGGACAGCGTGGACCGCTTCGGCCACGACGACGAACGCGAACGACCTCGTGCTCGGCTTCTCGACGATCGATGCGAACGCGACGAGCACTGCGACCGCGCCGAACACGGAGATCCACGACTTCGGCAACGCGAGCTATTACGGATGGGCGACCAGCGTCTATCGGATCGAAACGACGACGGGCGCCAAGACCACCAGCGGCACGTGGAGCACCTCGAGCGGCTCGACCGGAAACGTCACTATCGCCGTCGCCTACAAAGCCGGCTAGCGCTCCGCTCTTCGCGCGTTCCGTGCGACCCACGGGGTCGCTGCGCAACATGACAGATCGATCGATGCGCAGTGCCGGTTCCGGCTATGGTGTGCCAGCCGATGTATGAGTGCTGCTTCGCGGTGCGCACATGACTTGGAACATCGCACCCAACCTCTGTAGTTGACGTATCTCACTGAGTACCGCGGTTTAGTACCACGGTACCCACCGCGCGCAGATGGGTCCGTGGCGTAGCGTTGCGCCTGCCTGTGCGTTCAGCCGTCCGAATGCTCGAAGAACGACCGCGCTCGCACGGCCGCGGTCTCCCCATCGCTGTCGCAGTCATCACGCTCGTCGCGAGCATCGCGGCGTCCTGGTCGATCACACAGCCCGCCGCGGCCGCGACGACAGCCACGCTGACCGTCGACGCGGCCACCGTCACCGGCACGGTCAACACGACGCTCTCAACGCAGATCGTGTGGCCGACGATCCCGGGGACGCCCAATGCACAGACTCGGTTGAACACGCTCGCGCCGCAGATGGTCCGCATCCACGCCGGAACCGACGGCGGCTTCGGCAACGTCGTGCTCCCGTTCAACGTGGCGGGAAAGGTCCTCGAGGGCGGCGGGACGAAGCAGCCGTGGGACTTCGCGGTGATGGACTCGATGGTCAACAGCGTGAGGGCCGCCGGGACCGTCCCGGTGATGAACGTCCGGTACGCACCCGATCCGATGTACACCTGCACCGGAAACTTCGGCGACCCCGGAACGCTCATCGACCAGACGTACGGCGTCTTCTCCGACTACATGGCCAACCTCGTCCGCTACTACAACGTCGGCAGCTTCGCGATGCCGCAGGGCGGGACGAAGACGAATCCGGCGGGTACGGCGAACAGGATCACCTGGTGGGAGATCTGGAACGAGCCGGACTACCCGTGGGAGAACCCTTGCACCGGCGATGGCACGCACCCGATCCTGAATCCATCGCAATACGTGGCTCTCTGGAACGCGACGGCGACGAAGATGAAGGCGGTCGATCCGACCATCAAGCTTGTCGGTCCGGCACCGAGCAACCACCCATCGCTCGAGGCCGGCAATTACCCGGTCGACTACGTGCCGCTGCTCCTGAGCACCGCGACCATCAAGCCCGACGCCGTCAGCTTCCACGGCTACGGCGGCTGGGACAACACACAGGGTGACCGGCTGCTCTTCGACGGCAGCGGTGGCGGTGGCATCAAGGCCGACATCGACGGGCTCGCCAACATCAAGTCGTTGGTCGCGCAGTACGCGCCCGGCACGCCGGTCTGGCTCACCGAGACGAACGTCAGCGCCGACCCCAGCCTCGATCCCGCGCAGCGAGCCTGGAACCAGTTCAGCGCGGCGTGGGGCGCGTCGTTGTTCAGAGCGATGGTCGTCGGCGGGCTCTCGATGATCCATCAGTTTCAATTCCTCGAGAGCAAGCAGCTCGGTCTCATCGACCCGACCGCCGGGACTCCGCTGCTCCCCTACTGGCGCGACTACTACCTATCGCGCTACTTCCCGGTGGGCAGCCCGATCCTGCTGTCGACGCCGAGCGCCGGCGCGCCTGAGGTCGAGATGCTCGCGGCGCGTCAGCCCGGCGGCAGCAACGTGCGCGTCCTCGTCATCGATCGCCAGGTCGGGACGACGAAGGCCATCGGCCTTCCCGTGACCGTGACGCTCAACCTTCAGAACATGGCCGGCCTTCAGTCGGTCACGATGCGGATGCTCGACGCGACGACGCTCGCGACCCTCGCGACCGGCCCCGCGCTCGTGACAATGCCGGCATCTTCCACGCAGACGATCGCGTTCACGGGATACGGCGCCGCGCTCCTCGAATTCAGCTCGTCGTCACCTCCGCCCTCAGGCGCCCCGACGCCAACGCCGACTCCGACCGCGACTCCCGCGCCGATTGTCTCGTCCGTCGCCCCGAACGGCGGGTCGATCGCGGGCGGTACGTCGGTGACCCTGCAGGGAGCGAACTTCCAAGCCGGTGCGACGGTCTCCTTCGGCGGCTCTGCGCTCAGCGTGGGGACGATCACAGCCACGACGATCACCGGTACGACCACCGCGCATAGCGTGGGGGCGGTCACGGTGACCGTGACGAATCCGGGTGGGCAAAGCGGCTCGTGCTCTGGATGTTTCACGTACTCCAGCGCGACCGCGTCGCCGTCGCCATCTCCGTCGCCATCGCCCTCGGCGAGCGGGAGCGCGTCACCGACTCCGTCGTCGAGCGGATCGGCGACGCCAGCTCCGTCCGGCGCGCCGACCCCGACGCCGATCCCGATACCGTCGGGCGCGCCGACGACGACGATGTTCATGCCTAACCTCACCAAGACCCTCGGCGGCCCCGACGGCTGGGACACGCCCTTCATCGTCCAGAACGTCGGTGCCGATCCCGCGGACGTGCTGCTCTCCTTCTATCGCTTCTCCGACGGTGCGCTGATCTCCGAGCAGTTCGTGCCCGCCCTTGCGCCCGGCACGTCGTACGCCGACGTGCCGGTGAATGATGGTGAGCTTCCGTCGGACACGCAGTTCTCGCTCGTCGTGCGTTCGTACGGGTCGCGCGTGGTCACGGTCGTCAACCAGGCGCAGGGCAAGGGAGACCGCATGCAGGCGGCGTCCTACGTCGGGACGTCGAGCGGAGCGACGACGGTATACCTGCCGAACGTCACGCGCCGCTTCTACGGCTATGACACGCCGTTCATCGTGCAGAACCTCGGCAGCGCGACGACCCTCGTCACAGCGTCCTTCACGAGCTTCGATGGGCTGCAGCACCGCAGCGTCGTCCTGGTGGTGCAGCCGGGTAGGTCCGGCGTGGTTGATCCGGACTACACCGCCGGCCTTGTCGATGGCACGCAGTACTCGGTGGTGCTTCACGCGGACCAACCCATCGCGGCGATCGTGAATGCGCACAACGAGACGGGCGCACCCGTCGCGTATACGACCGGCGGCGTCACGACCGGCGGGCGCGCGCTGTTCGCGCCCTACGCCGCGAAGAGCGATAGCGATGCCGGGCTGAGCTCGCCGATCGTCGTGCAGAACCTGTCCGATTCGCCCCTGGACGCGCTCCTTGAATTCACGCAGCTGGGCGGCGGAAGCCAGCAGACCTTCACACTCAGCGGGATCGGCGTCGGCGGCTCGAAGGTGTTCGATCCGCGCTTCACGCTCGGGACGACCAGTCCGTGCCACGGCGCCTCGGCCACGTGCCTCGGCGCGGGTGAGTACTCGGTGCGCATCGTGGCCACCGGAACCGCCGCGGCCATCGTGATCCCGACCAGCAGCGTGACCGCGGACGCGTACGCCGCGTCCGCCGCTCCCGCGACGCGGGCCTTCCTACCGAACGTGACGCGCACGCTCGGCGGTCCGGACGGGTGGACGACGCCGATCGTCCTGCAAGCGGGCACCGGCGTCTCGACGACCGCGACCCTCCGCTGGTACCGCTTCACCAATGGCGCCCTCGCGCGCACGCAGGTGCTCACGGTGCCCGCCGGTGGAGCGCTGTGGATCGATCCCCGCACCGTGACCGGGCTACAGGACGACGCTCAGTACTCCGTCGTCGTCGATGGCAGCGCCGGGGCGACGATCACCGCGATCGTCTACGAGCACTTCTTCGGTGGCGGCGACGGCGTGATGATCTATTCGGGGTTGCCCGAGTAGATCGGACCGCGCGCGGCGCTAGGCGCCGATGCTCGCGAGCGTCACGAGCTCCGGTCGCCGCGCTCCCTCGATGCGGTACGGCACCCGCGCGCCCCCGGTCCGCAGCGAGCGCATCCCCGCCTCGAGCACCCTGACAACGCGGGTGCCGGCCTCGCCGCCGCTGAGCGGCAGCGCGTCGCCGTTGATGCAGTCGACGAAGTGCCGCATCTCGAGCTGCAGCGGCTCGGTCTCGGGGATGCGCGGGCTGTGAACGTCACCGGCGCGATAGCTGCGTCGCAGCTCTTCGATGGAGATGGCCTCGACCCCGCGGTCGTACACCTTCACGCGTTCGGCGGGCAGCGTGTCGTCGTACACGGCCATCTTGCGAGAGCCGACGACCACGGTGCGGCGCAGCTTGCTCGGCGCGAGCCACGACAGGTGCGCGTGGGCGATGGCGCCCGACGGGAAGCCCATGGTGAGGAAGACGACGTCCTCGATGTTCGGCTGGACGTAGGCCTGGCCGACGCACTGCACCCAGATCGGCTCTTCACCGAGCCAGTAGAGGATGATCGAGACGTCGTGCGGACCGAGGTCCCAGAGCACGTTGAAATCGAACTGGTGGATCCCGAGGTTGACGCGCTGGCTGTCGACGTAGAACACCTCGCCGAGGACACCGTGACGAAGCAGTCCGCGCACGGTTTCGACCGCCGGGTTGTAGACGAAGGTGTGACCGACCATGAGCGTGCGTGCCGCGATCTCGCTCGCACGTACGATCGCGTCGGCGTCGGCCACGTTACCGGCGAGAGGCTTTTCGACGAAGACGTGCTTGCCGGCGGCGAACGCTTCTTCGGCCAGTCTCCGGTGGGTCGAGATCGGAGTCGCGATGCAAACGGCATCGACGGCGTGATCCGACATGAGCGTTCGGTGGTCCTGCGTCGTGCGGACCGCGGGAAAGCGCTTCGAGACGGTGGCGAGCCGCTTCGGGTCGAGATCGGCGACGGCGACGACCTGCGCTCCAGGGGTCTCCGCGAGGGCCCTGATGATGTTCGGCCCCCAGTAGCCAGCTCCTATGACGCCCACGCCGATGGTGCGATCCGACATCTTGTCCATCTCCATACCGGGATGCCACCGACGCTACCGTTGGGCGGTTGAGAATCGATTGAGACCGACCATGCAAGAACGCGAGCGGACGAATGCGGCGAAGCGCCACAGCATCTACCGCGATATCGCCGCGCCCGCCGCCGGGCCCGCGCTCGCCTTCGGCGTGACGCTCGTCCGCCTCGCCAGCGGCCGCGAGGTCTCGGACGCGGTGATCACGCCGCTGCTCTTCGCCGCGGTCGTGATCGGGGCCGCTCTCAGCGGGCGCTGGCCGGCCCTCGCGACGGCCGCTCTCGCGACGTTCGGCCTCGTGCTCGGCTCGAGCGAGACCGATCCACTCAGGACCGGGCTCGCGGTGGCGGCCCTCGTCGCGATCGCGCTGGTGACCGGCGAGCTGCGGGATCGCGCGGAACGCGCGGAGGGCGCCGTCGAGGTGGCCCACCAGCGGCTGCAGCGCGTCGCCCTCCGCGACGCCCTCACCGGGCTGCTGGACCGGCGTGGCTTCGAGTTCGCGATGGGCGTGGAGATCGCCCGCGAGAGACGTCGAGGTGGAACGTTCGCGCTACTTCTGCTGGACCTGAGTGGCGTGAAGACCGCGAACGAGCGGTTCGGTGCGTCCGTCGGCGACACGCTCATCCAGGTGCTGGCCGACGCGATCGAGCAGCGCATCCGCCAGTCGGACATTCCCGCGCGCGTGGCGGACCATCAGTTCGCGGTGATCCTCCCCGACACGAACGCCCGTGGCGCCGAGGTCATCGCAGGGCAGATCCTCGGGAGCTTCAAGGACGAGCTCGCTGGCGTCGCGCCGAGCGGCCTCGTCGCGCGCGGATCGTTCGCCTTCTCGCTCTTCCCCGCGGACGGGCGGAACGCCGATGAGCTGCTGAACGGGGCTACGCGGCGACTCGAAGCGGCGCCATCAGGCGGGACGATCCCGGACGGAGCCTGATCACCGTCGAGCCGCAAGGGCCTCGCGAATGATCGACTGCAGCAGCGGACCCACTGACTTGCTGCCGCCCCGGTTCTCGTCGGTCTGCACGACGTCCGTGTTGAGCTCGTAGAACTTCACGCCCGACTTCGTCGCCTTGTCGACCTCGGCGAAGGTGCGTGAACCGGCGAGCAGGTGGTGATCGGCGAACTCCTGCTCGTACATGATGTCCTGCGCCTCGCGCGACAGCATGTAGTTGATCCAGAGCTTCGCTGCGTTCGGGTGCGCGGCGTTCTTCGGCACACCCATGTACAGATAGCCGAGAAGCGCTCCATCGCTCGGCTCCGACCAGCCGATCAGGGTGCCCTTCGCCTTCATCTGGTTCGTGCGCGCGCTGCCGCAGTCGTACACGAGAACGTCGAAGTCGCCCTTCGCCACGCGATCCTCGTCGCCGCAATTGACGATGCCGCCGATCTGAGGGGCCAACGCGCGGACGTACTGGACTGTGCGCTCCTGTCCCCAGACCTCTGGCAATGCGAGACGCTCGAAGAGCGCCGTCGACGACGTCGTCGCGATGCGGCCGCGGTACTGCGGCTTGAGGAGATCCCCCAGGCTCTTCGGCACGGACGCGCCGGTCAGCCTGGTGCTGTTGTACGTGATGCCGGGCATCCGTGTCTGGATCTGTATCGCGACACCGCCCGCGGCGATCAGCTTCAGGTTGTCGAGGCCTTTGACCCAGGCTTGCCAGGGCTCCGATAGAAGCGCACCGGCCCTCGCCATCTCGTTGATCTCGGCCTCGGTCCCGATGACGATGTCCGTCGAGCTCTTCGCACCACGCCGGAACTCGTCGATCGTGCGCGCCGCCGATTCAGGCAACGCGAGTCCGGTCTTGGAAGTCACGCTCAGCTTCAACCCGTACTGCTTGTTGAAGCCGTCCGTGAAGCGGCGCATCTCCTGCCCGACGTCAAGGAACCCGGGTGCCCACGACACCGCGAGCTCGAGCTCGGAGCGTGCGCCCGCGACGATCTGATTGAACTGCTCGTTCGGTCTCGGCGCCGGCGTCGCCGGGCTGGCGGCCGCGGTGCCACAGGCGGACAGGACCGCGACGCATGCGAGCAGAGCCACGCACCGTCGGAGGGTCAATCCGTGTCTCCCCCGGTCGCGCCACGGTCCGCTCGCATGACCGAACGTCCCAGCCACACCGCGATGAGCGCCGCAAGCGCCACGGCGAAGATGGCGCCCGTGTTCTGCCCGTTTGTCGCACCCGCGAGAACGCTGGTGTAGCTGGCGGGCGGCATCGCGACGACGTACACCCACGGCTTGGACTCGAGGCGCGTCGCGACGGCCCGCTGCTCGACGCCAGCCGCGAAGAACGTGAGCGGCACGGAGCCCGGACGGATCATCGAGTCGACCACCGTCTTCAGCTCGGGGAGCGGATCGACGACGAGCTGCTCGGCGCTCTTCTGTCCGAACCGCTTGTCCGCGGCGAGCTTCACCGCGGTGTCATGCTCGATCGGCGCGATGACCTTGTAGATGAGCGACTCGGCCTTGTCGCGGTTGCCCTTTGTCTCGGAAACCGCGAGGCGGATCCCGAAGTCATCCACCATGAATGAGCGGGCCCCCACCCCGGTAGCGCCGAGGTCGGCCTCGACGAGGTCCCAGATCACACCCAGATTGACGCGGCTGCGGACGACGCCCGCGAGGATGCCGTCCGTGGTCTTCACCGGAGCCGAGAAGAACAGCGCGGGCTTGTTCGTAATGACGGAGTAGCTCGGATCGCTGACGTATACCTGACCGGTGCGGGCGTTCTGGAAGTAGTCACGGAACCGAACGTTGGTCCCCTCGTCGGTCTGGATCGACGCCGCCATGATCGTGCCGTTGAGGTCGAGGACGGCGATCGACTCGTACTCGGGGCCGACCGTCGCCGCGGACGCGAGCGCCGCGCGCGCAAGACTCCGCTGCGTCTGGTCACCCAGGTTCTGGGCGTACGCGATCACGTCCGGGAACTGGCTCACGTTGATGATGTCCCGGCGACGGGTCTGGATGTAGCTGTCGATCGAGGCCGCCGTCGAGCTCGACCGTGACGTCAGGTTCGCGACGACCAGGTCGGTGAGACGGTCGCGCGTCCCCTGCAGAGCCACCGATGCGACGAGCTCCATCGGCGCCAGTCCCAGGACCAGCAGCACCAAGACGACGGGGACCGCCTTAAGGAAAGCGGGTGGACGGACCCCAAGCCAGGTCCTCGTCCTCGGTGCGGCTACCGTGCTCATCGTCCCCTCCCCAAGCGCCCGCGGGGAATCGTCTACCCGGAGTGTTGAGATTCGATTGAGATGACGACGCCGTTCGGGCGGCTTTTTCCGCCTACAACAGCGTCGCGCTGCGCTCGGGTCCGATGCCGACCATACCGACCGGCGCGCCCACCGTTGCCTCGATGCGCGAGAGATACGCCCGCGCCGCGGCCGGGAGATGCGCGCGGTCGGCGACGCCGGTGAGCGGATCGCACCAGCCGGCGAGCTTCTCGTACCGCGGCACCGCGCGCTCCAGCACCGCCGTCGGAGGCATGTCGGTCGTGAGCGCGCCGTCGAGCTCGTAGCCGACGCAGAACGGGATCTCGCGGTACGCGCCGAGCACGTCGAGCTTCGTCACCGCGAGCTCGGTGAACGCGTTGAGGCGATGCGCATGGCGCGCTGCGACGGCGTCGAACCAGCCCACGCGCCGGGGACGCCCGGTCGTCGCCCCGTATTCGTTCGCACGCTCGCGGAGCGCATCGCCCTCGCCACCGGCCATCTCGGTCGGGAACGGTCCCTCGCCGACCGCGGTGGAATACGCCTTCACCACGCCGATGACCTTCGTGATGTATCGCGGTGGGATCCCGGCACCGACCGAAGCGCCGCCCGCGAGCGGATTCGACGAGGTCACGTACGGGTAGATACCCCAGTCGAGGTCGCGCATCGCACCGAGTTGTCCTTCTAACAGGATGCGCGCGCTGGTCTGGAGCGCCCGCTCGACGAGCGGGAGCGTGTCCACGATGCGATCGCCGAGCGTTGCCGCCGCCGCAAGCACCCCGTCGGCGACGACCTTCGCGTCCAGCGGAGCGTCGCCGTACCGCCGGAGGACCTTCTTCTGGCGCTCGAGCTCGTGCGCGACGCGCTCGCGGAAGCGGCGCTCGTCGCGGACTTCGTAGACCTGGATCCCGTGACGCGAGACCTTGTCCGCGTAGGCCGGGCCGACGCCCTGACCGGTCGTGCCGAGCTTCTGCCGGCCGCGCTCGCGCTCGTCGAGACGGTCGATCGCGACGTGCCACGGCATCAGGAGATGCGCGCGGTCCGCGACGCGCAGGTTGCCGGTGCGGATCCCGCTGCGCTCGAGGTTCGCGAGCTCTTCGCAGAGCACTTGGAGACTCACGACCGTGCCGGGTCCGACGATGCACAGAGCGTTCGGATTGAAGATGCCCGACGGCACGAGGTGCAGCTTGAACGTGCCGTGCTGGTTGACGACGGTGTGGCCGGCGTTGTTGCCGCCCTGGAATCGGATGACCACATCCGCCTCCTGCGCCAGGAGGTCCGTGATCTTGCCCTTGCCCTCGTCACCCCACTGGGCCCCGACGACGGCGGTCACTGGCACGTATTAAGACGATACGCGTTCGCGTTTCCTCGCGTCACCTGTCGGAGATAGCCTCACGTCGTGCCTGGATCTGCATTTGAGTGGCGTGACATCAGCGTCCCCTCCGTGGTCCTTCGTGGATCGCAAGGAGATGGCCTC
>Ga0209470_1002356_pt1 | contig 13469 bp, 9 predicted proteins | sample GraSoiAngelo_125_FD_185882 | JGI IMG/M metagenome (GOLD analysis project Ga0209470, IMG submission 185882) | Grasslands soil microbial communities from the Angelo Coastal Reserve, California, USA - 14_0927_05_40cm (SPAdes) (version 2) | ecosystem: Environmental > Terrestrial > Soil > Grasslands ... | reverse complement strand
ATCCGCATCAGGGGCCATCAGGAGGTTCTTGCGGGTGACCCGGATCACCTCCTGGAGCGTCGTGATGCCCTGGGCCGCCTTGCGAAGCGCATCGTCGCGCAAGGACGGCATGCCGCCGCGGCGCGCGGCGCGTGCGAGCTCCTCCGTCGAGGCGTGGGAGACGATCAGATCGCGGATCTCGTCGGTGACGACCAGCACCTCGAAGATCCCGAGCCTTCCGCGGTAGCCGGTCTGCCCGCACGCCATGCAACCCGCGCCGACCACGAACTCGCCTTTGATCGCGCCCGCCCCCAGCTCCTCGAGCGCCTCGGCCGGTGGCGCGCTCCGACGGCGGCACTTCTCGCATACGCGCCGCACCAGACGCTGGGCCACGACTCCGAGCATCGCCGACGAGAGCAGGAACGGCTCGATCTTCATGTCGAGAAGGCGGGGCAGAGCGCCCGCGGCGTCGTTGGTATGCAGGGTCGAGAGCACGAGGTGTCCGGTGAGCGCCGAGCGGACGGCGATTTCGGCGGTTTCGCTGTCGCGAACCTCACCGACCATGATCACGTCGGGGTCTTGTCGCAGCAGCGCCCGCAACCCCCGTGCGAAGGTGAGCCCGATGTCTGGGTCCACCTGGGTCTGGCGGATGGACGGGAGGTGGTATTCCACCGGATCCTCGAGGGTGACGATGTTCCGCTCGACGGTGTTGATCTTCCCGATGCAGGAATAGAGGGTCGTCGTCTTCCCGCTTCCCGTCGGGCCGGTGACAAGCACGATGCCGTTCGGCCGCTCGATCATTCGGGAGAGCTCGGCGAGCGGACCTGGGGCGAGCCCCAACTCGGAAGTTCCGAGGAGCGCGCTCGATTTGTCCAGGATTCGCAGCACCACGTTCTCCCCGTGGATCGTCGGAAACGTGGAGACCCGCATGTCGTACTCCTTCCCCGAAATCTCGATGCGGGCGCGCCCATCTTGGGGGAGTCGGCGCTCGGAGATGTCCAGCTGGGCCATGATTTTCACACGCGAGACGACGGAGGCGTGGATCGATTTCGATTGGATGGACGCTTCGCGCAGAATCCCGTCCACCCGGTAGCGGATTCTGAGATTGGCCTCGTCGGGCTCGAAGTGGAGATCGGAGGCCCCCTCGCGAACGGCCTGATTCACGACCGCGTTCACGAATCGGATGACCGGCCCATCCTCCTCGGCGCGGGCGATCGCCTCCTCGGCGGCGGCTCCATGCTTCTGCTTCTGCCTCTGCTTCTGCCCCTGCTCGCGCACGAGCATCTCGAGCCCGCCGCCGAGCGGGTGGTAGCGATCCACGGCCTCGCGTATTTGCTGCTCCGGAGAGACGACAACCTCGACCTCGAGCCCGGTCGCCAGCTTCACCTCGTCCAGGGCGACGATGTCGAGCGGATCGACCATCGCAATCGTGAGGGTGTTGCCGATCTTGAAAAGCGGGACGAGCTTGTACTGGCGCTCGATCCGCTCGGGCACCAGGCGCACGATTTCCGGCTCGAGAACATAGGTGGTGAGGTCCATGCGCGGGACGCCGAGTTGCTCTTCGTAGTACTCGAGAATCGCCTCTTCAGAAACGAGGTCGAGGCGGAGCAGCACCTCCCGGAGGGCCTGGCCGGTGCGGCGCTGCTCCTCGAGCGCGCGAGCCAATCCCTCGCGTGAGAGATGTCCCTGCTCGACCAAGCTCTGCCCCAGCGGCTTACGGCCACCTTGCGCCATCGGTACTCCCGTGCTTTGGAAGGGTTTCGTGCCGGAATGACCCACCGGCAGGCTACGTCGCAGGTATCGGCTCGGAAGGGCCGATCTGGAGGGATTTAGGGAAGCTCTGGGCTTGTGGGATTCCCACGGCGCGTGGCTCGCCGCGGGCGGATGCCTTAGCGAATCACCTTCGGCTTGGGCCGCGGTAAAGCCTCTTCCGGGGCGAGCTCGGGCGCCTGGGTAATCTCCGGGACGGCGTCATCACCCACGTCCAGCAGGGTAACCGCGGCCCTGTAGAAGAACCTTTGGCCCTCGGGCCCGACGGGGGGCGGCACGCGGGTGGCCGAATCCGCGGCGGTCGAATCCACGGCCGTCGAGCGTGCGGCTGTCGAATCCGGGGCCATGGAACGCGCGGGGGTGGTCTCCGGCGGCGCGGCGGCCGCGCCGCGTGAGAGCGTTGGAAGGCGCGCGGTCGCGACCTCGAGGACCGACCGCGCGTATCCGGTCACCGGAACCGCGGGATTTCGCCACACCGTGCGGGTCATCACGGCGCGGTTGACAAAGGTCGTATCCTCGGCCGCCCACTGGTCCTTTCCATATCGAGTGACTCGTTCCACACGGCATGGAAAGACTTGGCTGCCGGCGCTCAAGGTGTCGGGCGCGAGCGAATCGATCTTCGCGGTCCCCGTGAACTCGAGAAGATCCATGGCCGAGATGTCCTCATCCGGCATGGGCGCGCCTTCCCCGCCGATCGGATACTCGATGAGCCTTCCGTCCGAGGTAAGCATCTGGTAGCGGCGGAGCACGAGGTGCGCGGTTGTCTCGGCGCCTTGGGAGTGCCCCCGGTCCGGGCTCTCCCCCCGCGCGAAGAATCCGCGCTCGATCCGTGTTCTCCCCGCTTCCATGGTTTTGAGCTCCAGCCACGCACCCGCTTCATCGCCCGATCCCTCCCGAGCGACGACCGCGAGCCGCTGCGTGAACCGGCGCGGGGGCCGGTTCTTCGAATCCACCTGGATGCGGTAGGAGATCCAGCTCCCGGGCTGGACGTCGGATGGGATGGTGAGGACACGAAGCTTGACGCTTTGAGCCTGTGAGGTTCCGACCACGAAGAGAAGAGAGGCGAGAGCGGCGAGGGCAACCGCGCGCGGGCGACCGCTATTGATGCCAGTGGACAATATGCGTAACCGCTTCGCTGTAGTCGAAATCAGGATTCTGCTCGTGCGTGTGGCAGGTCAGGCATACTTCGGGACCCACGACCGCGTTGGCGTCCTCTTTCCCCGGATGCTTGGTGCCCATTCCGTGGCAGTTCTCGCACTGCACGTTCACGAGATCTGGAGTGGTCTGCTTGGACGAGAATCCCCCGGGTTGTCCGTACCCGACGACGTGGCAAGGCAGACACTCGGGCGAGGAATCGCGTTGGTTTTTCGTCAGCGTATCGAAGGCGCGCGCATGGGGCTGGCTCGCGTACATCTGGTACTCGGCCTCATGGCAGCGGCGGCAGTTCTTCTCTCCCAGGTAGTGATCCCCGCCGACCGGGATCGGGGCCGGTTGTCCCGGGGGGGTGTTCGCATTGGGGTTGCTGGAGAAGCGCCGGTTCATCTCGTCATTGAAGGTATCGACCGTGTGGTTCATGTCTTCGTCCGCGGGTATCTTGTCATCCAGCGTCACGACCACGCCGTCGTAGGAGGCGATCTTGCTGTCCTCGATGACCAGGTGTATTCCGGGGACGTACTGCCCGCGCTCGCCGGCGCGCGTGTTGATGACGCCGTTGGTCTTGACGAGCTCGCGGAACAGTCCAGGCTGGTGGCCGAAGATCATGACGTCGATCCCGGGCACCTCCAGCGTCATGCGCTGGCTTTCCGTGAGCCCTAAGTGGGAGAGGAGCACCACGACGTCCGCCTTTTTCCGGAGCTCGGGCACGAGCGCCTTCGCGGTCGCGAACGGATCCTTCACCTCGAGCGCCCGTTCGCTCAAGAGCGTCCGGATCTTCATGTCCGTCCCGATGAGGCCGAAGAACGCCACGCGCGTGGAGCACATTTTCCGGATGACGTAGGGCTTCACGAAGGGCTTCTTCGTGTCGGCGTAGACCAGGTTCGATGAGACGAGGTCGATCTTCGTCTTCTTGAAGGTGTCGAGAAGGAAGGCTTGGCCGAAGTTGAACTCCCGCTCGCCGAGCGTGACCACGTCGTAGCCGAGCTTATCCATGGCGGTGACCATGAATGCGCTCTTGAGGGAGTCCTGCTCCCCGGCCATACCAAAGAAGTCCCCCGAGTCCACCCGGAAATTGTTGGGGAACTTCATGACGCCTACTTTGAATTGACTCGCCCTCCGGGCGAGTCCGCCAAGCGGGTGAGCGTGTCAGCCGCAGGGAGCGAGCTCGCCGTTTACATCCGTCGTGGCCTGAATGAGGATGTCACAGGGCGAACCCTTTCCCAGAAGCCGCGGGCTCAGCGCCGCAAGCCCCGCTGCGACAAGAAGAAAGAGTAGGGACCGGAATCGGGTCAGTGAACTCACCTCCCCCCTGGAATGGACATTATGGTCCAAGACTATACCCCGCAAAAGGTGACGGGTTCAAGATTTCGGTGACAAAACGCAAAAGGAGCGGGCAGGTGCACCTGCCCGCTCCCTCGCAAGTCCGATGGTGGGGGGGTTACTTCTTGATGCGATCCTTCAGGGCCTTTCCTGCGTGAAATGCGGGAAACCGGGATGCTGCGATCTTGATGCGCTCTCCAGTCTGGGGGTTCCGACCCTCGCGTGCCTTCCGCTTACGGGTCTCGAAGGTGCCGAATCCTGTGATCTGGACCTTCTTCCCGGACATGAGAGCGGCCGCGATCAAGCCTTCCTTGCCTGGGGAGAACAGCGTTTCTACGGCGGCACGCGCTTCGCGTGCCGAAAGACCGGTCTTTCTTGCAACGGTGGCGATGAGTTCGGTCTTGTTCATCTGCTTGTCACCTCCTTTCGGCTGAACGACGCGTCAACTTACGCCGCACCCCCGGGGGTGTCAAATGGATTCCTGATGCGGATGCGGGTTTTTCACTAGAAAGCATTTTGGATTCCACCGAACCCTCGCAATCCGCGCGACCCTTGTTCGTAATAGACCTCCGGGAGATTCTTCACGTTGATCTTGAAGTAGTACTCGGTGATCCCACCCGAAATGCTGCGCGTGAATTGCGCCTCCCAACAGTGGAGCTCGCGCCTCACCGAGTAGTTCTGTGAAATCATTTGGCGGCTCTTGAAATCGAATTGCGCTGAATACTCCACCCGCCAGTTTGTCGTCGGATTCAGACCCAGGGACCCGTTCGCGCGGGTGCTCGACGCCCACGGCAAGTATCCGCCGCCCGCGATCCTGCTGCTCGACCCTGTGTAGCTCATCGAAATCCCGAACATCCAGGGGAGCCCGGACGGGAGCAGTCCCGCGGGGGTCCATCCGGACGGTGCCGAGACCGCCTGGGCGCCGGGGTCCTGCTCCACCCTCTCTTCCTCACCCTCGGCGCGCCTCACCCCCTGGAAGAAGAGCCCGCTCGAGACACCGAAGCGCAGGAGCTTCCCGTCATAGGGATTGTGGGTGAAATCCATATCGATCGAGCTGCGATCGATCGGACGGAGCCTCAGAGTGCTCGAGAGATCGGACAGGGGCTTGATTCCCTGTCTCGCCGCGAGGAAGTTGTAGCTGCCCGTTGTCGAGAGCTGGATCAGGTTGTTGATCACCTTGGGCTGTGCCGCGTTTCCCCATTTGACGTGGAGGTCGTTCCGTAGCGAGAACGTCATCGCGCGCGTTTCCAGACCGCCCAGCGCGCCCGCGACCCCGGTGAATCGTGGCTGAAGGTTCCCGTTCGCATCGCGGAAGTTGAGCTTCGGGTACGCGGGCTGATACACGAGACCCACCGAGGGCGTCACGACGTGACGGACCGCCCGCAGCGGTCCCAACGAGGGCCGAAACGTCCCGAACACGGCGGTGTTCGCGCCGATCCCGCCTCGCCAGACGCCCGCCCGCTGATTGCGGTTCCCGGCGGCATCCTTGCTGACGAAAACCTCGGTGTAGCTCATGGTCGGGCTTACCTTGACGAACCCGAGAAGCGTCCTCACGTCCGTCAGCGCCATATCGTGTCGCACCGAGGTGCGCGCGGTCGTGACGTTCATGAAGCGAACCGTTGTATCGACCGGGGCCCCGAGCGAATCGAGCACGACCGTCGACTCCGCCCTGCCCTCGAAGAATCGATTTCGCTCGCTCAGAAGAGTCGAACGGAAGCTGAAAACCGTGGAGGAGAGCCACGGGAGACGCGCGGGCTCCTTGCCTCGGGGAAGATGGCCCAGCGGCCGCGCGGACAATGAGAACGTGGCCGCGGGGAGCTGCTGCTGGATCTCGGGGACCCCGCCTCGATCCGGGTCCAAGTCCTGGTTCCGGAGCAGGCCGATGTTGAGGGACGCGCCGCTCCAGCCCTTGTTCAGGGAGAGGCTCGACCTGAGATTGCGCTGAACGCGGAGCAGGATGGAACGGCCGATGGTCTGGTCGCGGAGATACTGGCTCGAGTTCGCAAAGTTGCCCTGGGCGGTGAGAGTGAAATTGGTGCCCAGGGTCTGGAAGTGCCGCCCGAACAGATCCCACCGATCGGCCCCCGACGCGAGGGCGTGCTCGAATGAGGAGTTGATCTCCCCCTGCCACTTGTAACGCTTGTTGTACCGCGTCTGGGCGTGGGCGATCCACCGGTCCTCCTGGTAGTAGTCCCCCCATCCGGTCACGTCCAGGTAGTCGTTCACCGCCCAGTAGTACCCGAGGTTGCGGATGAACTTCCCCCCCGTGCTGGATGAGCCGAACTCCACTTGCGGGAGCTGAAAGCCCGAATGCCGCCCCGGCTTGATGGGAAAGATATAGAAAGGAAGCGCGAGCACCGGGATGTGCTTGATGTAGAACACGACAGGCTTCGCGATCACCTTGTCCCGGAGCAGGATTTTCATCTTGCTGCTTCCGAAGTGGTAGTGAGGTCCGTCCAGATCGCACGTGGTGTAGCTCCCGTTCTTCACGAGGAGGACGTCGTCGGAGACCTTTCGGATTTGCTCCCCGTAGTAGAACCCTTTCTCGTACGCCGTCTTGCCCGCGTAGATCGTGCCGCGCCGAATCGGCAGGTCGTAGGTCATGGTGTGACCCGTGATGCGGTCCCTGCCGTCCAAGAGCACCGGGCTTCCTTCCGCACGCATCCGCTCGGTCTTCGTGTTGAAGTTGACGCGCTCCGCGTTCAGGCGCAGCTCCTTGTACGTCACGTCGGAAGAGCCGACGACGTTCACCTCGTTCCGGTCGACGTCGTAGATGATTCGCTCGCCGCGGTATCGAACCCGCTCCTCCTGTTGCGCACGGCTCGTGTCCCCTTCCGCCACCATGAAATAGGTGCCCTCACTCCGGCCCACCACCGTGGCCCGCCGCGCCCGGCCGTGGGCGAATTCCACGATGATGCTGTCGCCGCTCGAGATATTCCGCCCGCCCTGCGCGCTGTCCTCGCTCGCGGGCCAGTACGAGCTTTGGGCGTGCCCCACGATGACCGCCCTCCGGGTCTCCTCGTCCGGAAGAAAGAGGGTCACGGTGTCCCCGACCGCGTGGCTCCGCTCGCCGCGCCCGCGCTCGCTCTTCGCTTCGTAGTTCACGACGGCGTGAGGGCGCACCTGGACCGACTGGACGCGGTGCCGGTCCATTCGGATGTCGAGGGTGTCTCCCTGAATCTCCCCCTCCTCGTCCCACGCGCGCGGGTTCCCGACCAGAAGCGCTCGGTTCTCGGACTGGTAGAACTCCCCGCGATCCCCTTTCGCCCGAAGCTTGTCGCGCTCCACCTGGACGTCTCCGACCGCGAACACCGCCCGCTTTGCGTTGTCGAACTCCATGGAGAGGCCGCGGACCTGGGTGGACGTCCCTCCCGATTCCTCGACGGTAAGAACCGGGTTCTGGTTCGCCCACGCGTAGTCTGCCCGCCGGTCATATCGGACCTGCCCGGCGTGCACCGTCGTGCTCTCCGCGCGATCGACGGCCACGACGTTTCCCTGGGCGAGGATCACGTCCTTCGCCCGGTCGTAATCGATCTGGCTGGCGGTCAGGGTTCTTGTGGAATCCTCCATGCGCGGGCTGCCCACGATCACCGACCGGTTCTCGTTGCGGTAGAACCGCGCCTCCTGCCCCGTGATCCGCGCGGCGCCCTCCTGGATCCGGACGTTTCCGCGGAGGATGGCGACGCGCGCCTTCCGGTCATACGACGCCTCGTCCCCCCACATCGTGGTCTTGCCGTCGATGATCTTCACGTTTCCCATCAGAAAGACGATCTCACGCTTGCGGAAGACCCGGGCCGAGTCGCCCGTGGCCGTGGTGCTGCCGTGTTCCACCGTGACGTGAATCGCGGTGTAGACATCCTCGTCCGAGGTCGCGGAGCCCGAGAGCCGGTCCGCCCTCATGTGATAGGTCTCATCGGCGCCCCCACGCGCGGCCGCAGGGGCGCGGGGGACGGGCCCGGGCATAGTCGGCGCGGGGGTCTGGCCGGCTCCGCTTCCGGTTCCAATGGCCGCCGCCAGGGCGAATGCCAAGAACGAGACGCGGGGGCCGGAGGACCGGCCGTCAAAGCGCATCGGGAACGCGGGCCTCGAGGTGAGGCAGCGCCGAGGCCAGAAGAAAGAACGAGCCCGCTACGACGACCACACCCCCGGTTCCCGTCGCCCACGCCAGGGCCCGGTCCAGCGCGTCCGGAATCGACGGGATCGCCTCGCAGGTGAGATGGCGTGAGGGGGCGGCGCGAAGAAGGGTGGAGGCGGGGGTGGCGCGCTCCCCTTCAAACTGGGTGAGGTAGAAGCGGCTCGCCACCGAGCCCAGCCGCCTCAAGAATTCCGTGTGGGCCTTGTCCTGCGACAACGCGACCACGAATGCGACGCCGCGGTCGGGGAAGAGCGCTCCGACCGTCTCGGCCAGCGCGCCGGCGCCTTCCGCGTTGTGCGCGACGTCGACCAGTACGGGGGGCTCCCCACGAACGAGCTCCGCGCGGGCGGGCCACCGCGTGCGAGCAATCCCGCGCTCGATGGCGGACGCGATTTCCACCGGCGGTCGGCCTTCCAGCACCTTCTCGGCCGCGAGTGCCGCGAGCGCCGCATTCCGCGCCTGATGCTTCCCCAAGAGATTCGTCCGAAGCCTCCCTGAATAGGAGGATGTTTCCAGCTGGAACTCGGTTCCATCGAGGCTCAAGCCGCGCGTGGTGTACCGCACCGCGCTTCCGAGCCAGCTCACCACGGCCCCCTTCTCCGCGGCGACCCCGGCGATCACCGTTTTCGCCTCCCGTGTCCTGACGCCGCAGACGAGCGTCCCCCCAGGCTTGACGATTCCCGCTTTCTCAGCCGCGATCCGCTTCAACGTGTGGCCCAGGATCTCGTGATGGTCGCTGCTGATCGTCGTGATCACCGAGACGCGCGGGCTCAGGATATTCGTGGCATCCAGCCGACCGCCGATTCCCACCTCCACGACCGCGATGTCCAGATTCGATGCCGCGAAATGGTCGAAGCACAGCGCGGTCGCGGCCTCGAAGAAGGAGGGACCCTGGGCCTCCAAGCGCGGCCACCAGCGCTCGAGTAGGATCTCGAGCGCCTCATCGGTGATCTCCCGACCCTGGACGCGGATCCGCTCGTGGAATCGCAAGAGGTGGGGAGACGTGTAGAGGCCGGTCCTCAGCCCAGCGGCGCGGAGGATGGAATCGAGGTGCGCCGCGGTGGACCCCTTGCCGTTCGTCCCGGCGACGAGGACCGACGCGAACGCACGGTCAGGACGCCCCGCCGTCTCGAGCAGGCGCTCGATTCCCACGAGCCCCGGGCGCATTCTGCTGCGCTCGAAGAGGTACATGGCATCCAGGCGCCGTGTGAGGGGGGCGCTCGCGGGCGCCTTCATTCGCGGATGGGTATCTCTCGATCGGCGGGAAACGCTGCGGAGCCGCCGGGCGTCGTCCCCGGTGCTTCATCGGGTGCCTCGGCCGGGCCCTGGGGGCCCTGGGTGCCCTGCGGGCTCGGCGCTCCATTGACGCCAGGCGCCGTCACCCCCGGAGTTGAATCGGCTTGGACCGGCTGGAGCGGCGCCCCCGGGGCGGGCGCTGGCGGAGGCGTGGATGCGATCGGACCGCCCACCGCGCGGAACCGGGCGAGGGTTTCCCCCGCGCGCCGCCGCGGCTTTTGGGGCAAGAGCGCCGCCGCGGCGAAGAAATGCAGGAGCGAGGCGAGCGTTCTTCGAAGCTCGTTCCGGTGCACGATTCGGTCGATCATTCCCTTCGCGAGGAGAAACTCCGACCGCTGAAATCCCTCCGGAAGCTCCTGGTTGATGGTCTGCTTGATCACGCGGGGCCCCGCGAAGCCGATCAAGGCACGCGGCTCGGCCAGAATCACGTCCCCGACGGATGCGAAGCTGGCCGTGACGCCGCCTGTCGTCGGATGGGTCATGATCGAAATGTACGGGACCCCGGCGTCCGAGAGCCGCGCCAGGAGGGCGTTCGTCTTCGCCATCTGCATGAGGGAGAGAATGCCTTCGAACATCCTCGCGCCGCCTGAGGAGGAGAGGAGCACGAGCGGGTGCCGGGTTTCGAGGGCGAGCAGGATGCCGCGCGCGATCCGCTCCCCAGCCGCGGAGGCCAGGCTCCCGCCGAGGAACGAGAAGTCCATCACGCCGATCACGAGCGGGCGCCCCTCGATGGCTCCCTCCCCCACGAGGATCGCCTCACTCAGGCCCGTCTCTTCGCGCGCTTTTCGCAGCCGATCGGCGTAGCGCTTCGTGTCGCGGAACTTGAGCGGGTCGGTCGAGACGATTTCGGAGAAGCGCTCGACGAAGGATTCCTCATCGAGAAGGATCTTGAGATAGGTTCGGGCCGAGATCCGGAAATGATAGGAGCACTTGGTGCAAGTCCAGAGGTTCCGCTCGAGCTCCTTTTGGTACAGGATCTCGCCGCAATCCTCGCACTTGGTCCAGAGCCCGTCCGGCAGCTCCCGTTTCCGCTGCGGCGTCCTGAGCCCTTCCTTTGACTTCTTGAGCCAGCTCATACGCTCGGATCCCCCGGGAGGACGCGATACATCACGATAGCATCCTCCACCGGGCTCCGGTAGTAGTTCTTTCGAATCGCGATGTCGATGAACCCATTCTTATAATAGAACTTACGCGCCGCCTGGTTCGATTGCCTGACCTCGAGAGTTACCCGCCGGACACCGGCTTGGGCCGCGTCGCGCACAAGCTCGTCCAAGAGCGTTTGGGCGACGCCGTGCCGCCGCTCGGCCGGATGGACGGCCAGATTCCCGATGTGGGCTTCATCTGGGATGAACACCGCAAGGATGTATCCGATCAGGTTCCTGCCCTGAATCGCGCCCCGTGCGTACCCATGAACCGCGGCGTCCAGCTCCGATTCGAACATACCGCGGGTCCAAGGGTCGCTGAAGGACTCTCGCTCGATCACGACGATCTCGTCCAAATGCTCTGTCGTGAGCGGGTCGATCCGGACCGAATCTTTGTCCGTCATGAAGACGGCTTCCTTGCGTTGGGAGCGCGGCCGTAGGAGGGCGCAGCGTCCGCGAGATCCTCGATTCGCCCGGCGAGAAGGTTCCGGTCCCCCAGCTCGGCGACGGCGGCTGCGGTCGGCGGGAGCGAATCCGCGCCCCCCTCGGTCCCGGCTGGCGACCCGGGCGGTCCGTCGAGGAGGACAAGCCCCTCCTCCTCCAGCAGCTCGCGAATCTCGGGCTTCAGGTCGGGTGCCGCCACCCAGATCGCCGTGTTCTTGGGGCCCGCCGCTTTGCGGAGGGCGTCCGCAAGATCCTCCTCTGAAATGCGCTCGGGACCCCAGAGGCTGCCCGGCTGGGCTCCCGCCGACCAGAGCGAGGCTTGGACCTGGCCGCGCTCCCCTTGGAGCACGGTGGCGATGAGACCTCGCGCGAAGCGGTGTCGATACGCGTTCGCCTCGTGCGAGGAGACGAGCGTCAGCTTGGCCGGGAGCCCGAAGCAAACACCCTTCGCCCACGCGAGCCCGATTCGAAGCCCGGTGAAGGACCCCGGACCTTGGGACACGGCGATACCCGTGAGGTCGCGAAGCGTCAGGTTTCGTTCTCGGAGAAGGTCCTCCGAAGCGCGCGAAAGCCCGCTCGAATGCTCACCGGGATCCAGGGTTCCCCAAGACGACGCGGAGCCGTCCAAGGCCAACGCCACGGAGCCGAAGCGATTCGCGGTATCAATCCCGAGGATATAGCGCATCGCTCCAGGTATCCCGATCCAGCTTCCCTTCCTTGATGAGGGTGTGCCAGCGGTCGCCCCGCGCGTGGATCCTGATCTCGCGGGCGGCTTCGCCGGAGTAGCGAAGGGTCAGCTCGAGCCTCTCCGCCGGGAGCCGGTCGGGTGCGCGGTCGGCCCATTCCACGAGCACGATCGCATCCCGGTCCGCGAGGTCCTCGATTCCGAGCGTGTCCCACTCCCCCGGGGCCTGCAAGCGGTAAAGGTCCGCGTGGACGATCGCGGGCGATACTCCGTAGACCTCCACGCGCACGTAGGTGGGGCTTCGACTCCGCGTTCCGGGATGAATGCCCTCGACAATCCCTGAAACCAGGGTCGTCTTGCCGGTGCCCAGATCCCCCGTGAGCGCGACCCAGTCCCCCGGAATCGCCAGCGCTCCGATGCGCCTTCCGAAGGAAACTGTTTCCGCCGCCCCGCGCAGGAGCGAGCGCACCTCGATGTCCAAGAGATTCAGCTCCGAGGGGTGAGTGTGGCCGTGGGCAGGATCATCTCTTCCAGGGAAACGCCACCGTGCTGGAAGCTCCCACGGTACTTGTTCTCGTATTCGTGGAAATTGGTCGGATAGACGAAATAGAAATCTTCCTTCGCGATGATGTAGTTCTTGTTCATCGCATCCGCCGGCAGCCGGAACCGCCCCGGCTCCTTCAGGTGCACCGCATATTTGGAGTCGCAGGCGAGATTGGTCCCGTACTTGAATCGAAGGTTCGTCGAGGTCTCCCTGTTACCGTAGACGAGGGCGGAGCGCCGGCTCAGGACCGCTCCGTGATCACTCGTCACGATGACGGTGCAATCCTGCTTCGACATCCACTTCAGCGCGTCGAAAAGCGATGAGTGGAGGAACCAGGAGCGCATCACCGACCGGAACGCCGACTCGTCGGGAGCGAGCTCGCGAAGGAGATCCGATTCGGATCGCCCGTGGGTGAGCATGTCTAGGAAATTGAATACAAGCGCGACGAGCGGAATATTCTGGAACGTGACGACGTTGCGCCTCACGTTGTGCGCCTCTTCGGCGTTGTAGATCTTGATGTACTTGGGCGGCGAAGCAAGCTCGACCGAGAGCCGCTTGAGATGCAGATCCAGGAGCTGCCGCTCGTAGCGGTTCTTGCTCCGCTCGTCCCCGGAGCCTTCGTGCCAGAACTCGGGGTGCTGTCGCTGGATCGCGTCGGGAAAGAGCCCCGCGAAAATCGCGTTTCGTGAGTACGGCGTCGCGGTCGGCAGGATCGAGACGTGGTAGTCCATTTGGATGTCGAAGAATTCCCGGATCAACGGCTCCACCGTGAGCCATTGGTCGAGCCTCATGCAATCGACGACGATGAAATAGACGCGGCGTTTCTGCCGAAGCAACGGCGCGACCCAGCGCCCGAGGACGTCCACGGAGAGCGGAGGGGCGTCGTTCCCCTGCACCCACGAGGCATAGTGCGCATCGACGTACTGGCCGAACTCCACGTTGAGCTCGCGTCTCTGGTCCGCGTGCGCCTGCTTGAGTCCCTCGTCTTCGACTTGATCC
>Ga0209470_1002353_pt1 | contig 13473 bp, 13 predicted proteins | sample GraSoiAngelo_125_FD_185882 | JGI IMG/M metagenome (GOLD analysis project Ga0209470, IMG submission 185882) | Grasslands soil microbial communities from the Angelo Coastal Reserve, California, USA - 14_0927_05_40cm (SPAdes) (version 2) | ecosystem: Environmental > Terrestrial > Soil > Grasslands ... | reverse complement strand
AACATCTGGAGCGCGACGCGCAGCCCTTGGACGAGCGAGATGGCCGGCGTCCACGCGGTCGAGCGCTCGGCCACCCCCTTCCGCTCGCGGCGGAAGTCGAAGTAGAAGCGCGGCAGACGCGCCGTCTCGGTCGCCTTCCAGGCGCGCTCGGAGAGGGCCACGAAGGCGAGCCCGGGCGGCAGCATGAGCGCCTTCTGCGAGCCGGTCACGAGGACGTCGATCCCGAGCCGGTCCATGGGGAGGTCGATGACGCCGACCGCGGTGATGCCGTCGACGACGAGGAGCACGTCGCGCCGGCGCGTGATCTCCGCCAGGGCCGGCACTGGATGGAGGGCGCAGGTCGAGGTCTCGCTCGCCTGCACGAAGACCGCCCGCACCCGCGGATGCTCGTCGAGCGCCGTCCTGACCGCTTCGGGCCGGACCGCACGGCCCCACTCGACCACCACCTCGCGCACGGTGAGCCCGTAGGCCTGGCAGATCCTCGTCCAGCGCTCGCCGAACTTGCCGCCGTTCACGACCACGACCTCGTCGCCGGGCGAGAGGAGGTTGGTGACCGAGCCTTCCATCGCCCCGGTGCCGGAGGCGGCGAGCACGAGGACGTCCTGCGCGGTGCCGAAGAGCTCGCGCAGGCCCTCCTGCACCTCGGCCAGCACGGCGGCGAACTGCGGCGTGCGATGATGGATCACCGGCAGCGCCATCGCCGCCAGGACCTCGGGCGGGACCGGCGTTGGCCCCGGGGCGAGCAGAAACGACTTGATCACGGCGGTACCTGTACCCCCTGTGTCACGAGCTCGCGGGGCGAGCCCTCCATCCTCCACCGCAGGGGCCCAGGCGTTCGGCCCGCTGGTCGTTCAGCACTCCCCCGTGGTCGATTCCACGTGAACGCCAGTCGTGCGAGGGATTCGTTTAGCCGCGCGCTCGCACCCTTGTCAAGGCAGCCGATTTTATTGACTCGGTGCGCGTTATCCGTTAGCGGCAGCGCGTGTCCTGGTCGCGTTGGCTGCTCGCGCTCGTGCTGTCGACGATCGTGGCGACCCGAGCCGCGAGCGAGCCGCCCGCGGCTCCTCCCGAGCCGGCGTGGCGCGGCGCGGTCCTCCCGGAGCAGTGGCGCCCCGGCGTTGCGGAGAGCGCGGCGGTGCGTGTGCCCACGCCGATCACACGCGACGAGGCGGTCGAGCGCGTGACGCTCAAGGAGGCGATCGGCCTCGCGCTCCAGAACAACCCGGGCATCGCCGCGCAGCGCCTCGAGCCGACGCGCCAGGCCGAAGGCATCCTCCAGGCGCAGGCGCAGTACGACCCCTCGCTGTCCGGCGAGCTCGACTACAGCCGGGCGGTGACGCCGAACGCGAGCGTGCTCGGCGGCACCCTCACCTCGGTCGTCGAGGACCGGTACGCGAACCTGCATCTCTTCAAGCTCCTGCGCAGCGGCACGCAGATCATGATCGACAGCCTGAACGACCGCTTCGACAGCAACTCGCGGTTCATCCAGCTCCGCCCCCAGTACAAGCCGCAGCTCAACTTCTCGCTCGTCCAGCCGCTCCTCCAGAGCTTCGGCTGGGACTTCAGCTACCTCGTGGTCCGGGTGGCCGAGCGCACCGCGGATGCCGCCGTCTACCAGTACGAGGCGAACCTCGCCAACTTCCTCGAGCAGGTGATCGACGCGTACTGGGCGGTCGTCGGTGCGCGCGAGAACGTCGAGGTGGACCGCGAGGCGAAGCAGCTCGCCGACCGGACGGTCGACGAGAACCAGGCGCGCGTGCGGGTGGGGCTGCTCCCGCCGGTCTCCGTCCTCGAAGCACAGGCAGACGCAGCGAGCCGGCAGTCGGACCTCATCGCCGCCGAGAACCGGCTGGCGGTCGCTCGCCAGACGCTGGCGCAGCTCGTCTACTACCGCCCCGCCGACACCTTCGTGCCGCGCACTCTCGAGCCGAGCGAGACGGCCGAGCCCGAAGAGGTGAGCGTCGACCTGGACGAGACGCTCACCGTCGCGCTCGCCGCGCGGCCCGAGATCCAGGCCTCGGCGCGCGGCGTGACCGTGCAGCAGCTCAACGAGAAGATCGCCGGCAACGCGCTCCTTCCGGTCCTCAACATGGTCGGGTCGTACGGCGTGAACGGCCTCAGCGGCACGAACCGCGCCGCCGTCTTCGGCAGCACCACGACCTTCTCCCTCACCCCGATCGCCGGGGCGCGCTGCGTCTCGCTCGCGCCGAACCAGGGCTTCCTCTGCACCGTTCCGGGCTTGACGCCGCCGTCGCCGTTCGCCGGCTCGGCATCCGAGGCGTACGACCGGATGGCCAGCAACGACTTCAGCGCCTACTCCTTCGGGCTCCGGTTCCAGGTCCCGCTCTCGAACGCGCTCGCCCGGAGCCAGTACACGGCGAGCCGCATCGCGCGTTCGGAAGCGGAGCTGAACCATCGCCAGCTGCTGTCCAACGTGACCCTCGAGGTGCGCCAGGCGGTCGCCGACCTGGTCTCGAGCCGCCAACGGATCGACACGACGCGCGTCGCGCGCGAGCTCGCGGAGGAGAACCTGCGCAACCAGCAGAAGCGGCACGAGGTCGGCATGGCGACGACCAAGGACCTGCTCGACTTCCAGACCCGGCTCACGACCGCGCGCGGCGCCGAGGTGCAGGCGAAGATCGACTACGCGATCGCGGTGGCGCGCTGGCGGCGGGCGCGCGGGCAGCTCCTCGCCTATTACCAGGTCGTGGTCGAGCATCCCGGCCGGCACTCGGCGCCCTGGTTCGCCAGGTTCTGAGGCGGCGGCCGCAGCGCTCGCTCCACCCTCCCGCCTACCGCCGCCGCGCGCGCACCAGCTGGACGCGCTCGCCGCCGTCGAGCCACAGCCGCTCGACGGCGAGGCCGAGCGCGCTGAGCTCGCGCGCCGCGGGATAGCGAGCGCGCGCGGGGCCGAGCCCCCGCGCGGCCAGGTGGAGGACCGCGAGCGCGCGGCGCCAGAGGGCGCGCGGCTGATTGTGGTCGAGGAGGACGAGCGGCGCGCCGGGCGGGAGCCGCTCCTCGACCGCGCGGAGCGCCGCCTGGCGCTCGGCCGGGCCGGGCGCGCCGCCCAGGAAGGCGACGACCGCGCCCATCGGCGCCCCCCCGTCGCGCGCGGGGGGCAGGCGCAGGGCGAGCGCGGCGGCCAGGCGCGGCGCCCAGGGACAGGTGACCAGGACCGGACCCGCGAGCGGCCCGAGCAGCGCCACGGCGCGCGCGGCGAGCCGCGCCGGCCTCACCGCCGCCCGATGAGCGTCATGAACTCCTCGCGCGTCGTCTGGTGCTCGCGGAAGACGCCCAGCATGGCGCTCGTCACCACCACCGAGTTCTGCTTCTCGATCCCCCGCATGCGCATGCACAGGTGCTCGGCCTCGAGCACGACGCCGACGCCGAGCGGATCCAGCTGCTCGTGAATCGTGGTCGCGATCTGGTTCGTCATGCGCTCCTGCACCTGGAGCCGCCGGGCGTAGACCTCGACCAGCCGCGCGAGCTTGCTGATCCCGACGATCCGGCGGTTGGGCAGGTACGCCACCTGCGCCTTCCCGAAGAAGGGCAGGATGTGGTGCTCGCAGAGTGAGTAGAAGTCGATGTCCTTGAGCACGATCATCTCGGAGTACTCCTCGTTGGTGAAGAGCGCCCCGTTGATGACCCGCCGCGGATCCTCGTCGTGCCCCTTGGTGAGGAAGGTGAGCGCGCGCGCGACGCGCTCGGGCGTGCGCGCGAGCCCTTCCCGCTCCGGCTCGGGATCGAGGGCGCGCAGGAGCGCGCGCACGTGCTGCGCCAGGTCGTGTGCCGCCATGCGCTCAGGCTGTAACGGAAGCGCTCCGGCGCCGCAAGGCGCGCTCAGCGCGGGATCGCGCCCTCGCGGCGCAGGTTCTCGAAGATGGCGCGCGTCGCCGGCGAGCGGTTGAGGGTGTAGAAGTGGAGGCCCGGCGCGCCCTGGCGCAGCAGCTCGGCGCACTGCCGCGTCGCCCACTCGATACCTACCGCCATGGCGGCCGGCTCGTCGTCGCGCGCGCGCTCGAGCGCGTCACGCAGGCGGGGCGGCACCTGGTTCCCGGAGAGCGTCGTGATGCGCTCGATCTGCGGCCAGTTGGTGATCGGCATGATGCCGGGCACGAGCGGCACGCCGACACCGGCCCGCCGCGCGCGCTCGACGAAGGCGAAGTAGTCCCGGTTGTCGTAGAAGAGCTGCGTGATCACCACGTCGAGGCCCGCGTCCACCTTCATCTTCAGGTGCTCGACGTTGCGCTCGCGGTCGCGGCACTCGGGATGCCCCTCGGGATGCCCGCCGCCGATGAGACAGAAGTGGTGGCCGCGCTCGCGGATGAAGCGGATCATGTCGAGGGCGTAGCGAAAGCCGTTCGCCGGCGGACGGAAGCCGGGGTCCTTCGGCTGGTCGCCGCGGATCGCGACCACGTTCTCGATGCCGCGCCGCTCGATCAGGTCGCAGTGCGCCGCGATCTCCTCCCGGCTCGCCTCGATGCAGGTGACGTGCGCGGCCCCCTCGAGGCCGAGCGCGCGGATGCGCGTCACCAGCTCGACCGGCGCCTCGCGCGGCTTCGTCCCGGTGCGGGTCACGGTGATGAACCCCGGGCCGAGGGGCCGGAGCGCGTCGATCGTGCGCACGAGGGCTTCCTCGCCCGCGGCCGTGGCGGGCGGGAAGAACTCGAAGGAGACGACCGGGCGGCCGTCGGCGTAGAGCTGGCTGACTTTCACGGTCGGCTGGGCGGGCGCCGCCGGGCGGGCTACTTCGTGCCCTTCTTCTCGAGCGCCTTCACCTTCTGGTACTTGCGGTAATCGTAGCCGGTGGCCATCGCCATGAGGAGCCCCTCCATCCCGCCGTCGCGCTCGCGGCGCAGGATGCGGAGCCGCTCGTAGAACTCGCGGAAGTCCTTGTTGACGCGCACGTGGTCCTCGACCGGGTTCAGGAAGAAGTCGCGCAGCCGCGTCACCGTGAAGCGGAGGGCCGAGAAGCGGAGCTCGTTCGGGAACGCGTCCCACTCGGCGAGCGAGAGCGCGCGCAGGCTCTCGTAGCCCGCGATGAGCGCCTCGAAGCGCTTCAAGTCGTACTCCTCGCCCTGGAAGCAGAGCGCGTTCACCGCGGTGGCGAGGTCGAAGATGAACTTGCCGCGCGACGCCGCCTCGAAGTCGAGCACGGCGACGATCTTGTCGCCCTTCACGATCAGGTTGTCGTGGAAGAGGTCGCCGTGGATGATGCCCTTGGGCAGCTTCGTCTCGAGGTAGTTCTGCAGGTAGTCGACCTCGTCGTCGAGCGTGCGCACGATGCGCTTGAAGTACGAGGGCAGCCGCCCCCGCACCTCGCCGTAGAGGCCGGCGACCCGCTCGAAGCTGAAGCGGTTCTCGATCCCCTTCTTGTAGCTCTTGCCGATCGTGTGCAGGTCGGCGAGCGCGCGTCCGATGTTCTCGAGCTGCCCCGCCGTGATGCGCTCGGGGCGGAGCACGTGGCCGTCGTACCAGCGGTAGACCGAGAGGCACTTGCCCCCCGCCTCGCGGTAGTGGCGCCCCTTGCGGTCGGCGAGCGGCTGGGGGCACGGGAAACCATGTTTGCGGAGAAAGAGGAGGAGGTCGAGCTCGCGCTTCACCTCGAGCTCGCCTTTCACCTCGTCGACGCGCACGAGATGCTTTCCACGCGCCGTCTCGAGGAGATAGGTGGTGTTGACGGAGCCGGCGGCGAGGCCCTGCGCGGCGAGCAGCTTGACGAGGCCGTAGTCCTCGACGATCTCGGCGAGCTCCCGTTTGTCGACCACGGTGTAAACGGCCATCTCCTCCCGCCTCCCTAACTCGCCGGATTCCCGTCCAAAAAGCCCGGGCGACACTATCGTTGCAGCCCCCGGATGTCAAGATGAAATTCTGGTTTGCTCGTGGAAAGTCCTTTACCCGCCCGGGTTTGGAGCCTATAAGGGCCGCGTCCCGGAGGGTGAGCCGATGGCGTCCATGCCCGAGGAAAGGCGGGCCTCCCCGCCTCCGGTCACCTGGCTCGCCGAGCCCCTGAAGCGCTTCCACGACGAGGCCTGGCACACGCCCCAGGGCCGCCTCGTGCGCGAGATCATCTTCGGGCTGAACGACGGGGTGATCTCGACGGTCGGCTTCCTGGCTGGCGTGACCGCCACCCTGGGCGACGTGCGGACCATCGCCCTCGGCGGCATCGCGGCGGCCATCGCCGGGGCGGTCGCCATGGGGGTCGGGGCCTTCGTGTCCTCCAAGTCCCAGCGCGCCTTCTTCCAGGCCGAGATCGCCCGCGAGGCCTGGGAGATCGAGAACATGCCCGAGCACGAGCGCCAGGAGATCCGGGAGATCTACCAGAAGCTCGGCTTCAGCCCCGACGAGGTCGACATCATCGTCCGGCGGGTCACCTCGAGCCCGGAGCTCTGGCTGCGGGTCATGTCGCGCGAGGAGCTGGGCCTGGCCGAGGAGGTGTTCGACTCGCCGATCCGCGTGGGCCTGGTGACGAGCCTCGCCTACCAGCTGGGCGCCTTCCTGCTCCTCGTCCCGTACGCGTTCGCGGCGACCCCGCGCCGGGCCTTCGCCGCCGCGGCGGTCATTGCGGTGGTGACCCTGCTCGCCACCGGCGCCGGCAAGACGTGGGTCACCAGGGAGCCGCCCGTGCGGGCCGCGCTCGAGCTGGCGGGCCTGGGTATCCTCGCATGCGTGATCGGGCTCGTGCTGGGGTGGGTGGTTGGGGTAGCGGTCTGAGGATCGAGCAGCGGTCAGCCGGCCCGGTCGGCCGGGCCGCTCCGGGAAACCAAAACGCTCGCGTCGTGTTGCGCGGCGCACGGGAGGTCACTATGCGAGCGATGAGCCCGCCGACGCTTCTTCTCGGGATCGTGATCCTAATTGGCACCCACGTCCCGGCATGGGCCTCCCAGCCCCGCCCGACGGTCAACCTCACCTGCCACGATGGCACCCCGGCCGTGACGTCGCTGGTGGTCTCGACCGAGAACGGCGACTTCTTGGTGAACGCCCAATGCGACTCGGACCAGGTGCGAGATGGCCGGTGTACGCTCACCACAACTGTGACCTTTACGGGAGCTCGCTGTCTCGGCTGCGTAGTCAACCTCAAGGCGGCGGTGATCCGCGCTGGACACGCTCGTGTTGTCCGGGTTCGCGGTGAGGTTCTCAGCACGCAGGTGAAACCGAAAGCCCGGTTCCCGAAGCCCCGCCCGCGAATCGTCGTGGATTGCAGCGCGTAGGCAAATCGCCGTCCCGGCCCGTGCTTGGAGCGCGGACGGCCGTCGCGCCCCGCCCACCGCACCTACGCCGAGGCCCTCACCCCAATCTGCGGGCACCAGCGCAGCACCGGGCACACGCTGCAGCGCGGCTTCCGCGCCACGCACACGCGCCGCCCGTGGTGGATCAGGCGGTGCGCGAACGCGGTCCACTCCTTCGGCGGGAGGAGCGCCTGCAGGTCGCGCTCGATCTTGTCGGGGTCGTCTTCCACGGTGAGCCCGAGGCGGTTCGCCAGCCGGCGGACGTGCGTGTCGACGAAGATCGCGGGCTTCCCGAACGCGGTGCCGAGGACGACGTTCGCCGTCTTGCGCCCGATGCCGGGCAGCTCGGTGAGCGCCTCCATCGAATCGGGCACCTGGCCGCCGTGCCGCTCCGCGACGGCACGCGCGGTTGCCTGGATGGACTTCGTCTTCTGGCGGAAGAAGCCGGTGCGCTTGATGAGCTGCTCGACGCGCACCGAAGGCGCCGCGGCGAGCGCGGCCGGCGACGGGAACTCGGCGAAGAGCACGGGCGTCACCTGGTTCACCATCGCGTCGGTGCACTGCGCCGAGAGGATGGTCGCCACCACCAGCTCCCACGGGGTCCGGTAGTGGAGCGCGCACCACGCGTCGGGGTAGGCGCGGGCGAGCGCACGCGCGATGGCGCGCGCACGCGCCTTGCGGGCCGTCGTGCTCTCGCGCGCGACGTCGAGACGGCGCGCCGGCGCGCGCTTCACCGCCACCGGCGGCGCACGGCCTCGGCGGCCTCGGCGTACTGGCGCGCGGCCGCGCGCGAGGCCTCCGCGTCCCAGCCGAGCGGGCGCGCCATGAGCGCAGCCACGTCGTCGGCCGCCGTGGCGCCCGCGCTCGCATCGCGCAGCGCGACCTGGGTGCGGCGGCGCATGACGTCCTCGAGCGTGAGGGCCCACTCGCGCTCGACCGCCTCCACCACCTCGGCGCGCGGGTCCGGGAGGCCGGCGACGATCGGCTCGCCCAGGCGCTGATCGCGCGCGACCAGCTCCAGCACCTCGTCGAGCCGGGTGCCGTAGCGGCCGGCCAGATGGTCGATCACGGCGGGCGCCACCCCGTGGCCGTCGCGCGAGAGCGCCGCCCCGGCGAGCGTGGTCGGCGGCGCGGCGCCGCCCGGCAGCGGCACCTCGCCGGTGCGGGAGGGCCGGAAGCGGCGCCGATCGCCCGCGGCGCGGAGCGCGTCGACGACGCGATCGACCACCGTCCTCGCCACCAGCCGGTAGGTGGTGAGCTTGCCGCCCGCGATCGAGACGAGCCCCGAGGCGGAGGTGAAGACCTCCTCCTCGCGCGACACGGCGGAGGGCGACATCGTCGCCTTGCCGCGCGGCGCGATCAGGGGCCGGAGGCCCGCGAACGCGCTCACCACGTCGCCGGACGCGAGGCGCGCCGCGGGGAAGTAGTGGTTCACCGTGTCGAGCAGGTAGGCGACGTCCGAGGGCTCGACCGTGGGCGGCACGTCGGGCCCGCCGGGGTGGTCGGTATCCGTCGTGCCGACGAGCGTGTGCGCGCCCCAGGGGATGACGAACATCACCCGGCGGTCGGCGACCGCATTGAGCACGACCGCGGCGCGGTTCCCGACCCGCTCGCGGGGCACCACCACGTGCACGCCCTTGGTGAGCCGGAGCCGCGGGGGCGTCTCGGGCGCGTCCAGCGCGGCCACCCGATCGACCCACGGCCCGGCCGCATTCACCACCACCCGTGCGCGCGCGATCACCTCACCGCTGCCGAGCCGATCGACGACGCGCGCGCCGGCGATCCGCCCGCCCTCCTTCACGAAGCCGGCGACCTCGGCGTAGGAGACGATGAGCGCGCCCTCGGCGGCGGCGGACAGCGCGGTCTCGAGCACGAGGCGCGCATCGTCGGTGCGGCAGTCCCAGTACTGGCCCGCGCCGCAGAGCCCGTCGCGCAGGAGCGCCGGCTCGGCCTCGGCAACCGCCCTCGGCGAGAGCATGCGATGCCGGCGCACGTTCCAGAAGCCGGCGAGGAGATCGTACGCCCAGAGACCGGCCGCGAGCTTGAGGGGCCCGAGCGGCCCGCCCCGGTAGAGCGGGAAGACGAACTCCTGCGGCCGCACGAGGTGCGGGGCGAGGCGTTGCAGGCGCTCGCGCTCGCGCACCGCCTCGAGCACGAGGCGCAGGTCGCCCTGCTCCAGGTAGCGGAGCCCGCCGTGGATCAGCTTCGACGACCGGCTCGAGGTGCCCGAGGCGAGGTCGCCGCGCTCGACGAGCCCCACCCGGAGCCCGCGCATCGCCGCGTCGCGCGCGATGCCGGCGCCATTGATGCCGCCGCCCACCACGAGCAGGTCGAGCGTCTCGCGGGCAAGCGCGGCGAGCGCGGCACGTCGCCGGGCGAGAGCGTTCGCCATGGCTCGAATTCTATACCTCGGTCGCGCCCCGTGTCACGGCGCGTCACCAAGAGCCGGCGCTAGAGGAGCGCGATCAGCCGCTCCGTGACCGCGTTGGTCGCGGCCGTGCCGCCCAGATCGCGCGTGCGGTGCCGCCCCTCGCGCAGCAGCCGGGAGACGGCGCGCTCGATGCGGTCCGCCGCCCGGCGCTGGCCCACGTGGCGGAGGAGCAGGGCGCCCGAGAGGACCGCCGCGAGCGGGTTCGCCTTGTTCTTCCCGGCGATGTCGGGTGCGGTCCCGTGCACCGCCTCGAAGATGGCGTGGCGCGCGCCCAGGTTGGCGCCCGGTACGAGGCCGAGCCCGCCCACCAGGCCCGCGCACAGGTCGGAGACGATGTCGCCGTAGAGGTTCTCGAGCAGGAGCACGTCGAACTCCTGCGGGCGGAGCACGAGCTGCATGCAGGCGTTGTCGACGATCAGCTCCCCGTAGTGGATGCGGGGGTGGCGCTTCGCGACCTGCCGGGCGCAGGCGAGGAAGAGGCCGTCGGAGAGCTTCATGATGTTCGCCTTGTGGATGGCGACGACCTTGCGGCGGCGCTCGCGGCGGGCAAGGTCGAACGCGAAGCGCGCGATGCGCCGCGAGGCGCGCGCGGTGATCACCTTGACGCTCTCCACCACGCCGGGCGCGATCGTGTGCTCGATGCCCGAGTAGAGGTCCTCCGTGTTCTCGCGCACGACCACGAGGTCGACGCCCGAGAACGCCGTGCGCACCCCGGGATGGCTCCGGATCGGCCGCACGTTGGCGAACAGGTCGAAGGTCTTCCGGAGCGCGACGTTCACGCTGCGGTAGCCCGTGCGGCCGATCTGCGTCTCGAGCGGGCCCTTCAACCCGACACAGGTGCGGCGGATCGAGGCGAGGAGCGCCTCGGGAATCGCGGTCCCCATCTTCTCGAAGGCCTCCTTGCCGGCCGGCTGCACGTCCCAGGCGATGCGGCCGCCCGCCGCCGCCATCACCCGCACGGCCGCGTCGATCACCTCGGGGCCGATGCCGTCCCCGGGGATGAGCGTGGCGGGCCGCGGTGCTCCCCGACGCGCTTTCGCCGTCACGGGATGCCGAGCACCTTGTGGAGCTGCGGGAGGACCCGCACGTCGGGATGGACGCGGCTCGCGAGCGCGTGCAGGCGCTCGAGCGTGCCCGCGCCGATGGTGAGCCGCGGCGTCGTGGGCTCGGTGAGCGGGGTCAGGAAGAGCGGCGCGCCCGGCGCGGTCTCGGCGACCAGCCGCGCCCCGCGCTCCACCTCCTCCGGCACCGTCCCCTCGTCGACCGGCATCTTCACGTACACCTCGCGGCCCGCGGCGACGGCCGCCCGCAGGCAGCCCTCGTGCTCGTCCCAACGCGCGCGCTCGCCCGTGTTGCTCGGGCACTTTACGTCGAAGCTCACGATCGCCACCCAGGGGAGCACGCGCCCGAGCCGCACGGGCAGGATGCCCGCCGTCTCGAGCAGCACGGGGAGCGTGCCCGTGCGGAGCGCGAGCCAGGCGGCCAGGAAGTCCGCCTGCGCCAGCGGCTCGCCCCCCGTCACGGCGAGCGCATGCAGCGGCGGCGCGGCGGCGGCGAGCGCCCTCACCTCGGCGTCGAGCGCGGCGGGCGAGAAGGGGTTCGCCCGGCGGCGCATGCCGTCGGGACCGAGGATGCGGCACTCGGCGACCGGGACCAGGCTCTCCGGCTCGTCGCAGTAGCGGCAGCGGAGTGGGCAGCCCCCGAGGCGCACGAAGAGCTGCCGGCGACCCGCGTGCAGGCCCTCGCCCTGGAAGGAGACGAACAGTTCCGAGACGTTGCCGGCGTCGGCGCCCATGCGCCGGCCCCCTTAGCACGCGGCGCGGAGCGCCACCACCAGATCGGCGACGTTCGTGCCCGTGGGCCCGGTGCGGAGGAGATCCCCGGTCGCGTCGAGGAGCGGATGGCTGTCGGTCGCCGCGAGGGCCGCCGCGGGGTCGAGGCCGCGCGCCCGCGCGCGCGCGACGGTCCCCCCGTCGACGCACGCCCCGGCCGCGTCGGTCGGCCCATCGACCCCGTCGGTGCCGGCGGCGAGGAGGACGCACGGCTCGCCCTCGAGCGCCACGGCTGCGGCGAGCGCGAGCTGCTGCGCGCGCCCGCCGCGCCCGCCCGGGCGGACGCGCACCGTGGTCTCGCCCCCCGCGACGAGGGCGAAGGCCCCCGCGCGCGCCGCGCAGAGGCGCGCGGCCAGCACCTGCCCCGCCCGGGCCGCGTCTCCTGCGAGCGGCTCGGGAACGACCTCGGCCGCGTAGCCGCGCGCGGCGGCCGCGGCCGCCGCGGCGGCCACCGCCTCGTGGTTCCCGCCGACGACGACCGTCGCCGCGCGCGCCAGGGCGGAGTCGCCAGGCTTCACGGTCTCCGGGGCGGCGCCCGCCGCGCCGCGCTCCAGGTGGGCGCGTACCGCCACGGGCACGTCCTCCGGCGCGAGGTACCGCGCCAGGACCGCCGCCGCATCCCGGAACGTGCTCGGGTCGCCGACGGTGGGGCCGGAGGCGATGGTCGCCGGGTCGTCGCCCACCACGTCCGAGAGGACGAGGGTCCAGAGACCGCCCGCCCGCGCCGCCTGGCGCGCGAGCCCGCCGCCCTTGACGCGCGAGCAGTGCTTGCGCACGACGTTCACGTCGGCGATGTCCGCGCCGCTCGCGAGGAGTCGTGCGGCAAGGGCCTGCTTGTCATCGAGCGTGAGTCCCGCCGCGGGCGCCACCAGGAGGGACGAGGCGCCGCCGGAGAGGACGACCAGCACGAGCGTCCCCGCGTCGGCCGCAGCGACCGCCGCGAGCAGGCGCGCCGTCGCCGCTGCGCCCGCGCCGTCGGGTACCGGATGCGCTCCGGTCGCGACCTCGATCCCCCGGGGGCAGGGTCCGGCGGCCCCGTGCGGGACGATCACGAGGCCGCCCGCGCAGGCATCGCCCAGGACCGCCGCGGTGGCGCGGGCCATGGCGAGCCCCGCCTTGCCGGCACCCACCACGAGCACCCGCCCGGCGTGCTCGGCGAGCAGCTCGCCGCCTCGGCCGCGGAGCCGGATTCTGCCGCCGGCGCGCTCGAGGCCCCTACGGACGAGTATGCCCGGCTCCACGGCTGCCAGCGCGGCCGCGTGGCAGGCGAGCGCGTCGGCGCGCAGCGCGGCCCAGCTCACCCTCGCGCCTCTGGACGGCCGCAGCGGGCACCCCCTATAAGGAGGGCCGCATGGCGACCACGGAGTCCGAGCCCCGAGCGGGGATCGAGGCCTTTCCCGAGCTCTGGCAACGCGTGGTCACGGCGCCCCACGGCTTCTTCGCCGACATGCCCCAGACGGGCGGCCTCGGCGAGCCGAGCCTCTTCCTCGCCCTCTGCGCTGCGATCAATGCGGTCGGCCATCTCCTCTTCGCCGCCGGGCTGCGCGGCATGATCGGGAGCTTCGTCGGCCAGATGGTCGCGGCGTTCGTCCTTGCGGCGCTGCTCGTGGTGGTGGCGCAGAACCTGTTCGAGGGCCGCGCCGGCTACGAGCCCACCTTCCGGGTGGTGGCGTACGCCTGGGCTCCCCTGGTGGTCGCCTGGCTGCCCTTCGTGGGCAGCCTCGCCCTCGTTTACTCCGCCTACCTGATGCTGCGCGGCCTCGAGCGCATCCAGGCCCAGGACACCACCCGCGCCGCCCTCACCCTCGTCGTCTCCCTCGGCATCCTCTGGATCCTCGGCCGCGCCGGCCGCCCCATAGGCCTCTAGCCGAGCGGGGCGCGGCCCGTTGCGTGCGCCGCGGCCCGGCGCGGGGGCGGGGCCGCCCTCGCAGCGCCTCTGCGCCGGCACGCCCGCGCAGTCGGGGTTGCTCGCGGGGCCGGC
>Ga0209470_1002339_pt1 | contig 13504 bp, 15 predicted proteins | sample GraSoiAngelo_125_FD_185882 | JGI IMG/M metagenome (GOLD analysis project Ga0209470, IMG submission 185882) | Grasslands soil microbial communities from the Angelo Coastal Reserve, California, USA - 14_0927_05_40cm (SPAdes) (version 2) | ecosystem: Environmental > Terrestrial > Soil > Grasslands ... | reverse complement strand
CCATGATGATGGCGCGGTCGAGGCGGAGGTGGTCGAGCAGCGCGAGGAGGTCCGTGGCGTGGTGGGCGAGGCTGTAGCCGGTGGGCGGCTTGTCGCTGTCGCCGCGGCCGCGGAGGTCGTACGCAATGAGCCGGTGGCTCCCGGCGAGCGCGTCGGCGATCGGGTACCAGACCGTGTGGTTCGACGTGAGCCCGTGGATCGCCACGATGGCGGGGCCGCGGCCCGGCCACTCGTGAGTGGCGAGATGGATGCCGTTGACGCTGACCTTCATCAGTACGTCCCGGGCCGCACTTGCTTGAAGAGCTCCTTCAGCCCCTCGGCAGAGAACGTTGGCGACTGACAGCAGGAGATGATCTTCCGCTCGTCGGCCTCGATCGAGGCGACCGCCTCGGGGAGGCGGTCGGCGATCTCCGACGGGATCGCGAGCGCGCCGTGGTGGTCGGCGTGGATCAGGTCGCCGGGCTTCACCCAGAGCCCGCCGACCTTGACGGGCAGGCCGAAGTCCACCATGTGCACGTAGGCGTGCGACACCGAGACGTGGGCCGCCGCAAATTGGAAGCCCAACGCGCGGACTTCGTCGAGGTCGCGTACCGAGCCGTCCGTGAGGACGCCGGCGCAGCCCAGCGCCTTGTGGATGTTGGCCTGGACCTCACCCCACTGGGCCCCCTGGCCGCGCGGGTCGTCGAGGTCGTGGACGACGACGACGCGCGGCGCCGGGATCGACAGGACGTAATCCCACCACGCGAACGTGGACGCGCGGTGCCCCGGGACGGGCGCCGGCTCCGCGCGGATGAGCGCGGTGACCGCGTAGCCGACGAGCGGCCCGAGCTCGGGGAAGAGCGCGCGGATCTCGGAGGACACGAACCCCTGGTTCCGCGGGCGGACGTTGAACGTTTCGATCCCGTTCGCGACGCTCGGGCTCGAGATCTTCTTGAGGGCGTAGATCAGGTCCATCAGATCGTGTCCTTTCGCCGCCGGATCAGCAGAGCCTTCAGCTTGTCCGCGGCCTCCTGCACGGAGGACAGGTTCGGGTTCACGGCGAGCGCGCGCTCGAAGTACTCGAGCGCGCGCGTGGGCTGGTCGAGCTGGAGGTAGATCATCCCGTAGCCGGAGAGCGCGCCGAAGTGGTACGGGTTGCGCTTGAGCACCTCGTCGCAGTCGGCGAGCGACTTCGTGTACTCGCCCAAGAGGTAATAGACGGTGGCGCGCTTGTTCCACCCCTCGGCGAACTCCGGCCGCCGCGCGATCACCCCCGTGAACGTCTCGACCGCGGCCTCGGCTTGGCGCGCTTGCATCTGCTCGACGCCGACGGCAAAGAGGCGGTCGGCCTCCGCGTCGCCCGAGCGGCTCCACACCTGCCACATCGCGTTCTCGGCGAACGCGCGGACGCGCGAATCGACGTCGCGGAGCGCCTGGACCAACGCGGGAATGTCCTCCATCGCGCCCTTCTCCGCGAGCCAGCGGACCGCCCGCTGCCGGGCCTCGGCGTCGGCGGCGCCCGCGAGCGCCTGGAGCGCTTCCTCACGCGTGGGCTCAGCGGCGCGCGCCCAGCGCGCGGCCGGGGCCACGAGCAGGAGGACCAGCACGAGCGCGCGTGCGAGCGTCACGGCGTGTAGGCCTCGTTCGCGTCCGTGCGGGCGAGACCCGGCTCGGTCCCGCCGCCCACGACGTAGATCCGGTCGCCGACCGCGGCGGCGCCCGCGCCGTGGCGCGGGGTCCGCATCGGCTCCTTGCCGATCCAGCGGTTACCGGCGATCTCGTACATCTCGTTCGCGCTGAAGATCCGCAATGGCGCCTCGCCCCCCAAGGCGAAGACGCGGTCGGCGAGGGCCACGGCGGCGAGACCGCCGCGGGCGGTGGGGAGCGGCGTCCCGGTGGACCAGCCGTTCGTGGCGGGATCGTAGACCTCCACCGTCGCGTACTGCTTCCCCAGGAAGGACTCGCGCCCGCCGAGCGCCCAGAGGCGCCCCTGGAAGGCGACCGCGGCGAGATGATCGCGCGCCGTCGGCATCGCCGGCGCCTCCGTCCAGCGGTCGGTCTCCGGATCGTAGACCTCGTGGGCACCCGTGACCTGCCCGTTGCTGCCGCCGACAGCGTGGAGACGGCCGCCGAGCGCCACGACGGCGAGAGCGCCGCGCGGACTCCCGAGCGGCGCGCGCGTCGCCCAGGAGTTCCTCGCCTCGTCGTACTCGTACACCGTCGCGAGCGGCGTCCAGCGGAGAATGGCACGGCCCGAATAGCCGCCGGCGACGAAGAGGCGGCCGTTCACGACGGCCGCCCCGGGGTGGTGCGTCGGCGCGGGAAGCGGAGCTCGCGTCTCCCACCGGTCGGTCGCGGGGTCGTACACCTCGACCGTCCCGACAGCCTCGCCGTTGGCGCCGAAGCCCCCGATGACGAAGACTCGGCCGCCGAGCGCCGCCGCGGCGACTTCCTGGCGCGCCGTCGGCATCGGCGCCAGCGCGGTCCACGTCCCGGGGCTCCTGATGTCGAGCGGCGCCGACGTGTCGGTGGTCCGACCGACGCAACCCATTGTAGCGAGCGCCGCGAGCATGGTGAGAAGCGTAGGTGGCCCGAGAAAGGTGCGGTTTGGCTGCGTACGTCTAATCACGATTACGGGGTTCGTCATTCTTGTTTCACCAGCGCGAGGAATTCGCTCTCGTCGAGCATCGTTACCCCCAGGCGTCGTGCGTGGTCGGCCTTCTTGCCCCCCGCCTCGCCCACCACGACGTAGTCGGTCTTTTTCGAAACGGCGCCGGCCACGCGCCCGCCGAGTCGCTCGATCCGCTCGCGCGCGGCGTCGCGCGTGAGCGTCCTGAGCGTGCCCGTGAGGACGAAGGTCTTGCCGGCCAGGGGCTTCGGCCCGGCGGCCACCTCCGGCTCGGCGGTGACGACGCCCACCTCCTTGAGCCTTTTGATCAGCGCGCTGTTGGTCGGATCGTCGAAGAAGGCCCGGACCGACCGCGCGATCGCCTCGCCGACGCCGTGCACCTCGGCCAGCTCGGCTTCCGGCGCCTGCGCGAGCCGCTCGAGACTGCCGAAGCGGGCGGCGAGGAGCTGCGCCACGCGCTCGCCCACGAGCCGGATACCGAGGGCGTTCAGCAAGCGCGCCAGCCCCCGCGTCCGCGACCCGTCGATGGCCCGCACCAGGTTCTCGGCGGACTTGTCGCCGAGGCGCTCGAGGTCGGCGAGTCGGTCGACGGTGAGAGTGTAAAGGTCGGAGAAGTCTTTCACCAGCCCCCGGTCGACGAGCTGCTCGATGACCTTCTCGCCGAGGTGCTCGATGTCCATCGCGCGGCGCGAGCCGAAATGACGCAGCCGCTCCTTGAGCTGGGCCGGGCAGCCGCTGTTCATGCACCGCCAGTACGCTTCGCCCTCGGGACGGAAGGCGACGCCGCCACACGCGGGGCAGCGCGTGGGAAATTTGAAGACCTCGACGCCCGCGGGGCGCCTGGCGGTGACGACCTGGACGACGTAGGGGATCACGTCGCCGGCGCGCTCGATGAGGACCGTGTCGCCGACGCGGATGTCCTTCCGGCGGATCTCGTCCTCGTTGTGCAGGCTCACGTTGCGGATCACGACGCCGGCCAGCTCCACGGGCTGGAGCTTCGCGACGGGCGTGAGGATGCCGGTCTTGCCGACGCCGACCTCGATCGCCTCGATCACCGTGGTCGCCTGACGCGCGGCGAACTTGAACGCGATCGCCCAGCGCGGGTGGTGGGTGGTGGAGCCGAGGCGCCGCTGGTGCTCGAGCGCGTCGACCTTGACGACGACGCCGTCGGTGTCGTAGCCGAGGTCGTCGCGAAGGTGCTCGAGCCGCTCGCAATAGGCGATCACGGCGTCGAGCGTCTCGCAGCGCTCGACCTTCGGGTTCGTCTTGAAGCCGGCCGCGCGGAGCGCCTCGAGCGTCTCCCAGTGGGTGGCGAAGGCGAGCGCGTCGGCGCGGCTCAGATGGTAGATGAAAATATCGAGCGGGCGCCGTCCCGTGACGGCCGGGTCTTTCTGGCGGACGGCCCCCGCCGCGGCGTTCCGCGGGTTGGCGAAGGTCGTCTCGCCCGCCTCCTCGAGGGTTCGGTTCAGCTTGGCGAACGCCGCGCGCGGCATGAACACCTCGCCGCGCACCTCGAGCTCGTCGACCGCGGCGAGCGGGCCGCTCAGCACCATCGGAATGGATCGGATGGTCTTGAGATTCGGCGTGATGTCCTCCCCGACGCGCCCGTCGCCGCGGGTGGCGCCGCGCGCGAGGCGGCCACGCCGGTAGAGCAGGGCGACGCCGAGGCCGTCGATCTTCGGCTCGCACACGTACGTGAAGCGGGTCCCGGCCAGCGCCCGGCTGATCCGCGCCTCGAACTCCCGCAGGTCGTCCGCGGTGGTCGCGTTGTCGAGGGAGAGCATCGCAATCTGGTGCTCGACCGGCTTGAAGACGTCGGTGGGCACACCCGAGACGCGCTGGGTCGGACTGTCGCCGGTGATCAGGTCGGGGAAGCGCGCCTCGAGCTCGCGCAACTCCCGCGTGAGCCGGTCGTACTCGGCGTCGGCGATCTCGGGGCGCGCCTCGACGTAGTACAGGGAGTCGTGGTGGTGGATCTGCTCGCGCAGCGCGGCGATCCGCTTCGCCGCATCGGCCCGGGTCATGAAGGAGAGGATAGCAGAAGCCGCTTCGGCTCGTTCCTTGCCGCTCCCGGGCGGGTGCAGCTATACTCGACACGGCGAGCCGATGGCGAGGTTCTCCCCCCCGAATGCGGTGAGGTCGTCCACTCCCAAGACACGCTCGGCTCCGAAGGACGCGACCGCCTCCGTCCAGGACTACCTGGCCGCGATCTACGACCTCCAGTCGAGCGGGAAGCCCGTCATCGGCGCGCGGCTCGCCAAGCACATGGCGATCTCGGCGCCGGCCGTGACCGAGGCGATTCAGCGGCTCTCCCGGGCGGGCTACGTCCGCGTCGGCCGCGGGAAGGAGCTCACGCTGACACCGCGGGGCCGCCAGATCGCCGAGGTGATGGCGCGCCGCCATCGGCTCCTCGAGCGCTGGCTCACCGACACGCTCGGTCTCAACTGGACGGACGCGCACGAGGAGGCGCACCGGCTCGAGCACGCGCTGTCGCCCCGGGTCGAGGACCGGCTGGCGGAGCTCCTCGGCATGCCGAGCACGTGCCCGCACGGCAACCCGATCCCCGGCATGGCGAAGCCGACTCGCGTCGAGCCGTTCCCGCTCGCCCAGGCCCGAGAGGGAGCGACCGTCGTCGTCGAGCGCATCACCGAGGAGGCGGAGGCGGACAAGAAGCTGCTCGAGCACCTCTGGAAGAACGACGTGCGCCCGGGCCGCCGGCTGAAGATCACCGAGGTGGCGCCGTGGGCAGGGACGATCACCGCGGCGAGAGACGGTCAGACGATCACGCTGGGGCTACCGGCGGCTGCGAAGATCTGGGTCTACCTGCCGAAGCCGTGAAAGTCACCTTCTGGCTGCTGGTTGCGATCGGCGCCGTCTACGTGCTCTACACGGGGGGCGTCGCGGCCTACTCCTACTTCCAGGTGAAGGCGATCGTCGAGGAGACGCTCGTCGAGCGCGCGAAGGTGGACCGCTACGAACGCGCCAACCGCGTCCAACAGGACATCCTCAGGAAGGCGTCGCAGAGCGGTGTCCCCCTCCACGAGCGCGACGTGTCGGTCGCCGAGGAGAACCGGACGCTGCGAGTCCAGATCCGCTGGTCGTACCCGATGTTCTTCTACAAGGGCGAAGCGGTCCTGTCGATGCCACTCTCCTACGACAAATCCTTCGAGATGGCCGCCGCCCGCTATCAATGAAGAGACCCGAAGAGGATCGGCGAACGGTCTCCTAGCCGGGATTATTCATGAGCGGCCAGCGCGCGCGACGGCGGGTCCTGGCGTCGGGGTCGCCCCCGGCCGGCCAGGCTCCGTCACCCGCTCGCCCGAACGCAGTTCTTCGAACTGCGGACGGGACGAGGGGGTCCCACTCCGCCTGATCGGCCGGAGGCGACCCCGACGCCACCCGCCGATCTCGCGATCGTCGCTCGTGAATAATCCCGGCTAGCGCTTGGCTCGGGCTTCCGCGATCATTTTCTCGACGCGGACGCGGTCTTCGCCGGGCGGTACCACGGCGACGAACTTCTCCCAGGAGCGGATCGCCCCCGCCGTGTCCTTCTTCGACTCGTAGAGCACCTGGCCACGGTAGAGCAGGGCGGGCGGGTACTTGGGGTCGATGGCCAGTGCGCGCTCGAACGTCTCGAGCGCCGTGTCCGCGTGGCCGCCGATCGCGACGATGAGGCCCAGATGGGTCAGCGCGTCCACGTTCTTCGGGTCGCGCTTGAGGACCGCCTGGTACGCGGCGATCGCCTCACCGTAGCGTCCGTCGGAGAGGCTCGCGCGCGCGGCCTGCAGCATGCCCTGGAGGACGGCGGGCGTGACGACTCGCGGGGCGCCGGGTGTGCCGCCTCCGCCGGCCCTGGCACCGGGTGGGGGCGCGAGCGGCAGCGACCCCGGCATCGGCGCGCCGGCCGACCGGTCGGGCTCGGCGTAGCGCACCATGCCGGCGCCGATCGCGATCCCGAACGCGAGGAGCAGGGTGGCGCCGGCCGCGAGCGCGGCCGGGTGGCGCCAGGCGGAGCGCGATTCCACCACGCGCGCCGGTGAGGGCGGCGGCGCGGGCGCCGCGGGGCCGAGGCGGTCGAGTTCCGTGAGCGCGGCCGCGGCCTCGCTCTCGTAGCGGGCGCACAGCTCGGCATAGTCGTCGTCCCCGATGTGGCCGGCCTCGTGCTCGAAGCGGAGCTCGCGGAGCGCCCGCAGCGTCGCTTGCTTTCGCTCCTCGAGCTCGCCGCGTCGGTCCGGCGGGAATCTTAACAATGCCTGCGACCGGCCCCGCGCGCCGAGGAGCGGCCACAGCGTGAACGCGAGGGCCGGGAGGCCGAGGGCCAGGGCCGCGACGAGGATCCCCGTCACGGCTCCGCCTCCGTCTCACGCCGAATGCGCTCGCGCATCGCGGGGTCCACGCGTAGCGCCGCCCCCGTCGTCGCCGGTCGTCGCGTCCACTTCCAGACGAGCACGCCCACGATCGCGAGGCCGAGCGCGACGGCGACGAGCGGCGCCAGCCAGACGAGGAGGGTGAATCCGCTGCGTCTCGGCGAGAGGAGGATCCACTCGCCGTAGCGGTCCACGAAGTACTGGACGACCTCGGTCGGGCTCTCGCCCGCCTCGAGCCGCTCGCGTACGATCGCGCGCATCTGGCGCGCCATCTCCGAGGGTGAGTCGGCCACGGAAAGGTTCTGGCAGACGACGCACCGGAGCCCTCCGGCGATCTCGTGGACCTCGGCCTCGGACACGGTGCGCGCCGGCGCCGGGGCGCCGCGCGCGGCGCCAATGAGGAGCACCGCGAGGAACAGCGTGGCGACGGGGGCGAGCCGAACCCTCATCCCGCCGGCTCCCCGAGCAGCGGCTCGACGTGGGTCCGGAGGACCTCGTCCGTGAGCGCGCCGACGTGCTTGGCGCGGATCCGCCCGCGCCGGTCGATGAAGAAGGTCTCCGGCACGCCGTAGGTGCCGAAATCCACGGAGACCTTGCCGGTCGGGTCGGGCGCGTTCGGGAAGCTCAGGCCGAAGTCCCGGATGAACTTCTGCGCCGCCTCGGCCTTGTCCTGGATGTCCACGCCCACCACGACGACGCCGCGGTCGCGGTACGCCCGCCAGCTCCGCTCGAGGACCGGCGCCTCCTCGTAGCACGCGGGGTAGCACCAGGAGGCCCAGAAATTGACGACGACGACCTTGCCGCGCTGGGCCTCCAGGGTGAGCGGGGCGCCGTCGAAGGTCGTGAGCGCGAAGCCGGGCGCGGGCCGGCCGACGAGCGGCGAGGGGATCTCGCGAGGATTCACGCGGAAGCCGTAGGCGAGCAGCGCCAGCACCGGCAGCGCGGAGAGGGGAATGAGCCAGCGCCACGCCCGGCGGCTCACGCGGCCTTCTTCTTCTCCGGCAGGATCGCGAGCACGGCCCCCGCGGTCAGGACGAGCCCGCCGATCCAGATCCAGCTCACGAGGCGGTTCACCTGGAACTTGACCGTCGCCTGCGAGCCGTCGCGCGCGAAGTCGCCCAGGACCAGGTAGATGTCTTCGCGGAGCCCGAGCCGGTAATCCACGTAGGCGATCGGCGAGGTCTCTTGGGGATAGAACTTCTTCGCGGGGCGCAGCACGCCGAGCCCGCGGCCGTTCGAGACCGTGAACGCGCCCGCGACCTTGAAGTGGTTTGACTCTTCGGAGGCCGTGAGGTCTTCGAAGCGGACGCGGTAGCCGGCGAGCTCCGCGTACTCGCCGCGCCGGAGCGTCGTCTCCGTCTGCACCGACCAGGCCTGCGAGCCGGTGACCCCGACCGCGATGATCAGGATGCCGAGGTGGACGCCGAAGCCGCCGTAGCGCCGGTTGTGGCGGCGCAGGAGCCCGCCCATCGCCGGCAGGAGCGGTTCGCCCAGGCGCACGCGCGCTCGCGAGGCGCGCGCGAAGTCCACCGTGATCGTGGAGGCGACGAAGACCGTGAGCGCGAGCACCAGCACCGCAATGGCCGACCGCACGCCGAGCGAGAAGAAGAACGCCGCCGCCGCGACGCCCACCAGCACGGGCCAGAGGAAGTTCCGCCGGAGATTGTCGAACGAGGCCCGCCGCCAGGCGATGAGCGGCCCCACGCCCATGAGGAAGATGAGCGCGAGAAAGAGGGGCACATTGACCTGGTTGAAGAAGGGCGCGCCGACCGAGACCTTCACGCCGCGCGCCGCCTCGGAAAGGAGGGGGAAGACCGTGCCGAAGAAGACGGTGAAAGTCGCCGCCACGAACAGCACGTTGTTGAGGAGGAAGGCGGACTCGCGCGACACGATCGAGTCGAGCTCGCCCTGCGCGTGGAGCGCGTCCCAGCGCACCGCGAGGAGGCCGAGGGCCGTGAGCAGCACGAGCGCGAGGAAGCTCAGGAAGAACGCGCCGATCGTGCCCTGCGTGAAGGCGTGCACGGAGGCGATGACCCCCGAGCGCGTCAGGAACGTGCCGAAGAGGGTCAGGCTGAAGGTGAGGATCACGAGCGAGATGTTCCAGAGCTTGAGCATTCGCCGCCGCTCCTGGATCATCACCGAGTGGAGGAACGCCGTGGCGGTGAGCCACGGCATGAACGCCGCGTTCTCCACCGGGTCCCACGCCCAGTAGCCGCCCCAGCCGAGGACGTGGTAGCTCCACCAGCCGCCGATCAGGAGCCCGAGCGAGAGGAAGTACCAGGCGATGATCGTCCAGCGGCGCGTCAGCGTGATCCACGCGTCGCCGACGCGCCCGGTGATCAGAGCCGCCATCGCGAAGGCAAAGGGGACGGTGAGGCCCGTGAAGCCCAGGTAGAGCGCGACGGGGTGCGTGATCATCCCCGTGTCCTCGAGCAACGGGTTGAGCCCGCGGCCGTCCGCCGGCACGGGTGCCTGCCGCGCGAACGGCGGCGCCGCCACCGTGATCACCAGGAGGAAGAAGGCGAGCACGCCCAGCATCACCGTGAGGACCCACGGGTAGAGCTCGCGCGCGCCCTCGCGGTGCCGGAGGATGACGATCAGCGTGTAGAGCCCGAGCATCCAGGTCCAGAGGATGATCGAGCCTTCGAGGGCTCCCCAGACTCCGGTGATCCGATAGTAGAACGGCGTGCCGAGGTTCGTGTTGGTCGCGACGTAGCGCACGGAGAAGTCGAACGTGAGGAAGGCGTAGGTGAGGAGCGCGAAGCACGCCGTGACGAGGACGAAGACGGCGAGCGCTGCGTGCTGGGCCGACAGGAGGAGCGCCGGCCGCCCGGTGCGCGCGCCGAGCGCGGCGGTCACGGCTCCCCACAGGGCGAGGACGAGCGCGACGATGGCCGCTCCGTACCCGAGCTCGGGGATCACCGGCCGTCCCCCTGGAGCGTCCGGATCAGCTCCTTGTAGCCGGCTTGGCTCGCGTCGTGCGGCGCCTTGTATTCCTCGGAGTGCTTGGCCAGGATGAGGCTGGCCCTGAAGTAGCCGTCGGCGCTCCAGGTGCCCTCGACGACGGCGCCGCGGCCCTCGCCGAAGAGGTCGGGCGGCGTCCCCTTGTGGCGGACCGGCACCGTCGCGGTGCCGTCACCGAGGGTGAAGTGGAGGGCGAGCGTGCGCGGCTCCCACGTCACCGAGCCGGGCAGGACCATTCCACCGAGCCGGTACGCCTTCCCCGCGACGGCGGAGGCGCGGAGCTCCGCGGGGGTGACGAAGTAGACGGCGGACTGCGTGACGCCCGCATAGATCATGTAGGCGAGCGCCGCGGCGATGACGGCGCCGCCGGTGATGAACTTGGCCCTCATGACGGGCGGGTCATCGTCGCGGGGTCGGCGCTCCCGGACTCGCCGCGGCGGGCCGGGGCTCGGCGCGCCCCCCCGCTTCCGCGCTCGCGCGTCGCGAGCTCTCGCTCCCGACGGGCCAGCCGGCGCCAGTACCCGCCGAGGACGAGCGCCGCCAGCCCGTAGGCGGCGAAGACGAAGGACCAGTTGTCGGGCATCAGGCGAGGACCTCCTGCTCCCGCTTCAGCAGGCGCACGCGCTTGGCCACGAAGTAGGCAGAGAGGAGCGTGAAGGCGATGAGGTTGATCGTCAGGGCCGCGACGAGCATCGCGTCCATCGGCGTGCTGCCGGGCCTGAGCAGCGTGGGTGGCTGGTGGAGCGTCCTCCACCAATACACCGAAAAGTGGACGAGCGGAATGTCGAGCGCGGCGATGATCCCGAGCACGGCGGCGAACCGGGCCGCCCGCTCGCGATCCTCGATCATCGCCCGCAGCAGCAGGTAGGCCAGGTAGATGACGAACATGATGGAGACGCTCGTGAGACGCGCGTCCCAGGTCCACCACGCGCCCCAAGTCGGCTTACCCCAGATCGCTCCGGTCGCGATGTTGATGGAGGTGAAGACGACGCCGACCTCGGCCGAGGCGTGCGCAAGCCGGTCCGCGCCGGCGGCGCGCCTCCAGAGATAGATGGCGGGCACGTGCAGGTACATGATGCGCTGGACGTTGCCCTGCGTCGCCTCGCGCGGCGCCACGCCGAACGCCATCACGAGCCCGGCGGCCAGGCCGGCCACCGCCAACCATCCGAGCGCGCGCTGGAGGCGCTTCATGCTTCCAGGATGGCGTCGAAGGTCAGGACGCCGGTCGTCAGATAGATCGCGTCGGCAGCGGCGAGGAGCCCGAGCCAGTGCCCGACCGCGCCGAGTGGCTCGCCCAGCAGCACGGCCTCGGTCGCCTTCACCGCGCCGAGGAGCACGGGTACCTGCACCGGCAGCAGGAGGACGGGGAAGAGCAGCTCGCGGGCCCGCACGTGCGCCGTCATCGCGGCGAAGAGCGTGCCGACGGCGGCGAAACCAATCGTGCCCAACCCGATGACGACGGTGAGCCGGAGCGGATGGGCCGCGAGGTCGATGTTGAAGAAGACGGCGAAGAGAACGAGCAGGATCGCCTCGACGAGCAGCATCAGCAACAGATTGCCGGCGACCTTGCCGAGGTAGATCGCCGACTTGTCGCCTGGTGCGAGCAGCAGTCCTTCCCAGCAGTCGTGCTCGCGCTCGGCCAGGAACGCCCGGCCGAGCCCGACGAGCCCGCTCAGGATGAACCCGAGCCAGAGAAGACCCGGGAGGGCCGCGGTGAGGCGCTCGCGCTCGTCGCCGAGCGCGAACTGGAAGAGGAAGAGGAGGAGCAGCGCGAAGAAGAAGAGCGCGTTCAGCGCCTCCTTGGAGCGCCGTTCGCTGAGGAGATCCTTCCACAGCACGATCCAGGTGCGGCGCGCGTAGCTCACGCCCCGTCCTCCGCGTGGAGCTCGTAGAGCCGCCGAACGTCGTCGAGCGTGAGGGCGCCCAGGGGGGTGTCGTGCGCGACGCGCCCGGCTGCCAGGATGGCGATCCGGTCGGCCACGCCCAGCCCGCGCCCGAAGCTGTGCGTGGTCATGAGGATCGCGCTGCCGGCCGCCTTGAACGCGCCGAGGTGCCCGTCGAGCCACTTGCCCGCGCGCTGATCGATGCCCGCGAAGGGCTCGTCGAGCAACAAGACGGGCGGGCGAGCGAGGACGAAGCGCGCGAGCGCAAGCCGGCGCTTCATGCCGAGGGACAACGTCCGCACGCGCTCGTCGGCGACGCGGTCCAGCTCGACGGCCGCCAGCGCTCCGTTGAGCGCGTCCCGGCCGTGCGGGAGTCCGCCGAGCGTCGCCCAGAATTTCAGATTCTCGAACGGGGTGAGGTCTTCGTACACCCAGGCCCCGTGCGCGAGCAGCCCCATGTGCGCGCGGACACGCTCGGCCTGACGCAGGCAATCGTAGCCCGCCACCCGGGCCACGCCGCGGGACGGGCGCAGGAGCGTCGCCAGGATTCGAAGCAGGGTGGTCTTGCCGGCGCCGTTCGGGCCGAGGAGGGCGACGGCCTCGCCCGCACGGACCTCGAGGCTCACGTCGTCCAGCACGACGTGGCCGCCGAACGCCTTCCGGAGGCCGATCACCTGAATGAGCGGATGTGCAGTCATGCGTCGATCCGTTCATTCTCACGTAGCACCGCGGGCCGGTCAAGGAAGCGGCGCGGTGTCACGGCTCCGACCGTGTCGCTCGGTCGTTGTCGGCCCCAGGGCCTCACGATCGGCCGCCTGGAAGAACTGATGGAGCAGGAGAATTACCGCCAGCATGTCGACCGCGCCGCTGAACGCCCACATGACGACCCCGCCGAGCGCCTGGTCGTCCAGGGGACTCAACGTCCCCGGCTCGGGCGACGCCGCGTAGGAAGGATAGAGCACCCTCGGGCTGGCCGCGAGCAGGAGCCCGAGGGCCGCGTTCTGAAGAGCGCCCGTGACGAGATAGACGACCCGTAGGACGGGATGGACGGATCTGGCGAAATGGGGTGCGGGGCTGACGACGGGCCACCAGAACAGGATGGCGCTCGTGAAGAACGCGAGATGCTCGAGATCGTGGAGGAGGCGATCGCCGCCCACGGGAGATGCCAGAGCCACAGGACCCCGGCGTAGCTGAGCCACGCGACGGGCATTCGAGTCAGGGTCTGCCAGACCCGCCGCACGGGTGCGCCACGCACGAGGAGCCGTCCGGCCCTGACGCGAGCCCTCGCCGGCAGGGCCCAGAGGAGCGCCGCCAGGGGGTCGGCGAGGAGGAGGGCCGGCGCCGCGACGGCGACCAGGAGCATGTGCTGGACCATGTGGGCGGCGAAGCGGCGATGCGCGAGGGCGTCGAGGGGGGAGAGGAGCGCCAGGGCGACGCTCCCGAGGCCGGCGAGGGTCAGCAGAGGTCGCCACCACCCCACGAGTTGCGGAGCCCGTCGCGAGAGGCGCCACCAACCGGTGGCGTAGGCGCTCCCCAGGAGCAGGAGCAGAGCCAGGATTCCCGGCCGGTGCGTCCCAGTCAGCGGCGGAGGGCCAGGGTCGCAACCCACACGAAGAAGACGATGGTCCCCACCAGGAAGAGGCCGAACGCGAGCTTCTCGACAGCGCTCAACGGCTCACCGC
>Ga0209470_1002335_pt1 | contig 13528 bp, 9 predicted proteins | sample GraSoiAngelo_125_FD_185882 | JGI IMG/M metagenome (GOLD analysis project Ga0209470, IMG submission 185882) | Grasslands soil microbial communities from the Angelo Coastal Reserve, California, USA - 14_0927_05_40cm (SPAdes) (version 2) | ecosystem: Environmental > Terrestrial > Soil > Grasslands ... | reverse complement strand
TACCAATAGTAAGGCCGGTAATAGCCATAGTACGGCCGGTAATAGCGGTACGGATAATAGTATCCGTAGGGGTAATATCCGTAGTAGCCCGGTCCGAACCCAATCGAGAAGTAGACTTGAGCATCAGAACGTGGCACCGCAGCAAAGCTCAAGCCCCCCGCCACCAGTCCAATCAACAGAAGTTTCTTCATCGTTTTACCTCCCAGTAATTAAACAGAAGTCGGACGGGAAAGTTTTCCGTTTTATTTGGATGGAAGCACCTCGGGATATCCCGTGATGCAAACACTTTGCCCAATGCGCCGATATGAAACGCGGCGTAGTCGTAGCGCATTCGCCGCATTTGTTGCTCCCCGGCCCGCGAACGCGATTACTGGTCCTCCGGTTAATATTGGACCTAAGTAAAGTTGCACTTTGTCAATGAGACGTGCATCGAGCGCTTGGCTCAGTACTTCACCCCCGCCTTCGATGAGCACATTTGTCATACCTCGTTTGCCTAGATTCTTTAGAACGCCAGCCAAAGACCGTCCTTTGTAAATCAGCGTTCGCGCAGCCAAGCGATCGGAGAACAAACGGGCTCGCCGTGGAAGTTTGCCTGAATGGGTCAGCACAACCCGCCACGGTTGTCGCGCCGAACGTGTGCCCCGTATGGTTAAGCGTGGATTGTCCGCGCGCACTGTTTCCGCGCCCACGAGTACTGCGTCCACGTGCGCGCGAAGCTCACGGGCGTGACTTCGGGCGGAACGTCCAGTGATCCAATGAGGCTCGACGGCGGGCCGCGTCAACCGACCATCAAGCGACATCCCACACTTTGCGATGACAAAAGGGCGCCCAGTGACGATCCACTTATTGAAAGCCTCGTTAATTTGCGCGCATTCATCAGCCAAAATGCCCTCTCGCACGTTCACACCCGCATTTCGCAATCGCACAATGCCCTTTCCTGAGTGACGCGGATTCAAGTCGATTGCGCCAACAACCACGTTCTTAATTCCAGCTTGGAGCATTGCGTCAGTGCAGGGAGCAGTGCGTCCTTCTGTGGAGCACGGTTCGAGCGTGACATAAAGTGTGGCATGAGCGGGAACAGGCGCGCCAAAATCGCGGAGACACTCAACCTCAGCGTGATCGCGACCTGCTCCTCGATGATATCCTTTCGCCACAATCTGATTATCAACGACAAGAACCGCTCCGACTGCGGGGTTAGGGCTAGTCTGACCGAGCGCGTTCTTTGCTTCCTTGAGTGCCTCGCGCATGAACTTTTCGTCTCGTCGTCTATTCATCGCTTCAACATCAATAGTTGGTGTCACCTGCCGAGGCAACGGAGTCGCCAGCGAATGCTTGCACTCGCCGACTTATCAGAACATCAATGCGACGTGCACCGCCAGAGTACCATCCAGGCTAACGCGTGCCTGGAGGGATTCGAACCCCCAACCTTCTGATCCGAAGTCAGAAGCTCTATCCAGTTGAGCTACAGGCACACAATCAAAAATCCCAAGCGCCAAGGTCCAAAATCCAAACTGTGGAGTTCGACATTTTGGAGTTTGGATTCGGAATCTGCGGTTTTCTACGCTGGGGTGGCCGACGGGACTTGAACCCGCAACAACCAGAACCACAATCTGGGGCTCTACCATTGAGCTACGGCCACCATCATTGCCAGGGAACAAGATTAAAATTCGAATTTCTTTTTGCAAACAAAGGACTCGACTTTCCTCGCTCTCTGCAGTAATTCTCGCCGCCGGTGGAACAAAAATCTGCCCGCAGTCGGCTTATCATGGCGCCTCGCCATCGCGTGAAGCGAACCTGTGCGGCTTTGATCGCACTGTTCTTTTTCATCGCGGGTACGGGCACTCTTCTGGGACAGGGAGACGATCCAAGCGAAATTTTTCTAAAGGCCTATCTGTCTGCGCAACAGGGCGAAAAACTTGAGCGTGAAAACCGATTCAAGACAGCCTTGGCGAAATATCGATTTGCTGGAAGCCTCATCGAGATGTTGCGAAGATCGCATGCCGATTGGCAGCCAGCAATCGTGGAATATCGCGGCCGTAAAATCAGCGAAGGCATTTTGCGAATCCAGGACAGGACCATTAGGCAAAATGCGCTTAGCGCCAGTTCAAGTCCTTTGCCCGAAGTGGTCCCTGCACTGCCAGAGAGTCAGGGCTGGTCTGAGCCCGGGCCCGAAGTCGTGGCCCCGCAATTGGGCGAAGCTATCGCTGAGACGTCGCGCGATGCTTCGATCAAAGAGGCCACCAAAAAATTGCGCGACAAAGTCGATCAATTGCAAGCGGCACTCGGCAAGGCGCGCAGTGAGCTCGAAACCGCACGAAAAGAAAAAGAAACCGTCAACACGCGCCTGATGGGAACAAATTCCAAACTTGAAAAAGCACAAAACGACCTTGAAAAAGCGAAAAAGTCGGGACAGCAGACGGGTGATCAACTTGCAAAAGCTGAGGAATCGTTAAGAGAGTCCCAAGCATCGCAGGAAAGCAGCGTTAAGGAGCAGCAGCAGTTGCGCGGCGAGGTTGCCCATTTGAAAGACGCCCTTGCCGCTGCCGATGAGGCACGTCTGACAGCCGAAAAGCAAAGGGAAGATACTCAGGCGAAACTTGCCGCGGTGAGCGAGCAAATCACCGCGCTTCAACACAGGCGCGATGAGGCGCTCGCGCAATTGAAAGTTGCGAAGGAAACCGAACAGGGCGTCCAGCTGCTCCTGGCTGAGAAGGACGATCTACAACACAAATTGGCAAATGCGGAGGAGAAGGTTCGAATCCTTAGCGAGAGCGACCCGAATAACGCGGGGAGATTTGCCGAGATGAATCACCAACTAGCAGATCTCCAACAGCAGCTGTCCGAGGCTCAGAAAAGAAATGATTATTTGGCAGCGAGAGCTGCCGAGCTTGATGTTCAGTTGGACGAGGCAGGCACGCAGCTTCAAGCTGCGAAGCTCGCCGGCGCAAGCAGCGAAGAGTCCGCTCAGCTCGCGAGAGAAAACGAACTCCTGCGAAACATCGTCGTGCGCGAGCGCCAGGAAGAAGCGCGTCGGGACGAGACCAGGAATCTGGTGTTGGCGGAGCTAAGTAGATTGAAAATCAGATCGGAGACGCTGACAAAGCAGATCGAATTGCTCGCACAGCCGGTTACGCAATTGAGCAGCAAAGAGCTGGCTTTGCTACGGCAGCCCGTGGTCTCAGTTTCAGACCAGCACCCCGGCGCGTTAAAAGTGAGTTTCGTTTTTGAGAAAAGCCCACCGGATTCAGTCGCCGCCGTCGAACTAGACGCCAAAGCAAAATCTGCGCAGGGGGACGAACCAGCAAAGCATCAGCAAGACAAACTCCAGGGTCTTGCGCGCGCCGCCAGGAGAAACCTCGACCAGCGCAAATATCAGACAGCGGAAAACCAGTATCAGGAAATCCTGACGAAAGATCCCAACAACTTTGAGGCGCTTTGCAACCTTGGCGTCGTTTATGTTCGCAGCGGCAAGTTGCCGGCCGCAGAGTCGGTGCTGAACAAGGCCGTGGTCATTGCGCCCAATAATGAGTTTGTGCTCACGACGCTGGGCATCATTCATTATCGGCAATCAAAGTTCGACGACGCGCTGGTGGAGTTAAGGAGGGCTATTGAGATCAATCCAAGGGGCGCCACTGCTCACAATTATCTAGGCATCACGGCCAGCCAGAAAGGACGACAGCAAGAGGCAGAAAAGGAAATCCTTCAGGCGCTAGCCAACAATCCTGACGACGCCGATGCGCATTTCAATCTGGCGGTCATTCTTATCACCACGCAGCCCGGCTCGAAAGAACTCGCTAGACAACATTACGCCCGGGCCACTGCGCTCGGCACACAACGTAGTCCGTCACTCGAAAAATTGTTGCAGTGACCCAGATCGGTCGTCGAACGATTCGATAAGTCAGGACAAACGTTGGCCCCGAAACTTCATGCGCTTGCTCCGGGCTTTCTTCATTGCGTTTTTGACGGCTGTTGTCGGCTGCGTTGTCGCGTTCTTTGTCGGCGATTATCTAACCAGGCTCGCTCACGTGCCCGAAATGGAAGGCCAGCGAGGCATGACGGTCGTTTTCCTGTGCGCACCTCTTGGGATTTTGGCAGGTTTGGTAGTTGGAATCGTTTCAACCATTCTGGTTCGGCGGCGAGGACTTGCCGGATTTCTCGTTGCACAGGGTTGGTCGCTTCTGATCGTCTGCGGCCTAGCCGGTTTGCTGGTCGGCGTTCCTCTGCTATCGGACAAGCCTCCGCGGATCGACGGGAAGCGACTCGAATTGCAGTTTGAGTTGCGTGCGCCGGCGACGGTTCAAATTCCAGACCAGCCCGATGGTTACAGCATTCGAGTCAGCCTTTACACTGATAATCGGCAAAGTCGTTTTGCTTTCATCGATTGGAGCGCGATTACAAAAGACGCCGAACACATCACGATTCCGGGAAACGTCCCGTTATTGACACATAACAAGACCAGATCGCTTCTTGCCTCGATCGGTAACGAACCAGCCGGATCGCAGTTCATTGAATTGAAAATTCCACCTTCGCCAACCAAGCAGGACGAAACCTGGTCCGAATGGATTTTTGCCACGCAACGTGCCGACCTCAGTCCGGTTCCCGAGCCGGACCGGTTTGCTGCGCGATTTCGCGTTCGTTCGGCTGATTGATTCTATCGCCACCGCCTCCAAACGTGTGCATCAAAAGATGCAACCATTTCTCACTGCTAACTGGCGTTACATTGCGATGCTCAATTATGTTGTCGATCCTCGCCTGCTCGCGCCATTGGTTCCGCGTGGTACAGAGATCGACTTCGAAAACGGTGAGACTTTCCTAAGCATAGTCGGATTTCTGTTTCTCGACACGCGTCTCCTCGGCGTCCCCATTCCACTGCACCGCGACTTTGAAGAAGTGAATTTACGTTTCTATGTAAGGCGAAAATCGGCCGATACGTGGAGGCGCGGTGTGGTTTTCGTTCGCGAGCTCGTCCCGCGGCGCGCGGTCGCGCTCATCGCGCGCGCTTGTTACGGAGAAAATTATCTGGCTTTACCAATGAAACACGAGATCGACCATGTCGATCATAATCTGAGCGTTGAGTATTCTTGGCGCCGCGGCCGAAAATGGGAGTCACTCAAGATGAGCGCCGCGGGTGAGCCGCATGATATCCCAGCCGGGTCGCACGCCGAATTCATCACCGAACACTATTGGGGCTATACTTCGGTGCGAAAAGCTTGCAGCGAGTATCGTGTCGAGCATCCGCGCTGGAAAATTTGGAACGCGGAAAATTTCGAGCTTCGCGCCGACGTTCCAGGTCTCTACGGCGAACAATTCATCGAAACGCTGAATGCGGCTCCCCGCTCCGCCTTCATCGCCGACGGCTCGCCGATTTCCGTTCTACTTCGCGAACTAGCATAGCAATTGTCGCATGCTCACGCGCGATGAAACTCCCTAACGAGCGCTCGTTTGCGTTCGTGCCGCGAGATCGCAAGATCGACAAGCTTGGTTAGAAGCTCCTCATAATTAATTCCCGATGCTTCCCACAATTTCGGATACATGCTGATTGAAGTGAACCCCGGGATCGTATTTAACTCGTTGAAAAAGAACTCTCCGCTTGTCCGATCGAGAAACAGATCGACTCGCGCCATCCCTTCGCACTCGAGCGCAGTGAAAACATTTCGCGCCATGGTCTGCGCGCGTTTCGTCCCGTCCGAATCAAGCTTTGCTGGAATGATGAGCGCGGCGCCTTTCTCGTCGAGGTACTTCGCCTCGTAAGTATAGAATTCGTGCGCCGGGACGATTTCACCGGGAACACTCACCAGCGGATCGGCGCCTGTCTTCAGATTCTCCAATACAGACACTTCGATTTCGCGTGCGTTCATGGCGGCTTCGACGAGGACTTTCCGGTCGTAGCGAAACGCATCTTCGAGCGCCGCGTCGAGTTCGCTTGGTTCCTTTACCTTCTCCACACCGACGCTGGAGCCGAGATTCGCGGGCTTAACAAAGACAGGATAGCCAAGCTCTTTTTCAATCCTCCTGGCCGACTGCTCTTTTTCTTTTTCCCAAACTTCGTGCTTCAACGGAACATAAGGAACAATCAGGACTCCTTTGTCGCGAGCGAGGCGTTTTGCCATTTCCTTATCCATCGCGACAGCCGATGCGAGGACGCCGCATCCAATATAGGGAAGATCGGCCAGCTCAAGTAAACCCTGAATCGTTCCGTCTTCACACAGAGGCCCATGCATAACCGGAAAGACTACGTCAATCCTGCGCGCCTCACCGGCTCAGCTTAAGTGGATCAACGCGTTATCGTTACCGGCTTCGGCGGGATTCGGCGGAAGCAGCACGTTCGGCGCGTCTTTGAAGATAGGGAGAGATTTCTTTCCTTCGAGCAAAGAAATGTCGTTGACGTGCCAGCGACCCTGCTTGTCAATCGCCACCGGCACAATCTCGAATCGATTACGGTCGAGATGAGTGATTACTGACGCGGCTGATTGCAGTGAGACTTCGTGTTCTCCCGAGCGGCCGCCGTACAACACCGCAACGCGCAGCTTCTTCATACAGCTCGCATATTTAGCGCGGTCGCTTCGTTTTTAATCAACTGCGGCTCAGTAACTGCCGCAAAACAAACGGCAAAATCCCGCCGTGCTTGTAGTAATCGATCTCGATTGGCGTATCGATGCGCAACTTCAGCGGGACCGAGCGCTTTGATTGTCCTTTAGCTTCGATCTGGAGGGTTATGTTTTGACCGGGCTTATTTGCGTCCGACAATCCTGTAATCGAAAAGATTTCTGAGCCGTCGAGCCCAAGCGATTGCGCCGTTGTTCCCTCGGGAAACTGCAATGGCAACACGCCCATACCAACAAGGTTTGATCGATGAATCCGTTCGAAACTCGCAGCGACCACTGCCTTTACACCCAACAAGCGCGTTCCTTTCGCGGCCCAATCGCGCGATGAGCCGCTGCCGTACTCGTGGCCAGCGAGAATAACCAGCGGAGTGCTAGTCTCTGCGTACTTCATCGCCGCATCAAAAATCGACATCTGCTCGCCCTCGCCATTCTTCGAACCGCCAGTCCGGCTCGGACCGAAATATTTCGTCACGCCTCCTTCGGTTCCGGGCACCATCAAATTCTTTATCCGCACATTCGCGAACGTGCCGCGCGTCATGACCAGATCATTGCCTCGCCTGCTGCCGTAACTGTTGAAATCTCGCGGCTGGATTCCTCGTGACATTAAATACTTCCCGGCCGGGGACGTTTCTTTGATTGCGCCTGCGGGCGAAATGTGATCGGTCGTTATCGAGTCGCCGAAAATCCCAAGGGCGCGTGCGCCGCGGATTTCCATGATATGGCCGGGCTCCATCGAGAAGTTTTGAAAAAACGGCGGCTCATGAATGTAATCGCTCTTCTCATCCCACTGGTAAACGTCGCCGGTGCTCGATGGAATCTCGTTCCACTTCGGATTTTGGTTCGCAAAATCGCGATACAATTTGCGAAACGTCTCTGGCGCGAGAGCTGATTGCATCGTGTCGCGGATTTCGCTGAGAGTCGGCCACAGATCGCGAAGGAAAGTCTCTTTGCCGTTCTTGTCCCTGCCGAGCGGGTCGCGCGAAAGATCGATGTGAACTCGACCCGCGAGGGCGAAGGCGACAACCAGCGGCGGCGACATCAAAAAATTCGCTTTGATATGCTGATGCACGCGCGCCTCGAAATTACGATTTCCCGAAAGGACAGAAGCAGCAACCAGATCGTACTTGTGAATCGCCTTCTCGATGTTTGGATGCAGCGGCCCGGAGTTGCCAATGCAGGTCGTGCAACCGTAACCGACCAGATTGAAACCGAGTTGATTGAGATATTTTTGCAGACCAGTTTTCTCCAGGTAATCCGAAACGACGCGCGAGCCGGGCGCCAGCGACGTTTTCACACTGGGATCGACATGCAGTCCGCGCTCAACCGCTTTTTTTGCGAGAAGACCGGCCGCGATCATCACGCTTGGGTTGCTCGTGTTTGTGCAACTCGTGATCGCGGCGATGAGCACGCTGCCTTGGCCAATGTGAGTTTGCCCGCGAGCAAATACCTCGCGCGACTCATCTTCAATTTCTCTCCCGGTATCGGGCGTCGGCCGGTTCGCAATCATCTCGATCTTATTGAGTTGATCGCCCGGATCGATTCCCTGATCTTCCTTGTTATCGGTCGAAAACATTGCCCCGTTGCGCGGGGCGCTGCCGTTCAATTCCACGAGATGTTTCTCGTGAAGATCGATATTTTGTTTCCCGTATCCGCCCTGTTGCACCGGTTTCTGCAACAGTTCGCGAAATACTTTGCCGAGCTCAGGCAGATTGATTCTATCCTGAGGCCTTTTCGGTCCGGCAACGCTTGGCTGCACCTCCGCCAAGTCCAAATCGACGTGGACGCTGTAATCGATCTCGCCCCGGAGCGGCATGCCGAACATCTTCTGCGCGCGAAAGTAATTCTCGAACGCCAGGCATTGTTCCTCGCTGCGTCCGGTGGCCCGTAGGTAATTCACCGATTCTTGATCAATTGGAAAATACCCCATGGTGGCGCCATACTCGGGCGACATATTCCCAATGGTGGCGCGATCCGGCACCGGCAGCGATGCAGCGCCTTCGCCGTAAAATTCGACAAATTTGCCGACGACCTTTTGCGCGCGCAGCAATTGCGTTATGTGCAGGACGAGATCCGTCGCCGTGACGCCTTCGCGCAGTTGCCCGCTCATGTGTACGCCCACCACTTCCGGTGTTAAAAAATAAACCGGCTGGCCGAGCATGCCGGCTTCCGCTTCAATTCCCCCCACGCCCCAGCCAACCACACCAAGACCGTTGATCATGGTCGTGTGCGAATCAGTCCCAACAAGCGTATCGGGATAATAAAGTAGCGCGTCCGCCCCGGTTGCGGGGCCGACGGGCATCTTGCCCGCTGTTGAGTGGGAAGCAGGCGAGACGCCCGCTGGCCCCACAGGCTGGAAGCCTGCGTTACTCAGAACGCCCTTGGCCAGGTATTCAAGATTCACCTGGTGCACGATGCCGATCCCCGGCGGGATCAGCTGGAAAGTTTTGAACGCCTGCTGACCCCACTTGAGAAACTGGTAGCGCTCGCGATTACGCTTGAACTCCATGTCCAAATTGAGTTGCAACGCGCGCGGCGACCCAAAGAAATCGACCTGAACGGAGTGATCCACTACCAGATCAACCGGCACGAGTGGTTCGATGATCTTCGGATCCCGTCCGAGCCGTTGCACAGCGCTGCGCATCGCAGCTAGATCAACCACCAGTGGCACACCCGTGAAATCCTGCAAAACGATCCGTGCGACGACGAATGGAATTTCCTCGTTCGCCGGCGACTTTGCGTTCCAGTTTGCGAGCGTCTCAACGTCTTTGCGCCGGGCTTTCTTCCCGTCGCAATTGCGCAGCACCGATTCGAGAACAATCCGGATGCTTACTGGCAACCGCGAAATTTTGCCGACACCTTGTTCTTCCAATGCCGGCAGCGAATAAAACAAACCTTCGCGCCCCTTGACCGCGTCGAATTTCCTGAGCGTCTTAAATTCGTCGTGCATATTTGTTGTCATTCCGAGCGGAGCGCAGCGGAGTCGAGGAATCCCGCGATGTTAGCTTTAAGGTCTCGCAACGGGATGTCTCGACTTCGCTCGACATGACAGGGTTATTTCAGTTCCGCCAGCTTAGCCTTGATGTTGTCGAAATTGGGCAACTGCCTGGCGTCATCGTTGCTCTCCGCATATTGGACCACGCCGTTCTTATCGATAATGAATGCCGACCTCTTTGGCACACCGCCCATTCCGAGGTTCATCTGCGGCAGGAAAGAGTCGTACATCACGTCATAGGTTTTCGCGACCTTGTGTTCGTAATCGCTTAATAGTGGCACTGTGATTTTCTCCTTTTGGGCCCACGCCTCCTGCGCGAATGGATTGTCGCCGCTGATTCCATAAACAGCCGCGTTCAAGCCGATGTACCCGTTCAGACCCGCGCTCACCTCACACATCTCCGTTGTACACGTGCCCGTGAACGCCATCGGAAAGAAGAGCAAAAGCGTGTTCTTGTGTCCAAAATTGTCGCTCAGCCGGATTTGCTTCGGTCCGGCAGGGACCTTCGTGGACAAAATGAAATCTGGCGCCTTGGTTCCAACAGCAAGTGGCATAAATGAATCCTTCGGTTTGCGTTAAACGTGGGGGAATTCAGTATAAGATCGACACGGAGCCGGTCAAAGACATCGTTGAAGCGTCAACTCTCCTTTGTCATTCTGAGCGAAGCGAAGAATCTCGGATTGTTTCTGGTTGCCTCAACTGCACCAAGGCTTGGTCAGAGATGTTTCGCTGAGCTCAACATGACAGGAAACACTTTAACACTTTAACGCTTCAACGTTCGTTATGGAACTGTTCTGGTGGCTTTTCACGATTGTGCTGTTCGCCGTTGGTCTGATCGGGACCATCGCGCCGGTCCTGCCCGGCACGACAATTATTCTCGCTGCGGCGGTGGTTCACCGGATCATGTTGGGGCCGGAGAAAAGCATCGGTTGGCGCACGATCATCGTGCTCATGCTGCTGACGCTCGCGACGTATGCGATTGACGTTTTCGGCGGCTATTTTGGCGCGAAATACTTTGGTGCGACCAAGTGGGGCACATTCGGCGCTATTCTCGGCGCACTAGTCGGACTATTCTTCGGTATCGTTGGTTTGTTCGTCGGTCCAGTTATCGGCGCGATTGCTGGTGAATTCATCGCCGGCAAACGAATGATTGATGCAGGCCGGGCGGGCTGGGGAAGCTTGCTCGGAAATCTCGGCGCAATGCTCGGCAAACTTGTCATCGGCCTTGCTATGATCGCAATTTTCTTTCTGACCGTGCCAACGCCGTTCTGAATGAGGTTGTAGAGCAACCGCTACGGTTGCCCAAATCGGATGGCAGGCGGGGCGTCTGATCTACAACCGCTTTTTCTCATGGTTTCGCGGCTTCAAGATTTCCATTTTTGTGCTAAATTTTGGGCCGATGGCAGATGATCGCTGGCGAGCCGCTTGCGGCTTGCTGGAGGAAAGTCCGAACACCATACGGCAACATGCCGCGTAAAATACGCGGGCACCGCGGTTGAAAAACTTCGGTGACGGAAAGTGTCACAGAAAAGACACCGCCGGTTCTTTGGCAACAAAGCTCAGGTAAGGGTGAAAAGGCGAGGTAAGAGCTCACCGCTCGCGAAGCAATTTGCGAGGCAGGAAAAACCCCATGCGGTGCAAGACAAAACAGAGGGAGGGCAGCCGGCTCGTTTGATCCTCGGGTATCGTCGCACCACGGTCCCGCGACCGCGGGATCGGGCTCTCGGAGAAATTCGGGAGAGATGAATGATCATCGCCCAGCACTTTGCTAGCAAAGTGCTGGGGACAGAATTCGGCTTATCGCCATCGAAAATAGGAAGGGCGCTTTCGCAAACGAAGGCGCCCTTCGCTTTTTATTAGGCGACCGACGGCCTAAGCTTGGACTTTTTGCGGAGGAGCGGCAAAACTTTTTCCACCAGCGCGTCGGCTGTGATTCCGTGTTTTTTGCGCAGGCTGGGAACCGCGCCGTGCTCGATGAATTGATCGGGCCAACCGATGCGAACCACCGGCGTGTTTATCATTTGTGAGTGCAGATGTTCCATCACGGCGCAGCCAAAGCCGTTGTGCAAAACATGGTCTTCAATCGTGCAGACGACTTCGACGCTTCGCGCAAAAAATTCGAGTGTGCCGGTGTCCATCGGCTTGATCCAGCGCGGGTTGATGAGCGCGACCGAAATTCCTTTTTCTTCGAGCTTGCGCGCCGCTTCTTCGGCGATTTCAAACATGTTGCCCAATCCGAAGATCGCCACATCACGCCCATGCTGCACGACCTCCGCCTTACCTATCTCGAGAAGCTTCGGTTCCGGCTTGATTTTTACTCCGGGCCCCGAACCGCGCGGATAGCGAACGGCAATCGGACCGGAGTTGTAGTGCGACATTGTCCAAAGCATGTCGACAAATTCATCTTCGTCCTTTGGCTGCATGTGTACCCAGTTCGGCACGTGGCGCAGATAGCCGATGTCGAACAAGCCGTGGTGCGTCGGGCCGTCGTCGCCGCTTAAGCCGGCGCGATCCATGCACAGCTTCACATTCAGATTTTGGACGGCGATGTCATGGATCGCCATGTCGTAGGCCCGCTGGAAAAACGTGGAGTAAATCGCGAGGAACGGTTGCAACCCCTGCGTGGCCAGACCGCACGCAAAGAGCGTGGCGTGTTCTTCCGCGATACCGACATCGAAGTAGCGAGTCGGATGGGCCTTGGCAAAATGTGAAAGACCAGTTCCGCTTGGCATTGCCGCGGTGATAGCGACGATCTTTTGATTCGTCTCTGCAAATTTCGCCAGCGTTTTACCGATGATTTCCGAATAGGTCGGCGTCGGCGTTGGCGCAGTCTCGCCGCTCTCGATCTTGTATTTGCCGAGGCCATGAAATTTGTCGGGCTGTTTAATGGCCGGTTCGTAGCCTTTGCCTTTCTTGGTCAGAATGTGAAGCAGCACCGGCTCTTCCTGCGTCTTCAAAAACTCGAAGGTTTTTGTCAGCAGTGGAATATCATGGCCGTCGATGGGGCCGTAGTAGTGCAGACCAAGTTCTTCAAAGATCACGCTCGGCACGAGCAAACCCTTGACGCTTTCCTCCACTTTGTGCGCGAGGTGCACGCCGGTTTTTCCAAGAATCGCCTGGACGAAATCGCGCGCCTTATCATGCAGATGCGCATAAGTGGGATTCGTCACGATGCTGTTTAGGTAATTGGCTATCGCGCCGACATTCTTCGCGATCGACCATTCGTTATCGTTGAGCACGACGATGAACCGTTTCGTGTGCGCTTTTACATTATTGAGCGCTTCGTAGCTGATTCCGCAGGTGAACGCAGCATCCCCTGCGACCACAACGATGTGTTCGTCACCGCCGCGCAGGTCGCGTCCAACCGCCATCCCGAGCGCCGCCGAGAGCGCGGTCCCCGCGTGACCCGCGCCATAACAATCATGTTCGCTTTCCGTGCGCAAAAGAAAACCGTTGAGTCCACCGAATTGGCGCATGGTGTGGAAACGGTCGAGGCGGCCAGTAAACATTTTGTGCACGTAGCCTTGGTGACTCACATCCATCACGAAGCGGTCCCGAGGCGTGTCGAACACGCGATGCAACGCAATCGTCAGCTCAACCACGCCGAGGTTCGGCCCGAGGTGGCCGCCAGTTTGCGAAAGCACTTTGATCAGTTCATCGCGGACTTCCTGCGCGAGCTGCGGCAGATCCTGTTCCCGCAGCGTCTTGATGTCCGCGGGCGAATGGATCCCGTCGAGCAGACGCGGTGGCGTGGCTGTCGCCTGGGAAGTTTGAGAAGTTTCAGAAGAGTTTGATTTCGTCATTTGTGCTTTCGGGTTCCTCGATCTTTTTGTCTGTAGCAGCGGCTTCCTGCGTCGGCTCGAACTCTTTAACTACGGGTTTGCCTGCGCTGTTGCGCGCAATGATCTCGATCTTTTGCTCCGCGTTGGCA
>Ga0209470_1002333_pt1 | contig 13532 bp, 13 predicted proteins | sample GraSoiAngelo_125_FD_185882 | JGI IMG/M metagenome (GOLD analysis project Ga0209470, IMG submission 185882) | Grasslands soil microbial communities from the Angelo Coastal Reserve, California, USA - 14_0927_05_40cm (SPAdes) (version 2) | ecosystem: Environmental > Terrestrial > Soil > Grasslands ... | reverse complement strand
TACTGGCCGGACGCCGCTTGCTTGTCATGTCCGCCACACGCACATCAAAGTGTTCGGCTACACGTCGCTGAATTTGTTCGATGGTAATGGAATGCCGCCGTTCTTCCTGCAAAATATCCTTCAGCAGATGCTCGACGACTTCCTGGGTGAGCTCCTTTCCGCTGAGTGAAGCGAAGGATGCCACGCGCATGAGCGCGCCCTCCAGACGACGCACATTCGTACGAATGCGACTGGCGAGAAATTGGAAAATGTCATCGTGTAATTTGATCTGCATCGTGCGTGCCTTTTTTCGCAAGATCGCCAGGCGCGTCTCAATATCCGGCGGCTGAAGCTCGGCGGTAAGTCCCCACTCAAAGCGGGAAACCAGGCGGTGCTCCAGGTTGGCGATCTCGGAAGCAGGCCGGTCGCTGGAAAGCACGATCTGTTTATGTCCATCAAAAAGTGTATTAAACGTGTGAAAAAATTCTTCCTGCGAACGCTCCTTGCCTCCGAGAAATTGGATGTCATCGATCAAAAGAAGGTCGGCCTGACGATATCGCTTTCGGAACTTGACTAGATTGCTGTGCTGGATCGCGTCGATGAACTCGTTGATGAAAAGTTCGCTGGAGAGATACATCACCTTCATGTTTTTTTTCTTCGCCCAGACGTACTGGCCAATAGCCTGCATCAGATGGGTCTTGCCGAGGCCAACACCCCCGTAAATAAAGAGAGGGTTGTAAGTACGCGCTGGCGACTGAGCGACCGCGAGGCTGGCGGCGTGCGCGATCTCGTTGTTTGGGCCGACCACAAAAGATTCGAACGTGTTTCTTGGGTTGAGCCCGAGCACGCTTGCGCCTGTTTTCGTGTCGCCTTGTGACTCTGGCAGAATCTCTTTTAAGATGACGACATCCTCCAGAGGCGTTTGCCCCGCGGTTCCAGAGGGAGAGGAAAACCTCACGGCGCGTGGAGCGCCAAATGCGGCGACGATGGCGGTCTGCAATGCCGTCATATAGTTACTCTCGATCCAGAACTGATAGATGTTATTTGGGACACGAAGAGTGAGCGATTTATCACTGGCTTCGACCAACTCGGTGGCAGAGAACCAACGTTTGAAACTATCCGGGCTCACCTGTGGCTTGAGCGCAGCGGATATTCGCTGCCACAGCTGCGCACATTTCTTGTCCATAGCAACTTGTTAACAGTGTTACAGAATCGCCACAGAGGCTGATACGGGGGGAAATAGCCTTGCGAATTCGGGGCGATATTGGGCGGGTCCCCGGCACAATTTCCCAAGGGAATGCCGGGGGAAAACGCCCAAGATGCGTAAATACGAGGGGAAATTGAACTTTGTGCAGGTTAATGGCGAATGGATTGCGGCGAGATAACCGTGCGCATGAATTCGTTTGTTTTTTGGGGGTAGCGTGCCGTTCATTCTCAGTACCAAAAGTTTCTCAGAAATGTTCACAACTTATTCACATCGGCTCTTTTTCTGCGCTGCCAGCGGGCTTGAGATTAGAAATCGCGACTAAAATCGACAAGAAAAAAACTGAACTTTATTTTTCGTCACCAAAAAAAATTTCTTGACTGAAAAAGGAAAACGCGCCTGCCCCGGGGACAACAAAATTGATGCTCTTTGCGCGCAGTTTGACTCCCGCTAGATTTTCTCCGGCTCATTCGCGGCTCGGTTTACCGATCTATCTGCCGCGTCCCTGTGCGTTCGCTCCCGAGTTGACCGAATTGGCCCGCGGGCGCAATTTTGCCGCCTCCAGAGTGCAACGAATGCAAACGAAAATGACGAACTGGAAAGCGAACGGTATCGTCAATTTCAACCGCCGAGCGATCCGGCAAATTCTTCCGACGAGCTTGGTGGCCTTCTTTCTCTCTGCGTCGTATGCGTATGCCGCCGACGAGCTTTTACCACCGTTCGGCTTTCGTTGGAACGACTCCATGGCGCGTGTGGAAGCGGTGCTGCATGGGGCGAAAGCCAAGATTGTGTCGCGCGAAAAGAAGGAGAGCCGGGAGATCTGGACAGTGGAAGGACTCGTTCATCCTGGATTGAGGCGCACTCTCTTTACTTTTAAACAAAGGGCGCTGGTTGCAGTAGAGCTACAATATGAATATCCGGACTGGTCGATCGAACGTTACAACCAGCGGATGGGGGAAATCCGCAAATATTTCGACGAGAAGTATGGAACGGGAAAACTAGTCTCGCGTTCTCGCGATACCGACACCGACGTCATCCAGACGTTGGTTGGCTATCAATGGATGGTCGGCGCGACGATGCTTGAGCTTTTTTACTTCTCGGCTCAACACGACGCACTCGTTTACCGTACGATTTCGGTCGATTACAAAGCGCTTTAATTTGAACCACGAATTACGCGGGTCAAAACGGATAAAGAGATTCTTGATTTCCGTGATCCCTAATTATCCACGTAATCGCGGTTTCAAACTGCCGCAAATCAAAGCGTTGTCTCGCTCACGAGTGATTGCCCGTCCTGCGGACGAATGCGCTTGCCGAGCTTCGTTTGCTTTTGCAAGCGCTTTAAGCGGCTCGATAAGGCTGCCTTCGCCGCTGATTTCATTCGATCAATAAAGAGAATTCCGTTAAGATGATCGACTTCATGTTGAATCGCGCGCGCGAGTAAGCCGCTTGCTTCGATTTCGATTCTGTCGGCTTCCAAAGTTTGCGCGCGCACGAATATTGATGTTGCGCGCTCGATTTCGCCGGTAATTTCCGGAAAGCTCAGACACCCTTCTGTTCCAGCTTCGTTTGCGCCGCCCATTTCGATCTCCGGATTAACTAAGATGAGCGGCATCGACGCCGCTGGATCGACATCTTTGCCGTTCAGCTTCAGCGTGCTGGGTCGATCTTCGACTTGCGAAATGTCGAGCACGGTGAGCTGCAAAGCTTCACTGACTTGCTGCGCCGCCAGGCCGATGCCATTGGCGGCATGCATAGTCTCGAGCATGTTGGCGATGAGCTCGCGAGTGTGATCGTCGATCTTCTCGATCCGTTTACCTTTCGCCCGCAGGATCGGGTCGCCGTACTGCAAGATCGGCAAGATCATTTCTCTTCGCGCGTAAAGGCCGGCAAATTTCTTACGCCCGCCAGCTTCAATGCATCCATCACTTTGATGATCGTGCCGAAGGAAGCCTTTTTGTCTGCTTGCAGTGCGAGCGTGGACTTGCGCGGCTCGGGCAAGTCGCGCACCGCGCCCTCCAGTTCGTCCACGCCCATCCCTCGTCCGTCCAGTTTGATCTCGTCATTTTGATCGATGCTTACGATCGCGTGTTCGAGTTCAGCCGGCAGCTTCTTCGCCGTTTTAGATTCCGGCAGGTTAATCTGAACTTCCGGCTGATCCTTCTTAAAGGTCGTGGAGACGACAAAAAAGATCAGCAGGATGATGAGGATATCGACGAGCGAGACAATGATAATGAGAGGCGCCCGCCGTTTTCGCACCGCGAAGTTCATGTCGTGAAATGCGCTGCGCGTTTCACCCGACTGGCGTCGGAAGCGGCACGGGCGCCGCAGACGACGCTCTTGCTGGTTCGAATTCCCGCGAGGAGCGGCCGTAATAGCATTTGTTAATTAACTCGACGACTAGCGTTTCCATCTCCACCGACATCACTTCTACTTTTCTCGAAAAATAGCTGAACCCGATCAGCGTCGGCACGGCGATCGAAAGTCCGAAAACGGTTGCATTCAGCGCTTCGGCGATGCCAAGCGCAATCTGGCGGGTATCCGATGCGCCGGAGCTCAATCCAAGATGGGAAAAAACATGCACCAGTCCCGAAACCGCGCCGATCAAACCGAGCAACGGCGCAATGCCTACGATGACTTCGAGAACGATGAGACCTTTTTCAAGGCGCACCATTTCGTGACGCGCACGCGTTTGAACCACTTCCACGGTCTCCGAACGCGGCCCGCGCAAATATTGCAGCGCGACGCGCGTGATCCGCGCCAGCGATGACGGATCATAATGCACGATGCGTGACAGCCGCTCAGGACTTCCGCCAGGCACCAACCTTTCTATTTCGCTCTCGATTACCGGTGGCATCACGTTTTTCTCTCTCAGGGCGAAGCCGCGCAAAATCATTGTCGTTACGGAGACAATCGAACAGGCTAGCAGCGGCCACATAAAAAGACCGCCCCGCGTGAAAAACCCGATAACCGTAGTCACGGCTCCGGGCGTTTCAGCAATTATCCAGGCAGCAATCATTAATTTGGATAAATAATGAAGTTCTCCACGGCTTCCAGGCCCTCTGACGGCAAGGCATCTGCAACATCGTCGGGAATCGGCGGAAGGTGGGCTTCGAGAACCGATTGCAAACAAATATTGGCAAAGGCCTCGTTAGATGTGTTCTCGGTGACTTTGAGATTCTTCACGCGACCGCTCCGGTCAACAGAAAATCGGAGCTGTAATGTGCCGATGCTGATTAAATCGCGCTTTTGATCTACGTAAGCATACCATCGCGAGCCAATTGAATCCTTCAGGATTTTTTCGTAACGACCAAGCGGAGTGCCTAGCGCGTTCACCGAAGAACTCCCGCGATTGCTGATATTTCCGGAAATGCGTGTTCGATCTTTTAACGCGCGATATGCGGAACGCATCGATGCCGGTGCAGTGGAAGGTTCTACCGCTGGAGTGGGCCTTGCAGTTAACATCGCAAATTGCTCCGCTGCCGTAAGCGGAGGCGGTTGGGTTGGCTGCGGCGCTGCAGACGGCGTCGGATTTTCTTGGGGCATCACACTGGGCTGCGGTTGCGCCCCCTTCATTTCCAGCGAGTGCGGATGTGTTTCTAAATCCACAAACGGTCGATCTTTGCCGGTTTGCGACGGCAATGGCGCTTCACCAGTGGCGGGAAGCTCGCTCGCCGCGATCGAGTTGGCGTTTGATTCAAATGTTTTCTCCTTCGGTGGCTCGGCAGATTGTTTCGACTCGTCCGTCTCCATAAAGGCAGAGTTCTTTGGAACCAGTGGTGTCGGCGGCAGATCGACAAACGTTAGCTGAACCGGCTTTTCCTCCATCGGAGCCGCCGGCGAGAACACTCCGCCGAACACAGCCAGCAGGAACGCGACCATCAGATGAATAAGAATCGCCGCAAGCAGCGCCCACAAAACCGTTCGAGCGTCGTATTCGTGATCGATCGTTCGGTGGCCGGGCTGGGCGAACATGATGTCAGCCGTCGTCATGAAAGCGGTCTATTTAAGTAATGGAGAAGAGATTGGCGCTCAGAGTTCCTCAGCTTAGAACTTGGACATTATCTCACCCAACGGGCGCTGACAAATTGCACCGGGCCTTCCATGGGATCGATGGCAGGGCGATTGACTCGTTCAGCGGCGCTCAGGTCAGGCCCTTAGTCGTTTGCTCCCGCTTCCGTGAGGCCATTCGCGTGTCTCTCTTGTCATTCCGAGGGGAGTGAAGCGCAGTCGAGGAATCTCTTGATGCGGCCGACTTCCGTGACGCCATTCGCGTGTGGTGAAATAAATATTGCTGCGCGTAACCGCCGTGTTCGCCAAAAAAGGTTTCGGAAAATTCGCGCAGCCCCCGCGCCGTTATTTTTTTCGTCCGCGGAAAGTATTTCTCTCGCAAGACGCGCTCGATCCAAACATCGATGGGAAAACAGCGCAGGCGTCCATAGGCGAAGAGCATCACACAATTGGCAACCTTCGCGCCTACGCCCGGAAGCCAGCCCAGCCTTGCCCGCAGATCGACATCAGATAACGTGGACCACGCTCCCAGATTCGCTTCGCCCGAACTGACGAGCCGCGCGGTTGCAAGCAGACTTTTCGCCCGATAACCAAGTGCGCACTCTTGCAGTTTCTGCTCGGAACTTTGGGCAAGACGCCGCGGCGAGGGAAATGTGTAGATGACGTGCTTGTCGATCTTACGGAGGTCACCAAATCGGTTCCGAAGAGCCAGCGAGATTTGCCGGATATGCGCAACCTTTTTCCTGGTCGACGCGATGAAGGTGGCAAGACATTCCCATTTCGGCTGACGAATAATCCGCAAGCCGCGACAAAAATGTTGCGCCGCGTTCATCGTCGTATCACTCGGAAACGATGCGCAGATTTCCGCGAGCGGATGATCAAGCGCGAAGTAACGACGAACTAACTCCGTGCAACCCGAGCTCACGCGTAAAAGTTCACCGCTCTGTTCCGCATAAACCGGCTCGTCACCAATTGTTCCCACAAATCCGTTATCGACATTTTCCCAATGAAAGACCTGGCCGGAATCGAGCGTCAACGCGAGATCGAAATCCGGCGCTGCAATTTCCGTGAGCTTCATTGGTGATCTTGTCCCAGTATCCAGCATTGATTACGAGCAAGAGCAAGAGCGCTTGATAATCTGTGTTTCATCTGTGTTCATCTGTGGCTAAATAACCGCCGACATGGACGCAAGACTGGCGATCGATAGCGGCGTTCTCCTTCTTTATTTCGTCCTCATCATTTCTATCGGCCTTTACATGGGTCGAAAAGAGGAAAACCTCGCCGACTTTGCGCTTGGCGGCCGTCGTATTCCGTGGTGGGCGGTGTTGGCCTCCATCATCGCAGCTGAAACAACCGCGGCCACTTTCTTCGGAACTCCGGGTGAAGGGTTTGCGCTTCGCAACTACACCTATCTGCAGCTGGCGGTCGGCACGATCCTTGCCCGCATCCTTGTCAGCTACATTTTTATCAAGCCATACTACGATTACAGGGTTTACTCGATTTACGAATATTTGACCGCACGCTTTGGCGTCCCTACGAAGAACGCGGCGTCCGCCATTTTCATGGTTACGCGATTGCTTGCCTCGGGTGCCCGTTTGTACTTCGCGGCAATCGCGCTTGCCCTCGCGTATGAAATGATCCGGGGAGTTCCTCCCGGTCAGACCGAAACATTGCTGATTTACATTTGCGCGTGTGTAGCGATCGTCATTTTAACTGGGATTTACACGACGCTCGGCGGCATCAAGGCGGTCATTTGGACCGATCTAATTCAAGCCTCGATCATGATCGGCAGCGCCCTTATTGCCCTTGGATTGCTTTACTCGGCAATCCCCGGCGGCTGGCACGAAATCGTGCAACGCCATGGTGGATTCGGCATTTCCGATTTTCTGACCACGGGTCTTGATCCAGCGAAGTCGGGCTGGGAAAAAATCAAGGGAATGTTTGAGACCGAGTACACGATTTTTGCCGGATTGATCGGATCGACATTTATTACCATGGCCACGCACGGCACTGATCAGGACATGGTGCAACGGATGTTGACCGCGCCTGACATTCGTCGGAGCCGGCGTTCGCTGATCATGTCGGGTCTCGCCGACATCCCGATTGTTCTGACATTTCTCAGCATCGGTCTTCTGCTCTGGACGTATTATCAGGCTCACCCCGATCCGACCCTTTCTAAAACGCCTAACGAAACGTTCTGCCATTTCATTCTTTACAAAATGCCAGTGGGCCTCCGGGGCTTGTTGATTGCGGGAATCTTCGCCACGGCGATGGGCTCGCTCAGCACTGCGCTAAATGCGCTGGCCACAAGTTTCACACGCGACTGGTACCAGAGCTACATCAATCGAAACGCCACGAGCGAACAAAGCCTGCGAGCAGTCCGCTGGGCCACGGTCTGGTTCGCAATCCTGATGATCGTCGTTGCATCGACCACTTCCTACCTCGTCATCGTGCATCCCAATGTGCGGATCATCCCGATCGCGCTGGGAATTTTCGGGTACACCTATGGCTCGCTACTTGGCGTATTTCTTTGCGGAATTTTCACCAAACGACGCGGCAACAATCGCGGCAACATCGTTGCCATGATCGTCGGTTTCATCGTCGTGGCCACCTTGAGTGGATTGCCCAATGGCATCGCCAGCATCTTTGGTGCGCAGCTCTATACGCAGCCGAGCTGGTTGCCAGTCCTGGTATTTCCCTGGTGGATCTGCTTCGGCACGATTGTCACGTTTAGCGTGGCGATTCTTTTCCGCACTGGCCGCGAGCATCACCCACCGGACATCGTTTAACGGTAGAATTAAAGCAGGAATTGACTGGCGACGGGTTGCTAATTACTTGATGCGTAACGACAGTCCTTTCTACACAATCCCAACCATCGAAATCCCATGCCCCACGTCGTGACCGACAAATGTAACGGATGCAAGTTCACCGACTGTGTAGAGGTGTGCCCGGTCGCCTGCTTCTACGAACTGGAGAACCAGGTGGTCATTCATCCGGAAGACTGCATCGATTGCATGGCCTGCGTAGAAGTATGTCCCGTCCACGCCATCTACGCGGAGGCCGACCTCCCTCCGGAATTCACGAAAGACATCGAATTCAATGCGACCCAGGCCCACCAGATCAAGGATTCGGGAGCGGAAGCGATCACAGTTAAGAAAGAAGCGCTGCCCGGTGCCGCGGAGCGAAAAAAGGCCTTGGGTTATTGAGCGATTAGCCTGCCCGGTTTTTTGGCCGCCGAGATAGCCCGTTCCTCCCTCATTCCTTTTGCGCGCTTGATTCGACGTTGAGCGTTGGGCGTTTACTTTCGAGTGCACATGCCTGCTCCGCCCCCGATTGCTGAGCTTGTGGAGCGCTTTGGACAACAAAGCGACGCCTATAAGTCGGGTCGATACAATGAAACTCAGCTGCGACGCGAGTTTGTCGACCCAATGTTCAAAGCGCTGGGCTGGGACATGGACGATGTCAGCAGCGTCCGCACGATGGAGTCGAAATCGGCTGCGGTAAACCGCGCCCGACAATTCGCCCTGATCATCGTGGCTTCAACATGTGCAATAAAGGCGCCGATGGCAAAGCGAGATTCCGGCGCTGCGCGCCTAATCCGAGGAAACCCCATCTTGCTTATGCGACACGCCGGACTCCCCTTACCACCCGCCTGGCTCGTCCTGGCCAACACAGACACTGCACCGTTTGTGTATATCCATTCCAACGCAGTTCATGATAGCATCTCCTTTTCGTTGCTCCGACGCTCCAACGAAAGAGCGATCCTTTCATGCCCACCCCTAGGGCCTTCGGCTTCGCAGTCAACCGAACGGCAGGCTTATTTCTCAGCGCCGGGAGACCGCCGTGAGCGGCGCTTCTTTTTTCTGCGCGCAATCGCGCCGGTCTCGAGGCTTTCGAGCGCCGCTTCCACATGCTCACGGATGCCTCTGTCACGCTCGCCCTTGAGCAGTTTGCGTAGCGTCGCTTGGCACTCACGACTTGCGACCTCAATTAGCGCGGTCACCGCCATCTGCCGCAATGCACGGGATTTCTCGTCAAAAACCTTTGCAACGAAAACCGGTGCGAGGGCGGGTGCAATGCGCGCCAGCGAGAGCAGCGCGTGACCGCGAATCGCGTCGTGCTCGAAGTCTGATGCAGCGATCGTCCAGAGCGTTTGTAGCGCCTCGATCGATTGCGTGCGGCCTAGCGCCGTCACAGCCTCGCGGCGCAAAACAGGATTGCCGTGCGGATCGCGTTCGAGGGCGATTTGCTGGAGCATTTTCAATTCGCCAGCTTTGAAAACGTGCGGCTCGGTTCTATCGAACGCACACGTGCACTCGAGGAGCAGCCGGTTGATTCGCTGCCGCTCTCGAACGGGAGCGAATTTTTTCAAATTCACACGCACCGATGGCCTGCGAGGACCACCGGCAAAAACCGGTTTCGGTTCATTGTCCCGGATTTTTTCAAGGTCGTTGATGTCAGCCATACGCGTTCGTTTTTATTCAAAGACCATGAAGCCGTGCGGGAACATCGTCCGGTATTGGTCGTATTTAATGATCTGCCCACGGTCGCCAGTGTTTGCGCGCATCAGGTTGTTCGTCTCCTCGAGGTGCGAGAGACCGAGGTAATGCCCGACCTCATGTCCGATAAGCGGCCCGAGAACGCTAATGTTGAGCCGCTTCACGCCCGACGCGTCTGTGTAGCTGGTCTTGTCCACGGCTACTCCGTCTTTGCGTCCGCCTTTCGATGCCGGTCCGGGAATATCTCCCGCGTAGCCGTTGTAAGTGCTCCAGCTGAAACTTTGCGCCACGAAAACATCCACGTAATCGTTTTGCACCGACCAGTCTTCGAGCAGGTCGCGGAACTCATCCTCGCTGTTGATGACCGTGTAGCTGCCGGCGTCCGCGTTGTGAATGATCCAGCGCCGCACCTCGCGAAACGTGATGTCGCGCTTCTCGTAAACTTGCCGCGTCAAATCCACCGCCGTATACAAGTCCACGCCTTCCTGCGCGTCGAAATCGCCGACTTTGATGATGTTGATTCCGTAGGCGAGCATCACGCGGCAGGTGATGGAAGCCGTAATGCGCCGCCCGTCCGTCGCCGTGAGCGCGATTTCGAGCGTCATGTCCTCCTTGCCGTGGTATTTGTTGTAAACTCCGCTGCCGTTTGGCGAGGTGAACACGATGTTGCCGGGCAGCGTCCCGTGCGCGGGCACATTCATCGAGCCGGACAAATCGAACGCGCCCGATTCGAGTCGGCGGTTCATCGTGACGGCGCTGCCGTCACCGTTCGCGATCGTAAATCCGAGTTGTGTGGAAAACGTGTCCGAACTTCCCACGTACGCGCCGCGCGCGCTCCACGTGCCGGTCACCATCGCACCCGCGGGCGAGAGCGAGAGCGAAAGAGGATTCGACGGCAGCACGAAAAATGTTCTGCGAAAGGAGGCCTGCGCGCCGTCCGCTCGATACAGAGCGATGCAAAATTCGGCCGGACCGACTGGCAGCGTTCGCTCCGCGTCGAACTCGATTTCCGCTTGGCCCTTTCGCGACTCATCCGGGCCGATTTCATGCTCGACCACGAACGGCTCGCCAGTCCATCGCGCGATCACCGACACGACCACGACGGGAGAGTCCGATGCATTTCCAAAGTCGACGCGGAGCGCAAACGGCTTGCCGCTCCAAATGAATCGCCGCGCTGCAGTCACATCGCGAATACGCAGCGAACCGTCGCGATCAAAGAAAACTTTGTTCCAAACAGACTTGAAAGCCCGGTGTTGCAAGCCCGGCACGGCTCGCAATTCCGCAAGGCAGGTGAGCTGCCCCTTTTTCCGCAAGGCGACGATGCGCGCGGCAACCTTCGCTGGCAAACCGAGGAGTTTCCGGAGCTGCGCGCTCGACGCGCGGCTGATATTGACGAATGAGGACGGTTGTGAGTCGAGAACACCAAAAGCATTCGCCGCGAGTGACGCAACAGTCTTGCCACGCGCTGATGAGGTAGATTCCGGCATTCGGGACTCCATGATGCGCGATGCACGCGCCTATGGCAAGTCAGATTACCAAGGTTTCAACTGCGGGTCAGTATCGGTGCTTATTTCTCTTCGTTTCCAGCTTGATCTCGACAGCGCAACCCATCTAATTCTCGGTGAGCCATGCCAGCTCCCCCTGTGATTGGTGACCTTGTGGAGCGTTTTGAACAACAAGGCGAGGCCTATAAATCAGGCCAATACAACGAGGCCCAGCTTCGCAAAGAGTTTGTCGATCCTATGTTCAAAGGGCTCGGCTGGGACATGGAAAACATCAGCGGTTACGCCGAGGCCTACAAAGACGTCATTCACGAAGATGCGATTAAGATCGGCGGCGCAACCAAAGCGCCTGACTATTGCTTTCGCATCGGCGGTACGCGCAAATTCTTTCTCGAAGCGAAGAAACCCTCAGTTGATATCAAGACCGATGCGCACCCGGCGCTCCGTTCACTTACGCGATGATTTCCGTGCAATTTGCGGCTCGGGTCGCCTGCTATTGAATGCCACTAGCCGCTCCCATTCGATTTCGCCGGCGTCATTGCAAAAGTCGCACGTGAAATCGCGAACGAACCGATTTACCGCTCGGTCCCACGCTTCCGTGAACGCCGGGCGGTGTTTGTCTGGATCGTCGCGCATGAAGGTGACGAGCTTCAGATAGAAGGCAGAATCGCCCGTCACACGTTCCCAAAACTCCTGGCCGGCGAGTTTGAAGTATCTGCGTGACTTTTGTGGAGCCAGATTTCCTTTGCCATAGGCGCAACCCATGATCGGAACGAATTGCTTTCGCAAAGTTCGCAAGGTGGCCCGGAGTGAGTTCTCCATCTCGCGAAAGCGGTCATTTAGCTTTGACACCTGATCGGAGTTGAAAGCGTTGGGTCCGGACTTCAGCGAAATCGCTTGGTAAGCATCGTCTGCTTCGAGCACGAAATCCGAACCTCGCGCTGCCGCGATAATGAACTTCGACGCGTGTTTGCAAATTGGTTCGAAAAACTCGCTCCCGAAAATCGTCTCGTCTGAGGATGAGACGTGGGCTGCGAGGAGTTCGCTCACCATCTCGGAGGCGCTGCCGATTCCTTTAGCGCGAAATAAATATGGGTTCTTCCGTCTTAGGACTTCCGAAAGGTTGAGGCTCTCGATTGCTGCGATCCGACGCGCGTAGAACTTCGCAAGGCATTGTCGAATTAGTTTCTCAAGCTCGCCGGTTCTCATTTCTTTGGCTCGCGAAAATTCCTCAGAAGAGAGTCGGTGTGAGTGCCAATGCCTCGATCTTTTCTCGTACCAGTCGGCAGTACTCCGGCTTCAACTCGATCCCTATGTAACGGCGTTGCAGCTTAGCGGCAGCCATCGCCGTTGTGCCTGAACCGATAAACGGATCGAGGACCAAGTCGCCGGGTTGCGTGAACAGTTTAATGAACCATGTGGGCAGCGATTCCGGAAAGGTCGCTGAATGATCTTTGTTTGCGCACTCCGTCGCTAGGTGCAGGACGTTTGTCGGATACGCAAACTCACGGCCTACCCAGTTCTGGATTTTTTTTCCGAAACCGCTCTGAACCTTTGATTCATCCCGTTGCCGATCGATTGCGCTTAGATTGCGTAAACGCGCGTGTTTCCAGTCTCCCATCGGAACGCGCACTGCATCTTGGTTCATCTGGAAATGCCGCGATTTCGTGAAATGCAGACATCGCTCCCACGCATCGCGGAAGCGGTTCGGCCACTTTCCGGGATAGCAATTTCGCTTATGCCAAATGTATTCCTCAGTCCAGCGCCAGCCTTGGCTTCGTAGCCGGTGAATCAAATCGATGACGTAAGTATGGCGCTCGCCATCTACGACCTTTTCCTTGATGTTGAGAACAAACGATCCGGTCGGCTTCAGGATGCGATAGAGCTCAAAAGAGATTGGCGCGAACCAACCCACGTATTGATCAGGGTGAATGCCGCCATAGGTACGCTTGCGGCTATCAGCATACGGCGGTGACGTGAAGATGAGGTCAACAGAGTTTTCAGGAAATCGCGTCAGCTCTTGCAACGCATCTCCTTCGATAATCTCATCAATTAAACGACCTCGCGGCTGCGCAGTTGTCGTCTCTTCTTTGACGCGCGCCGTGCGTTTACGGACCGGTTTCTTCTGTCCGTTGAGCTTTGTTTTGGAAGTCGGCACACGCTTCACACCGCTTCTTTCTAACGTACTTTTAGAGAACACGAAAGCTTCGCCGTATCAATTCGCAAATCAAATCGAGTGCTCGATCGTCGTGCGCGGCAAAACCACCGCCAGCGCCAGATCGATGCGACCGATGCGCAGATCGACAAGCTGGTTTACGACCTTTATCGCCTAACCGAAGA
>Ga0209470_1002331_pt1 | contig 13539 bp, 10 predicted proteins | sample GraSoiAngelo_125_FD_185882 | JGI IMG/M metagenome (GOLD analysis project Ga0209470, IMG submission 185882) | Grasslands soil microbial communities from the Angelo Coastal Reserve, California, USA - 14_0927_05_40cm (SPAdes) (version 2) | ecosystem: Environmental > Terrestrial > Soil > Grasslands ... | reverse complement strand
GATCCGATTAACAACCTCTTGTTGTCGGCCACCGAAGACAACAACTACGAGATCGTCGACATTGCGAAAAGTACAAGTCCCGCGTTCTTTGAAAATTCCATCAACATCAGCCCAATGGGAGGGGAGGCAGACTCCTCGAGTCAGGACTGCTCGACTCGGATAGCGCTGGCGTCGTTCGAAAACGGAACCAGACCTGCGGGGTCTACTTCCGCGGTGTATCTTGCCGATTTGACGCAGGCGACGTTCGGCCCGGGCTCACCGGGCACCTGGAGCGTTCCGACGACCGCAGAGAAGGTTCAAATCCTGGACGGTTCGATCCTGAATTCCGGAGCAAGCGGCAGCTCGGTGGCGCAGGGAACCCATACCGGCGTGATTACAGGCGAGCTCGGCGGTAGCGCTGTCACAGCCATCGCCCTTCCCACGACATCCGGTAGCGGCACTCCCACAATCACCAACTGGATGTCGTGCGATATCCCGGGGCAATTCGGAAGCAGCGGAGATCCTCACGCCGTAACGGCCTACCAGAGTCCAAACACCGGGCACGCAATCGCCCTCATGAAGGGCACCGTGCCGGCGGGCACCATCCTGGCGGTGGTCGACCTTACCCTGATGTTAAGCCTACCGGAGACTGCGCCCGGTAGCCATCTCTGCGCGTCGCCGGGTACCCTGCCAGCTAATGTGGTGAGCTTCGTGACCGTGCCGTAGGCATGAAAGCTGTCGATCTCCCGTAGTTTTACGGCGGGCTTGTTGCGCCTACCGCGCTGTGATTTGAGCTTTTACCCTCGCGGGTTCCAGCGCGGCTGGGGCGCGCCAAGCCTGGGGCGCACAGCACGCGGTTGAGATAAGACGGAATTATACGCGGGCCCGTACTATCCAAAAACTGGATTCGGGTTGGGTCGGATCCCACAAAGCTGAACCAAAAGGCATGATCCTTGATCCGCAGCATCGTGCGTACCACGTCCAGCGACGGCGTTTCATAGGCACGGACCAATTCTTTCAGCCTTCGCGTCGCCTCATGACCGTGATAAACGGACCTTAACAACCCCAGACCGTGGATTTGCCGGGTCAGACCATGACTATAGCAACTCGTCATCAGTTGGCCGTTTTCGGCCGTGAAGGAAAGCGACCACGATTGCGCGACCGAGATCGATTGTTTTGGATTGCGATAAAGAGAATCTGGAAAGATTGGAGAACGGCGCTGGTGATCGTTCAGCCCGAAACCGTGATCTCATGGCAGCGCAAGCGATTCAAACGGTACTGGTGGAGCCTGTCGCAGCCGAAAGGACCAGGCCGCCCGCGAGCAAGTTTGGAGATCCGTAACTTAACTTGGTCAGAACCATGGCTACGGCCAATCCACTATGGGGAGCGCCACGTGTGCATGGGGAATTGCTGAAGCTTGGGTTTGAGATTCGAACGGTTCGGCGCGGCGGGAAAGCCGGATGGGGCGGAGGTTTCGGGGCAGCACGGACATGCATCGGAGTATAGCAAGGACGTATTTGCGTCGTTATTGGCAGTCGCACGGACCAAGAGATTCACAAGGCCGCGTACGGCGTGACAGGAAACCGCGAGGATGCAAGAGACGTTCTCCAGAACATCTTCGCGAAGCTCATCCGCGGCTGGCCCCCCCCAAGGACTTCCTCAAGAACCCGCGAGGGTATCTGCACAAGGCGGCGGTCAACGCAGCCAGGGATATCATGCGACCCCGAGAATCCCAGCGGCTGACTGATCATCCAGCAGTTCCGCGACAAATACAAACCCGACGTCGTCGCGCGTCTCTACCCCGGCGCACTGAATGTCGCGGTCAAAGTGAAGCTTTAGGCCCGCCTGAGTTACTTTTGCCTCTTCCTTCCGTTCCCGCCAAGGCAGTACCTCCCACGTACCGCTCATGAGAAAATACGCCGGAGAGAATCAGAGGAAAGGAATGGCCACGCCAAACAATCATGATTCCGCGTCCACGATCGTCTTCCTTAGCCATGCGGCAGCAGATCAGGCGATCGCAGGGCACCTCAAGCACGTGATTGAGACCTGCTTTCCCCAAATCAACGTATTCGTCTCCAGTGATCCCGAAGATCTGCCTCCCGGAGATCCATGGGTGCAGACGGTGCTGGCAAACCTGAACCTCCGGATGAAGAGCCGTGATGGGTTTTGGGGGTTGGTCTTTCTCATGGATTTTTCCGGTGTTATCTCCGGTGTTACCACCGGAAGTCCAATGACGCTCTTTTTGCGCCCGTTCCGCAGCGTAAATTTCCTCAGAATTTCGTTTCCGCGACGTTTGTTAAGGGTTTCGGAAACCGAAGTCTGTAAGCTGTCGCGCCGCTACCGCGCCGCATGCGTAGGATGTGGAGTCGTAAAATCTGAGGAAATTAATTCCTCGGGCGTCATCTTGCCGGTGGCTCCATGGCACTCTTGCGCAACAGGGCGGCCGCTTCCGGCGAGGTCATGAACTTGATCAGGTCACGCGCCACAGTCTCGTTCTTCGAAACATTGCGCACTGCGACGCCGAAGTGGCCGTATTCGATCAGCTCGGGCGGTAAGGGGCCGAGATAGGTGGTGCCGGCGACCGGCTGGATTACATTGGTTTGCTGCATACCGATCTCCACTTCACCCTCGGCGACGGCAACAGCCACCGGTTTGCCCGTGATAATTTTGATCTTGTCCTTGATCTGATCATAGATTCCAAGCTTCTGAAACAGCCGCGTGTTGTAGGGACCGGTTCCGGCATTGCTATGGCCGATCGATTTGGCATTGAGCATTGCCCGCTTGAAACCCTCCACGGTGCTGATATCCGGTCTTGGTGCGCCCGCCTTCACGGCAACGCCGTTGCCTGCGCGGGCAAACTCGACCACAGGGCCGATCACCTTGCCGGCCTTGATGATCTCTTCAAATGCGGGCATGAAGTTGACCACCAGGTCACCTGGCGCATCGGTCTTGATCTTCTCCTCCTGCTGCCCAACACCGACGAAATCGATCACGACCTTGTTGCCAGTCGCTTTTTCGTAGCCGGCCGCGAGATCGCGCACGCCGGACAGCGCCCCCTGATTGACCAAAATGGTGATTTCGGCTGCCTGCGCCGGCGTGTTGGTCCATGCGGCTAGAGCGACAAGGAGCATAATGATGACGACAAGCGTGCGTTTCATGACATCCTCCGATGTTTGCCGGATTCTATCGCGAACGGCACATCTGGAGAAGTTTTTCGATCCGGTTTCGGCCGATCCAATGACCCCACACCACGAACAACCAGGCACTCAGGCCAACCCCGCCAGGACTGTTACATTTGGAGGCGGACTGCCGGTGTAGAACTTGCCAAATTGAGGTGCGCTACCGGGCTCGACGGTCGGAAGAAGCGGTCATTATCGGGAAAAGTTGCACGATCGCGGCCGTAGTGGCACTAATCTGCCGTTCGGAGACTCACCGTTCCTTTAACCCGCTTGCAATTCTCACGCGCTTCGCGTTGGGTTGAACCGAATAGATGCCAACGCCGCGAAAGCACGAGTTTGTTGAAAATTGAAACCATGCCCGGCAGCCACATGATGAATGGAATGACAACCAAGGTTGCCTTCCTCCCATCATGAGGCTGCGCGTCCAGCCCTTTAGTTCACTGGCTTCGTAACCGATTCAAAGAAAGCCGCTCGCCGAAGTTGGCAAACCTGAGCCGGGGAACCATGGCCACCGTCCATCAGTAAGTTCCGTATCGAGGTCGTCCGGCAGCAACGGCGCTTTCGGTAGTCATCGCGGATGACCCCATTTCGGAACCTAACGCGTCTTCGCTGGAGTCGCTTCAAATGGACGGCATCGGCGGTGTCAAAAACATGAATATAGATATTTGTCCACCAAGTTCTTGAGATTTGCAACGAGCTTGGATGGATTCAGCGTGGTCGTCGCCCGCAACCTAAACAAAACACGAGAGTGGCGTAAATGTCCTATTAGTTGCAAGACGAACCTGTTTGGAAGGATCGATAGTGTCGGACTCCTGACACTCACGGAGGATCGATGAGCATACGTTATAGTCTTCAGCTCAATAGTCGAGGGGCGCGCGTGAGTTGCGCAATTACGGCAGTGCGCACCTTCGTCTTTTCCGTACTGCTGTGCCTGGGCAGTGTCCACAGCTGGGCGCAACAAACCGACCAACAACAGTTGAGGGGCCTCGACGAACAGGTTCAGGAGATCAAATCAGACGTCCTCAGCATTGCGCAGGAACTGAACCAGCTCGAGGAGAAACTGCTCTACCCGTCAGGGACACAGGTCGCGGTCTTTGTCGCGCTGGCCAAGGGCGACCAAATGCGCCTCGACGCCGTGCGGCTCCAGATCGACGGGCAGCTCGTCGCGCACCACATATATAGCTTCAAAGAGCTCGAGGCTCTGCGCAAGGGCGGTGTGCAACGGATCTACGTCGGTAACGTTTCGACTGGGGATCACAAGATCGAGGTGCTTGTCGACGGCAAGCTTGAGGGCGGCGCGGACTTCAGCCGCACGGAAAGCTTTACCTTCCGCAAGGAAGTGAAGCCAAAGATGGTGGAACTGACAGTGGCTGGCTCGAGTCCGGGCAACACTCCGATTGCGCTTGGGGAATGGTAATGCGAACGCCACGACCGCTCATCGGACTCGGACTGGCCCTGGGACTTGCCGTGTATCCGGTCATGGGCGGCGACTTGAAGGACCTCTATTTCGGCGAGGCTCTCTATCACGCCCGGCAGGGACAGTTTTTCGATGCGCTCCAGCGACTCGACACCGAGGTTTCAATGTACCGCGGTCTTGACCAGCCCGAACTCGATACGCTGCACTATCACATCAACGACGCCGAATTCTCCGTCGGTGATTTCGAACTCAACTACCGCATGCACCACCGCGCGGGACGCGCCATCAAGGCGGTGCTCGAAGGCGCCGTCGACGAAGCCGTACGAAACGAGGCCGCGTTCAGGCTCGCCCGCATCCACTTCCAGAAGGGCCAGCTCGACGATGCGCTGAACGCGTTAGCGCGGATCAAAGGTACGGTTCCCGCCGAGATCAAGGAAGACGTCGAGTTCCTGCGGGCGAACGTCTATATGGCGACAGGCCGGCCGACTGAGGCCGTCAAGGTGCTCGAGCAGTCGCGGAGCCGCGAGGACCTGGCCGGGTTCGTCGCCTACAACCTCGGCATCGCACTGTTGCAGGACGGTCGAGCACAGCAAGCGATCGAGCAACTGGACAAGGCCGGGCAGCTGCGGGCCGGTGATCCCGCCGGTGTCGCGATCCGCGACAAGACCAACCTGGTGCTTGGAACCATCCTGTTCGAATCGGGCAATTTCGATCGGGCAAGACAGTCTCTGGACCGTGTCCATCTCGAGGGACCGTTCTCGAACCAGGCCCTGCTGCGGGCAGGCTCGGCCGAGGCCACGGCCCAGCACTTTGACCGCGCGCTCGTTCCGTGGAACATTCTGGTGGAGCGGGAACCGACGGATGCTGCTGTCCAGGAAGCTATGCTCGCCGTGCCGCACGCGTATGCCAGCCTGACCCTGCACGGCCGCGCCGCGATCATGTACGGGCGGGCGCTCGAGGTGTTCAGCAAGCAGATCGAAAGAGTTGATGCCTCTATCGGCAGCATCCGGGAAGGGCGCTTTCTCAAGGCGCTGATCCGCGAGGAGAGCCGCCAGGACGAAACCTGGGTCATCCGCCTGCGCAACCTGCCCGACGCGCCCGAAACCTATTACCTGATGGAGCTGATGGCCTCTCACGACTTCCAGACCGCCCTACACAACTACCTCGACCTGGAGGACCTGCAATCGAGACTCATGTCTTGGAACACGAGCCTCGATGCTTTCGACGACCTCATCCGGCTGCGCGCCCAGAACTACGAGCCGCTGCTGCCGGAAGTCGATGCGCAGTTCCGGCAACTGGATTCGCGGATCCGCCTGCGCCTCGAGCAGCGCAAGCACCTCGCCCAGCGCCTGCAGGCGATGCTGACCGCGCCGCGGCCGGATTATCTGGCGACCGCGGAGGAGCGGGTCGCCGGCGAACGCATCGCACTCATCGAGAAGCAGCTCGGTAGCTCCGACAGTCCCGAAGCGGTCGCGCTCCGGCAACGCGCGGCCCGCCTGCGTGGCGCGCTCACATGGCGGCTGGAAACCGAGTATCACGAGCGGCTGATCGCGGCACATGCGCATCTGAAGGAACTGAATCCACAAGTCGACGCTCTTACCCGGCAGTACGACGCTTTCGTCAAGACGAGGCAGGCGGCGACGCATAGCTATCTCGGATACGATAAGCAGATTTCACGGTTCCGCGAGCGCGTCGGCGAAGCACTGCAACGTGTCGATATGTTGATGGTCCAGCAGGGACACCTGATCGAGACCGTCGCTATCAACCAGCTCCAGGTCCGCCGCGAACGCCTGGTGACACGGCAAACCGAGGCGCGTTTCGGCGTCGCCGATAGCTACGATCGAGCCGCGCGCGCTAAGCCCGGCGCGGAAGGACGCTGATGCGCCTTACCATTCCGATTCTGCTCTGGCTGGCTTTCATGGCCGGCTGCGCCGCGCGTAGCAACAACAAGGCGGCGGGGACGCTGGGGACGGTGGGGACGCTGGCGGACCTGCATAAGGTGCGCCCCGACGTGCAGGACTTCCAGGTCGAGCAGGGCCTCGATCAGGCCATGCTCCACTACCGGCGTTTCCTCGATGAGGCACCGCAGACCACGATGACTCCCGAGGCGATCCGGCGTCTCGCGGACCTGCAACTCGAGAAGCAGTTCGGGATACGCCCGGGCGACGCTAAGCCGCGGGAAATGGCCGCTCCGCAGCCCGCCCAGACACTGGCGGACGCGCTGGCCGGCAATGCTGATCCGGACGCGGCGGCCGCCGCCGCCCGCTTGCAGGAATCCGATCAGGATTTCGAGCGGCGCACGACCGCGGAGGGTGAGAACCTGGCGGACAACACCTTCCCGGCGGACCCACTTCGCCCCGGCGCAAATTCCGTCGGTCCACTCGAGGCGGTCGCTCTCTATAATCGGCTGCTCACCGAATACCCCAGTTACAAGAACAGCGACCAGGTTCTCTATCAGATGGCGCGGGCGTACGACGAGCTCGGCCGCACCGAAGAGGCCATGGACACCATGGAACGCTTGATAAGCGCGAATCCGCATTCCGAGCACTTCGACGAGGCGCAGTTCCGGCGGGGTGAGTACGCCTTCACGCATAAAAAATATCGCGACGCCGAGAACGCCTATACAGCAGTCATGAACCTGGGCCCCAAGTCCGAGTTCTACGAGCTTGCTCTCTACAAGCTCGGGTGGACGTCCTACAAGCAGGATCTCTACGAGGAGGCCTTGCACAAGTACATGGCCATGCTGGACTACAAGGTAAAGATCGGTTACGACTTCGATCAGACGCACGAGGAGGAGGACGAACGCCGCGTTGCCGATACCTATCGAGTCATCAGCCTGAGCTTCAGCAACCTCGGCGGGCCGGATGCAGTCCGTGAGTATTACTCCCACTTCGGGAATCGCTCCTATGAGGACCGCGTTTACAACAATCTTGGTGAGCACTACCTCGACAAGCTTCGCTACGACGACGCGGCGAAGACCTATAAGACTTTCGTAACGCTTTATCCCAACCACCGCAATTCGCCGCGTTTCAGCATGCGGGTTATCGAGACTTTCACTCAAGGCGGGTTTCCCAAGCTAGTGCTGGAGTCGAAGCGGGAGTTCGCGTCCAAGTACGGGTTGCAGGCCGAATACTGGCGACACTTCGAACCCGAAAAGTCACCAGAGGTGCTGGCCTACCTGAAGACGAACCTGAAGGACCTCGCCACCCATTATCACGCCGAGTATCAGGGCACGGAGGAAGCGGGAGAGAAGCTGGCAGATTATCGAGAGGCAGTCCGATGGTACGACGGCTATCTGGAGTCGTTCCCGAAGGATCCCGATTCGCCGCCGGTCAACTACCAGTTTGCGGACCTGCTCCGGGAGAACAAGGATTTTGGCGAGGCGGCCAAGCAGTATGAGCGCACGGCTTACGGATACCCACCGCACCCGCAGTCGGCAGACGCGGGCTACGCCGCTGTTTACGCATACCGTGAACTGCTGAAGGACGCGGGCAAGGAGCAGGATGCCGTCAAGCGCGAGACGGTCGCAAGCTCGCTCAAATTTGCCGACGCATTTCCGGAAAACGAACACGCCGCGCCGGTCTTGGGAGCGGCCGCCGATGACATGTACGAGATGAAGGACTACCGCGCCGCCATCGACTCCGCCCAGCGAGTCATCGATACGTATCCAGGCGCGGACGCGGCCATCCGGCGCTCCGCCTGGATTGTCGTTGCGCACGGTTCGTTCGAACTCGAGGAGTATCCGCAGGCCGAGCGCGCCTACGCCCAGGTGCTCACAGTCACGCCGGAGAACGACGAGTCGCGCGCAGCGCTCGTGGACAACCTCGCCGCCTCGATCTACAAACAGGGTGAGCGCGCAAACGAGGCGCAGGACTATCGGGCGGCCGCCGACCACTTCCTGCGGATTCGCTCGGCAGCGCCTACGTCCGCTATCCGTGCGTCGGCCGAGTACGACGCAGGCGCCGCGCTGATCCGGCTGAAGGACTGGACGGCGGCGGTCGGCGTGCTCGAAGCGTTTCGCAGCACCTTCCCGGAACACGAACTGCACCTCGAGGCCACGAAACAGATCGCCTACGCCTACCGCGAGAACGGTGAGTTGTTGAACGCCGCTGGAGAGTACGACCGCATCACATCCGAGTCCAAAGATCCTGCATTACGCAGCGAAGTGCTGCTCGTTGCGGGAGACCTCTACGAGCAATCCAAGGCCACGGATCGCGCGTTGGACGCCTACGGGCGCTACGTCAAAGAGTTTCCGCAGCCGGTCGAGACGGCCCTCGAGACCCGCTTCAAGATGGCCGAAATACACAAGGCGGCGAACGACATGCCGCGCTACCACCAGGAACTGGGTGAAATCGTGCGCATCGACGCGGACGCCGGGGCGAAAAGGACCGGCCGAACCCGGACGCTTGCGGCACGTTCGGCAATGGTTCTCGCGGAGCAGCTCTACGTGGATTTCGTGCCCTTGAAGCTGAAACAACCCTTCGAGACCAGCCTGCAGACGAAACAACAGCGCATGGATGTGACTATCGAGGCTCTCGGCCGGTTGGTGAAGTACGAAATCGGGGACGTGACGGCGGCCGCGACTTATTACATGGCCGAGACCTACTTCAATTTCAGTCGCTCACTGGTGGAATCGGAGCGCCCGGCTGACCTGAAGCCGGACGACCTTGAAGCGTACGAGATGAACCTCGATGACGCAGCGTTTCCGTTCGAGGAAAAAGCCATCAACGTACACGAGAAGAACATGGAATTGCTGCACGCCGGTGTCTTCAATTCGTGGACCGAGAAGAGTCTTAGCAGGCTCACCGAACTGATGCCGGGCCGCTATGCGAAACACGAAACGAGCAGCAGCTTCGTCAACGCGATCGATAGTCCTGTGGACAGATTGCCGGAGCCGCAGGTCTACGACGACTTGACATTCAACAACCAGATCACACAGGTCAGCACGGATGAGATACGTGCGGACCACGAGTCGGCTGTGCGCATGCTAAACGAGCAGCGGTACGAGCCGGGCATCGCCTTGCTGCTCAAGGTCACCGAACAGGCGCCCGAATTAACGGATGCGTACGTCAATCTCGGGATTGCATACGAGCGCACCGGCGATCTGGACCGCTCCGAAGCCAGCCTGAACAAGGCGCTGGAATTGAATCCACAAGACCCCGCCGCCCACAACGAGCTCGGCCTGCTCGAGCGGCGCAAGAAAGAGTTTGCGAAAGCGCGGGCTAGTTATGAGGCGGCTCTGGCACAGTCCGCCGACTTTCAGACTGCGCACAGGAACCTTGCCATTCTGTGCGACCTGTATCTCGGCGATTACAAGTGCGCGCTGGAGCATTACGAGGCGTACAGCCGGATTGTTCCGGACGACACCGAAGTCGCCAAATGGATTGCCGACCTTCGCAATCGAGGAAGCCAAAAGGAGAAAGGAGCGAAACAATGATCTCCCAGGCCAGGTGCAAGAGCGTTCGTTGGATGTTGCTTGCGGTCTTTGCCGTGGCACCCACGGCTGTCCTCGCGCAGCAAAACAATGCTTCGCAGCTCCAGGAGCAGCAAGTTGAGGTTCGACGGGAAGCACCGCCGCCGAACAACGACGCCGCACAAAAACAGCCTGAAGAGAAGCAGGCCGAGACGCAGGCAGAGACACAGACGGATAAGGACGGGAAGTTGAAATCCGTCCCCGGAGGAAAGGCACTCGGCATGTCCATTCTGGGCAATCAGGAAGCGCCCAAGGCGCTGGTCATCGTTCCCTGGAAGGGCTCGGTACTCGGCAATGCCCAAGGCATCTCGACGCTGCTCGACGATTCGAAGCTACCCATTGATAAGGAGGTATTCATGCGAATGCTCAGTTACTACGAAATCAGGTCGGGCACGGCGCGCCCCGCCGGTGCGCCGGCCGGACCGAATGCGGCGCCGCCGGCCAGTGCGGCGCCAAGGAGGAAGCCATGAGTTTTACAGAGTTGTTGGGAAATGTCGGCTTGTTCGGAGGCGCGGTCATGGCTTGCCTCGCCCTGCTGTCCCTCGTTTCGGTGGGGATGATCCTAGACAAGAAGCGCCGCTTCCGCTCGGCACGGCGCCAGTCCGAGATGTTCAAACCCGCGTTCAAGAAGTTCCTCCGCGGGGGAGACATCCAGGAACTGATGGAGGCCGTGCGGCTGCATCCGAATTCTTACGTGGCGCAGGTGGTCTCGGGGGGCATCTACGAGTACGAGGGCGTGCGCAAGCGCGGAGGGGATCCGCTCGCCTCGCTCGAACTCGTCCAGAGCGCAGTTAGGGACTCCATGTCCGAGACGCTGATCGAGTTGAAGCGGGGTCTCGGTTTCCTGGCCACGATCGGCTCCACGGCCCCGTTCATCGGCCTCTTCGGCACCGTGGTCGGAATCATCAACGCTTTCCGGAGCATCGCGGCCACGGGGTCCGGCGGGATGTCTGTAGTTTCGGGAGGCATCGCTGAGGCCCTGGTCTCGACCGCCCTGGGCATCTTCGTCGCGATTCCGGCCGTCGTCGCCTTCAACGGTTTCACAGGCAAGATAGAGAATTTCCACGTCGAGATGAACCGGGCTTCGTCCCAGCTCGTGAACGGCTTGTTCAAAATACCGGAGCTCAAGGTTCCGGAGGCCAATATGCCGGACGTCAAGGTGCCCGTCAAGAAGGGGGGGCCGGCCTATGCGGCTTGGTGAGTCGGCCAACTTGCAGGCGGCCATCAACATTACGCCGCTCGTCGACGTGGTGCTCGTGCTGTTGATCATATTCATGGTGATGGCGCCGCAGATGCGAAAGGGACCCGACGTCAACCTGCCGAACACGGCGAAGCCGAGCGATCAGGGCGACGAGAGAGGCCGGATACTGGTCTCCATCGACGACGCCGGCAGGCTATGGGTCAACGATCAGCAAGTCGCAGACGCGCAGTTCGGCCAAGCCCTCCATGAGGCGGCGGGCGACGAGCCGGACTCCAGGGTCGTGATCCGGGGCGACGCGAGGCTCAACTTCCGCCAAGTCCGGGAGGCCATGATCGCAGTTGAAGAGGCCGGGTTCCGCGGGGTAGGGCTGATCGCAAAACGCACCGGCGCGCGGGGAGAGTGACATCATGCAGCTCAACAGAGACGCTTCCGGCTCCAGTTTGCAGTCCGAAATCAACATCACGCCGCTCGTCGACGTGGTGCTCGTGCTGCTGATCATCTTCATGGTCGTCGTTCCCCTGCTTCTGCAGGGCTACGATGTCGACATCCCTCGAGCCTCCGCCGATGCACAGCCCGCGCAGGCTATAGAGTCGCAGCTGATTCTGAGCATCCGGCCCACGACGTGCCCCATCCTCAAACCGCCGGCCGGAGAGGGGCTCCCGGCGGACTGTCACGTGACTCTGAACGATGAAAAGATCCCTGTGGCGGAATTGTCTGCGCGCGTAGCGGAGAACCTAGGTAGCCGGCCCAGTGAAGAGCGCGTGCTGTTCCTGGCCGCAGACGACCGTTTGAACTATGAAGGTGTTCTGCGAATCATCGATCTCGCCAAGTCTGGCGTTGAGGATTTGAAGATCGAATTTGTCGCGACCAAGTGAGGTGGTTGCAGGTGACGACCATGGAAACCAAAAGGAGACCATCCGGAGCTCTGTCGGCCCGCAGCATGTTGACGAGCCTTGTGCTCCATGTCCTCGTGCTGGCCGTACTGATGCTCTTGCCGGCGCAAGTACTGCGACCCGCACCCCCCAAGAAAGAGATCGACATCGTCTTCTATCGCCCACCGGCGATCAAGGTAACCCCGCGAGCGGCCCCGCTTCCTGTGGCGGGAGGGTCGCCTGCGGCTGGGGCCCCACCGGGCGCGCCTGCACCCGCCCTGAAACCGAAACCGAATGCCCCTGCAGGACCAGACGGGCCTGGGAAGCCGGAACTCCCGCGAGGTCCGGTGGAGAGCGTTCGCGTGGAGGCTGTTGCCCCGCCGCAGCCTAAGGTGGGAAACGTCGGCATCCTGGCATTCAAGGAAAAGTTCGCGAGCCTGGCACAGGACAAGATCGTGCCGCTTCTTGGAGCTGATGCGCGTTACGGTTCCGCCGATGACGTGGGCCGGCCATCGTCACGCTCGACCTTGACCAGCAATGCGCCGGGATCGAGTGGTGGCGTCAACACCGCCTCGCTGAACCGCAGCGTGGGAGGCGGTGGCGGAGGAGCCGGTGGCGGCGGCAGCGGCGGTGGCGGAGTCGGCGGTAGCGGCGCCGGCGGCCGCGGTGGCGCAGGAGGCGGGCTGGGCATAGGTCGCGCGACCAGCCCGATTGCCTCGATCGGCGGCGAGGAGCGGCCGAAGGCGCGCAGCGGACCAGGGTCTTCCCGCACCGACGAAGAAATACAGATCGTCTTCGATCGCTACAAGGCCGCGTTCTACCGGCTGTACAACCGGGAACTGCGCAACAACCCTGCCTTGAAAGGTCAGATGGTGCTGCGCCTGACGATCGAGCCGGACGGCAGCGTGTCGATGTGCGAGCTGCAGTCGACCAACATGAATGCGCCGGACCTCGCTGCTCAGGTTGTGAGCGGCGTCCGCAAGATGAATTTCGGCGCGAAGGAAGGTGTGCAGGCCATGACGATCGTGTACCCGATCGACTTCCTGCCAGCGGCGTGAAGATCGCTGCCGGAGCGGAATGGAAACGAGGAATAATGTGAGCAGAGGATACAGCTGGATCGGAATCCTGCTGTTCGCCTTCGTAATGTCGCTGCTGACCGCCACCCCGGCGCAGGCGCAGTTCTTCGACAAGACCGTGGCGGATCTCACCAGCGGTGCAAACCCCGCCACAACGGCCGCGCCTGGCGACAAGCTGCGCTATACCCTGCGCTTCCGCACGACCAGTCAGGCGGTCAGCAATTTCAGGATCTTTGACGAGCTGGATGCTCTCAACGCCCAAGCGGATTTCGCGCCCGGCACGCTCACGCTCGTCACGTCGCCGGCCGGCGCCGACATCAGCGCCACCAGCAGCACGGGGGG
>Ga0209470_1002328_pt1 | contig 13558 bp, 12 predicted proteins | sample GraSoiAngelo_125_FD_185882 | JGI IMG/M metagenome (GOLD analysis project Ga0209470, IMG submission 185882) | Grasslands soil microbial communities from the Angelo Coastal Reserve, California, USA - 14_0927_05_40cm (SPAdes) (version 2) | ecosystem: Environmental > Terrestrial > Soil > Grasslands ... | reverse complement strand
CGGCGAACAGCGCGAGTACGTCATCGAGACCAGTGCGCTGACTAAACGCTACGGCGACGTCGTGGCGGTGAATGATCTGACGCTGCGCGTCCCGCGCGGTGGCGTGTTCGGCTTCCTCGGTCCCAACGGATCAGGCAAGACCACGACCATGGGGATGCTGCTCGGACTGGTGCACCCGACGTCCGGAGGCGCTCGCATCTTCGGCGACCCGGCTGGTCGTCCGGCCACGCTGCGCCTCGTGGGCGCGATGGTCGAGACGCCGACCTTCTATCCGTATCTCTCCGGGCGCGCGAACCTTCGCTATTTCCAGGGGATCGGTCGGCGCGGCTCGCCCGCCGATATCGACCGGCTCCTGACGCTCGTCGACCTCGGGAAGCGCGCCGACAGCAAGTTCGCGACCTACTCGCTCGGCATGAAGCAGCGACTCGGGATCGCGTGCGCGCTCCTCGGCGACCCCGAACTCGTCTTTCTCGACGAGCCGACCAACGGCCTCGATCCGGCGGGCGTGGTGGAGGTCCGCGAGCTCATCCGCGAGCTCGGCACCGGTGGGCGCACCGTCGTGCTGTCCAGCCACATGCTTGCCGAGACCGAGCTCGTCTGCGACAACGTCGCGGTCCTCTCACGTGGGCGGCTCATCGCGCAGGGCACGATCAACGAGCTCCTGCGTGAGCACGACTCGCTGCGGCTGCGCACGACCGACGATGCCGGTGCGCGGACGGTGCTCGCGGCCCTGCCGTGGGTCGAAGACGTGGCCACGCAGGATGGCGGGCTCGAGCTCACGGCACCGCAGGCGCGGGCGTGGGAGGTCTCTCGCGCGCTCGCCGAGCGGCAGATCTACGTGAATGAGCTCGTCCCGCAGCACCGCACGCTCGAGGAGTTCTTCATGGAGATCACCGGGACCGACCCAACGACCGGGCGGGAGCAGAAGTGATCGGGCACATCGCGAACCTCGGCGTGTGGGAGTGGTTCAAGCTGCGCCGGCGCTGGATGCTGTGGATCCTGTTGGTATTCGCGCTTCTGTTCGCGCAGCTCGCGGTATGGGGAGCGTTCTTTTCGTATCAAAATCTGCAGACGACCGGCGGCGAGCTCACCGTACCCGCCACCCTGCAGCAGCAGCAAGGCCGCGTGCCGCGGACGGTGCGCTGCAACGATCTCCTTTCCGGCGATCCCACGCGGCTGCCCGCCGACCTCGACGCGCAGGTGACGGCTGGGCTCACCGCGCAGTGCCGCCAGCAGAGCGCAACGCTGCCCGCCCGACTCGCGCGCGGCTACGCGACATTCACGCTTCCAGGCAGCATCCCGAACGCGCTCGGCACCGTTCAGACGCTCGGACTCATCCTCATGGCGATCCTCACGGCGTCGGCGATCGGGATCGACTACGGCGCGGGGACGCTGCGCTCCGTGCTGACACAGGGCACCGGGCGCTGGCCGTACCTGACCGCGAAGTTCCTGACGCTCGCAGTGCTGACCGCGCTCGGACTGCTCGTCGCGGTCGCGAGCGTCGCGCTCAGCAGCACCATCGCCGCCGGTCTGGCCGGCGTCGCTCCGGATGCCACGGGCACCGCCGTGACGTGGTCGGACGCGCTCGTCGCTTCCTGGAAGGCCTGGGTCTCGATCCTCCCGTACATCGCCTTGACGGCGTTCGTCACCGTGCTGGCGCGCTCATCCGCCGCCGGCATGGCCATCGGCCTCGGCTACTACTTCGCGGAGCAGCTCATCGTCGCGCTGATGACGAACTTCTTCAGCTGGTTCCAGAACGTCGCGGACTACCTCCTCGTGCGGAATATCTCGGGCTGGACCGGCGGAACGGGCGGCTTCCCCGGGACGGTGCTGCCGGATCAGACGCACGCGACCGTGGTGCTCGCGATCTACACATTGTTGCTCGGCGGCGTCGCGTTCTGGTTGTTCGAACGGCGCGACGTGCAGGGCGCGACCGGCGGCGGCTGAACACGAAGGAGGCATGACATGGAAGTTGCGGTCTGGGTGGCCCAGGTACTCGTCGCGCTGGCGTTCGCATTCCATGGCTACCAGCTGGCGTTCGCGCTCGAGAAGATGAGGGGCCGGGTCGTCTGGCCCCGAGATGTCTCCAACCGGCTACTCCGGCCCATCGGCATCCTCGAGATCCTTGGCGCTCTCGGCCTCATCCTGCCAACGTTGACGCGTGTTCTCCCGTGGCTGACGGCACTCGCCGCGGCCTGCCTCGCCGTGCTGATGGTGTTCGCGATCGTGTTCCACGTCCGGCGTCGCGAGCCGTTCAACATCGTGCTCAACGCTGTCTTCCTGACGCTCGCGGCCTTCATCGCGTACGCACGTCTGGTGATCGAGCCCTTCTAAGGCACCGCTAGCGCGCCGGCGGCTCCTCAGCGAGCCGCTGAAGATAGAGCATGTCGCCCAGCGCGCGTAGGCGCCGCTCGGCATCGTCGTGGTCCGCAGCCGTGCCGGTGCGCATCGCGAGTAGCGCCGCCACGCGCGCCGCATCGGAGACCAGATCACCGCGGTCCATCGCGGCGACGACGTCCCGCAGCTCTGCGGGGCCACGGTTCAGGGCGCGTGCGGCTTGGATGCGCAGCGTCATCACGCCAGGCTCGCGGGTGGCCTGCTGTTCGATGGCGTCGAGCTCGATCTCCGGGATCCGCTCGCCGGTCTCGAACAGGATCATCGCGATGAGCTCGGCCTTGCGCTCGCGCTGACCGGTCGGCTGTGCCAGGTATTCGCGTGCCATTCGGGCATCGGCTCCGATGAACGCCTCCCACATCAGCCGAGCCGTCGGCTGAAGGTGCGTCACGTCCGCGATCGCGACGAACACGCTTCTGTACCGCGCGAGCCGCGTCGCGTCGAGGCGCGCCGCCGCCACCCGAATGGCGGCGACGAACGCGGGCGTCGTGAACCGGCCGATCCCATCAGGGCCCTGCTCGCGCATGGAGATGAGTGCGTCGGCCAAGCTCAGGGTTTCATCCCATCGGCCGCAGAGCATCGCGCAGTACGTCGCCCAGGTCGCCGCGTGCGCCAGGATGTAGCCAGGCTCACCGGCGCGCAGTGCCCGTCGCGCCTCTTCATAGGTCGCGATCGCGTCGCGGTAGCGACCGAGGAGCGTGAGGTCCCACACCGAGACGCTCCACGCGTCACCGCGCTCGAGCAAGCCCAGTCGAGCCGAGTTGGCGATCCGCTCGCGCGCGAATCCAAGCGCCCGTTCGAAGTCACCGTAGCCGCTTACATGAATCGAGCCCAACGCGTCGAGAGCTTCGCTCTCAGCCTCGGCGTTGCCGCGCTCGGCGTAGAGCGTCCGCGCGGATTCGACCTTGCGCACGAGATCCGCCAGGCTCACCGGGTCCTCCGTGGCCGACGTGCGTGACTGGAATGCACGTGCGCATGCAAGCTGAGCCTCGAGCATCTCGTCCGGCGCCTGATCGAGCAGGCGCCGGGCTACTGCGACCAGCGCATCGAACTCGTCGCTGTCGAGCGGACGGGTCAGAGAGCCGGACCAACGACCCAGGACGTCGAGCCGTTTGATCATGAGGCGCGCGCCGACCCCAGCGTCGCCGGTCGGGATGGCGCGCCAGAGATCGAAGGCCTCGGCGTAACCGTCGATCGCGGAGTCGCCGAAACGCATGAGGTCCCCGAGCATCTCGGAGAGGCGGAGATGCTCCTCGGGCGGCCCGAGCCGGATCGCCTCGCGGAGCTGCTGCTCCGACTCGCGGTAGGCGCCCCCGTTCGATGCCACCTGCGCAGCCCGCTCGAGGGCGCGCATGACCGTCGCGACCGGAAGTCCTTCGGGGATACGCCCGCCGGGCGACAGCGAGATCGCCTGCCGGTAGTGGTAGGCGGTGAGCTCTACGAGCTCGTTGCCATGCGCGGACGCCTCCTCGTCAAGCCAGCGCGCGAGACGGAGATGCGCTCGGACGCGATCCGCGCGCGGCAGCGTGGCGTAAGCGACCTCCCGGATCACGATGTGTCGGAACGTGTAGGCGCCTGCGCCCTGCGCTGTGAGCAGCTCGCGCTCGACGAGAGCCTCGAGCGCGTCGGTGATCTGGTCTGGCGCGAACTCCGGGACAAGCGTGCCCACCGCCGCGGCTCGCGCGGTGCGGCCGGCGACCGCGGCGTACTCGAGGACCGTGCGCTCGGAGGTCGGCAGACCGTCGATACGGGCGAGCACGGTCGCGTGCACCGTGTCTGGAAGCACGATGTCATCGTCCTGCGCGCCCGCGCGCCGGTGGTCCTCGTATGCGCGTACCAGCTCCCCCACGAAGAACGGGTTGCCACCGGCGCGTTCCACGATCCGGTCGGCGATCCGTCCGGGCACGGTCTCGGTCAGTACGCCCACGAGCTGCCTCGCCTCGTCCGAGCTCAGGGGCTCGAGCGCGAGCGACGTGAAGTTCCGGCGGCCACCGCCCCAGGTCGGCCTGCGGTCGAGGAGCTCAGGCCGCGCGAGCGCGATCATCACGAGTTGCGCGGAAGTGCGTGAGACCGTGACGTGCTCGACGAGGTCGAGGAGCGTGTCGCTGGCCCAATGCAGGTCCTCGAACACGACGACGAGTGGCTCGTGCGTGGCGAGCACCTCGATGAGGAGACGCCATGCGGCGAAGATCTCGTCGCGATCGTGCCGTGCGGTCTCCTGCGTGTCGCCGAGGGTCGCGCCGATGATCGCGCAGAGACGCTGCGCGTCCTCTTCGTTGTGACCCACCGTGATGAACGCGTTCCGCAGCGGCACCAGGAGACTCTCGTCGGCACCGGTGCGGAGGAGCCCGCGCAGCAGACCACGGAGGGGGAGGAACGTCACCGCGGCGCCGTAGGGCAGACATTGCGCGGTCGCCACCACGACATCACCACCCAGGCGCGCGGCGAACTCCTCCACCAACCGCGACTTGCCGGTGCCGGCGGGCGCGCTGATCGTCACGAGCTGCGGCCGGCGCTCGCTGAACGCGCGCCTCGCGACGAGGTCGAGCTGCGCAAGGTCCGTCGCGCGGCCGAGGAACGGCGCGCGCTGCACTCGCCGACCCAGGAGTTGCTCGAGGAGCACCGACGCGGAAAGAGGCGCGGTCTTGCCCTTCGCGGCGATGCGCTGGTCGTCCCCGAAGCGGAACGCGCCGGCCACCGCGCGACGCGTCCGGTCGCCCACGAGGATCGCGCCTTCGTCCGCGTTTTGCTGCAGTCGCGCGGCGATGTTCACCGCATCGCCGGTGATGAGAAAGTCGCCTCCCGCGGCCTCGCGCGCGGCGACGACCTCGCCGGTGTTCACGCCCATGCGGAGAAGCAGCGCCGCCGTCTCCGGATCCGCGGCCACGCGTTGGCGCAACATCAGCGCGGCGGCGAGGGCGCGGTCGGCATCGTCGCCGTGGGCTTGCGGTATCCCGAAGACCGCCATCACCGCATCCCCGATGAACTTCTCGAGCGTGCCGCCGTGCTCGGCGACGACCTCGCGGGCGATCGAGTAGTAGCGGCCGAGGATGGCGCGAACGTCCTCGGGATCGCTGCGTTCGGCAAGGGCGGTCGAGCCCGTCACGTCGGCGAACAGCACGGTCACGACGCGACGTTCCTCAGGCATGGCGGGATTCTGCCACCCTACTCTGAGGGCGATGTCAGACCCGCAAACCCGGATCCGCAACTTCTGTGTGATCGCGCACGTCGATCACGGCAAGACGACGTTGTCCGATCGACTCATCGAGCTCACCGGAACGGTCGCGCTGCGCCAGATGCGCGAGCAGCTGCTCGACTCGATGGAGCTCGAGCGCGAGCACGGGGTGACCATCAAGGCCCGCGCCGTGCGCATGGCGTGGACCGGTCGCGACGGAGAGATCTACGAGCTCAATCTCATCGACACGCCCGGCCACGTCGACTTCAACTACGAGGTGAGCCGCTCCCTCGCGGCCTGTGAGGGCGCGCTCCTGCTCGTCGACGCGTCGCAGGGCATCGAGGCGCAGACGCTCGCGAACGCCTACCTCGCGATCGAGCAGGGCCTCGAGGTCATCCCGGTCATCAACAAGATCGACCTGCCGAGCATCGACCTGGACGTCGTGCGCGAGGACCTACGTACGACGCTCGGCTTCAAGGACGAGGAGATCCTCCTCGCATCGGGCAAGACCGGGCAGGGAGTCCCCGACCTGCTTCATGCGATCGTCGAGCGCGTGCCGCCGCCCAAGGGCGATCCGAGCGCGCCGCTGCGTGCGCTCATCTTCGACTCGCACTACGACACATACAAAGGAGTGGTCGCGCACGTGCGCGTCGTCGACGGCCTTCTCACGGCCGACGACCGTATTCTCCCGATGGCGACGCAGAAGCCGAGCGAGATGCTCGAGCTCGGTGTCTTCACGCCCGAGCCGCGCCCCGTCGCGCGTTTGGCCGCCGGCGAGGTCGGATACGCCGCGACGGGCCTCAAGGCGGTGGCCGACTGCCGCGTCGGCGACACGCTCACGCTCGAATCACGTCCAGCCGAGTCTCCGCTTCCCGGCTACCGACCCGCGAAGCCAATGGTCTTCGCGGGCTTCTACCCGCAGCGTTCCGAAGACTACCCGTCGCTGCGCGACGCCCTGGAGAAGCTTCGGCTCAATGACGCGTCGCTCATCTACGAGCCCGAGACGTCGCAGGCACTCGGCTTCGGTTTCCGGTGCGGCTTCCTCGGCCTGTTCCATCTCGAGATCATCCAGCAGCGGCTCGAGCGCGAATACGACATGGACCTCATCGCGACCTCGCCGTCGGTCGAGTACCGCGTCATCGCGCAGAAGGGCGACGAGATCGCGGTCGATAACCCGGCGATGCTTCCAGATCCGGGCACCATCGTCGAGATCCGCGAGCCGTGGATGAAGACCACGCTCATCACCCCGACCAACTATGTCGGCCCGATCATGGATCTCGCTCAGGGGAAGCGCGGCACGCTCCTCGATATGAGCTACGTCGACCCGACGCGGGCGATGCTCAAGTACGACATGCCGCTCTCTGAGGTCATCGTCGACTTCTACGACCAGCTGAAGAGCCGCTCCCAGGGCTACGCCTCGCTCGACTACGAGTTCGCCGAGTACCGCGCGGCGGACCTCGTGCGGCTCGACATCCTCGTGGCGAGCACGCTCGTCGACGCGCTATCGGTCATCGTCCATCGGGACAAGGCCCAGCACATCGGTCGCCTGCTCGTCTCGAAGCTGCGCGGTCTCATCCCCAAGCAGATGTTCGACGTGCGCATCCAGGCCGCCATCGGGGGAAAGATCATCGCGAGCGAGAACGTCAGCGCGAAACGCAAGGACGTGATCGCGAAATGCTACGGCGGCGACATCACCCGAAAGAAGAAGCTCCTCGAGAAACAGAAGGAAGGCAAGAAGCGCATGAAGATGGTGGGGTCGGTCGAGATCCCCCAGGAGGCCTTCCTCGCCGTGCTGCGGATCAAGGACGAGCCATGAAGCAGCCCAAGCTGCAATTCGACCATCCGACCCAGACGAACGCGTCGACCTTCCTGCAGGCGATCGTCGCGAGCGACCCCGCGGCGGTCTGGGCGCACCTGTCGCGCGAGACGCGCGGCTTGCTCGAAGGTCTCTACGCGGCACGCGCCGGCGTCGCGCTCCGGAACGCCGCGGGTGTCGACGGATCGTCGGGCGATGCGCGGTTGGCTGAGATGGTCGCGCCGCTGCAGACGTCGATCCTGTCGGCGCTGGGCGGACCGGAGAAGATCGGTGGCTACGGCGTGTCGGGCGCGCGACTGGCCGACCGGAACACCGCATACGTGCTGCTGCTCCCGGACTTTGGCGACGAGCGTGTCGTAACCGAGTCGGATTGGCGGCCCTCGCACCTCCTCGCCTTCGTTCACGAATCTCGTGAATGGCTGCTCGACTTGGGAAAGACGTCCGAGCTATCCGCCGACGCCGAACTCCCCGATCTCCTCGGAGCGATGCGCAGATGAGCTCTCTCACGCCGAACGCGGCCTCCGCGCCGAAACCCTCTCTACGCGCGAAACCCCGTCCCTTCGGGACGGGGACCCCTCGCGCGCGGGAGCCCTCGGCGCGTCAGCCGCGTTCGGCACCTCGTTCGCGGGACTCGCTTGGCTTGTACGTGCACATTCCGTTCTGCGCTTCGCGATGTCCCTATTGCGATTTCGCTACTGCTCCAGCTCGAAGTGCCCTTCGCTCGCGCTACCTCGACGCCCTCGACATGGAGATTCGGCGGCAGGGCGAGCGACTCGGCCGGCCACGCGTCGCGACGCTCTATGTCGGCGGTGGAACGCCGAGCCTGCTCGAGCCGCCTGAGGTCGCGCGTCTCGGGACCAGTCTTCACCAGTCGTTCGATCTACGTCCAGCCGAGGCGACGGTCGAAGCGAACCCGGCGACGCTCGACCGCGCCCGGCTGGAGTCATGGGCAGCCGTGGGCATCACGCGCCTCTCGCTCGGTGCGCAGTCCATGTCGGCGGCCGGACTGCGCGCGCTGGGACGGACGCACCAGACGGAGGACATCGCACCTGCCGCCGCGGCGGCGCGCTCGGTCGGGTTCGACGTGAACCTCGACCTGATCTTCGGCTGGCCGGGCCAGACGGCGGAGGCCTGGCGTGAGGATCTGGCAGCGGCGGTCGCGCTGGGTCCCGACCACCTCTCCTGCTACCCGCTGGAGCTGGCCCTGGAGCCCGAGGAGGCGGTCGCGAACTGGCCGGGCGCCGGCTGGCGTTCGGTGGAGCGCTGGCGGCAGCGCACGGCGACCTCGCAGCCAGACGATGCCGGTATCGCAGGGTTGTACGAGCTCGCCGAAAGGGTCCTGGGGCAGCACAGCTACCGGCACTACGAGATCGCGAACTGGGCCCGTCCCGGCAAGCGTTGCCGGCACAACCTGGGCTACTGGCGCAACGGCGACTGGCTCGGTGTTGGCGCCGGAGCGCATTCACATCTCGAGGGCGTTCGCTCTCGTGATCCGGGTGTCCTGCCCGCATACATCGCCGCGATCGAACGCGACGACGAGCGGATCGTCGACGCGGCCGCGGACACGGCGGCGGACACCGCGATGCTCGCGCTGCGTCTCGATGACGGTCTCGACCTGGTCCGTTACGGGTCGCGCTTCGGCCAAGACGCCGCGGCGCGCGTGCGGACCGCCCTGTGCTCGCTCGACGGGATGCGTCTTGTGCGTTGGTCGGGTGAACGCGTGCGCCTCACCTCGCGAGGCCGCTTGCTCGCAAACGAGGTATTCGTGCGGCTCCTGCCGGACGACGCTCACGTCTCGACCTCGGTGTAGTACGACTACGCGCTTGCGGCGAGATGCCGAACGCGATATGACACGTCGCACACAGCACTTCTCCCAGCGCGAAAGAAATTTGGGGAGGCCTCATGGAGGACGAGAACACCGGAACCGATTGGACATCGCAGAAGCAGCCAGGATCGATCTGGCCCGCACCGCAGCCCTCGGGCACACCGCCCATGCCACCCGCACCGATGGGTGGCGGGGGATCGATGGGAGGTGGCGCCGCCAAGTCGAGCGGCGGCCGCAAGAGCACCGCTCGCAAGAAGACCACCGCGAAGAAGAAGACGACGGCTCGTAAGAGCACCGCTCGCAAGAAGACGACCGCGAAAAAGAAGACGACAGCCCGCAAGGGCACGAAGCGCAAGTCGACCGCGCGCAAGGGCACGCGGAAGAGCACCGGACGCAAGTCCACGGCACGCAAGAGCACCGGGCGCAAGCGCCGCCGCTAGGTGCGTTCCGCGGAAACCAGACACGCCGCCCACAAGGCGGCGTGTCTCATTTATGCGAGGAAAAGCGCTAGTTTCGCTTGCCGCGCCCCATCCCGGGCTTGCGCCCGTGGTTCGCCTTCTTGCTGCGCCACCCCAGCTTCCCGGTGGTCTTCTGCTTCTTCTGCCCCTTGCTCATGCGGCGTCGTGCCCTCCACTAAAGAGATGGAGCTGCAGCGCCCGCGTCGGCGGGGCGATCAGCTCGGTCACGAGCCATTGTGCGATGTCCGCGCCCGGTGCGTCCGCCGCGAGGCCCACATGCGAGCGCGCACTCTCGAGGCGCTTTCGCGTCGCGCGTGGATCGAGCCCCAGAGCGCGTGCCGTATCGGGAAGGGGTCGCTCGAGCACGTCGCGCAGGACGAATACGCCGAGGTCCGCCCCGCGGAGGGCGTAACGACCGACCAGGTCGCGCAGCCCCGCGCCGAACAGGCGACCGGTAGCGACGGCGTCCCGGATCGTCGAGGCAGCCTCGCCGTCGAGCTCACCGATGCGCAGGAGCGCCGCGATCTCTCCATCAGGCAGATGCCTGGCCTGCTCGAGCGACGCGAGAAAGCGCTGCACGACGACGTCGTCCGACACCACGGGCATAGCCGCTCCCGGCATTGCGGTCGCAATCCGGCCCAGTGCCGCAGCGAGGCCCCGACGGAGTCCGTCGAGGTCGGTGAAGCGCACGACATCGACGACCGCGGGATTGCCGAGCAACAAGCGCGACACCGTCCGCTCGCGCTCGACGACGAGAACGACTGGCACCGCGTGCTCGCGCGCGAGCTCGACCTCGATGCCGACACCGAATGAAGGGATGCCCGCATACGCGACGACGACACGCGCTGAGGTGACATGTGCGCGGTCGATGTCGTACACGGCGCGCGGTTCCAGATGGGCGGCGGCGACGGGATCCGTGACGCGGTGGGGAAGGTAGGCGCGGAGGCCGACCGACTCCACCACCTCGGCCAGCAGCTCGTAGAAGAGCCGCATGCGGGCGCCGTCGTCGAGCGCGGTGAGCGCGCCCGATACGTACGCCTCGCCGATGCGGACCGTCGTCTCGCTGTCCATGGGCGCTCGATGCTCGCACGGCCGTCAATAACAGAAGGCGATACGCGGCGTGGTCGAAAACCTAGAATCGCGCGGTGCCGGAGACACGTCTCCCGGACCACCTGCGGCGTTATCCGCTCTTCGCCAAGCTCGCCGACGCTGAGGTCGCGCAGCTGGCGGAGCGGATGCGCACGCGGTCGTTCAAACGTGGCGAAGCGCTGTTCCGCAAGGACGATCCGGGCATGCATCTCTACGTCGTGCTCGCGGGCGCGGTGAAGATCGCGCTCCCGGGCGAATTCGGTCAAGAGGCGCTCGTCTCCATCATGCGCACCGGCGATTTCTTCGGAGAGCTCGCGCTCTTCGACGGCAGTCCGCGTTCCGCGTCGGCAACGGCGCTCGAAGACACGCGGGCCGCGCTCCTCGCGCGCGACGACTTTCTCGCTTTCCTCGAAGCGCACCCAGCGGCTGTGCGTGTCGTGCTCGATGCGCTGGCGAAGACCATCCGCCGGCTCTCCGATCGGGTCGAGGACCTGATCTTCCTGGACGTGCCGAGCCGGGTCGCGAAGTACCTGCTCGACCTTGCACAGGTGAACGGGACCGCGAAACTCGAGCTCACCCTTACGCAGGACGAGCTCGCTGCCTTCATCGGCGCGTCCCGCGTCTCGGTGAACCGCGTGCTCGGCGATCTCGAGCGGCGCGAGATCATCGGGATCCGTCGCCGCCACATCGTCATCGTCGATCCGGAGCGGCTGTCTAAGGAGATTCGGGTCTAGTGGCGCGCAGGCGTCCACTGGTCCTCGTTGTCGAGGACGATCCGGCGTTGGGCGATGTGATCATGACCGCCCTCCGCGACGACGGGCTGGACTCGAAGCTCGCGAGCGACGGCGACGAGGCGATGCGGCTCGTCGACGCGCTCGAGCCCTCCTGCATGGTCCTCGACCTCATGATGCCGCGACGCGACGGGTTCTCGGTCCTGCGCGAGCTGCGGTCGGATGGCCGCATCACGAAGATGCCCGTGGTGGTCGTGACCGCGATGTTCGGCCTCTCGGAGCGGAACTATGCGACGGAGCTGGGCGCGGCCGACTATGTCACCAAGCCGTTCGAGCTCGATGACCTCGTCGGCCGGGTGCGGGCGCTGATCAGCCCGACTCCCAGCTGAGGTGAGCGCGACGTCTCGCGGACGGCTGTGCGAGCTATGCCCTGGCCGCTCCGGTCGTCGCTAGCTGGCTCGTGCAGTAGCGGCAGCGCGATGCTGAGGCGAGGATCTCCTCGCCGCAGAATGGACACGCCTTCATCGGTACGGCTTTGGGGAGCATCGATCGCGCGATGAGGAACACCACGAAGGCGACGACGATGAACGTGATCACCGTGTTGATGAACACGCCGTAGTTGATCGTCGCGGCACCCGCGTCCTGCGCCGCCTTCAGGCTCGGATAGCTCTTTCCCGAAAGGTCGATGAACAGGTTGTTGAAGTCGACCCCGCCGAGGAGCTTCCCGACCGGTGGCATGATGATGTCCTTCACCAGCGAGTTGACGACGGCCGCAAGGGCGACGCCGATGATGAACGCGAGAGCCAGTGCGAGAACGTTGGCCTTGAGCAACCAATCCTTGAACTCGGACAACATCCCAGGAACCTCCACGCCTACGTCGCCAAAGCAATCAGCACGCTGGGTGCCAGGCACACGGACGGGCAAGCGAGCGTTACCGAGCCGTAGGCTCAGCTGCGCACCCGAGCCGAGCGAGGTAGTGCGCAGACAAGGGCCGAGATAGGCTTGACTGCCGCCACGCAGTCTTGCTAACCTGTTAGCACTCTCGAGGGGAGAGTGCTAATGCCGCGAAAGAGCGACCAACTCCCACAGCTTGGCGACCGTCAGCGCGACCTGCTGCGCGCCGTCATCCGCGAGTACATCGCCACGGCGCAGCCGGTGGCCTCAGCGGCGCTTGTCCGGAAGTACCGCCTCGACCTCTCGTCGGCGACGGTGCGGAACGAGCTGGCCTCGCTGGAGGAGTTCGGTCTTCTGACGCATCCGCACACCTCCGCCGGCCGCGTGCCGACCGATCTCGGCTACCGCTACTTCATCGAGAGCCTGATGCCGCGGCCGAGCCTCCAGCCTGAAGAGCAGGTCACCGTCAGCCATCAGTTCCAGCAAGCCCTGTCGAACACCTCGGAATGGCTGCGCCTGGCTGCATCGACGCTCGCGCGCCTCACCACCGAAGCCGCGATCGTCACACCGCCGGCGATCGGCCGCGCGACGCTCCGACATATCGAGGCGATCCCGATCAGCGAGCGGCGCGCGCTGCTCGTGGTCGTCTTCGAAAGCGGCGCCGTCGCGCAGCAACTGCTGGAACTTCGCGTCGCCACGACACCGGAACATCTGCGCGCCCTGTCGGCGCGCTTCACGCAAACGCTCGCAACGCGCGATGCCGCGGGCGTGCGCGGCGCGACGGCTGGCGAGTCCGGCGTCGACGCGGAGGTGGCTGCGGCGATCGTACGTTCCCTGGACGAGCACGACGCCGCGCGGACGCATGACGTGTACACCGACGGCATCCAGAACATCCTCGGGCAACCGGAGTTCGCGGCGGGCGGTCGGATGCGGGACATGTTGCGGCTGCTCGAGGACCGCACGCGTCTGGTCGACCTGCTGCCGCCGACGCTCGGCGACGACGAGGTCCACGTCGCGATCGGGAGCGAGCACCGCCTCGAGCAGCTCCGCGGCTGCAGTCTGGTGTTCGGTCGCTACGGTACCGGGACCGACTACCTCGGATACGTCGGCGTCGTCGGCCCGACCCGGATGGACTACGCGCGCACGATCGGGGCCGTCCGGTACGTCGGCTCGCTC
>Ga0209470_1002324_pt1 | contig 13575 bp, 17 predicted proteins | sample GraSoiAngelo_125_FD_185882 | JGI IMG/M metagenome (GOLD analysis project Ga0209470, IMG submission 185882) | Grasslands soil microbial communities from the Angelo Coastal Reserve, California, USA - 14_0927_05_40cm (SPAdes) (version 2) | ecosystem: Environmental > Terrestrial > Soil > Grasslands ... | reverse complement strand
TTCTATGAGCGCCGTGACGCGGGTCTCGACCAATGCTGGACGATCCCCTGGACCAGGGCCGGGATGGTGTTCTTGGCCGCGGTGATGGTCACCGGCAAGCCCTGCTCGACGGCGGTCCTGGCGGTGATCGGCCCGATACAGGCCACCCCCGCGTCTCCGATCAGTTTCGTCATTTCCTCCCGGCTGTCGAACAGCCGGCGGAAGTTCCGGACCGTCGAGGAGCTGGTAAAGGTGATGACATGAATCGCCTGCCGGCGCAACTCATCTTTCATGAGATGGTCGGCCTCCGCGGATGGGAGGACCGTCCGGTAGGCGGTCACCACCCGGACCTCCGCCCCCATCGCCCGCAACTGCTCCGGCAGGATCTCTCTCGCCACGGCGGCGCGCGGGATCAGCACGCGCTGGCCGGCCACGCCGGCGGTTTTCATCGCGTCGATCACCCCCTCGGCCTGATAGTCCGACGGAACCAGATCGGCACGGAGACCGTAGGCGCTGAGTTCCTGGGCGGTCCGCGGGCCGATGCAGCAGAGCCGCAGGCCGGCGAGAGCCCGCGCATCCTGCCCCCGTTGCCGGAGACGCTCCATGAACGGGCGGACGCCGTTCACGCTGGTGAAGATCACCCAGTGGTACCGGCGCAGCTCGGCGATGGCCTCATCCAGTTCCCTCCAGCTCTCCGGAGCCACCAGGCGAATGGTGGGACACTCCACCGGCTCCGCCCCCTGCTCTGCCAATAACGCCGAGAGCTCCCGTGCCTGCTCTTGCGCCCGCGTCACCAGGATACGCTTGCCGAAGAGCGGGCGCGTTTCGAACCAGTTCAGTTGCGTTCGCAGGCGGACCACGTCGCCGACCACGATGACGGTGGGCGGGTCCATCTCCGCCTCCTCGGCCTTCCCGACGATGTCTCTCAGAGTCCCGACGACAGTCCGTTGCCCGGACCGGGTGCCCCACCGAATCAACGCCACCGGCGTCTCTTGCGACTTGCCTTCCGACACCAGGTGCTCCACGATGGCCGGGAGATTCTTCATTCCCATCAGAAACACCAGCGTCCCGTTCGCCGTCGCCAGGCGCGGCCACTCCCGGGCGGCCTCCTCCTTGGTCGGGTCCTCATGTCCGGTCACGAACGCCACCGTGGATGCCAAGGTCCGGTGGGTGACCGGAATTCCCGCGTAGGCGGGCACCGCCACGGCCGACGTGACGCCCGGCACAACTTCGAACGGGAGCCCCGCGGCGGCAATCGCCTCCGCCTCCTCGCCTCCCCGTCCGAAGACGAACGGGTCGCCCCCCTTCAGCCGGACCACCACTTTTCCCTCCCGGGCCTTCTCGATGATCAACCGATTCACCTCATCCTGATCCTGGTACCGTCCACGGCCTCGGCGGCCGACATAGATGCGTTCGGCGTGCGCCGGGACATGGTCCAACAGGACCGGATTCGCCAGGTAGTCATAGAGCACCACATCGGCTTGCTCAAGACACTCCTTCCCGCGAAGGGTGAGGAGCTTCTGGTCGCCAGGGCCGGCCCCTACGAGATAGACTTTTCCAAGCGTTCCCATGACAATACTCAAGCTTTACCATAGATGTCATTCAAGATCGAGGCACCGCCTCTTGCCAGGAGTTTCTCGGCCAACTGCACGCCGAGGGCGCGTGCGTCGGGCACCGGTCCCTGCACCATATCCCGGATGAACCGCTGCCCGTCCACGCTGGCAATGAGCCCGTCCAGGATCAGCGTGTCTCCCTTGATGGTCGCGTGCGCCGCAATCGGCACCTGACAGCCCCCTTCCAGGCGTTCGAGCAAGGCCCGCTCGGCCGTGACAGCCGTGCGCGTGGGTGGGTGCTCCAATGGGGCGACCAGGTCACGCACGAAGCCGTCATCCCGACGTCCTTCCAGTCCCAACGCACCCTGTCCGATCGCCGGCAGACTCACCTCCGGAGGCAGGTATTCCGTCACTTCGTTGGCCCATCCCATCCGCCTGAGGCCGGCCGCTGCCAGGACGATCGCGTCATACTCGCCGTTCCGTAACTTGCGCAGTCTGGTGTCCAGATTCCCCCGCAGGAGCTGAACAGTCAAGTCCGGCCGGTGATGCAGGAGCTGCGCTTGTCGGCGCAAACTGCTCGTCCCGACCCGGGACCCTCGGGGTAATTGATCCAGCGGGACCGCTTCCCGGCTGATGAGCACGTCGCGGGGATCCTCCCGCGCCGGGACACAGAGAATGTCCAATCCATCAGGCAGGATGGTCGGGACATCCTTCATGCTGTGGACTGCAAGATCGATCTCTCCGCGCAGGAGCGCCTCCTCGATTTCCTTGACGAAGAGCCCCTTCCCGCCGATGGCGGCCAGCGGTACATCCACGATCATGTCGCCGGAGGTCTTGATCCGTTGCAAGGCCACCGTCACGCCCGGCGCAACCTCCCGGAGCCGGGCCTGCACCCACTCGGCCTGCTGGACCGCCAAGCGGCTGCCTCGCGTTCCAACCACCAACGACGAGCGTGCAGCCATCCCCACGGCCACCCTCACCTCCCCGATTCGTGATAGGGGCTCTGAAAGGGGGCTCGGCCTTTCCCGGAGCCGGGTAATTTTTCAGGCGCGTCGTCCCGGGACACGTCTGACCTCAGAGGCGAAGGCGTGCCGATCCCCATGTTCCCTCGGTAGTAGGACGCCACCAACAGGAAGCTCACCAGCCCCATGATCGCGAGCAGATACACGACCACATCCCAGCGGAATCCTTCTTTCTCCCGGTAGTCGTAGCCGCAATGCGGACAATCGGGCAGCGGCTCCGTGCCGAGGTAGGTCTCCCGACACTTGGGACAGGTGAAGAGCTTCGGGCTCTGCGGCATCCGTGGCTCACCCCCGGCCGGCGTCGAGCGCCTCCTTAGGAGTCTTTCTGCTGAGCTGGCTCCGGCGATTCCTGCTCGGGATCGGAATAACCAGCCACCGGCACGGGCTTGACCGAGCGGTCGGGATCAGTGACAGGGTCGGCGGCCGGCGCATCGTCCAGGTTGAAAAACCGCCTCGCGGCTTCGACGAAGAGGGACCCGCCGGCCGAATCCGCTTCAGTTTTGAGCGTGACCAGTGAGCCATGCAAGAGTTTATTGACGATCGCCGACGCGAGTCCTTCGACCGCGGTTCGTTCTTCGGGCGACAGGTGGCCGAGCCGGCTCATGCTCTTTTCCAGCTCCGCGTGCTTGATCTCCTCCGCCCGTCTGCGCAACGCCAGGATCGTGGGAGTGACCTCCAGCGACTTGAGCCACTGGAGGATGATGTCGACCTCCTGCTCGATGAGACGCTCCGCCTTGCCGGCTTCGCGGCGCCGTTCCTCCCGGTTTTGCTCGACGCGCATCTCCAGATCGTCGATGTCGAAGAGGAACGCGTTATCGATGTCCTTGACCGCCGGATCGATGTTCCGCGGCACCGAGATGTCGATCAGGAAAATCGGGCGATTCATTCGCTGACGCACCGCCCGTTGCACCTCCTCGCTTCGGATGATGTAATGGGCGGCGCCGGTGGAGCACAGCACGATGTCGGCCTCGGACAATTCACGCTGGAATTCGTCGAAGGGCACTGGCACTCCGTTGAAGCGCTTGGCCAACTCGATGGCGCTGTGAGAGTCCCGCGTCGTGATCATCACCCGCCGAACACCGTTGCGAATCAGGTGCTGGGCCGCCAATTTCGCCATCTCGCCGGCCCCCACCAACAGCACGGTCTTCTCGCCCAGGTTCGAAAAGATCTTCTTCGCCAGCTCGACGGCCGCGTAGCTGACCGACACCGCCATCTCCGCGATCCGGGTCTCGGTTCTGACCCGCTTGGCGACCGAGATGGCTTTCTTGACGAGCTTGTTCAGGATCACCCCGCTGGCCTTGTGGGCCAGCGCGACTTCATAGGCGTCCTTGAGTTGACCGAGAATCTGCGCCTCGCCCACCACCATCGAGTCGAGGCTGGCCGCGACGCGGAAGAGATGACCGATTGCGCGATCACCGGTATACCAATAGAGGTGCGGGGTCAGCTGCTCCGAGGAGAGTGACAGGTGGGTGTCCGCCAGGAATTCCTGCACCCGCGCATAGCCCGCCTCCACCTGGTCGACGACCGCGTAGACTTCCACCCGATTGCAGGTGGACAGCAAGACGCCTTCCTTCACGCCCGGATAGGCGCAGAGCCGGCAGAGGGCTTCCCCCAGGCGGCTGTCCGGCACCGCCAGCTTCTCACGGACTTCCACGGGCGCGGTCTTGTGGCTGAGCCCGACGACAATGATGTCCATGGCGTGCGACTGACCGACGGCTAAGCGATCGGTCCGTGACCTTTCACCACGACTCCGATAAACGTCAAGATGACCCCGGCGAACCCGATAATGGTCAGGTAGGCCGCCCTCTTGGCTCGCCATCCCACCGTGATCCGGCCCATCAGGACGATGAAATAGAAGACCCAGGTCACCAATGCCCAGGTCTGCTCCGGATTCCAGTTCAGGTACGACCCCCTCGCGAACTCGGCCGAGATGGCCCCGGTGATGATGCCGAGCGTGAGGAGCGGAAATCCTAGCAGGATTGACTGCTGGTTCAAGTGATCCAGAAAATCCAGGGGAGGCAGCTTGGTATACAGCACGTTGAACCGCTTCGACTTCAAGAGACCGTCCTGGATCAGGTACATGATGCCGGCGACGAAGGCGACCGCGAACCCGACGGTCCCGAGCATACTGAGCGCGACATGGAGCCAGACCGTTCTCAACACCGGTTCCAGCGTGGGCACTGCCTTGGGCAGCGCGGCGGCCGAGAGCAGCGACAGAAGGGCGAGGGGCAGAATGAACGATCCCAAGACATGGATGCGATGCCGAAGTTCGACGACGAGAAATACCAGCACCAGCGCCCAGGAAAAAAATGACATGGCTTCATCGAAGCTGGTGAACGGCACATGGCCGGCTTCCGTCATCCGAGTGAGCAACGCGGCCGTGTGGGAGAGAAACCCGATCGCCGTCACCCCGATCGCGACCTTCGACAGCGCTTCTGATCGCCGCAAGAGATAGGCCAGGAAGAAGGCGGTGCCGACAAGATACAGCCCCATCGTGGCCATCAGGAACATGACCGACATAGCGGTCTATCCTCGCAACTTTTCAGAGAAAACTTTCGGGCGCGGCAGACCGAATTATAGCGTCGGGAAAAGAGAGGAGTCAAGGAAGGTCGGGGTCAGCGCTCCTTCAAATAATCCCGGAGCGCCTGCGCGGTGCTGGGGAAGGCGAGCTCTTCCCACGGGATCGACTGGGGGTCGAACGTGCCGGCCTCGAGCGTCTCGTCACCGGCTTTCGGTTCCCCGCCGACCGCCTCCGCGACGTAGACAATAATGATGACGGGGTGATGGCGATAAGAGTAGATGTTGAGCAGCCGACTGATCCGGACGTCTACGTGGCTCTCCTCACGTGTCTCTCGAACGGCGGCCTCCTCCACAGACTCCCCTCGATCCACAAATCCGCCGGGGAACACCCATTTGCCGTAGGCCGGTTCAATGGCCCGCTTGATCAACAGGATGCCGCCCTCCAGCGAAACGATCGTCCCCACCGCCACCTTGGGATCTAGGAAAAATATGAATCCGCAGGCATGGCACACCAACCGATCCGGCTCGGACACTTTGATGGACCGGCGTCCCAGCGTCCCTCCGCACTTCGGACAGAACGAGTAATCCGGACGCTTCCATTGCTCGAATGTTTCGATGAGGGGGTTCGGTTCCATTCCGTCGCTCCGTCTAACGTCCGGCTGCCGGATCTTAGCATAGCGGACGGCCGGTTCGAAACTCTGCCTCGGCAGGTTGGACTTTTTCTCGGCGCGAGCGGTAGGATGCCGGATTGGTTGATCGTTCGCGAGCAGGATGGCGGGCACCCTCTACATCGTCAGTACTCCGATCGGGAACCCGGACGACATCACCGTCCGGGCGGTTCGGATCTTGAAACAGGTGGCGATTGTCGCGGCGGAAGACCCGCGGTGTTCGCAGGCTCTCCTCGCACACCATGCGATCACCACGCCCCTGACGAGTTATCACGACCTCAACAAGGAAGACAAAACTCCGGTGCTCATCCGACGTCTTGAGGAAGGCCAGAGCGTGGCGCTCGTCTCGGACGCCGGTACGCCGCTGATCTCCGATCCCGGGGCATTTTTCGTGAGGCAGGCTCTCGCGTCCGGCATCCGGGTGGTCCCGGTCCCCGGTCCATCCGCCGTCCTGGCCGCGCTGTCTGCGTCAGGCCTAGCCGGCGAGGCCTTCGTCTTCCTGGGGACTCTTCCCAGGCAGAAAGGGCGACGAAGCCGGCTGTTGACCCAGATGCGCGGAGACGATCGCCCGCTGGTCCTGTTCGAATCTCCGAGCCGCCTTCGAGCCACCCTGCAGGAGATTCACGCCGTGCTCGGAAACCGGCGCATGGCGTTGGCACGGGACCTCACAAAGTCCGGTGAGACGATCGTCCGTGGGACGGCAGAGGAGCTGTTGCGAGGGTCGGCGTCGCGTCCTGGCCGAGGCGAGATCACACTCGTGGTGGCGGGAGGCCGACGCGGAACACAATGAGGAGCAAGCAACAGATGGGGCTAGGGGTCAGCGCGTTTCCGGATCGTGACGCGGTAGGAGTGAGCGTGAGGTTCTTGACTGAGAACTGTGTGCCCGTCATCAGTCACGCTTCGGGGAACATTGCGGATGGGTTCACCCTCGTCCAGGATGACCGCGAGGATCTGGCCTGGCTCCATGGTCTCCAGCTTCAGCTTGGTCTTGACAAAGTTGTACGGGCAGATGACCCCGCGCAGATCCAGCTCCTCGTCTGCCTCGGGCGTGGGGGGCATGGTCTGACTCTTACCGTGGGTGTTCATCTCAGCGCGGATCCCCTCTGATGCCCATGCTACCAAGTCGAACGGGCTCTTACAAGTTCATGGGGGAGGAACCGTTGCTGGTCAGAAGAAGAGGTGGTGGGGAAAAACCGGAAAGGCGGCCGAGGCGCCTGGCCTCGACCGCCCCTCATCCAACAGTGAGTGTTCCGGAACGAACTGACTTGCCGCTTACCATACTTTGCAGCGCCAAGTCACTTTGCATAACTGGGTTTCTCAGAAGATCCCCAGTCGCTATTGGTTTTCGACGTTGCTGTGTACCCCCACCCAGGCTGCGGCTCGCACTGCCAGCACGGTGCGGCACCCGTAATCTCGCCGATGTCGCTGTGGATCCCTGACGTCACCTCGCCCGGCAGAACCTGGCCGACCACACCCCCGTGTGAGGAGTCATTCGCCGTATTAATCCCGCGCTCAGTTCTAGGATCTGGCCGTTGGCCTAAGCCGCCGAAGCCCGCTAGTTTCTCGTTTCCTCTCATTACAGTGATATCCCGCACCAGCTTCCTGCCAGTCCCGTACGGTTGCCGGTCCGTGACCTCCTCGCGTGCCTGAACAATGACGTCATCGCCGTTCTGGATCGTTTTAAGCTGATCCAAGTTAGTGTCCTGGTCGATGTAGACCGTCAGGGATGACATCGCGCCACTCCCGGCTCTCCCCTCGTCATGCGAGCTTCCGCCCGTCTCGAGATAGATCTTGTGGCCCGGCATGTCGATGGCGAGCACGCGGCCGTAAAGGGTTTCCGGCTGGGAGAGTCTCTCCAGGAGCGCAGCCTTGTCCCAGATCTGGGAACGTGTCCCAGTGCCTGCCGACTCCCCGACGCCGGTGCCGAACCCGGAGGCCTGCGGCAGACGCTCCTGGGCCATGGCCACCCCCACAGAGCCTGCAAACAGGATCATTGCTCCGATTAAGAATGCCTTGCGCATGTGTCGCCTCCTTGTAAGTTAGACGATGACGTATATGTAAATATGAACCGATCCGCTTGAACGATTGCACTCCCAAGCATCAACCTAAGATAGGCGGAAATATAGGCTAATCGCGCGAGCCCTGTCAAGAGGGTTCCCCCAGGGACCGACAGCCCTCGGCATCGCATGGCCGATGGGCTGGGCAAGGGGCTTATAACTCATTAAGAAACAAATTAAAGAGCCGAAGAGGCTGCCGGAAATCCGTCGACCCCCATCGCTGTTGAGCGATGGCCTTCGGGTCGAGACCTTGGTGCCCGGAGGGAGGGTCGAACTCCCACTCTCTTGCGAGAACCAGATTTTGAGTCTGGCGCGTCTGCCAGTTCCGCCATCCGGGCTCGACGATGGCTCCCGTTCCAGGCCTGCTTCTAACACGATCGCGGGGGGCCGTCAATCCGGGCGCTGCCCTCTGATTACGGCTTGCGCCAAAACCCTATTTCGTTGGCATCGTCTGGTCCCACTCCTATAATCGCGTGAAAGGGGGGTAGACGATGAAAACATTGTCCATAGCGATCACGGCGATCGTCATAGGGGTGTGCTTCAGCACGATGACGGTAGCTCAGGCGCCACCGGCGATGCCCGAAACGCCGTCGGCGTCCATCATGCAGGCCAAGTCAACGGGTACGAACAGTGCCAAGAAATCGGGAAAGAAAAGCGGGAAGCAACACAAGGGAAAGAAACAGAAGGTGAAGAAACACAAGAGGGGGAACAGCAACCGCAACCGGTCTCGACCAGCGAATTCCTCCTACAGCGTTATCACGTCCTAAGTAAGACCGCACTAAGACCGTCGTCGCCCACCAAAGGTATTCAGCGCGGGAGACTGACCTCCACGGTAAGCCCGGCTGGAGGTAATCGGGCTCCCCTTGCCCTCTTTTCTTTCGGGATGAGCAGATGCTAGAATGCTGCCCAACGGATGCAGAACCGCGTCCCCCGAGTAAGTGGCCTCGGGGGGACTCGAGTGACAGGAGGATGACTACATGGCCCAAGTTCAATGTGTGAAATGCGGAAAAGCAGGAGAGCCGATCGCGGAGCCCCTTTTCATGGGGCGCATGGAGTCGGAGATTAAGGCGAACGTCTGCAAGACCTGCTGGTTTGAATGGAATGGACCTGGAAAGATGAAGACGATGGTGATCAACGAATACCAGATCAACTTGGGCGATGAAAGCGGCCGGGATTTGCTCAAGAAGCAGATGAGAGCGTTCCTGAAGCTGGGAGAAGCCGTCGATACGTCCAAATTGCAACAAAGTTACAGGCCTCAGCAGTAACCGGATCGCTGTTCCGACTCGATACACAGCACGCTTGGCTCACCCGCCTCCTCACGTCACCGCCCGCTCGCAGGTCAGGCGCCGCCAAGGTCACCCTCGCGTCAAGCCCCCGAGCCTCCCTCACCGCAACGGCCGTCTGGTCAACATGGTCGTCCTTGTCACCGGTGCCGGGCGGGGCATCGGCCGGGCCACCGCGGAGTTGTTCGCCCGGGAGGGGGCCAGCGTGGTGCTCTGTTCTCGGACAGGGCGAGAGCTCACCGCAGCCCTTTCCGCCATCAAGGCTGCCCGCGGCACGGCGAGTGCCCGTGTGACGGATATCGGTTCCCCTCAGCAGGCGCAAGCCTTGGTCGACTTCACGGTCCGCCGATACGGTCGACTGGATCTGCTGGTCAATAACGCAGGGATTCTCGGACCACGGGTCCCTCTCGTCGAATATCCACTCGCGGACTGGGCGCGCGTGCTCCGCATCAACCTCAGCGGCACCTTCTATATCACGCAGCAGGCAGCGAGGGTCATGCTGGGCCAAGGGAGTGGATGCATCATCACGGTGTCGTCATCGGTGGGCCGGGCCGGCCGCGCTGGATGGGGCGCCTATGCGGTCTCAAAATTCGGCGTGGAGGGACTGTCGCAAGTCCTGGCCGAGGAGTTGCGTCCGCTCGGTGTCCGAACCCTGACGTTCAACCCCGGCGGAACCCGAACCGCGATGCGGGTCGCAGCCTACCCGTCCGAGGACCCCGGCCGTCTTCGTGACCCCTCCGTCGCGGCAGACGCCTTGCTTCGCCTCGCGATGTGCACATCCCCGTCCATCTCGGGGAAAGCCTTTGATCTCGAGAACTTGCCGTGAGGCCGCCATTCCTTCCACCTCGCTGGTTTCGTTGACAAATCGGAAAGGTCGGTGGTAGAGTGACTCGCCAAACTCAAGGAATACGCCACTGCAAGCGGACTCACGCACGAGTCGCGGGCACAAGTCGCGGGATGGCTGCGATGCTTCAAATGAAGGTCAGAGGTCTGATGTTCGACCCGTACAATAACGCCTATATCGTGATTCTCCGGGATGAAGACACGGCGGACATGTTGCCCATCTGGGTGGGAAAGTCGGAAGCCAGCGCGATCAGCTTTGCGCTCGAGGGCGTCGCGGCGCCCAGGCCGATGACCCATGACTTGATGAAATCCGTTCTGGACACGGTCGATGCAAAAGTCATCAGCGTGGTCGTGACGGACCTGAAAGACAACACCTACTACGCAAAAATTCATCTCCAGCACGAAGACTCCGAATTCACCGTTGACTCCCGGCCCAGCGATGCGATCGCCTTGGCGTTACGCACAAGCACCCCGATTTTTGCAGACGATGAAGTGATCCGCAAGCAGGCCTCTGACGAGCTGGATCAGTGGCTGGAGAACTTGAAACCCGAAGACTTCGGCAAATACGAGACCTGACCAGCGGAGATTCAATTCAAAACTGGCAGCCGGACCTTATGGGACCAACGTCTTGGGGGCGTTGGATCCGAAGCCCGCGAGTCCACGAGTTGTTGACGTGCCGCCCCGTCACCGTCAGTGAACGAGTCATGGAGTATCAGGAATCTGTCGATCTGGTCCGGCTGAAGGTGCACGGCGTGCTGCCCGATCCGAACACCGAAACCCAGATCGTGATCCTCCGGGACGAGCAAAACGCGGACATCCTGCCGATCTGGGTTGGAACCGCCGAAGGCAATGCGATCCGGCTGGCGCTGGAGGGGCACGTGACGCCGCGCCCCATGAGTCATGACCTCATCCGGAGTTTCGCCGACCATCTGAATATTAAAGTCTCCCGCGTGGTGGTGACGGACGTGAAGAACAATACCTATTACGCCTCCATCCATTTCGTGTCTCAGGGATCGGAGCGGATCGTGGATTCGCGGCCCAGCGACGCGATCGCGCTCGCGCTGCGAACGAACAGTCCGATCTACGTGACGCAGGATGTGTTGAAGCGGAGAGGGGGCGGGAACCTTGACGCCTGGTTGGGAAAACTGGGCGCGAAAAACCCCGACAAATACCAGGCCTAGGGAAGTTTCATCCGGAGTTGACGGAGGACAGGGGACGGAGCATGCGGACGTATTTCGCGAAACCCTCGGACGTGGTCAGGAAATGGTATGTGGTCGATGCGGAGGGAAAAACCCTCGGGCGTTTGGCCGCGCGCATCGCGATCTTATTGAGGGGAAAACATAAGCCGACCTTCACCCCCCACGTTGACACGGGCGATCATGTGATCATTATCAACGCGGCAAAGATCACCCTCACCGGAGGGAAGCTCAAAACGAAGACGTATATCCATCACACCGGATACCCCGGCGGCCTCAAGTCCATCACCGCCGAGCATCTTCATGCGAGGCGGCCGACGGAACTGCTCACCCGAGCGATCAAGGGAATGTTGCCCAAGAATACGCTCGGCAAGCAGATGGCGAGAAAGTTGAAGGTCTATGCCGGGGCCGAGCACCCCCATCAAGCCCAGCGACCGGAAGCGGTCGTACTCTGAGCGTCGGGAGGTTGTGACGGGATGAAGGGAGCCCCATAACCATGTCGGTCGCCACGCACTACGCCACAGGGAAACGGAAGAACGCCATCGCCAGAGCCTGGCTCTCGCCTGGAAGCGGCGAAATGGTCGTGAACGCCCGACCCCTGGAGCAGTACTTCCCCAGACCCACGCTCAGAAGCGTGATCCAGTTTCCACTGGAGGTCACGGGTCTCACCGGAAAGTACAACGTGCAAGCCACCGTCTGCGGCGGCGGAACCTCCGGCCAGGCGGGTGCCCTCAGGCATGCGATCGCCAAAGCCCTGCTCACCATAAACCCTGAGCTGCGGGAGCCCCTCAAGAAGGATGGGCTGCTGACGCGCGATCCCCGCGTGAAAGAGCGGAAGAAATACGGGCAGAAAGGCGCCAGGAGACGCTTCCAATATTCGAAACGCTGACGGCTTGGGCTGGACAGGACAAAAGGGAAGGCCCGGGGGCCTTCCCTTTTTTATGTCTTGCATCCGGCGCTGAGAGCTGAAGGGGGCGGAGGTTCGGCAGTGAAATCAAGCGGCCCGATCAAGGTTGCGGTGTTGGGCGCCAGCGGGTACACCGGCGCTGAACTGCTTCGGTTGCTGACGGGGCATCCGCGGATGGAAATCGTCGCGGTGACATCGGAGAAATCCGCCGGGAGCTCCGTGTCTTCCGTCTTTCCGCACCTGGCTTCCGTGCTCCCACAGACATTCGAGGCACTGGCGCCCGACGCGATCGCGACGCGTGCGGATGCCGTGTTTTCAGCCCTCCCCCATACACAATCCTTGACCCCCGTGGCTACCTGCGTGGCGGCCGGCCGACGGGTGGTCGACCTGAGCGCGGATTATCGCTTGAAAAGTCCGACGGCGTATGCCACCTGGTATCAGACCGGTCACCCCTACCCGGACTTGCTGCAGAAAGCCGTCTACGGTCTGCCGGAGCTTCGCCGTGATGAGATCCGTTCGGCCCGATTGGTCGCGTCACCTGGGTGCTATGCCACCGCGGCCATCTTACAGCTCGCGCCGCTGGCGGCCAGGGGTCTGATCCGGCCGCACACGATCGTGATCGACGCGAAGTCTGGAATCTCAGGAGCGGGCCGGAGCCCCAGTCTTCCCTATCATTTCCCTGAAGCGCATGAATCGCTCGAGGCGTACATGATCGGGCGGCATCGCCATACCCCTGAGATTGAACAGGAGCTGAGCGCCCTCGCCCGGCGAACTGCCCGGAGAGGGCCGGGCACGGCCGTCGCGGAGCAGGCGGAAGCCATGACGGTGCTCTTGACGCCCCATCTGGCCCCGATGAATCGGGGAATTCTGAGCACGGCCTATTGCCGGCTGCAGGAGCCCATGGGGGTGGCCGACCTCCGCGCCTTGTACCGGGACTTCTACAAAAGCGATCGATTTATCAGAATTCAGGAAGGAGAGTCGTCTCCGAATCCTCGTCACAGCCGAGGGTCCAACTTCTGCGACCTGGCCGTGTTCGCGGACACCCGGTCCGATTGGGTGATCACCATTGCCGCGTTGGACAATCTCGTCAAAGGCGCGGCCGGCCAGGCGATCCAGGCCATGAATCTGATGCTGGGGTTTTCCGAAGATACGGGGCTCACCGCACCCGGTGTGTATCCGTGACTCGCCGCCACGCCATCGCCGCGCAGACTCTTCACGCGCCACACGGTCCGTCATGAGAGAGATCAAGGGAGGCATTACGGCCCCGCTGGGTTTTCTGGCGGCGGGCATGCACGTGGGCATTAAGAAGCCCCCGCTCTTGGACCTGGCGCTCGTGGCGTCGGTGCGGGAAGGGCCCATCGCCGGAGTCTTCACCAGAAACCGGGTCGCGGCCGCCCCGGTCCTGTTGGACCGGCGCCGTCTCCAACGGGGGACCGGGCGTGCGATCCTCATCAACAGCGGGAACGCCAACGCCTGCACGGGAGCCCAGGGCCTCGCCGATGCGGAAGAGCTGGCGGCCCTGGCGGCCGGACACCTCGGGACGGACC
>Ga0209470_1002323_pt1 | contig 13580 bp, 19 predicted proteins | sample GraSoiAngelo_125_FD_185882 | JGI IMG/M metagenome (GOLD analysis project Ga0209470, IMG submission 185882) | Grasslands soil microbial communities from the Angelo Coastal Reserve, California, USA - 14_0927_05_40cm (SPAdes) (version 2) | ecosystem: Environmental > Terrestrial > Soil > Grasslands ... | reverse complement strand
GCGGTGCGGGTCGCTCTGGTCATCGTCGGCTCCTCTCTTCCTCGTTTTGGCTGAAACAAGGTTGCAGGAGCTTACCAGCAGCGGCCCGCTCTGCTTCTTCCATTGCACCTTCATAGGATCTCGGTGGAGGATGGCTGGCGGGAGTCTAGCAGACGAGTGCTGCCGGGGGGAGTCGGCCGCGTTGGTCGAGCACGCGCTACTCGATGACCTGGTCCGCCCGCAGCAGCAGCGTCTGCGGGATCGTCAGGCCCAGGGCCTTGGCAGTCTTGAGGTTGATGACCAGCTCGAACTTGGTAGGCTGCTCGACGGGGAGATCGGCGGGTTTGGCGCCTTTCAAAATCCTGTCGACATAAACTGCAGCTCGGCGAAAAAACTCGGGGATGCTTGGTCCGTAAGATATGAGCCCCCCGGCGATCACGTTCTCCTGCTCCTGATACATCGCCGGCAACCGCCTTTTCGCCGTGAAGGCCACGATCTGCTTTATATGAAGCTGATGCAAGGGGTCGGCGGTCACGATGAGCGCGTCGGGGCGCTCCGTCGTGAGCGCAGCGAACGCGCCTTCGAACTCGTCCGGACGGCTCACCTTCACCGATTGCAGCGTCACGCCTAACGTCGGTGCTGCAGCACGCAGTTCCTGAAGGTTAAGGGCGTTGGAGGGATTCGTCGGGTTGTAGATGAGGGTGACGCGAGAGAGCTTGGGGATGGCTTCCTTTAGTAGTTGCAGCCGTTTGGTGACGATCTCCGGGCCGAGAATCGTGTTCCCGGTAATGTTCCCGCCTGGACGTCCGAGGCTAGCAACGAGCCCGGTCCTCAGAGGATCCCCGATCCCCACCATGACGATTGGAATCCCGGTCGTCGCCTGCTGGGCCGCACGGGTTGCCGGCGTGCCATAGCTCACGATGACATCAACCTTGAGCCGGACCAACTCGGCGGCGAGATCGGGTAGCCGCTCGCTACGCCCCTCAGATCGCCGATACTCGAACGTGATGCTCTGACCTTCCACGTATCCGAGGTCGCGCAGCATCTCCAGCAATGGGTCCCGGAAGGCCGCGTAATCGAGGAGACCGACCCGAGGAACCTTCGTCCCCTGCTGCGCCTCGGGAGCGACTGGCACGGCGAGGAGGTTAACCGCGAGAACGACCGCGAGCCCGATCCGCCGCATGGGCACCTCGGTTGAGGACGGCTGCCCGGGAGTCTAGCCGAACGCCACTATGCGCACCAGCGCCCCGGCCGGGGACTGCGCCGGGGCGCGTTGGTCTAGCACGCGCTATTCATTGGTCAGGCCTTCCCTTCCAGCGCCCGGCGCAACTGGTCCAGGTGGTTGTCGTCGTGCCACGTCAGCATCGTCACGATCGCGTCGATTGTGATGCGGCCGCGGGTCGGATGCAGACAGCCGCGCTGCTGCTGCTCGGGCGTCAGGCTACGGAGGAGCGCCAGCGATTCCTCGCGCCGCCTGCGGAACGCGGCCAGCGCCTGGACGGCGTCGTTCCTCAGGTATTGCCGGTCCTCGGCGAACCGGTCGGCCGCCGCCCCCGACGGGTCTGCGTAGATCTTCGGCTCATCGTTGAGCAGGATCGCGTGGATCCGCACGAAGTACACCTCTTCGATGTCCCGCAAGTGGCAGATGACCTCGTTGGCCGCCCAGTTCTTGCTGTCAGGTCGCCGCACGAGGGCGGCCCCACTTTGGCCGCGGATCGCGGCGGCGAGATCCTCGGCGGTGTGGGACATGCGGCCTAGACGCTGCTCCAGAGGCTGCTTGGCGACCTCTTCCCGTGTTGGCATGTCGGCTTCCTTTCGCTTCTGTGTGGGCTCCAAAGACAAACGGGCGACGTTACTGAATGATCTGGTCCGCCCGGAGCAGAATCGACTGCGGGATCGTTAGGCCGAGCGCCTTCGCGGTCTTCATGTTGATGATCAACTCGAACTTCGTCGGCCGCTCGACCGGCAGGTCCGCTGGCTTGGCGCCCTTGAGGATCCTGTCCACAAAATGGGCGGCGCGGCGATTATTGGCGGAGGGATTCCAGCCGTAGCCGATTACGCCGCCAGCCTCCGCGAAATCCTTGGTCCCGGACGAGGGGAGCCGCTTCTTTGCCGCAAGGTCCGCAATCACCTTCACGTTGGCGTTGAGAAACGCATCCTGGGCAACCACAACCGCGTCAACGCGACTCTCGGCCATCGTTGAGAAAGCGCGCTCGAACTCGTCCGGTCTCAGTACCTCGGCTGGTTGAAGCTCGACCTTCAATAATCTGGCAGTACTCTCCAACGGTTTGAACCCCGTCTGGGTGCGATTGGCCGGATTGAAGAGGACGGCGACGCGCCCAGTCCGGGGCATGGCCTCCTTGAGCAGCTCCAGCCGTTTTGCCATGAGTTCCGGGACAAAATCAGTCAAGCCGGTGATGTTCCCACCAGGCCGCGCGAGGCTGGCGACGAGGCCCGAGCCGACAGCGTCGCCCACGCCCGTCATGACAATAGGGATTGTCGTGGTTGCGTGCTTGGCGGCGCGAGCGGGGGGTGTACCTCCTGTGGTCACGATGACATCGACCTTGAGCGCAACCAGTTCGGCCACCAAGTTGGGGAGACGATCATACTTGCCTTCGGCCCACCTGTACTCGATGACAATGTTCTTCCCCTCCACGTAGCCCAGATCACGCAGACCCGCCCGCAGTGCTTCCACCCCTTTCGCCTGCGCGGAAAGCGAATGGGCACCCAACAACCCGATCCGGTGGACGTTCCCCGACTGCAGCTGCGCCGCGGCCGCGAGCGGCGCAACAAAGAGGCCAACAGCGAGAACGACCGCGAGCCCGATCAGCCGCATGGACACCTCGGTGGATGATGGCTGGCGGCGAGTCTAGCCGAAGGCCACGATGCGCACCAGCGGCTCGGCCGGGGACTGCGCCGGGGCGCTGCGGAACGAAAAAGGGCCGCGCCCGTCCCGGTGCTCTGGAACGAATGCGGCCCGTCACGGAGGAGTCGAGAAATCTGTTTTTATCTGAGGATCCCCGGATTGTGAACTATGAACCCGGTGCCGCCAAGTCACGAAATGAAGAAAGTTCACCAGAACCAGGACGTCCTTTGGCCTGATGCGGGTTGCCTTCTCGTCTTTCTCGAAAATCGCGACCACCTTTTCAGCGTCGATTAGTGACTGAAGCCTCGCGGATGGTGCTGATTCGAGAACGCAAACGACGCCAAGCCCCGGGCTCCGCTGGTGGTCGCCGATAGGCCCTACTGGTTCAGATACGATCTTCCTCGCTTGTGCATCCGCTAAGAAGGTCTCTAGTTCTTCAACGACTCGCCTGTAGTTGCTTCTCTTCACTTCAATGACTCCGAAGGCACTGCTCTTCGGAACAAGCCCAAAGCCTTGCACATCAAAGAGGGCGGGAGCAGGAAAGGGTGCCCAGACGATGATATCGATCTGCCGCAGCGGAATAGGCATCGGGTAGTCGAGCACCGCTCCAGTCGAAAGGCGCATCGGGTAAACGATCCGACGAACCAGATTTCGCACTGCCGCCTCGGTGTACTTCCCGAGTAGGTCGGTATTTGCCGTTACGCCCTTGATCTCCAGAATGGGCCTCAGTTCGTCGATCAACTGGGCCGCAAAACTCCCCAGGTACTCGTGAAGTTCCATGACTCTGTAGGCCCTTAAGTAAGCGCGAGAGACTTCTGGGAGCAACGCCCCGGCCGGGGCCTGAGCCGGGCGTCTATGATCTCGGGCCGCTGCTACCTCTTTGCTTGGCCATTTCTTGGCTATCACCATCGTGCGTCATCGGTCGGCACCGTCTGCCCGGCGAGCGCGCCTCGCAAAGGCATGATAAGCAACGATGACGACCGATGACGACATGGTGAGGGAAGGGGCCGTACGAACTTGAAATCCATGACCCCGCACGGGGTTTCGGAGTTCGAATCTCCGGCCCTCCGCCAACTTTCCGAGGACTTATCGAGCATCATTTGTAGCCGGCTCTGTGCTCTTGAACCTGATTGTGCCCACAGTGAGGTCCGTACCATGACGACAAGCACTGAGCAGTGACGGGATAAAGATCCCAGTGGATGAAAAATCCGCCGCGCGCGCGCTGGGCCTTTTCTTTACAGCCTGATTCTACTATAGTGGAAGCTGAGCTCTATAGGAGAGAGGAGAAGGTGGCGCAAACGTCATGCGGCCTCGATCTGGCGCGGCTCGGTGAGCGCATCCGCCAGGAGCGCGCCCGGCGACAGTTGTCCCTGGAGAACCTTGAAGCGCGGAGCGGCGTGAGTCGGAGCATGCTCTCCGCGGTCGAGCGTGGCGGGAAGGCGCCCACCATCCTCGTGCTCGACCGCATCGCCACCGGGCTTGACACGAGCATCGCGCGGCTGCTCGGCGAAGAGCGCGCGGCGCGCGTGGCCCTCCTCCGCCGAGGGGAGCAGGACACCGCTCTCGATCCTTCGGGTTGGGAACGCCGCATTCTGTCGCCCGTCCTCCCGGGCGTCGAATTCGAGCTGATGCGTACCACCATCCCGGCCGGCGTGGACGCGGGCGAATTCGCGCCGCCGCGCCCGGCTCGCGAGAGTACCTGGCGATGGAGCGAGGCACGCTGCGGCTGACCATTGACAGCGTGGAGTATCTGCTGCACGCCGGCGACAGCATCTACTACGCCGGGGACTGTCGCCATGCCTTCGCCAACGGCGGCCGCGAGACCTGCAGCTACTATCTTGCGATGGAGTTGGGCCGGCATTTCGCGCGGTCGGGCACGCGGCGACGCGGGGCCAGGCGCCCGAGAAAAGGGAAGCGCACATGACACCGTCTGAAGGGACGAGCACTGTCGACAAGACGACGCCACCCAAGATCGACCCCGAGCACTTCCGGCGTCTCGGCCACGAGTTGGTCGACCTCGTTTCGGACTACCTCGCCGGCATTCGCGAGCGTCCGGTGTTCCGTCCCATGAAGCCGGCCGAGCGCGAGACGCTGATTCAGGAGGTCCTCGGAGAGACCGGTGCCCACCCCGAGACCATCGTCGAGCGGTTCCGCACCGCCGTCCTTCCGCACGCCATGGGCAATGGCCATCCGCGCTTCTTCGGCTGGGTCAACTCCCCACCAGCGCCCATCGGTGTGCTGGCGGACCTGTTGGCTGCCGCGATGAACCCGAGTTGCGCAGGCGGCGACCACGCCGCCATCTACGTCGAGCGGGCCGCTGTGCGCTGGCTCACGGAGGTGATCAGCTTCCCAACCGAAGGCACCATGGGGCTCCTCGTGAGCGGAGGCTCGGTGGCCAACCTCATAGGGCTCGCCGCCGCCCGCCACTGGGCCGCCGCTCAGGATGGCTGGAGCGTGCGCGGCGAGGGCCTGCAGTGCGGGCGCCTGCCTTTGGTCCTCTACATGTCGGAGGAGGGCCATAGCTGCATCCAGAGGGCGGCCGAGCTGCTCGGGCTGGGCTCGGGCGCCGTCCACAGCGTGCCCGTAGACGAGCGGTTCCGCATGGATGTGCTGGCGCTGCGCGCCGCCATCGCCGCCGACCGGGCCTCGGGCAGGCGGCCGTTCTGTGTGGCGGCGAGTGCTGGCACCGTGGGCACAGGCGCCATCGATCCTCTGGCCGAGCTCGCCGACCTCTGCGCCACCGAGCGACTCTGGCTCCACGTCGACGGCGCCTACGGCGCCATCGCCGCCGCGGTGCCAACCCGCCGCGCGCGCTACAGCGGCCTCGAGCACGCCGACTCCGTAGCCTTGGACCCACACAAGTGGTTGTCCGTTCCCGTCGAGTGCGGCTGCGTCCTTGTGCGTGACGGTCAGCTTCTGCGCGACGCGTTCAGCTTGGTGCCCCCCTATCTGCGCACCGAGCCCGACCGCGGCTTCGGCGGGTTGCCGTGGTTCTCTGAGTACGGCGTGCAGCAGACGCGTGGCTTCCGCGCTCTCAAGCTGTGGATGACGCTCCAGCACTTGGGGCGCGACGGCGTGCGCGGCCTCGTCGGGCGTCACATCGCTCTGGCCCAGCACCTCGCTGGCCTGGTGGACGCGGCGCCTGACCTCGAACGGCTGGCGCCGGTGGAGCTGTCCATCGTCTGCTTCCGATATGCGCCTGCCCATCTGCGGGCGGACGACGAGGACCTGAATGCACTCAACAAGCGGGTGATGGAAGAGGTGCAGGCCTCGGGTGCGGCATTCCTGACGCAGACGACGCTGCGCGGTCGCTTCGCTCTGCGCGCATGCATCCTGCACTACGCCACGACGAAAGCCGACGTGGCGGCACTGGTGGACGTCGTGCGCGAAACGGGCGCGCGGCTCGTGGTCGAGCCTAGAAAGGATTAAAGCCAGGTGATTTTTACCGACGTCACGGCAACGGTGGGCAGGACGCCCATGGTCGAACTCGGACGTCTGGCGAAGGATCTGCCTGGCCGAGTGCTCGCCAAGCTGGAAATGCGAAACCCGTGTGGAAGCGTCAAGGACCGGGTCGGCGTCGCGCTGATCGAAGACGCCGAGCGTCAGGCCCGCTTGCGACCCGGGATGACGCTCGTCGAGCCCACAGGCGGCAACACCGGTATCGGACTCGCCTTGGTCGCGGCGATCCGAGATTATCGACTGATCCTCACGATGCCGGAGGCGATGTCGAAGGAACGCGTCGCGCTGCTCCGACATCTCGGAGCGGAAGTCGTGCTTACCCCCGGCATCCTTATGGGTGACGCCGTCGCTCGAGCCAAGCAGCTCGTCAAGGAAATCCCCGGGTCGATCATGCTCGACCAGTTTACAAACCCCGCGAACGCAGAGGTCCATCGGCGGACCACGGCCGTAGAAATCTGGGACGATACGCGCGGTGCCGTTGACGTGTTCGTTTCCGCTGTCGGCACCGGTGGAACGATCACGGGGGTCGGCGAAGTGCTGAAGCAACGTAAGCCCAGCGTGCGCATTGTCGCGGTTGAGCCCGCCGGGGCGGCGCTTCTGTCCGGTGGGCACGCGGGGGAACACCGCATGCCAGGCATCGGCGTCGGGTTCATCCCCGAGGTCTTGAACCGCTCTATCCTCGACGAGGTCATCGCGGTGACCGACGAGGAGGCCTTTCGGTGCACAAGACGGCTTGCGCGAGAGGAAGGGATCGTTGCTGGGGTCTCATCTGGTGCAGCGCTCCATGCCGCGCTCGCCGTAGCCTCCCGCAAGGAGGCTGCTGGAAGAACGATTGTCGTGATGTTGCCTGATACGGGTGAGCGCTACGTCACCACGAGTCTCTTTGTGCGGTCGGAGCAGGCGCTTCACGGGTGCAGAGGTGGAGCCAAAGGGATGGGGGGAACGGCACGGCGGGTCGGCGAAGGCGAGAGGACGTTTTGAAGTTCCCAAGCGCTTCGCTGCCGACGCCGCAGCCCCGCTACCGCGCCCGCTCCATTGCCAGCCGCAGTCCAAATGCAATCAGGACGACTCCGGCGGTCGCTTCGATTGCGCGTTTGACCCGGGCCTGGCTGATCCACCAGCGCAACCGGCCCAGGAACAGAGTGAGCGTTGAAAGCCAGAGGACCCCTTCGACCCAGTGAATCCCGGCCAACAGGATCGACTTGCCGAACACCCAGTCGCTCGGGCTCATGAGCTGTGGCAAGAGCGCAAGGTAGAAGACCGCCACTTTGGGATTCAGCACGTTGCTAAGCAGCCCCTCGGCAAAGGACCGCCGGCTTCTCCCGGGTCTCGCTCGCAATGCCGCATCTTCGATGTCTACAATCTCCCTCGGCTGTCGGCGGAATGCCTGCCGTAGCGACTGAATACCGAGCCAGACTAGGTAGCCCGCGCCGATTGTCTTGACGACATCAAAGGCCGTCGCTGACCTGACTAGGATCAGGGACAGCCCGAGCGCCGAGAGGGTTGCGTGAATGAAGAGCCCGCTGCAAGCTCCCAGCGTGGTGAATAGCCCTGCGCGCTGTCCACGGGCCATCACGTTGCGGATCACCAGCATCGTATCCGCACCAGGTATGATCGTGAGCAGAGCGGCAAAGGCTGCAAAGGCGAGGATCTGGGGATCGATGGCGGTTGTCATGCCTTCCTCCGCCGAGCGGAGCGTCGCCGGTGAACAAGCGCGCGATCACAGGCTTTGGCTGCTCCGTCCGCACCTGCTATCAGGGACGAGGGCACGTTAGCACACGCGGCCAGCGTACTGCCGTTTTCAATGACGCGGCCGGTGCAGTCTTGAGCGCGATGGGCAACACCACGTACCGGGCCGGCCGCGCCTCGTGGCTTAACACGTCCCTCTTGGCGGAGGCAGCTTCTACACTTCGCCGCATGTGAAGGCGGAGGAGCGCCTCCGCTGGTACGCCAGCTTCTTCGAGGCCGTCAAGGTCAACGGCACCTACTACTCGCTCCCTGCCTACGACACGAGCCCGGCGTGGGTCGAGCGCGCGCCGCCGGGCTTCCAGTTCACTGTGAAGGCCTACTCCCTCATGACGTGGCACCACCCAAAGGCGCAAGGCCGCGAAGACGTCGGGTATCGCAAGCTGATATTTTGGCAGCTCCTCGCTTGAAAACATTCGTTGCCTCCCGTCAAGGGGATTGGGGTGACTGCTGCGTCACTCCTCGATCGCCCCGGCGATGTCGCGGAGGTGCTGGCGAAAGGCATAGGTCGGATCACCGCGCCGGCGTGACAGGTAATCATCGAACCTGAGCTGCTGGCGAAGGGAGGTCCCGGCCGCCATGGCTTCCGCCTGTCGTGCTTCGGTGTCGCGGATCTTGCGTGCGAACGATACGATGTCCGCAAGCCCGTCCCGTGGCAGGAACAGCACTCCGTCATCGTCCGCGACGACGTAGTCGCTCGTGCTGACCCGATGCGGACCGACAGCCGCCCACTGGAGGGCGTCCGGCCCACGAGCATTGAGCCGCAGTGGACCGGTTGGGAAGCCTCCAAGACTGAAGACCGGAAGTCCGATCGCGGCGATCTCGCGCGTGTCGCGGTGAAGGCCCCAGATCACGATTCCGGCAAGTCCAGCGGCCTTTGTCTCGAGCGCGATCAGGTCGCCGACGCACGCTTCATCGAGACGGCCGGCGTTGTCCACCACGAGCACATCGCCCGGGGAGGCCTCGCCGAGCGCTTCGAGGAAGATGTCGACGCTGCCGACATGTTGGGCAGGCCGTACGCGACCGCTGGCGCGGCTGCCCGCAACGACGGCGCGGAGCGATGCCGGCGCGCAGCGTACGGGAACGCCAGCCCGCAGACAGGCATCGGCCAAATGCGGCGTTGTGAACCCGGTCAACTGATCGTCGTTGAGTCTGTCTTGCATGGGAAGACCTCGTCTGTCGTGAAGTGAGCGTCGGGGTGTGGACCGGGGCGCATAACCGCATCCTCAGCCGCGCTCGTCCGGGATGCGCACGTAGATCGCCGTGTGGTGCGTCAGTGGGGTTCCCTCCTGGCGCGCGCATTCGGCGACGGCGTAGACCAATTGCCGCCCGATCTTGAGAACCCGCGCCGTGCACGTGAACGACTCACGGCGCGCGGCCCGCAGAAAGGCGGTCTTGAGATCCGCGGTGACCCACGGCTCGCTCGTGCCACGGCGCGTGGCGACGGCGAGCCAGATCGCCACGTCGGCGGCGGCCATGAATACCGGCCCACTGACGGCGCCGCCGGGGCGCTCGAACTCGTCGCGGAATGGCGCTTCGATGGTGCACTCGCCGGCGCCGAACTCGCGCAATCGGAAGCCGAAGTACGCGTTGAACGCGGCACTGGCGAGCCAGCGCTCCAACTCGGGCCGGCCGGTCACGGGTTTCATCCGTCCTCGGGTGGCAGGCAACTGGGCCGTCCGCCGACGCGCTCTCACCGGACGATGAGGACGATCGAGAGCGCGAGAAGGGCGCCCATCGCGATGTTGAAGATTCGCAGTCGACGCCGACTATGAAGGACGCGCTGGGCAACGGCCCCGAACGCCAGCCACAGAAAGCAACTCAGCAAGGCGGCCAGGACGAAGAGGCCCCCGAGGGAGGCGGCCTGAACGATCGGGTTCCCCGCTTCAGGGCTGAGAAAGGTGCCGGCCGCGCTCGCCGTCACCAGCCACGATTTCGAGTTGACCCACTGAAAGACCGCTGCGCCCAGGTAGCCCACCGGGTCCCGGCCCGGCGCCGAGTCGATGCGGCTTCCGGACGTCGCGATCTTCCAGGACAGCCAGAGCAGAACCGTCGCCCCGCCCCAGTGGAGCGCCTTGAGGACCAGGGGACGCTCGAGAACGAGACTCCCGAGCCCGAGCGGCACGACGAACATCATGACCCCCATGCCGGTCGTGACGCCGAGCAAGGCGAGCAGGCCTCTGAGGACGCCCGCCTGCGCGCCGACCGCGGTGAGCATAATGTTGCTCGGACCCGGCGTGACGGCGGCCACGACGGCGAAGAGAAGAAACGCCACAATCTGTTCCGTCGTCGTACGCTATCCTCCACGGATCGGGAGGCCTCCCGGGGCCTCGCGCGAGGATGCGAGCGCTGCGTCTGAAAGAAACCAGATCGGCCGGCGAGGGTCTTGAACGATCGTGCCAGGGCACGGTCGCGGGGTGGCTCGCCAGCTCGAGGCCGGCCGGTGGCGTCGAGCTCCTCAGCGCATGGTTCGCTGGCGAGGCCTATGCGAAACATCGCCACGACACGTATGCGATCGGGGTGACCGACTCCGGCGTCCAGGTCTTCGACTACCGGGGCTCCGTCCATGCGAGTACTCCAGGGCAGGTGGTCGTGCTGTATCCGGACGAGATCCACGACGGCCGCGCGGGCTCTGACGAGGGCTTCGGGTATCGGATCGTCTACGTGGAACCGTTTCTTCTCACGGACGCGCTACGGAGCCTCCGCGGAAGGCCCTATCCGCTGCCGTTCGTGAGCGAGCCCGTGTCGACGAACGCGATGCTTTCGCGAGCCATCGACGCGGCGTTTCTGGCTCCGCTGGAACCGCTGGCCGTGGACAGCCTCATCGTGGACCTGGCGCAAGGGTTGATCGCCGGAGAGCGGGGTGGTGCCAGATCCGTGATCTCCCGACGCGTCGACGTCCGGGCCGTTGAACGGGCTCGGCAGTTCCTTGACGCCGAGAAGACCCGGGTCGTGCATTCGCGAGAGCTGGAGTCGGTCACGGGATTGACACGCTACGACCTGGCGCGGCAGTTCAGGATCATGGTCGGGACCAGTCCCTACCGCTATCTGCTCATGCGCCGTCTCGAATTCGCCCGGGAGCGAATTCACCGGGAGCGCCCGCTGGTCGAGGTCGCGTTCGACGCGGGATTCGCCGATCAGGCGCACTTCACGCGAGCCTTCAGATCGGCGTTCGGACTGACTCCTGCGCGGTACCGTGCGTTGAGGGCGAGTCGGCGTTCGTCAGCTGCGCCGGCCTCGGCCTAAAGGGTATAGTCGTCGCGGGCCGTCGACTTTCCGAGTAGCTACTCAATGAGTGCGATAGCCATAAAGACAGCGCAGGCCGACGTCGTCATTCCTCTGGCGCGCGGTCATGGTGCCGATCGCGCGCGCCAATCGCATCGTCGCCCTGGATCTTCCGGGCTTCGGGGCCTCGGACAAGCCCCTTGGCATCCGGTATTGGCTTGTTGACCGCAAGGCGGGGAAGGGAATGATCGTCACGCTTTGGGAGAACGAGGATGCGACGCGGGCAAGCGAACAATCCCGTCTGAAGCGACAGGGAGCAACTGCAGCCGCCACCGGCGCGAAGGTTACGACGGATCGATACGAGGTCGTCGATTCACTGGTGATGTAATGGCTGGGAGGATGGGATCACAGAAAGCGGGCAACATAACGGCGTGTTGAAGCGGACGGGCGGAGCCCGCCGCTTAACACAGCGTTCAGCGAGAGTGTGATCCGATGGTGACGTGGAAGGAGTTCGCCGCGGCTGAGCCTGATCTGGCCGACGTCGGTCGATCGTTGCTCTTTCAGTTCAAAGTTGGGCTGGCTTTTCTCGCGACCGCGCGGAAGGACGGCGCCCCGCGCCTCCATCCGGTGTGCCCTGTCCTGTCCAACGATCGTCTCTTTGTGCTCATCACCCCAACCTCCCCGAAGCGTCACGATCTGCTGCGGGACGGTAGGTACGCTCTTCAGACCTTTCCCCAGCCGAAGCCCGGAAGCGACGAATTTTATATCACGGGCAAAGCCGTGCTGGTTGACGATTCTTCAGCACGTGCCGACATCCTTCGGGACGCCAAGCACATGGCTGACGCCTCGGAAACCGCATTCGAGCTCTGGATCGATCGCGTCATGCACACGAGATGGGAGCACGTGCTGACCCCGCAGATGCGTTCAGAGCACAGGAAGTGGCGCGCACCGGCAGGTCCGGCTGCGCAGAGCTGGTCTCGCTGAGGGGGTAAAACGCACCCGTGGCGTACTGTCCGCCGGAGCTGCTCGACGACCTCGCCGACGTGTTCGCTAACGTGCGGACCTGGCCCGGCGTCATCGATAAGAGGCCGGGCGTCTTCTATGCGCGCAAACAACCGTTCCTCCATTTCCACCTGCTCGCAGGGCGTCGGCGCCGAGCAGACATCAAGGGACACACGAAGTGGGTGCACCTTGACATTCCGCGGCCGGTCACTGCCACGAGGCGACGAGCCCTACTCCGTGAGCTGCAAATGTGCTATGGCGAGAAGGCAGAGGGCAAGAGCCTGGTGAGGCATAGATCGCCGAACCACACGCTCCAACGGACCGGGGCTCGCGATGATGGCGCCGACCGCTGAGCGTGCGCGTTCGCCAGCTGAGAGAGTCTCACTGCGACAAGGGTAGATGCTGCGCCGGAGGTGCTGAAGGGTTCTTTCCATCTGTTGTCCGCCCCTGTGGACCGCGAGGAGGCTGCGTGGACGACGCCCTGCTGGAATTGCTGGAGAAGCTGGCCAAGTTTGGAGAAGATAACGATACTCGGGAGACCGAACGCCCCAAGCGCATGCTCAACATCACGCGCGATACGGGGCGCCTGCTCTGGATCATCGTCCGCGCCACTGGCGCCACGCGGATCCTGGAGGTCGGTACCTCCAACGCCTTCTCTACCATCTGGCTGGCCGACGCCGCACGCTCGACAGGCGGCCGCGTCACCACGCTTGAACTCAACCCCGAGAAGATCGCCTTGGCGCGGGCCAATCTAGCGGCCGCCGGACTCGACGTCGTGGTCGAGATCATCGAGGGCCGTGCCGGTGAAACGCTCGCCGAACTGCCGGGTCCGTTCGATCTCGTGTTTCTCGACGCGGACCGGCCGAGCTATCCGACCTACTTGGAGCTTGTGGTGCCGAAACTACGCCCCGGCGGGATGCTCATTGCGGACAACGTCACCTCGCACGCGCACGAATTGCAAGACTACCTCCACCGTGTGAAGTCCCACCCTCAGCTCTTCGCCGTGACGGTTCCAATCGGCAACGGCGAGGAGATTGCGCTGAAGCTGGATGATCGCCTGTAAACGTCCACCCACAACGCGCTGGCGAACCACGCGCGCCAGCGGACCCGCTGCGCCGGCCGCTCACCGGCAGCGAAATGCGGACAGCACGCATCCTCCGTGATCCGACGATCGGAAGCCATGACGTGGGACCGCGAGTGGCGAGAGTGATGCCAGGGAGATGACGCCGATCATTCGTCGAATCGACGAACACGGGGTAGGTCAGCACCTTCAGTCCCTCACAGAGCTTCTTCAGGACGCGGT
>Ga0209470_1002314_pt1 | contig 13622 bp, 13 predicted proteins | sample GraSoiAngelo_125_FD_185882 | JGI IMG/M metagenome (GOLD analysis project Ga0209470, IMG submission 185882) | Grasslands soil microbial communities from the Angelo Coastal Reserve, California, USA - 14_0927_05_40cm (SPAdes) (version 2) | ecosystem: Environmental > Terrestrial > Soil > Grasslands ... | reverse complement strand
GACACATCGCCCATCCATCGCGACCGCGCTCGTGGTGATCCTGCTTCTGCTGGCGACGGGCGCCGGTGCGGAGGTCGTGGTGTACCCGAAGGCCGGCCAGAGCCAGGACCAGTTCCAGCAGGACCAGTTCCAGTGCCACCAGCTGGCGCAACAGCAGACCGGCTTCAACCCCGCGCAGCCGGTGGCGGCGGCCCCGCCGCCGGAGCGAGGCGGCGCCGTCCGGGGCGCCGCCGGCGGTGCCGCGCTGGGCGCGCTCGGTGGCGCCATCGGCGGTGACGCCGGCAAGGGCGCTGCGATCGGCGCCGGGGTGGGCGCGGCCGCCGGCCTCCTGCGCCAGGGGGCGAGGAACCGCCAGAACGCTCAGGCCGCCCAGCAGGTGCAGGCGCAGCAGCAGGTGAGCATGCAGGGCTATGACCAGGCCTACGCCGGGTGCATGGCCAGCAAGGGCTACCAGCCGCAATAGCGGGCCGCGCGGCTATTGCATTCGCTGTGCCGGAGGTCGACCAGCGTCTGGTCGAACGCTTCCATCCGGACCTAGCCCACCCGCGGGAACTCGAGATCGACGATGACGGAGATGACGGAGATGACGGAGATGATGGAGACGATCACCAGCACGAAGCAGACGATGTGAAGCCAGCTGCCGAGCGGTCGGCGGCCAGGGCGTAGCCCGAGAGCAGCGCGCCTGACCTGCTGTCGTCGGTCTTCCTGAGCCCGGCCCGGACCGGGGACTGGACCTGGGGCATCGGCCCGATCCTGCAGCTCCCGACCGCGACGGACGAGGCTCTCGGAACCGGCAAGTGGTCGGCCGGGCCGACGCTCGGCCTCGTGTACTCGGCCGGCCCCTGGTTTCAACGGCGCCCTCGTCAGTCACCTGTGGTCGTTCGCCGGCGACCCCACGCGTGACGCCGTGAAGCAGACGTCGCTCGAGGTCCTCGTCAGCTACACCTTCGCCGAGGGGTGGTACGTGCAGACCGACCCCGTCATCACCCGGGGCTGGCTGGCGAGCCCGCGTGACGCGTGGGCGATCCCGGTCGGCCTCGATGCCGGCAAGGTCTTCCAGCTCGGCTCGGGCTCGATCAGCGTGCAGATCGGAGCGTATGACTTCGTGGAGCGTCCGCGTGGAGGCGCCGAGTACGTCATCCGCGGCCAGGTCCAGTTCCAGTTCCCGCGATCGCGCTGAGGGCCACGGTCGGGACCTTGGACCAAGGTCCAATCGACGCGTTCGCCGCGCAGTGCGAAACAAATATGAGGCGATTACAGGGTTTTGTAGCCGGCCACGGTCACGAGCACTCAACACGAAGGGAGCAGGTTATGAACAAGAGCAGCATGGCCATCGGCGCAACCGCAGTGCTTCTGGCCGCGTGTGGCACCACGCAGCAGGCGACGGTGTCGCCGGCGGACCTCAAATGCGGCTTCCTCGGGCCCGCGTGCGCTCAGCTCAGTCCCGGCTCCGAGGGGCAGATCGCCCTGCGCTACGTCAACCCGGCGGCGAAGTGGACCCAGTACAGCAAGATCATGATCCAGCCGGTGACGTTCTGGGGCGACGAGCAATCCAAGGTCTCCACCGAGGATCAGCAGCGGCTCGTGAACTTTCTCTACACCGCCCTCGACCAGGAGCTGGCCAAGCAGTTCCAGATCGTCGACCAGGACGGCCCGGACGTCATGAAGCTCCAGGTGGCGCTGACCGACGTCGCTGCGGCCACGCCGGGTCTGCGGACCATGACCATGGTGGTTCCGCAGGCGCGGCTGTTGAGCACGGTCAAGCGTGGCACGACCGGGTCCTATCCGTTCGTGGGCGGCGCACAGGCGGAGTTCAAGCTCACCGACTCGACCAGTGGCGAGCTCCTGGCGGCGGGCGTGGACCGGCGCATCGGCGGCGGCTCCATCGAGACGGCGGCGCAGTGGCAGTGGGGCGACGCCGAGAACGTGATGAAGGAATGGGCCAAGATGGCGACCGAGCGCCTCTCCGCCTGGACGAAGGGCACCGCGAAGGCGTCCTGAACAGGAGTGACCGGGCACCAGGGTCGGCGCCGCCCTCGCCCCGGCGGTGCCGCCGACCCTGGTGGCGGGCAGGCAGGACCGGAGCGATCTTCGCCGCGCTGCTGACGGCGAGGCCGATCGGGTTGCCGCTCGCGATCGCGACGGCGAGGGGAGCCGCCACGCCGGGTCCCTTGCCGCCCTCCGACTCCACGACGCCTTCGCCGAGCCATCAATGCTGGCAGCGCCGCCAAGCGCATCGCGCTCGGCTTCGGCGCGGGAGCGGCGGAGCTGAGGACCGCCGTCGTCCTCCGCGGCCAGGGCCCGCAGCATGAGCCACGACGTGCGGCCGCCGCTGACCGCCATGACGAAGCGCCCGCGCGCAGCCGCCGCGGACCGCGCTTCCACCGCGATGATGCCGGCGGCCGCCCGCGCCGCGGCCGCCGCGTCGGCGTAGACTTCCAGCTTCACGTGACTGGCGCCCGGCAGCGCGTCACGTGCGCGGTCGGATCCTCGGCAGCCATAACGAAAACGTGGCGCCTTGGCCAGGCAGGCTGGTGCACGCGATCTCGCCGCCGAGCTGGTCCGCGAAGCGCTTGGCGATGGCGAGCCCATAACCGCTGGAAGGCTCACCGCCCGACGGAACTGTCCCCAGGCGCACACCCGGCAGGAACAGGCGCTCCTGCTCGGCAGGGCTCAGGCCGGGACCTTCGTCCCGCACACGGCACGCGACCCCGTCGCGCTCGGGCTCGACGTCGACCCAGATGCGCTTGTCGCGGGGCGAATACTTCACGGCATTCGACAGGAGATTGTCGAGGACCGCCGCCACCAGGACCCGATCCGTCTCGACGGTCGGTACGTCGGCAGCGGCGTGGAACTTCACGTCGATCCCCTTGACATCGGCGGCGCGTCGGTAATAGGCGCACGCGCGCTCGACCAGGCGAGGCAGGTCGACGTCTTCGAGACGCAGGCTCGTCTCGACGCCCACCGAAGTGTTCATGAGTTGGCTGACAGTGTGGATCATCAGATCCGTGGCGTGCGAGAGGCCTTCCAGCCACACCGCCACCTGCCGATCCGGATGGCCCCGCAGTATCGGGATCAGGAGGTTCACGACACCGCCGGAGACGGTCAGGAAGTTGTTCAGCGCGTGAGCCGCGAGGGCGATGGAGTGGAGGTCGAGCGCAGGAAGCCGGTCGAGCTCCTCGACGGCCCGCTCCAGATTGGCCTGTGCCTCGGCGATCGCGGTCGCGACCCCCCGCTTGGGGTCGAGCGACCGTCCCTGCATGCCCACGCTCATCCGCTTGCCTTCTACCGCGCCGAACAGGGCAGGCCCATTGGACCTTCGTCCGATGTGCGTGGGAGAGGGCTGCTGAGACGACGGGCGCTGAGACTAAGGTCCCATAGAGGCGTCCGCGCGTTGCCACTAGCATCGGCCCATGCTGATTGCCCCCGCGGCCGAGACGCAGTGCTGGCTGGTCGACATCGTCGACGCGACGGACGTGCCATTGTGCGGAGGTAAGGCAGCTGGTCTGGCGAGGCTGGAGCAGGCCGGCTGGGCCGTTCCCGCCGCGATCTGTGTGACCACGGATTTCTACCGCCGCTGGCTGGCCGCCTCTGGCCTTGCCGCGCGCATGCCCGCAATGCTCGCCGGTGCTCGCGACGCCGCCTCCCGGCGCCGCATCCTCGAGGAGATCCGCGTGCGGATGGAGGCGGCCCCCCTCCCGGACGATCTCGAGGTGCTCCTGGGGGACGGCATTGGCCGTCTGCAAGAGCGCCCGAACGGTCCGCTCTCGGTGCGCTCCTCCGGCGTGGACGAGGACGACCACAACGCGTCCCATGCGGGGATCCATTCGAGCCTGGTCGTGGCCGGCCACGACCTGCCGGCGATCATCGCGGCGATCAAGACGTGCTGGGCCTCGCCGTGGACCGAGGCGGCGTGGACGTATCGCGAGCGCCTCGACATCCCTCACAGCTCGGTGGCGATGGCGGTCGTGATCCAGCGCTTCGTGCCCGCGGAGTGCTCGGGCGTCGCGTTCTCGGCCGACCCGCTGACGAACGAGCGGATGATGGTGGTGATCGAAGCCGGCTGGGGATCGGGCGCCGCGCTCGTCGGCGGCAGGATGACACCCGACGAGTACCGCGTCTCGACGAACGGTGCGGCTTCGCTCGTCGTTCACCGGCGCACGGAACGCCAGACGACGATGACCGTCTGGCGCGACGGACGGGAGACCGCCGTGCCGCTCGACGAGACGCGACGCGAGCGCCCGGTGCTCGATGAGGGGCAGGTGCTCCAGCTCGCGCGGGCCGTGAAGCTCGTCGAGCGCGCCCTCGGACAACCGGTGGATGTCGAGTGGGTCTTCGACGGCAGGATGTTCTGGGCCGTGCAGGCGCGGCCGATCACCGCGCTGGCGGCCGCCTCGCGCGCGACTCCTCGCCGTCCGAGGCTCTGGACGCGGGCGAACCTGAAAGAGGTATTCCCCGAGCTGCCCAGCCCGCTGGCGCTTTCCTATCTCGCGATCTCGCTGAACCGCATGTTCCGGTCGTACCACGCCGCCAACGGGTACTCGCTGCCGGATGGCGCCAACTTGGTCTCGGTGATCCACGGCCGGCCGTATCTGAATCTCTCGCTCATGCAGGATCTGGCGATCGAGCGGGGCGGCAACCCGGCGATCGTCGGTCGGCTCCTCGGAGGCGGGAGCCCGGCACCACCAACGTCGCCGGTCCCGGCCCCGCCTCCCAGGCTCTCGCTCCGCGGTCACGCGCGGCTCGCACGTGAGATGCTGGCCACCTTCTTCCGGACGCCCGCACGGGGCCGCCGATTGTTTCGGATCATGCGAGCCGAGGCGGCCCTGCTCGCGTCGGTGTCACTCGAAGCGCTCGACGACTCGACGCTGACCGCCCACTTCGAGCGTCTCGGTGCGTCGCTGCTGGACGAGACGCCTCTGCGGCGCCTGCACGAGGTCGTCTCGGGGCAGTCGCGGGCCTACATGGTGCTGGAGGCGCTGCTGACGGCCTGGATCCCGACCGATGCCGACACCGTCATGAAGCGCCTGATGACCGGCCTCGGGACCCTGCCCAACGTCCAGATGACCTACCGTCTCATGGAGCTTGGCGCGCTGGCGGCGCAGGATCGCCGGGCGTGCGCCTATTTCACGGCTGAGCTCGGCCAGGACTCGCTACGAGGGTACGCGGACGCCCTGGCCGGTACTGCCGTCCTTCGGGGCCTCGAGGCATTCCTGCAGGAGTTCGGGCATCGCGGGCCCTACGAGTCCGATGTCATGTCGCCCCGGTTCGCCGAGGACCCGGCGCCGGTGCTACGCCTGATCCAGCTCCACGTGCGGGCGGGCGCGAGGGAGACCGCCGCGCGTCACGTCGCCGATCGCCGCCGCGTCCGCCGAGCCGCGATGGCGGAGGTCCGGCGGGCGCTCCACGAGGGCCGTGGGCGTCTCGCATTCGCCGCACAGTGGACGGTGTTCTCCATCGTCTGCAACGCGCTCCAGCGCTTGCTGGCCCTGCGCGATGAGTGCCGGCACGTCACGACGATGCTGGTGGCTCACATCCGGCGCGTGGTGCTGGAGATCGGTCGGCGCGCGAGCCGAGCGGGGACGCTGGCCGATCCTAACGACGTCTTCTTCCTGACGTGGGAAGAGATACCGCGGATCCTCGCTGAGCGCGACGGCGCCTGGCGCGCCGTGACGGCCGACCGAAGGCGGCAGCGCGATCGCGATATGCAGGCGGAGGCCCCGGACGTCGTCAGTGACGACGGCCCTGCCGGCGGCGACATCGTGATGGACGCCCAGGAAAGTGACGAGCTGGTGGGTTACGGCGTGAGCCCGGGGATCGTCACCGGCCGCATCCGCGTGCTGCACTCGATCGAGGGCATCGGACGCCTGTCCGGAGAGATCGTCGTGTTCCCGGCCATCGAACCGACCCTTGCGCCGATCTTTCCGCTCGTCGGCGGCTTCATTGCCGAGATGGGAGGTCTTCTCTCCCATGCGGCGATCCTCGCCCGCGAGTACGGCTTGCCGGCGATCGTGAGCGTTCGCGACGCCACGCGCCGCCTGCGAGACGGGGATCGGGTCGAGCTGGACGGTACCTCCGGACGCATCCGCGTGCTGGAGCGCGCCGGCTGACCTCCGGATCAGGCGGAACGGTCGACCGCTCGCTCCAGGATCATCCTGCCGGGCACGATCAGCCGGTAGCGATAGAGGCGCACGGCGACCGTCAATCCGAGAGCTGCCCCGGCGATGATGTCGGACAGATAGTGACGCTCGAGGTAGACGCGGCCAAGCGCGATGGCGGCGGCGAGGCCATAGAGCGGCCAGCGCAGGCGGGGGTAGTACGTGGCGAAGACGGCGGCGACCGCGAACACCGAGGTGGCATGCCCGGACGGAAAGGAATCGATGTCGGCCGCGAAGGACGGGCCGAGCAGGCCGGCGGTGGCCATCGCGGCGTCCGGTCTCGGGCGGCCCACCAGGTGCTTGAGCGTGAATTCCACGGCGCCAGCGGAGACGAAGGCGAGCGCCGCCAGCCAGGCCGCGTCCTGCAGCCACAAGCGTCGAAGGCGACGGGCCAGGACGGCGAGGGCCGCGCACGCGATGAGCAGCGTGATGCCGCTGCCGATCGGATTGAGGATGCCGACGACGAGGTCCAGGACCTGAACCCGGCAGCGCAGGGCCCAGGCGGCCACGACGTGGTCGGTCACGAGCGCGGCGCCGAACAGGAGGAGAAAGATGCCGAGCGCCGCTCGCTGCCGGTTCCCCGACAGTGTCATGTTGTCTAGTATATCGAAGATCGGGTGCGACGAGAAAATGTTGCGATGAAGGTGGGCCGCCATCTCCTCCTCGCGGCCGGCGTGGCCTCCGTCGCGTATCTGGTGGCGACGACGGGCGTCGAGAGGTTGCTGGGGCCAGTGCGGACGCTGTCGTGGCGCATCGCTGTCTTCATCGCCCTGCCGTACGCCCTGGTCGCGTTCCTGCACACGGTCGCCTGGCGTCTGATCTTCGTGCGCCGGCCGTTCTCCCTGCGCCAGTTGTTTTCTGTCCGGCTTGCCGGCGAGGCCGTCAACCTGGGTACCGCGTCGGTGGGCGGGGAGCCGGTGAAGGTCTACCTCCTGAGACCCTGGGTGCCAATGGCCGAAGCCTCGGCGGCCCTGGTGGTGGACAAGACTGCCATCACGATCGGACAGGTCCTCTTTCTCGCCGCGGGGCTCGTGGTCGCAGTCGGGAGTTTCCCGCTGCGCCCCGACTTCTTGCGCGCGATGGCGGCCCTGCTCGGTCTTCAGATCGTCGTCGTCGCCGCCTTCGTGCTCGTGCAGTATGCCGGGCTCGGTGGCTGGACGTTGCGCGCGCTCGACCGGCTCGGGTTCGGGAGCGCCCGCGCACGCATGAGCGGCCTCGTGCGGTTCGACCGCATGCTCGCCGCATCCTATCGGGAGCGCCCGGGCGCCGTCCTCGCGTGCGTCCTCGTCCACCTCGTCGGCTGGCTGGTGGGGAGTCTCGAGGTCTATCTCGTGCTGCGCTGGCTGAACGTCAGCGCGTCCTTTGGCGTCGCCCTCGCGATCGATGCCTTCGGCACCGGGATCAAGTTCCTGGCGTTCTCGATCCCCGGTGCGCTCGGCGTTCTCGAGGGGGGATACATGCTCGTCTTCAGCGCCTTCGGCCTGGGCGGCGGCCTCGGTCTGTCCTTCACGCTCATCCGGCGGCTGCGGATGTTGGCCTGGAGCGCGGCCGGGTTCGTCGTCCTCGCGCTGCTGAACGCCGCGCCGGAGCCGGTCTCTGTCGGCGCGCCCGAGGCCTAGCCGAGCCTTCGCCGCGCTCCCTGCCCTCGTTGCCACGCGATCGCGAGCACGCCCAGCCCGGTGGCGGCCATGAGCACGACGTTCGGCCACGATGTCAGGACCCAGTGGCCGCTGTAGGACCAGCCACGATCGCTGAGCGGCCAGAGGTACTTGATCGGCAGCCCACCGGTGCCCACGAGGTCGAGCAGCAGGTGGAGGTGAAAGCTGACGGCCGCCAGCGCGCCCGTGCCCGATGGAGAATCACCGCACAGCAACGCAACCGCGACGATGAGCCCAAGGAAGAGCATGCCGTGGCCGGCCGCGCGGTGCGCAGCGGTATAGGCATACTCGCTCCAGAGGATGCCAAGCCCGTCGAGATCCGGCACCGTCCCCGCCAGCACGATGATGAGGCGATCCCTCGGGGAGACTCGCGCCAGGTTGGCGAAGATCCAGCTGAGGCCAACGTGCGTCAGGAAATGCGCCGCCGGAAGCACAGTGGCTACTTGACAGCGGCGCGGAGCCGCTTCACCAGCTCCTCGTACGAGGCCCGGCTGATGATCGCGTCGAACTGGGCCCGGTAGTTGTCGACGAGGCTGATCATTTCGACCCGGACGTCCTGCACGTGCCAGCGCCGGGCGGGCGTCGCTCGCACGAGGTACTCCACGTCGATCGCGCTGCCTCGCTTCGTGAGGACCTTGGTCTTCACCGTGCCGCGCTCACCGACCGTGGTATCGCCAAGATACTGAAAGGTCCTGGCGTCGACGAGGTTGATCCGCGACAGGTAAGCGCGGGCGAAGAGGTCCGAGAAGAGCCGGGTGAACTCTGCGCGCTCGGCCGGCGTCCGCTTGGGCCAGTAGCCTCGCAGCGAGGATTCCGCCATCGCGGACCAGTCGAACATTCGATCGACGATCGCCCGGGGCGGGGCTCCGCCCTGGCCGGGTGCCGCGGCGGGGGCGTTGACCGATCGATACAGCTCGTCGATGTCGGACCGGAGCTGCTCGGTCGGTTCACCCGCCCCGACGCCGGGCGTCGGGCCGAGCAGCATGAAGATCAGTCCGGAGAGCGCCAGCGCGCATGGATATCGCATCATGGATCCTTTCCGTCCCGCGCGCGGCGAACGGCGGGAACGCCCGATCGACGAGGCACAAGAGGGTGGGCAACAGAAGGAGGGACGAGGCGAGGGCCGCCGCGCTGCCGATCGTGAGGAACAGCCCCAGGCCGAAGATGCCCTGGTGGCGGGCGACCATCAAGCTCCCGAAGCCCGCCATGTTCGTGAGGCCGTTGAGCACGACGGCGAGGATCCCGCTGCGCGGGAACGGCGCGCCCCCGGCGACGGTCCGCTCACGATACCGGAGCACGACGTTGAGACCGTACTCGGCCGAGGCCCCGATGATCAGCGGCAGCCCCCAGACATTGGCGAGGTTGAACGACAGACCCAGCACGGGCATGAATCCGATCGTCCACAGGGTGCCGAGCGCCATCGGCACCAGCGCGAGGACGGCGTCCAGGGGGCGCCGCAGCATGACCACCGCGAGCACCGCGACGAGCGCAGCGGCGTACAGGGTGCCATGCCAGTACGCCGCCTCCACCAGCCGGCTCGCCTCATAGCTGATGACCGGCGAGCCGGTGACGGCGGCGTCGACAGAGCGCAGCTGCCGGACGAACTCCCGGGCCCCGTCACGGTCCCAGGTGTCAATGGCCGGGTAGATCAGCATGAGCAGGCGCCCGCTGGCGCCGATGAACTTTCGCGTCAGGTCGGGTGGCAGCTCGCGCACCGTCACGTGCCGCGGGGCGAGATTGTCCTGCAGCGTGTCGAGCTTCGCCGCAAAGTCGTCGCGCAGGCTCGCCTGGACCTGTGCGAGGCGGGACGCCAGCTCAGCGTCGCCACGCTGCAGCCGGCCGAGGAGAGCGTCCGCCCGGTCGCGCGCCGAGCGCAACGTTGCCGCTGCCGTCCGTCCCTCGGCCTCCACCGCGGCGATCGTGAGACGGTGGCGCAGCGTGGCCAGCGCGGTCCGGATCGCGGCCACGTCGACGGCCGACTCGTGGCCGAGGTGGACGTCCGCCACCAGCGGGGCCAGGCGCCGCACGGCGGCGATCTTTGCGTCCTGGTCGGCGGGGACGAGCTTGAGCACGCTCACCAGCTCGGACACGGCCGGGAGCGCGGAAAAGGCCTCCTGCTTCGCCTTCAGCTCGGGGAGCGAGTCGGCGGTGGCGAGAGCCGCGAATCCGGAGCGGCGTGACTCCATGATCTTCCGCTCCCAGATCACCGACTCCGTTCCCCGGGCCTGGAGATTCAGGCGGCTGTAGTCGAACCGTACGGCCGGCAGCGCGAGCAGGGCGCCGCTGGTCAGCGCCGCCGCCACGATGAGGATCGATACCCGACGGCGCAGCAGATGGCCCAGGAGCGGGACGTCGGCGGCCCCGCCGGCCCCGGCGGCCGCCGGGGCCGGCACCGGACGCCGGTGCATCGTCACCAGCAGGGCGGGAAAGAGCGTGAGCATGGCGATGAAGGCCATCAGGATGGCGATGCCGGCGACGAAGCCGAACTCCTGGATGCCGCGGAACTCGGTGAGCATCAGGACACCGAACGTCCCGGCGGCAGCGAGGGCCCCGAACAGGATCCCGGGACCGGAGCCCGCCGCGGTCGCGTCGAGAGCCTGCTGCGGTGTGCGACCGAGCCCGAGCTCCTCCTCGTAACGGAAGAAGAGATAGACCCCGTAGTCGATGCCGATGCCGATCAGGAGGGATATGAACATCACCGAGAAGACGGTCAGGTGCCCCACGGTGGCCGTGATGATGCCGAGCGACCAGGCGAGACTCGCGAGCAGGACGGCCGTCATGACGAGGGGCACCACGGCACACCGCATCACGAGGAAGAGGGCGCCGACCGTCAGGGTCACGGCGAGCAGCGTCGCCATCGTGCTGTCGCGGAACGCGGTCAGCATCTCGTCGTTCGACAGCGCGGGCGTCCCGGTGGCGCCGGCGGCGACGTCGGGGTACGTCGCCCGCAGCGTCCGGATGGCGCCGCGGATTGCCGCGATGAAGCGCTCGTTGTCGGTGAAGTTGGCGGCCTCCCGTCGTGGCTCGACGAGCAAGAAGAGCAGCCGGTCGTCAGCGGAGAAGAAGTACCCCGAGCGCTCGTGCTCGGCCGCGCTGGTGAAGACGCGGGCCCACGGCGAGGCCCCGACACCGACGCCCTCGACCCCCTCGGCGACCACGCCGAGCAGGGCGTCGACGAACCCGGCATCGACCTTCTCCGTCCCGCCGCCATCGAGACCGAGATCGACGAAGCCGAGGGCCAGGCGGCGCGCGATCTCGTCGCCGATGGCGTCCAGGAGCTCGGCCAGCGTGGGCCGCGCGGCGTACCGCTCGATGAAGGGCCGGTGCAACCGGATCTTGTCGGCGAGATCGTCGAGCTCCGGCGTGGACAGGTAGAGCAGGGCCTGTCCGGCGAACAGGTCGGGGTCGACGCGATACGCAACTCGGCCGGCTCCGGGCAGCCGCTTGATCTCGGTGGCGAGCCGGTCGGCGTAGACCTCCGCCCGTGACGGGCTGGGCGCCTCGATCGCGATCACGATATCGTTGAGCTCGCCGAAATCGCGGAGGTACTCCTTGAAGCGCTGGACGTAGATGTGATGCGGCGGCAGCAGCTCCACCGAGGAGGTCTGGAACGTCAGGTGGCGGGCGGTCACGACCAGCCCTGCCAGCGCCAGCGTGAGACAGACGCCGATCGTGAGGCCGGGACGCTTGATCGACACCCGAACCACGCGGGACAGCGACGCTCCGGTCGGCGGATCGTTCATCCGGCGATCCTGTGCCCCGGAGTCTACCCCGCCTGACCGTCGTGATCGATGGGACCAAGGTCGCATGGCACCCATGACCTTCGGTTACCGCATGGCCGACCGTCGCCGACCCGGGCCAGCAGCGTAACGCTGCAGCCGCCTCAGGCGTCGCCGAGCGCCGTGCGGATCGCCTGGATCAAGGCGTGTTCGTCGAAGGGCTTGCGAAGATACTGGGCGTTGGCGGCCGTGCGGGCTCGGTCGCGAGTGGCCTCGTCGTCGCGCGCCGTGATGAACACGATGGGGAGGGACGGCTGCACGTCGGTAAGGCGCTCTTGCACGTCGAAGCCGCTGAGTCCCGCCAGGTGAACGTCGAGGATCAGGCACTCGATCGTCCCGAGGCCCTCCCACGCGAGGAGTTCCTCGCCGGAGCCAAAGGTATTCACCGTGAAGCCTGCGGCGCCCAACAGCCGCCGCAGGGCGCGGAGGATCGAAGGATCGTCGTCGACAACCGCGATGCGCTGACTCAGGATGAGCATTTCGATGCAGTGGGTGGCCGCGCTTCAGCGCGTCGGAAGAGGGCCCTCGGTTCACCGAGTCGGCTCCTAGTCTACTCCTGGATGCCGACTCAGTGAAAGGGCCCTGTGGCCGCCGGTCGTCGAGGCTGTGGCCGGTCTGGCGATTGGCCGGCAGCCTAAGAAACGTCGAGCTTCTCCACCATCCGAACGAGGTCCGCGACGGAGCTCGCTTGCATCTTCTGCATGACGCGACCCCGGTGAACCTTGATGGTCTTCTCGGCTATGCCCAGATCGCTGGCAATCTGCTTGTTCAGCTTGCCCGTGATGACCTGCATCAGGACTTCGCGTTCGCGAGGCGTGAGGGTATCCAGGCGGCCTTGCAGCTTCGTGCGCTCGGCCCGCTCGACCAGACGCTGCCGGCTCCTGGCCAGAGCCCGCTGGACGCAGTCGATCAATTCCTGATCATTGAAAGGCTTTTGCAGGAAATCGAGGGCCCCGCCCTTCATGGCACGGACCGTGGTCGGCACGGTACCGTGGCCGGTAATGAAAATGATGGGGAGGTCGCGCCCCGCCTGACTCAGCGCCTCCTGCACATCCAGACCACTCGGGCCGGGGAGTCGGATATCGAGGACGAGACATGCCGGACGATCAACAGGGGGGTGGTCGAGAAATGCCTTGGCCGACCGAAAGGTCTCGGCGGTGAGTCCCACCGAGCGAATGAGTCGCGCCAGGGCACGGCAGACAGACTCATCGTCATCCACCACGTACACGATCGCGTCGTTCATCGCTCCGCTTCGCTCAGCGTCGTCACGCGGGCTCGGGCTCGGTAAGCGTACGGCAACGACGCCTTCGATATCCCGCCGTTCGGTCCCGGCTGGAGGGGAGACACGGCGCGCGCGGCCTCCGCTGTCCGTCACCGCGATCAGGGAGACGGGCAGGCGCCACAGACAGGAGAGGTGGGGCCGTCGGCGGACATCTGGCCCGTGACCTCTGCGATGGTCGCCACCCGGCCGCGGCCGTGCTCGTCCACGTACACAATGACACGGCCGTCCAGACGCGCCGCCGACGTCATCTCGGTCTTCCGGCCGCTGTCCTGACCGTCGGTGATCAGCCACTGGCCGACGTTGAACCGCAGCAACGACGGCAAGTCGGGGCGCCACGAACCCGTGTGGCGCTGCCACAGACCCGTACCGTCACACTGCGTGATCGTGCTGATGGCGCCGCGCCGCGCCGCCGAGCCATCGAAAGCCGCCGACGCGTTGATCGGCGTGGCCAGGGGGGTGGCCGGGATGGTGGCGAGTGCTGCGAGACCGATGGTGAAGGTGCCGAGTGTCCTGATCGACGCCGTCATGGCGGTGTCCTCTGTCCTCGCGTAGTGCCCTCGGATCGAGCCGTCATCGTAGGGTAGTGACGGTGCTGGCACTATACGACCAAAGTCCCATGTGTCGGCGCAGACCCTCGAGTCACGCGTGGCCGACGCCCTGAGTGTTCAGTGGGGGCGCATCGACAGTCGGCCGGGCATCGAGGGCTATGTCCACAACGACTCGTCGTATCGCATCGGCCTCGTAC
>Ga0209470_1002311_pt1 | contig 13629 bp, 12 predicted proteins | sample GraSoiAngelo_125_FD_185882 | JGI IMG/M metagenome (GOLD analysis project Ga0209470, IMG submission 185882) | Grasslands soil microbial communities from the Angelo Coastal Reserve, California, USA - 14_0927_05_40cm (SPAdes) (version 2) | ecosystem: Environmental > Terrestrial > Soil > Grasslands ... | reverse complement strand
TGGTCAAGGATCCGCATCGGCTTCCACCCGGTCAGGTCCTGACCCAGAAGTGGCCGGTTCTCTCGTACGGCAGCCCGCCGCGATACGACATGACGCGCTGGCGGCTCCGACTCTACGGCGAGGTGGATGTGCCCGCGACGCTGACCTGGAACGACGTTGGCACGCTGCCGTCGACGACCTTGACCGCCGACATGCACTGCGTCACCACCTGGAGCCGGCTGGACAACGATTGGGAGGGCGTCGCCTTCAAGGACCTTGTGGCCCTGGTCAAGCCGCGCGGCGACGCGAAGTATGTGATCGCCCACTGCGACGCGGATTACACGACCAGCTTGCCCATCGAGGTGCTGGCCGACGACGATGTCCTGATTGCCTATCGCCACGACGGGGCGGCGCTGACCCCGGACCACGGCGGACCGCTTCGGTTGGTGGTACCCAAGCGTTATGCCTGGAAGAGCGCGAAGTGGCTCGAGGGCCTGGAATGGGTCCAGTACGACCGGCTCGGGTTCTGGGAGCGCAACGGCTACAACAACGCCGCGGACCCCTGGAAGGAAGAGCGCTACTGGTAGCTATACTCGAATAACGGGGTGCGTTTGGAACGCTGAGAGGTGGACCGCTCCACCAACCCTTCGAACCTGATCTGGGTAATTCCAGCGGAGGGAAGACATGAGTACGGTCGACCAGCGGGTGGTCGAGCAGACTGCTCCCACTGATGAGTTTCTCAAGGTCGAGACCCATGGGATCGAGCCGATCCCATCGACTGAGCGCAAGGGATCGCCGCGGGATGTTGGCTGGCTCTGGGTCGCTGCCTTCGCGAACTTTGTGTCGCTGATTACCGGCGGATTGCTGATCACGTTCGGCCTGGGTGTTGCTGAGGCGATCATGGCCGTAGCGGTCGGCTCGGTGCTGGCGGCCATCCTGCATGGCTTGCTGAGCGTCGCGGGGCCACGCTATGGGACCACCCAGGTGGTCGCGGCCCGGCACGCCTTCGGGGTTCGCGGGGGCTACGGCGGCGCGTTCTTCACGGTGTTCCTCGCGGTTGGATGGTTTGCCGTCGACTGCGTGATCGCGGCCCTGGCGCTCGGGCAGCTGGCCCGGCTGGCCGGTCTGCCGCAGGGCAACGTGCTCAATGGGTTCGCCCTGGTGGTTGTCGTGATCGTCTCGATCCTGGTTGCGGTGTACGGCCACCAGACGATCGCGGTGTTCGAAAAGTACGGCGCCTTCGTGTTTGTCGGCTTCTGCGTGGTCCTGGGTGTGACCCTGCTGCCGAAGATCAACTGGAGTCTGCAGCCCAGCGTCCACGGGGCCGACCACCTGGCGGCCTGGGTGCTGGGCACCAGTGTCATCTTTGCCCTCGTCGCCTCATGGTTCAGCTTTGCCTCGGACTACTCGCGCTACCTGCCCGAGCGGCTCTCCGAGCGAAGCGTCGCGGGCTGGATCGCGGCGGGAACGGCGGCGTCGATGTTCCTGTTCGGTGCGCTCGGGGTACTCGTGGCGAGCATCGATCCCAATCGAGGCGGCGACCTGATCGCCCTGATCTCGGCCAGCGCGCCGCTCGCCGTGGTGGTGCCCTTCCTGCTCTTCATCGCCGCCGGCGAGATCTGGGCAAACTACCTGGACGTCTACACCGCCGGGTTGTCCGCGCTTGCCCTCAACCTCCGGCTGCGGCGCTGGTCCGCGGCCCTCGCCGTCGGCGTGCTGGGTGGCATCCTGGCCTTCTTTGCGATGTTCGTGTCCAACTTCAAGGACCAGTACACGAACTTCCTCCTGATCACCTACCTGTGGGTGCCGTCGTGGGCCGCGGTGGTGCTCGTCGACATGTTCGTCTTCCGCCGCCGACCCGGCCCGCTTGTGCTCTTGCGGGGCCGGGCGGTGGTGGCCTGGCTGATCGGACTGGCGGTGGCGGTGCCGTTCGTCGATTCGACGTTATGGCAGAGCCCGCTGGCGGTCAACTTGCTGCACAACACCGATATCTCCGGGTACGTCGGCGCGGTCACGGGCGCCGCCGTCTACCTGGCCCTGGGGCGGCGATGACGCTACCGGTCGCGCTCACCATCGCGGGGTCCGATTCGGGCGGCGGCGCCGGGATCCAGGCGGACTTGAAAACGTTCGCCGCCTTCGGCGTCTACGGGCTGACCGTCATCACGGCCGTGACCGCCCAGAACACCGTGGGTGTCCGCGCCGTCCAGGAAATCGATCCGGGCATCATCGCCTCACAGATCGATGCCGTCGCCGAGGATTTCTCGATCGGCGCCCTGAAAACCGGCATGCTCGCGAGCGCTGCGATCATCGAGGCGGTCGTGGACGGCATCACGCGGCACGAGTTGCGCCCGCTGGTCGTGGACCCGGTGATGGTGGCGAAGAGCGGTGACCGACTGCTCAAGCACGATGCCGTCGACGCGCTGAGGCGGAAACTGTTGCCGCTCGCACGCGTTGTCACCCCCAATATCCCGGAGGCGGAGGTGCTTGCTGGGCGGCCGATCCGCAGCCGCGAGGACCGCGTGAACGCCGCCAGGCGCATCATGGAATGCGGGGCGCATGCCGTGGTGATCAAAGGAGGCCATAGCCAGGACGATCCGGTGCTCGACCTGCTCGTCGACGCGGACGGCGTCCACGAGTACGAGGCGCGGCGGATTGCGACCACCAGTACGCATGGGACCGGTTGCACGTTCTCGGCGGCCGTCGCGGCCTCGCTCGCCCAGGGTGTTGACCTCGCCGCCGCGGTTGGGCAGGCTCGCGAGTATCTCACCCGGGCGCTGTCCGCCGCCCCCGCCATCGGCCACGGCCACGGTCCCATGAACCACTTCCCATCGGTGGAGGCTGCGCGTGCCCGCCGTTAGCACCGACCTCGAATATCTCGAAGGCGTTCACCCGCCGCTCGGCCCTGTGCTCGAGGAGATGCTGAAGGCCGGCCGGAGTGAGGGCGTACCGATCGTCCAGCCAGCGGTGGGGCGGCTGCTGCGAGTGCTGGTGACGGCTGTGGCGCCGAAGCGCGTGCTCGAGATCGGCACCGCGATCGGCTTCTCGACCCTGTGGATGGCGAGTGCGCTGCCCGCCGGCGGTCGCATCGACACCATCGACCCTGACCGGTCTCGCACCGAACGCGCCCGCCGCTATTGGCTGCGTGCCGGGGTCACCGACCGGGTGCGCGTCATCAACGAACCGGCGCTGCGCGTCCTGCCCCGACTTGCGCCAGGGATTGAGTTCGCCTTCATCGATGCCATCAAGACGGAATACTCCGCATATCTCGACGCGCTCCTGCCAAAGATGGCGCCGGGTGGCGTGATCACGGTCGATAACCTCACCTGGAGCGGGCGGATCGCGGCCGGCGAGCATGACGAGAACACTGATGCGCTGCGCGCCTTTAACGACAAGTTTCTGCACCACGAGCAGCTGGAGGCCACCATCCTGCCGGTTGGCGACGGTGTGGGGCTTGGCGCGGTGCGCCCGCATGGGTAACCCGGCAGCGCGATAGAGTTTGTCGGTTGCCGACCGACGATCGAACCCTTACGCGGGAGCAGGTGCTCGACGCCTATCGGACGGTGCTGCGCGCCCGCACGCTGGACGATCGGCGCTTCGTCCTGAACCGCGCGGGGAAGCTGGCATTCATTGTCTCGCCGCGCGGGCATGAGGTGGCCCAGGTTGCGGCGATCACGGCGCTGCAGCCTGGCCGCGATCGCTTCTGCCTCTACTACCGAAACTTCGCCGCCGCGCTCGCCTGTGGCTTCACTTCCGAGGAACTGATGCTGTCGGCGTTTGCCCGCGCGGCCGACCCCTCGAGCGGCGGCCGTCAGACGCCGGGCAATTTCGGCAGTCGCCGCCGAGGGGTGATCATTGGCTCGAGCACGGTCGGCCCGCAGATTCCGAAGGCGGCCGGTATCGGCCTGGCCTTGAAGTGGAAAGGGGAGGGCGACCTCTGTTACGTCAGCTTTGGTGAAGGCGCCACCAGTCAGGGTGACTTCCACGAAGGGCTGAACTTCGCGGCGATTCATCGCTGCCCGGTGATCTTTTTCTGTGAGAACAACCGCTGGGCCATCTCCGTGCCGCAGCCGCTGCAGGTTGCCGGCCCGGGTGTTGCGGAGCGAGCCGCCGGCTACGGCATTCCCGGCGTGCGCATCCACGGCGATGATTTCTTCGCCGTCCAGCTGGCCGTGCGGCAGGCCGCCGAACGTGCCCGCGCCGGCGACGGCCCCACCTTGATCGAGGCAGAGGTGCTTCGCCTGCAATCGCATTCCACCGATGATGACCAGCGCGCCTACCGCGATGCCGCAGAGCTCGCTGCTGAGGCCGCGCGCGATCCAATCCCACGGATGCGCGATGCGCTGATCCAGCGGGGATGGCTGACCGACGAGGCCGACGCCAGCCTGCGCAAGGAGGTCGACCGCGAGGTCGAGCGAGCCACCGAGTCGGCTGAGGCGGCGGCCGACCCCCAAGCCGGATCACTTGGCCGTCACGTGTATGCGGATGACTGAGCGCAACCTCGTGCAGGCGGTGCGCGACGCGCTGTACGAAGAGATGGAGCGCGACGATCGGGTGTGCGTCCTCGGCGAAGATGTCGGCCGAAAAGGTGGCGTCTTCAAGGCGACGGAAGGTCTGCAGCAGCGATTTGGCGAGCGCCGCGTGCTCGACACGCCGCTGGCGGAATCGAGTATCGCGGCGGTTGCCCAGGGTCTGGCCCTGGAGGGTTTTCTACCGGTGGCGGAGATGCAATTCGCCGACTACAGCTTCCCGGCTTTCAACCAGATCGTGAACGAGATCGCCAAGGTGCGCTACCGGTCGAACGGCGACTTCGCCTGCCCGCTCGTGATCCGAGCGCCAACCGGAGGTGGAGTCCGGGGCGCGCTCTATCACTCGCAATCCCCTGAGGCCTTCTACTGCCACGTCCCAGGGCTGAAGGTCGTGCTGCCATCGACTCCGGCCGACGCCAAGGGACTGTTGAAGGCCGCGATCCGTGACCCGGACCCGGTGATCTTCCTGGAGCCGAAGAAGCTTTACCGGGCTGAGCGGCAGGAGGTTAAGGACGGCGAAGCCGCCGTTCTCCCCATCGGGGTGGCCACCGTGGTCCGGCCGGGCACTGACCTGACCGCGGTGACCTACGGCTACATGCGAACGGTCACGATCCAGGCCGCGAGCCGATTGAGCGCGGACGGGATCGAGGTCGAGATCATCGACCTGCGCTCGCTGCGCCCCTGGGATGTCGAGTCCTGCGTCCGATCGATCGAAAAGACCGGTCGCGTCGCGGTCGTCTATGAGGCCAACCGCACCGGGGGATTTGGGGCGGAGATTGCAGCTGAGCTCGCTGAACGCTGCTTCGCCAGCCTCGACGCCCCGGTCAGCCGGATCGCCAGCCCGGATGTCCCGGCAATGCCCTTTAGCCCAAGCCTCGAACACGCGTTCATGCTCAATCCCGACAAAGTTGCCGATGGCCTGCGCCGGGTTGCCCGTTACTAGCCGCGGACTCCAGCCTAAGAACGTCTTAGAAAACGGGGTGGAAAAGGACGCGACACTTTTCTATACTTGCCAGTGGGGTTCTTGTTCCAAGCCCCCCGGAACCAGGACCCCACTTCCACGTTTGCCCGAACCGGGCTATTCCGGCTGGAGCAATTCGATCCGATTGCCGAATGGGTCCTCCGCATAGAACCGGCGGTAGCCCGGGATTTGACGGTCGTCGACGACCGGCACATCGCCCGCCAGCAAATGCGCTCGCAATGCGTCCAGGTCGTCGGTAAGGAAGGCCGGATGCCGCCGGCTGCGGGCCACCTCCGGCTCGACCCCGCAGTGCAGTTGTTGATCGCCGCAGGCAAACCAGACGCCGCCACGGTCTCCGAGGCTCGCCGGTTTTTCAAGCTCCGGTAGTCCGAGCAGCTCGGAATAGAAGCGTCGCGCGGCCGGTTCGCCACCGGGTGGGATCGAGACTTGCACATGATGGATGCCGGAGACGCGCACCGGGCGAGTCTAATCGAGATCGTCCCTAGAATTGGAAGACTTTGGCTACCAGTGCGCAGGCGCGATCGCACGAACGCAACGGGGTCTTCCTCTCCGTCGACCTGGAAGGCATGGCCGGCGTGGTTCACCTGCACCAGGTGATGCGTGGCATGCCGGAGTACGAGCGCTCCTGCCGGCTGATGACTGCCGAGACGAACGCCGCCGTCGCTGGTGCCCGCCGGGCGGGAGCGACCCGCTTCGTCGTCAACGACTCGCACGGCGACATGCGCAATTTCCTGCTGGACGAACTCGACGATGCCGTGGAGCTGATCAGCGGTGCGGACAAGCCCTTCTCGATGGCGGCCGGCCTCGATCCCACCTTTGAGGTCGCCTTCTTCGTCGGCTATCACGCATCGGTCGGTACCGAGCGCGCCATCATGGACCACACCTACGGTGGCCGCACAGTCTACGCGGTGCGGGTCAATGGCCGTGAGCAAAGCGAGGCCACCCTGAACGCGGCGCTGGCCGGCACGGTTGGCGTTCGGATCGCGCTCATCACCGGCGATCGCGCCACCATCGACCAGGCGGCCGCCGATCTCCCCGGCATCGAGACTGTCGTCGTCAAGGAAGCGCTCGGTCGGCAGGCGGCTCGCTCCTTGCATCCGGTCGAAGCCTGCCGGCGGATCGAGGAGGGTGCCTACCGGGCCTACGCGCAGCGGTCCGGGCGGCCGCTCTACCAGCCCGAGGGGCCGTTCACGCTGGAGATCGACTGGATGAATGCCAGCATGGCCGATTCCTGCGAACAGATTCCGGATATCGAGCGCGCGGGTGGCCGCACCGTCCGCTACCGGGCGGCGGATTTTTCACGCTGCTATCGGATGCTGCTGGCGCTGCTGGTGATGGCGACGCCCGCCGCGTACCAGTACCCAAAACCGTGACGCCCACGGAGGCGATCGAGCAGCTCCTGCAAGGCATGCCGCTCAGCCGGCAGCAAGCCCGCACCGTGATGGACCAGGTGATGGCCGGCGAGGCCACCTCGGTGCAGATTGCCGGCCTCTTGATCGCGCTCCGAGCCAGGGGCGAGACGGTGGAGGAGATGACGGGGTTCGTCGAATCGATGCGGGCCCATGCCACGCCGCTCGACCTGCCGCCGGGAAGCATCGACACCTGCGGCACCGGGGGCGATCGGGCGGGCACCTTCAACATCTCGACGGCGGCCGCACTGGTGGCGGCGGGGGCGGGCATCCCGGTGGCGAAGCACGGGAATCGGGCCGCCTCCAGCCGGTGCGGCAGCGCCGACGTCCTCGAGGCGCTCGGCGTTGACATCACCCTCGATGCCGCCGGTGTCCGCCGGTGCATCGATGTCGCCGGCATGGGATTCTGTTTCGCGCCAACCTTCCATCCCGCGATGCGACACGCCGGTCCTGCCAGAAGGGAGCTCGGCGTGCGCACGATCTTCAACGTGCTGGGGCCGCTGGCCAACCCCGGACGGGTTCGCAAGCAGGCGCTGGGGGTGGGGGCGCCCGCGCTGGCCCCGCTGATGATCCGCGTGCTCGGGGACCTCGGCCACGAGCGCGCCCTGGTGTTCTATGGCGAAGACGGCCTCGACGAGCTCACCACAACCGGTCCGTCACGCGTCTTTCAGTTGAGGGACGGCACGGTGGAAGACTTTGAGCTCGACCCCCGGGATCTTGGCATCCCGCGCGCCGGCGCCGATGCGTTGAAGGGTGGCACGCCGCCGGAGAACGCGGCCATGCTGATCCAGGTGCTGAAGGGTGAGACCGGGCCTCGCCGCGACGTGGTTCTCCTGAATGCGGCAGCGGCGGTCCTGGCCGCCGGTCGAGCCGACGATTGGCCCCGGGCCCTGGAGGTCGCCCGGGAGTCGCTCGACAGCGGCCGCGCCCGGCAGGTGCTGGACCGTCTGGTCGAGACCTCAAAGGCTCCTTCCCCCGCTGGCGGAGGTGGCTCAAAGACTCCCTCCCCCTCTGGGGGAGGGCAGGGTGGGGGCTCTTAGCCCGACGCCAGACCGGCGATGCCGCCGGCGAGTAAAACGAGGCAGACCAGCCCGACGAATCCCCAGGTCGCCCAGTAGGTGAGGCGAGATAAGCGGCGGACGCGGCGGAGGCGGCGCATCTTGCCCAGCGCCACGCTCAGCGCAGTCTCCTCGGTCAGCACTATGTAGTGGTATCGGCGACGGCCTCCAAAACTTTCTTCCCCGGGCTCCCGATATGCTGAGGCGATGCCGTTTCGGATCGCGGTCATCCCCGGCGATGGCATCGGCCCCGAGGTCATCGCCCAGGGAATCCGCGTCCTCGAAGGGGTCATTCAGCACTCCGGCTCCCGGCTGGTGTTCGAGACCTATGACCTGGGCGCGGACCGCTACCTGCGAACCGGCGAGATCATTCCCGACACGGTTTTTGCCGAGCTCCAGTCGGCCGATGCGATCTATCTGGGCGCCGTCGGAGACCCTCGAGTCAAAGATCCGCAATATGCCGCCCGTCTTCTCCTTCGCCTGCGGTTCGAGCTGGACCTGTGGGTCAACCTGCGGCCCTCGCGTCTTCTGGCGCCCGGGCTCACCCCCTTACGCGATGCCTCGTCCATCGATCTGGTCGTGGTTCGGGAAAACACCGAAGGAGCCTATGTGGGCATCGGCGGCGAGTTCAAGCGCGGAACCCCGGACGAGATCGCGATCCAGGAGGACGTCAACACGCGCAAAGGCGTGGAGCGTATCCAGCGACACGCGTTCGAGCTCGCCCTTAAACGACGGCGGGCCGGGCATCGCGGTCGGGTCACCATGGTCGACAAGAGCAATGCGCTCTATCACGCGCACGGTCTCTGGCAGCGGGTCTTCGCCCTGGAGCGGCAGCGTGCTCCCGAGGTCGACGCGGAGCATCTCTTCGTCGACGCAGCCGCCATGCAGCTGGTCAAGGATCCGGCACGGTTCGACGTCGTCGTCACGTCCAACATGTTCGGCGACATCCTGAGCGATCTCGCGTCGGAGCTCGTTGGCGGCCTCGGCCAGGCGCCTTCGGCCAACATCAATCCGGATACCCGGCGCGGGCTGTTCGAGCCCGTGCACGGATCGGCGCCCAAGCACGCCGGCAAAGGGATCGCGAACCCGGTCGGGGCGATCCTCGCCGGCGCCATGATGTTGCGTCACCTTGGGGACGATGCGGGCGCGAACCAGATCGAGGGGGCCGTCATGGCCTCCGCACGCGAGCGCCGGACGACGAAGGATCTGGGCGGCGACCTGACCACGACTGCGGCGGCCGATGCCGTGCTGGAGCGACTTGAGAGAATCGAATCATCGAGGGCCTTGTGAACACGATCCAGCCGGCGCGCCGCAAGCGTGGTGCCGCGCTGCCTGCCAACCCGGCGACGGCGGTCGCTTCACTTGCTGCCGACGGCCATCTCGTCCGGGGCCGTGCCCTGATCTTCTGGGATCCGAAGGTCCCCGGAAAGAAGCTCGACGCCATCGACACGGATCAGATCACGCCGGCCGACGACTGCGTCTCGGAAAGTTTGGAGCGGCTCGACGAGCGCTGGAAGCTGGGCGCCTTCCGTTATCTCATGCCCGGCTTCCGGGAGCGCGTCCACGGCGGCGAGACGTTCCTGATTGCCGGCGAGCGTTTTGGCATCGGCTCATCGCGCGAGATGAGCCCCGCCGGGCTGAAGGCGGTCGCGGAAGAGGCGGGACTGGAGATGGTGATCGTGTGCGGCGAGGGCATCGGCGATATCTTCCGGCGCAACGCACTTAACCTCGGCCTGCACGTGGTGCAGAGCCGGGCCGCATCGGAGGACGCACAGGAAGGAGACGTGTTGGCCTTCGATCCGTCGACGCGTCAGCTGACAAACGAGACCCGCAAAAAGAGCTATCAGCCCGTGCCGCTGACCCCGAAAGAAGAAGAGATCCGACGGTCCGGCGGCATCATCTCGGTCGGGCGGCGCGAGTTCGCCGAGTCGGTCGAGCGCCCGCCACGGGTCGAGTGGCCCGATCGGGATACGGCCAGCGGGCTCAGCAGCACCGAGCAGGTCATCTGGGCCCACCGGGTCGACAAGGACGCCGACGTGCGGCCGGGCGGGACTCTCCGGGTCTGGTGCGATCTGCTACCCGCATCTGATGGGACGGCGCCGTTTTCCATCCACACCTTCAACCAGATTACGGGTGGCGACGCGATCTTTCCCCGGCAGGCCGCGATCGCCAATGACCACTTCGTGTTCTCCGGGCGCAATGCCGATGACCGGCAAACCTCAATCGGACGAGAGTTCGCGCAACTGCACGGCATTGGCAAGCCGTACTACGCGACACCGGGCGACGGGATCTTTCACTTTTATTTTCCCGAGCAGGGCCTGGTCGTGCCTGGCGCGTTCATCCCCGGCGCCGATTCCCACAGCCGCGCCTACGGCGCCTACGGAGCGGTCGGTATCGGGGTCGGGAGCACCCAGCTTGGCTTTGGCTGGTCGACGGGATACATCTATGTCACGCCGGCAAAGCGTCGGCGCGTGGTGTTCACCGGCGAGTTACGGCCGTGGGTCAGCGGGAAAGACGTCGTCCTGGCGTTGCTCCGCCGCTGGGGGAAGTCGCAGGCCCAGGGCATGAGCGTTGAATTCGTCGATGCGGCGGCGCAGCTGCCGATCCCGTACCGCAACACGATCGCGAACATGATGGCCGAAGCTGAGGCGCAGAACGGGATCTTCGCGCCGGATGACGTCACTCTCGACTGGTATCGCCGCAAGGGCATCGATGACCTGCCGTATCCGGCCTTTGCGCCCGGCGACCGGGTTGCCTGGGACATCGATGAATCGCTGGATCTATCCGAGCTGGTGCCGTTCATCGCCAAGCCTTTTGCTCCAGGAAATGCGTTTCCCGCCGACGAGGTCGCTGGCGAAAAACTTGCCTTCGACAAGGCGCTGATCGGCTCATGTACCAACGGCGGTTACGACGACCTGCTCGAGGCGGCGCTCGTGATCCGGGCTGGTCGGGAGCGTGGCTACGAGAAAGCGCCGAAAACGTTTGTCGTCTTCCCGGGTTCCGGTGGCGTCAAGCGCGACATCGAAAATCCGGAGCCGCGGCTCGGCGGCGAGTCGATCGCGTCAGTGCTGCGGTCCGTCGGGGCGGAGATCCGCGAGTCATGGTGTGGGCCCTGTTTCGGTCAGGGGCCGGATGCGCTCAAGAAGGGCGAGATCGCGATCACATCGTTCAATCGCAACTGGCAGAACCGGATGGGCGTGGGCGGTCTCGGATACCTGGCCAGCCCCGCCGTGGTGGCGTCATCGGCGCTGCTCGGCTACATGGGCGGCCCCAGTCAGCTCGGGATCACCTGGGATCCCGAGCGCTTCGACGTTTCGATCTGAGCCAGGCGACCGTCAAGTTGGTGATCGATGGCCGTGATGGATAGCCGCTTCGAGTATGTCGCGCGGATGCACCGAGTTGTGGAGCATATCGATCGCCATCTCGATGAACCGCTCGACCTGGAAACGCTGGCCGGGGTGGCGAATTTCTCGTCCTTTCACTTTCATCGCCTCTTCTCGGCATGGATGGGGGAGACGCTCGGCGAATACCTCCGACGTCGGCGACTGGAAATCGGCGCCCAACGATTGGCCACCCAACCACGGATTCCAGTGCTGCGGGTGGCGCTGTCGGTTGGCTTTGGATCGAGTGAGGCCTTCGCGCGCGCGTTCAAGGCGAGGTTCGGGTCAACCCCATCGTCCTGGCGGCTGGCCAAACGTCGCAATCGAAATCAGCTGGATCGCAAGCCGGGTCAGGCTTTCACAGCCGATGGACGCCATGATGAAGTCTCAGGAATCCATTCACGGGAGGCTTCCATGGACGTCAAGCTCATCGACCGGCAACCCGCCGCCGTCGCCTATCTTCGCCACGTGGGCCCGTACGGGCCGCCCATATCGCAGTTCTGGGAAGCGACCGTCTACCCGTGGCTGCAAACGAATAACCTGATGGGCCGTCCGCTATACGGAATCAGCCACGATGACCCGGGCATCACTGCGCCGGAGAAATGCCGCTACGACGCCGCCGTGGAGGTCGAGCCGGAGTTTGTCGGCGCGGGTCATTACCTGAAGACGACCATTCCCGGCGGCAAGTACGCCGCAGCCGGCTTTCGAGGAACCGCGGCCGAAATTGGTGATGCCTGGATGGACCTGATGCGGAATTGGCTGCCGGGGAGTGGTTTGCAGCTCGACTCACGGCCGTTGTTCGAGTACTATCCGCCGGATTTCACGGTTGATCCCAAGACCGGGGCTTTTGAGTGCGAAATATGTATTCCGGTCACGAAGTTGTGAGCGGGCGCCTAGGCATGAGCGGTTCGTGGCGACGCCTGCTCGATGATGTGCAGAACCTCAGCCTCTGAGAGCAGGCCGTCGCTGCGTTTGGCCGCGTCGATTACGGCTCTGACGAGCTCAGGATGGGGCGCGATTCCGCGCTGTTCCAGCCAGAAAACGACGTTGGATTCACCGCTCATCGGACCGATCTCGATGACCTGCTCGCAGCCAAAGAGCTCGGCCGGGACGCCCGAATAGACGCGATTTGCGAGCCAGTTATCCCCTTTGCGCTTCGCCTTGATGACGGCGGCGGCATGCACGCCGGTCGCCGTGCGAAAGGCATCCCTGCCAAGGACGGGATAGTTTGCCGGTATCGCCATCCCGGTGCCTTCGGCGATGACGTCGCCCATCTCGCGTAGCTTGCTGAGGTCGGTGTCGATCCAACCCAGCAGGCGGAAGTTGACGAGCAAGAGATCCAGGTGCGTGTTGCCGACCCGCTCCCCAAGGCCGAGCGCACAGCCGTGGATGCGGTCGGCGCCGGCGACCGCCGCCACGATGGCGTTGATCAACCCGAAGCCCCGGTCGCTGTGCCCGTGCCAGTCGAGGCCGATGTCGGGCTTCATCCCGTCGAGCATCTGCCGGACGTAACCCACCACGGCGCGCGCGCCGTCCGGGGTGGAGTGACCGACGGTGTCGCAGACCGCGACGCGCTGCGCTCCCTCCTCGATGGCGGTGCCGAAAAGCCGGCGAAGCGTCTCCGGCTGCGCTCGGGTCGTGTCTTCCGTGACGTACATCACCGGCAGCTGGTTCTGGCGGGCGAAGCGGACGGCGTTGCGCGTGTTGTCGATCATCTGCTCGATGGTCCATCCCTCGGCGTACTGCCGGATCGGGCTGGAGCCGATGAAGGCCGCAACCTCGATCGGAATGCCGACCCGCTGCGAAATCTCCACCACCGGACGAATGTCCACCTCGAGCGTACGAGCCGCGCACAACGGTTTGATGTGAAGGCGTTGGTCGCGGATCTCTTCGGCGAGGCGTTCGACGTCGGCCATTGCGCGCGGACCCGAGCCAGGCAGTCCGAGGTCCAGTGACGCGACCCCAAGCTCGTCGGCGAGATGCATGAAGCGCAGCTTGTGATCGATGTCAGGGTCGCGGACGGAAGGCCCCTGGATTCCATCACGAAGGGTCTCATCGTGGATCGCGACCGGGCGAAGCGGCCTGTCCGGCACCTCGACCGTGTTCCAGTCGTAGATCAGCTGCTCCGGTTCAGGCACGGGTGGTTTCCAGCTCGCCGACGAGCGCGGTCAGAAATTCGGTCGCCAGGGCCCCGTCGACGATCCGGTGGTCGACCGAGATCGAGATCCAGGCGCCGCTTCGGGCGACCACCTTGCCGTCGATCACCATCGGGCGCGGCTTGATGGCGCCGAATGC